>Ga0209161_10001848_pt1 | contig 17410 bp, 18 predicted proteins | sample GraSoiAngelo_155_FD_186169 | JGI IMG/M metagenome (GOLD analysis project Ga0209161, IMG submission 186169) | Grasslands soil microbial communities from the Angelo Coastal Reserve, California, USA - 14_1009_13_30cm (SPAdes) (version 2) | ecosystem: Environmental > Terrestrial > Soil > Grasslands... | reverse complement strand
GGCTCAGTCCTTGCCGGCGATTTCGGCCCGGCCACGTCTGCCGCGCGATACGCGTCAGCCAGGATCTCCACGGGATGGCGAAGGCGCGCTCCGGTTGCCGCGGCGATCTGCCAGCGGCAGGTCTCCGAGTCGCACGCCGCCTCGGTCGCACCCATGGACCGTATCTTGCGGAAGAGCGGTTCGCCGACCGCCATCGCGATGTCGTACTTCTCCTTTTTCAGGCCGTACGTGCCAGCGATGCCGCAGCAGTCGTGGTCCGTGTCGATCGCTTCGAGGCCGGGGACGAGCGCAAACAGATCGAGTGCCGGCAGGCCGATGCCGTGGCTCCGGAGCTGGCACGGGGCGTGATATGGGAGGGTTGCGGCGACGGTGCCAAACGCCGTGTCGAGGTTGTCGCCGTCGTGCAGGTCGAGCAGGAACTCGCAGATGTCCCAGGTCGCATCCGCGACGGCGCGCGCATCGGCGTCATCGAGGTCGAGCATCTCCCGGTATTCGGACTTGAGGGTGTGCGTGCAGGACGTCGATGTGCCGACAATCCGGTAGCCCGCCCGGGCATATCGTGCCAGCACCTCGAGGTTGCGACGGGCGCGCCCGCGAGCGGCTCCATACAGGCCGTTGCTGATGAGCGGCAGCCCGCAACACACCTGGGGCGGCACGATGACCTCGTACCCGTTGCGCTCGAGGACCTCGAGCGCGGCCGCCGCCACGTGGGGCTCGTAGTAGTTCGCGGCGCAGCCGTGGAAGTACACGACGGCCCTCTCCGGAGGCGGCGCCCCGGCGAGTTGCGCGGAGCGATGGCGCTTGCCGAGCCGCCAGCGGAAGGGGGGCGCCTTGAACGCCGGCAGTGGCGCGCGTCGATCGATCCCGATGAACCGGTCGATCAGCCACCGAAACAGCCGATTGTGTAGCGACCAGTTCGCGATCGGGGCGGTGAGGACTCCCGCCCAGCCCGTCAGGTCTGTCTGGCCAAGCAGCCAGTCGCGCAAGCGCGGGACGTGACCCGAGCGGTTGGCGCCTCGGGCGCGATTGTTCATCTCGGCGATCTTCACGCCGGCGGGGCACGCCGTCGAACAGACGCCGCAGCCAGAGCAGTAATCGACCGTTTTGTCGGGCGACTCGACGACGCTGTCCTCGCCGGTACCCGGCGACAGGAGGGCTCCGAGGCGGAATCGCTGGGCCTGGGGGCCGACGTATTTGGGACCGGGAAAGAGGTCGGTGACCCGCGCGACCGGGCAGACCGTATTGCAGACGTTGCACTTCAGGCAGGCATCGGCGCTCAGTCCGATCGCCTCGGCCGAGGCGGCGCCGACCACTTCGGCGATCGTCATCGAGCTCGAGATCCGCTGGCAAGGAGCCGCTGCTCAGGACCTGCGAGCGCAGCCACGTGCGCGCCGAGCGACCGGCTGGCAACGAGTGCGCTGGCGATCGCCACGCCGTCCCCGCAGCGCTCCCGCAAGTAGCGCTGTCCAGCGAGCAGGCTGCCCACGATTCGCACATTCTCGGCGAGTGGTTCGCGCACATTCCGGGGCGCCACCGGCCGGAGATCAGCGTCCGTTCGGATGCCCGCCGTCTCGAGCGGATGGCCGGGGGGATCGAAGGCATCCGGCAGCAGCCACGGGTCGCCCAGTGGAGCATCGACCGGTAGACCGAGAACCGTCTCGCGCAGGCTACCGTCGTCCAGACCCACGATCCCACCGCCGGCAATGCCCCCGGTCGCCAGCACCACGGCGCCGACGGTCAGCACGAACTCGCGAGCTGCAGCCGGTCCGACCAACCGCTCGACCCGATGGCCTTCACCGACCGCGCCCCTCACCGGTTCACCGATCTGCAGCCGTCCGCGCCGGCGGAGCAAGGCGGCGCGCAGAGCTCGATAGAGCCGGAGACCGGGCACGCTTGGTGGGGCCAGCGCGACCTCGAACGGCAACAACGGCAAGCGGCGACGAGCAGCCTCCAGCACCGCGGCGTGATCGTCGAGGCCCAGCACGGCGGGCAGGGCGACCCGTCCGTCGCCTCCGGCCAGGCGCTCGACCGCACGCGCCATCGTGTCGAGCGCCTGATCGCGCCATACCGGGTCATCGAACGCCCGGGCGATGTCCAGGCCGCTCAGGTTGTGTCGCCCGGCCAGTCCCGGAAGGTCCACCGTCACGGGTTCGACTCTGCCCGGCATCGGCTGACCGCGCCACGAGCCCGGCCGGCGGAGGCTGGCCACGATGGCGTGCGGCCAGAAGTCCCGGAATCCCGCGGGGCCGCAGACGACGAGCGTCTCGCCGGGCTCCCACGGAGCGAGGGCCGCAGCCATTCCGTCGGGCAGAACCGCGGCGATCCTGGTCGACCCGAGCGCCGTCGGGATCGCCCGAAGCGGGTCGCTCAACCCGCCGACGATCGTCAACCCCTCCTCAGCCAGGATGCCCCTGACCCACTCGAGCGCCGCCGGGAGCGCCGCTGCGACCAACCGATAGGGATGACCGATCTTCCTGGCCAGCCGGTCGACAGCTGCCTGTGGCGTGGCCGCGCCGCGGACTACCCCGGCATCGAACCCTCCGGCCGCCCAGTGTGTAGTCGCGAAGCCGGTCGCGACGACGTGGACTCGAGCGCCTCCTTCGGCCAGGGCAATCGCCGAGGTGAGACCGGCGAGACCCACCCCGACCACTGCGACGTCAGCGCGCGGCACGAGCTCCGCCGACCCGACGCGGGCTGGCCTCGGCCGTCCCTTGACCGTTGTCGGCTCCCCCTTCGAAGGCGTCCACGCCGAGCGTCCCCCAGTAGATGCCCGTGGCCACCCACAGCTCCTGGAGCTGGCGCCCCCAGGCGACCGGCCGCGTGCCCTTGTAGCGCTCCCGGAGGAACGCCACCATCGCCCGCTCGGCAAGCTCCGCGTCGTCGCCCCTCGTAGGCTCGTCCCTGCCCACGATGGCACCCAGGGGCTCGGCCGGAGGCGGGGGCTCGGCCGGAGGCGGGGGCTCGACAAAGCCGACCTCCGCCGCCGGGAGCGAGCGCCGTGCGATCGCTTCGGCGACGATCCCCGCAGCTCGGAATGTGCAGAAGGCGCCCTGGCACGGCCCCATGCCCAGGCGTGTGCCGCGTCGAACGTCATCCAGGCTGCACGGCCAGTTCTCGGCGAGGAAGCGGTCGAGCGCCGGCCGGGTGACGAACTCGCATTCGCAGATGAGCGCCGCGTCGCCGCCGCCGGTTGCCTCGTGCTGGGAAAGCCGGTCGCCGAGCCAGTAGTAGGCGCGCTCGCTGCCCTGCCCCGGGAGTACCTCCGCCGCGGTCGTGCTCGGCGCGTCGACGCCGATCTTCTGGCAGACGAGATCGGACGTCTGCTGGGCCATCAGGCGGTACGTCGTCAGCTTCCCGCCCACGATCGAGACGAAGTTCGTCACGCCGTCCCGACGTTCGTGATCGAGGACGACGTGCGCCCTGGAGATTTCCCGACCGTCCGAGCCGGAGGGCTCCTCGGAATAGAGCGGCCGGACGCCCGCGTAAGCACGCAGGATGCGCAGGTTTCGGAGGTCAGGAAAGAGCTTCTCGCCCTCGGCCACGAGCTGCGCGACCTCGTGGCGCTCGATGTCGTAGATATCCGGATCGGGCACGCTGATCTCGGTCGTTCCCAGGATCGCGACGGTGTGAACCGGCACCATGATGTCGCCGTCGCCCGGGACGTGGCAGCGGTTGACGACCGTGTCGGTCATACGCTGGTTGTAGACCAGCATCGTTCCCTTGCCCGGCGCCATGTCGAGCCGGACGCCGGCGAGCGCGGCAATGCGCCCGGCCCATGCTCCCGCGGCCGACACCACGAAGCGGGGGGCGATGCGGTCGATCGTGCCGGACCGGACGTCGGCGACGGACACCGAGCTGATGAAGGCGCCGTTGCGCTCGATCTCGACGACCTGCCGATACGGCAGAGCCCGGCTGTCGCGGTTCTCGGCGTCGCGCAGGTTGGCTTCGATCAGCTGCCACGGCTCGAGCGACGCGTCGGGAACGCGGAACGCCCGTCGGATTGAACGGTTGAGCGCCGGCTCGCGGCGGAATACGTCTGCCACGGAGACTTCCTCGCAGGGGATGCCCGCGGCGGCGCAACGGTCGGGGAATTCCGTCACATAATCGTCCGGATCGTCCGGCGTGGCGACGAACAGCCCGCCCGTGTCCTCCACGCAGGCCGGCGCGATCCGCCGCACGACCCGGTTCTCCACGATGCACTCTCGCGCGGCCAGCGGGTCCTTCGCCACGTAGCGCGCGCCGGAATGCAGAAGGCCGTGATAGCGGCCGCTGGTCCCGGTCCCAAGATCGCCCTTGTCGACGAGCAGGCAGTGCAAGCCGCGGCGGGAGAGATCTCGGAGGATCCCCGCCCCGGTCGCGCCACCACCGACGATCAGGACGTCCACCTGGGCCGGCAGCGAGTACTCCGCGATCACGCCGACTCCCCCAGCCCGCCGTCGACGGCGGCACGTAGCCCGTCGATCGCGGACTCCTCGTCCTCGCCCTCGGCCGAGATCCCGATGCGGTGGCCACGCGACACGCCCAACGTCAGCACGCTGATGATGCTCTTGCCGTCGACGTCGCCGGTGCCACGCGTCACGTTTCGGACGCGGATCCGCGAGCGATAACCCCCGGCCGTCCGCACGAACAGCGCCGCGGGCCGGGCGTGAAGCCCCGATGGGTTGAGAACCTCGAGCTCTATGGATGTCATCGGCTCACGCCCTTGTCCAGCTCCGCCGCGGCTTCGGCCGCGGCCAGCACCTCGCCCAGGCTCTGTCCGATGCTCGCCTGGACGGCCGCCACGACGGCACCTTCGACGAGCGGCCCGCGGCTGATCCGCACATCCGCCTTCCGTTCGCCGGCGAGCGACTCGATCGCCATGTCCGTGGCCAGCACGGCGCTGCCGAGATCGACCAGGACCAGCACGCCCGCACCGTCGTCCGCCGTTCGCAAGGCCTCGGCGATGACGTTCGCGTCCGTGCCCAACCGGCCGTCGGCCGTGCCGCCGACGGCCAGGAGGCGGACGTCCGGACCGGCCATCTCGGAGGCCAGTTGGACCACGCCCTCGGCGAGCAGCCGGGAATGGGAAACCACCACGATCCCGACGAGGTGGCTTTGCGATTCGGTCATCGACCGGTGATGACTTCGTGCCAGTTGATGGATCGGGGCTGAGCGACGCGATTCATGGCCGGACAGGCGGCGAAGCCACCGGCGTGAAGGCGCGCCGCTCAGCGAGGGTCGCTAGCGGATCAGGCGGGAACGGGCTCCCGCGTCTCTACCTCGACCCAGTCGAAGGTTCGGGTGACCGCCTTCTTCCAGAAGCGATACTCCTTTTCGCGTTCGGCGGCATCCATCTTTGGCTGCCATTCCTTGTCCTTCGCCCAGTTCGCCCGCAGATCCTCGACGGCATTCCAGAATCCGACCGCGAGGCCTGCGGCGTAGGCCGCGCCCAGGGCGGTGGTCTCGGCCACCTTCGGCCGAATCACGGGCACACCCAGGACATCCGACTGGAACTGCATCAGCAACTCGTTGTAGACCATCCCGCCGTCGACCTTGAGGGCGGTCAGGTCCACGCCCGAGTCGGAGTTCATCGCGTCGAGCACCTCTCGGGTCTGCCACGCCGTGGCTTCGAGGGTTGCCCGCGCGATGTGGCCCTTGGTGACGTAGCGAGTGAGCCCGGCAATCACGCCGCGCGCCTCATTCTTCCAGTACGGGGCGAACAGGCCCGAGAAGGCCGGTACGAAATAGACCCCGCCGTTGTTCTCGACGGTCGCCGCGAGCTGCTCGATCTCGGGAGCCGTCTTGATCAGGCCGATGTTGTCGCGCAGCCACTGGACCAGCGCGCCGGTGATAGCGATCGAACCCTCCAGGGCATAGACCGCCGGCTGGCGTCGTCAGGAGACCGCTCTTCGACGGCACCACCTTGGTGCCCGTGTTGAGGAGCATGAAGCAGCCGGTGCCATAGGTGTTCTTGGCCTCGCCGGCCGAGAAACAGGTCTGGCCGAAGAGGGCCGCCTGCTGGTCGCCCAGGTCGCCGGCGACCGGGATGCCGGCCAGGTCACCAGTGGCCTTGCCGTAGACCTCGCTGGAAGCCTTGATCTGCGGCAGCATCGAGCGAGGGATGCCCATCAAACGCAGGATCTCGTCATCCCAGTCGAGGGTCTGGAGGTTCATGAGCATGGTCCGGCTGGCGTTGCTCACATCCGTGACGTGGACGCCACCTGATGGGCCACCGGTCAGATTCCAGATGCACCAGGTGTCGATGTTGCCGAAGAGCAGATCACCGGCCTCGGCCTTCGCTCGGGCGCCATCGACGTTCTCGAGCATCCACTTGACCTTGGGACCGGAGAAATAGGTCGCCAGCGGCAGCCCGACCTTGTCCCGCAGCCGATCCTGGCCGCCGTCCCTGGCGAACTCGTTGACGATCTGGTCGGTGCGGGTGTCCTGCCAGACGATCGCGTTATGGATCGGCTTGCCCGTTTTGCGATCCCAGACCACCGCCGTCTCGCGCTGGTTGGTGATGCCCACGGCCGCGAGGTCGCTCGCCGCGATGCCCGCCTTCTTGAGCGCCCCGCGCGTGACGTCGACACAACGGTCCCAGATCTCGATCGGGTCGTGCTCCACCCAACCCGGCCTGGGGTAGATCTGCTCGTGTTCCTTCTGGTCAATCGCCACGACCTGTCCGCTGTGGTCGAAGATCATGAAGCGCGTGCTGGTTGTGCCCTGATCCAGGGCCCCTACGTACTGTGCCATCGTGTTTCGACTCCAATCCACCTGTTTGTCATGCGGTACGGAGGACGTCCGCGAACCTCTGCCGGCCGTTGTGCGGCCGGCCCTATGCGCCGGGTTGCAATGCGTCGCGAAGGGCTTCGATCATGATCGTCGTGCTCGTCGCACCCGGGTCCTGATGGCCGGCCGATCGCTCACCGAGGTAGCTCGCCCGGCCCTTGCGGGCAACGAGCGGGGTCACGCGATCGCGGCCCGCTGCGGCAGCCGAGGCTGCCGCAGCGAGCGCGTTCGGCAGTGACCCGTCCAGCGATCGGTCGAACGCGTCAACCGCCGGTGACAGGGCATCGACCATGGTCTTGTCGTCGAGCTCGGCCTTGCCCCGTTGGATGACCCCCTCGAGCCCGGCTCGAAGGGCGGCAGCCAATTGCTCGGCTGTCACGTCGGTCGTGTCGCCAAGCGCTCCGCCGGCCCGCAGAAAGAACGTGCCGTACAGCGGGCCGCTGGCTCCGCCGACGGTGGACACCAGGGTCATTCCGACGCCCTTGAACAACCCTCCTGCGCTGTCCGAACTGATCTCCGGCAACTTGCCGAGGACTGCCTGGAAGCCACGATCCATGTTGATGCCGTGGTCGGCATCCCCAATGGCCGAGTCCAGCCTGGTCAGGTTCTCCTTCTCCGCCGCGAGGCGCTCCGCGAAGAGCTCCACGAACCTGGCCAGCTGATCGACCGTGATGGGCACCGTCCTTAGATCCCCCAGCGGAGTGCTGCCGTACGTACCGGCGCGTCCCAGTGGCGCGTCAGCTCGTCGTCCAGCTTCAGCAGGGTGATGGAGCAGCCGGCCATCTCCAGTGAGGTGATGTAGTTCCCGACCAGGCTCCGGCCGATGGTCATCCCTCGGTCCTTGAGGATGGCCGCGAGCTTGTTGAACACGACGTACAGCTCGATGAGCGGCGTTCCGCCCATTCCGTTGACGAACACAAGGACGGAATCGCCCTTGCTAAATGGACCGTCGTCGAGAATCGGCGTGGCGAGCATCTCGGTGATCTCGTCGGCCGAGGCAAGCTTCATTCGCTGGCGTCCCGGTTCCCCGTGGATGCCGATTCCGATCTCCATCTCGTCGTCGGCAATCTCGAAGGTCGGCTTGCCGGCGGCGGGTACGGTGCAGCTGGTCAGGGCCATGCCCATTGAACGGACATTGTCCTGGACTTTCTCGACGAGAGCTTTCGCCGTTGCCAGATCGGCGCCGCCCTCGGCAGCGCCGCCAACGATCTTCTCGGCGAGCACCGTGCCGCCGACGCCCCGCCGCCCCGCCGTGTAGAGCGAATCCTTGACCGCGACGTCGTCGGCGATCACCACCGAAGCGACCTCGATGCCCTCGCCCTGCGCCAGCTCGGAGGCCAGGTCGAAGTTCATGACGTCGCCGGTGTAGTTCTTGACGATATGGAGGACGCCGGCCCCCCCGTTCACCGCCTTGGTCGCGGCAAGCATCTGGTCCGGCACGGGCGAGGTAAAGACCGCGCCCGGGGCAGCAGCATCGAGCATGCCGAGCCCGACGAAGCCGCCGTGCATCGGCTCATGACCCGAGCCTCCGCCCGAGATGATCCCGACCTTGCCCTTTCGCGGTGCGTCCTTGCGGACGACAATGTTGGGGCTCTCGATCCTGATGAGGTCGGGATGGGCGGCCGCCATTCCGGCGAGCGCCTCGTCGACGACCTTGTCGGGCGCGTTGATCAGCTTCTTCATCGATCCTCCTCTGCTGAGCCTGGACGTCCCGGGTTGGCCCCGGCCGTCAGAGGCGGCTGATTTCCTATTCTGTTGACACGCGTGATTCGCGGCCTACGCGCTGCCGATCACCTTGGCCATGAAGTTCGTGAATGCCGCCTGGTAAACGATCACCGCAAGGGCTCCGCCGACCAGTGGTCCGACCACCGGAACCCAGGCGTAACTCCAATCCGAGTCGCGCTTTCCCGGAATCGGGAGAAGGAAGTGCGCGATGCGCGGCCCAAGATCGCGAGCAGGGTTGATCGCGTAACCCGTTGTCCCACCGAGGGCGAGACCGATGACCAGGACCAGCAGGGCAACCGGCAGCGCGCCGAGGGCCGCCAGACCGGCCTTGCCGTTATTGGCGAACGCGAAGATCACGAAGACCAGGACGAACGTCCCGATCACTTCGCTGATGAAGTTCGCGGCGTAGTTGCGAATCGCGGGACCCGTGCTGAAGACGGCGAGCTTGAGGTCGGCATTTTCCGTCTCGGCCCAGTGGGGCAGGTAGTGGATGTAGACGAGCACCGCACCCAGGAAGGCACCGAGCATCTCGCCGGCCCAATACCAGGGGACCTGGTCCCACGTGATCCCGCCGTTCATTGCGACTGCCAGGGTGACGGCCGGGTTGAGATGGGCGCCGCTTACGGGTCCGGCCACGACGACGCCACAGAACACGGCAAGGGCCCATGCCCACGTGATCACGATCCAGCCCGAGTTCTGGGCCTTCGAGCGGGTGAGCAGGACGCCGGCCACGACGCCGTCACCGAGCAGGATGAGGGTTCCGGTGCCGAAGACCTCGGCAACGAATTTCTCGAGCATTGCTCCTCCTCTTTCGCGCTCCCGGCGCACGCTCCACCTCGGCACGCCGCCGCGCCCATCGCCCGTTCGAGGACAACAAAAAAGTCCGCGCCTCGACACACCTGCCGAAGCGGGACTTCACAGATCATTGTCCCGGGTTGAGCCTGCCCATTAAAGCACGCAAAGGGCACATGTCAATGCGGTTTGGGGTGGTTCGGATGGATTGGTTTCAGACGCCCGCCGGTTCCAGGCTGACGGGAGCGCCCATCAGCGACGCAGCCTCGGGCCGCAGCACGACGCTGTCCGCCGTCGTGAGGATGGCCCGGGCGGCCTCCGGGGTGTCCACGAAGCCGTAGGCGAGGATCGGACGCGGCAGGGCGGCCAGCTCGGCCGGATGGAGATGCGCCAGCACCAGCCCCGGCGAAATGGCCGTTCCGACGCCCGGCCGACGAGGATGGCCGTCGAGCGCCCGATTGAGTCCGGTCGAATCGAATGCCAGGACCTGGAGCAGGCCCAGTCCTCCAAGCTCAGCGACCAGGGCCGCGAGCTGGGGACGCCGGGTCAGGACGACGGCGATCCCCAGCCGCGCGACGACGAAGTCCACCGCCGCCGCGTCGGTACCCAGGCCGGTGACCGTGTCGATGTCGAGGGCAAGCTCGGGTCCCGTGACGTTCGCCCGATGGATGAGTGTCGGCAGATCCGTGTCTCGCAGGAGGACCCCCGCATCCAGTCCCGCGGCAGAGATCTTGGGCAGGTGGAGGCCTCGTCCGTTATGCAAGGTCGAGGTCCCACAGCGGCTGCCAGCTCGTGGTGACTCCCACGGCGCCGGCCGCGATGACCGCACGCGCTTCCGCCTCGGTCCTCACGAACCCGCCGGCCAGCATCGGAACACCGAGCGTCGGAATGAGGTGAACGACGTTTGGCAGGATCACCCCGGGCAGCACCTCGAGGATGTCCGGTGCCGAACGCGACATCGCCGAGACGGCGGCGTGCAGGTGACTCCTGCGCACGAGCAGCAGGCGCTGGATGGCGGTCACGCCTTCGTTTCGGATGGCCGGCATCAGCTGGCCGTGAGAGCTGATGATGGCGTCGACGCCAGACTTGGCGAGCCAAGCAACGCCGGAGCGATCCGCCCGGATCCCGGCGAGCAGGTCGAGGTGGGCGGCGACGAGCTTCCCCGCAGCGTGGACACGGCGCGCAATCGGGCCGATCTCGAAGCCGTTGCCCCTCAGGATGAACAGGATCTGCGCCCGCGACGCGATCGCCTCGTCCAGCTGCTCGTCGTGGGTGATCGCGGCACAGCACGGCGAGTGGCCGAGGCGGGCCAGAAACTGCCCGGCATCAGGTGGTGAATAGGACGTGGCGATCTCGAGCCCCCTGCGTGTCGTCCCGAAGGCTCCCGCGCGTCGATAGTAGTTTCTCTGGGCGGTCCCGGCACGGCCTCCGTGCTGAGACGCATTCGATAGAACTCGGCCGAATCCGGGCAGGCGGACGTGCTGAATGGGGCGCGAAGCTCTGCCACAGGGCCGTGGGCCCGCCTGTCAGCCTGGCTTAGGGGAGATCTCGAACATGGACGACACACGAGCGATGGATCCGGACGATCGCCGACCGGCGGACGAGCCGGCCGCGGACGAGCCGACCGCGGACGAGCCGGCCGCGGACGAGCCGGCCGCCTGGGACCGGCACGAGATGGAAACTGACGACGCCGGCGAACTGCAGGAACGCGACGTTGAGCCCCTCAACCCGAAGTGGAACAAGGGCCAGATGGCCGAGGAGCGGGAGGATGGCACCCGCAGCCCGCTGGCAACCGACACGGAGCTGACGCAGCCCTCCGGCGGCCTCTCCGGACACGGGTCGAACCCGGGCGGAGGCGAGCGCTGGGCCGAGCGGGATCGCGAGGGCGACAGGGGCTGACAGCTCATGCAAACGAGCGGTCTCCGCACGACGGCGTGAGCTTTAGCCGAGCCCCCTGAGGTCAAGCGCCCGTCGCCAATGGAGGGCGCGCACCGCGATCAGAACGCCAAAGGCCGCGGTGATCAGGATCGCGGCGACCGCGATCGCCCGATCGAGGTCGGCGCCCTGGAACTCGGAGTACACGAGCAGCGGCAGCGTCTGGGTCTGGCCCGGGACGTTGCCCGCGAACATGATCGTCGCGCCAAACTCCCCCAGTGAGCGCGCCCAGCTCATGACCAGGCCGGCGGCGAGGACCGGAGCTGCGAGAGGCATGGTGATCGAGCGAAAGACGTTTAGCTCGGTCGCGCCGTCCGCGCGCGCCGCATCCTCCAGATCGGGCTCGACACCGGCGATGCCCGTCCGAGCGGAACGGATGAACAAGGGCGCCGAAACGAACGTTTGAGCGAGTACGACGGCGGCCGTCGTGAAGGGGATCTCGAGCCCCAGCGTGTCGAGCGGAGGGCCCAGCAGCCCACGCCGCCCGAAGACAAGCAGGAGCGCCAGCCCGGCGACCGACGGCGGAAGTACGATCGGCAGGTCGACGATCGTTTCGAGCAGCAGCGAGCCTCGGAACCGAGCGTGCGCCAGCACGACCGCGATCGGCAGACCGATCGCCACCGTCAGCAGCAGGCTTGCGGCTGTCGTGGCCAGGCTCAGCTGGAGCGCATCGAGCACGACGGCAGCGCTCAGCCCAGTGCCGAGCGCGCCGCCCAGCGCCGCTCGGGCGATGAGCACCGCGACCGGCAGGCCAAGAAAAAGCGCGAGGAGGCCCGCCAGCCCCCGCAAGGCGAGCCGGCCGGAGGACCGCCTCATCACGGTGCCGAGAAGCCGAACGACGCCAGGACCGCCTGCCCGGATGGGCCCCGCAACCAGCGCAGGAACGCCCGGGCGGCTTCCCCGTTTTTCGAAGCCCTGACTACGACTCCCCCATAGGTAGCTGGCACGTTGGCCGCCTCGGGGACATCGATCGTGGCCACCGTCGCCGCCGTGTTCGCATCGGTCGTATAGACGATTGCTGCATCGCCTTCACCAAGGGCGATCTTCGAAACGACCGATGCGACGTTGTCCTCCCGGGACGTCACATTCGCCTGGTAGCGCTTCACGAAGTCGAGCGGATAGCCCGCCTGGGTGGCGAGGTTGATGACGAGGCGCGCGGCATAGGTGCTGATGGGAACCGAGTCGCCCGCACCGATGATCTTGACGCCGCGCCTGGCCAGGTCTGCGGGTGTCAGGATCCCCGCGGGGTTCCCGATGGGGACGATCACCGCCAGGCGGTTGACCGCGAACCTCACGACGTCCCCGTCCGCGAGGCCCTTATCGATGAGCTCCTGCGGATTCGTCGTATCGGCCGACAGAAAGACGTCGGCTGGGGCGCCTTGCTCGATCTTCGTTTCGAGGGCTGCCGAAGAATCGGTGGAGATCACGAGTGTCACGCCCGGATTGGACGACGCCCAGGCAGTGCTGACCGCGCTCAACGCGCCCTTCAGTGATGCCGCTCCGTAGATCGTCAGACCGCTCGGCGCACCGCTCGTCGAGCAGGCTTCGACCGCCACCGCGAGCGTCAAACCGATCGCAAGGCCACACGCCAGGCCGATCGCGGGCCGCCGGCTCACGAATCAGCCGCTCTCGACGACGGAACCTCCACGATCACGTTGGTGGCCTTGACGACGCAGATCGCCTCGTCTCCGACCCGGAGGCCCAGATCGTCCACAGCTTCAGCCGTCATGAGGCTCACCAGTCGGTGGGGACCGGCCAGGACCTCGACAACGGCCGCGACCCGATCCTTCTCGATCCGGGTCACGATCCCCTCGAAGCGGTTTCGCGCAGACTGGGCAACGATCGGACGGTCCGCCGCGGAGCGCCTCCGCTCGTCGATGATGCGAGCGATCTCGTCGATTGCCACGAGGCGCTGACCGCCCTGCGAGCGGGTGAGGGTGAGCCGACCCTCCTGCTCCCAGCGACGCACTGTCTCGACCGAGACGCCCAGCATCTCGGCCGCCTGGCCGACCCGCATCTCGCGACCCGGCGGCGGCTCCGGATTCCTCGCCATACAGAGGTATTGTCCGGCCATGCGACCGCCATGTCCAGAGGTTATCGGGCGCTGCCGGGAGAGAGCGCCACGATCGCTGATGCCCCGGGACGGCGTGTCCGGGGCATCAGCGCTCAGGAAAGCGAGGGACGTCAGCCGGCGGGCGTCAGCGTCACCTGATAGATGCGCACGTCCTCCACCGAGCCGTCCTTGGCCGACAGGTTGTAGGCCTTGATCAGGCCCGGCTGCTCCCGCGTCACGTGGTAGGGCACCGTGATGTCGAACGTCCCCCAGCAGCCGGAACCGCACGTTGCGTGGACCTGCTGCCGAGCCAGAACGCTTCCGCTGGCCGTGTCGATCTCGACGAGGAACTCTGCCTCGAAGACGTTCGAGCTCCCGGTGATGCGCAAGGGGCTGGCCACCGCGGAGCCCCAGGCCGGACGGTCGACGAGAATGGCAGGGCTGAACGATCGGTAGTCGTCGCGCGTGATGGGCTGGTCGAATGCGGGCTGGGCATCCAGTCGGAGGGCCACCCGATCGACGTTCGAGAACTGCGTCAGCGTATACGTGAGCTGGGCAAGCCGGCCGAACATGGAGCTCGACCCACCGCCCGATCCGAACTCCTTCGACAGGTCGACCGTTGCGGTTCCGTTGGCAATGGAAATCCCGAGGAGGAGGACGTTTTCCGGAATCTCCGTCGTGAAAGGGCCACCCGAAGCCTCGGCGCTCGTCGGCCCCGCGAGGAGCTGGTTCAGGGCTGCTCGCGCGACTCCGACAGTCCTGGGGACCTCGCGATGGACCGCCCCCAGCTTGCCGTCCATGAAGAAATACACGGTGAGGCTCGAGATTCCGCCGCCCGCGCTCGGCGAGGCGCCGGGCAATGCGGTATCCGCCGGAGAGGCCGCGGAGTCTGGTGACGACGCTGTCGCAGGCGGCGATGCGGACGGCGACTCCGAGGCGGACGAAGCGGGCGACGCAGACTCGTCGCCGGGCGACTGGGGGGCAAGTGTCCCGGCGTTGCCGATGGCGCCGCTGCAAGCAGCGACGAGGAGAATGGCGAACAGTGGGCCACTAGGACCGGAGATCGAGCTGAGCCTCATGGCGATGACTCCGTGCGGGCATCCGACACCTCCGGAGGCTGGCCCTCGACGGTCACGGTCCAGTCGCCCAGCGGTAACGAACGTGTCACAGGAACGCGCAGCTCGAAGCGCATTCCTCCAGCTGGCCGGAGCATTGTCGTCAACGTGCCGCCCAGCAGCCGGGCGTTTTCCCAGGCGATAGCGAGGCCGAGACCGCTCCCGCCGCGGTGACGCGAGGGGTCCGCCTTGTGGAAGCGCTCGAACAGGAGCGGCAGCTCCGCTGGCGGCACGCCCGGGCCGCCGTCCAGGACGGCGGCCACGAGCTCCTCGTGACCGTCGGCACCGGCTTCGACCCCGGCCACGACCTCGATCCTGCGGCCTTCGCCGTGTACCCGGGCATTGTCCAGGAGGTTGGCGAGCACCCGCTCGAGGCGTCGTCGATCGGCGACGATTGTCGAAGGATCGCCGGGCATGGACACCAGGGCCTCCGGAGCGCGGGCCGCGACGACCGCCCGGATGAACACCTCCATGTCGAATTCGGTTGGCTGCAACCCCTCGGCGGCAGCGTCGAAGCGCGAAATCTCCATGAGGTCGTCGACGAGTGCGCGTAGCCGGCCGATGTCGAGCACCAGCAGTTCCCCAACGCGGCGACCCGGGGCCGGCAGCGCGTCCAGATGCCCGCGCAGGAGCGAGGCCTCGTTGATGAGCGCCGTGAGCGGTGTCCTCAGCTCGTGCGACACGTCGGCCACGAAGCGCCGTTCGCGAGCACCGGCCGCCTGCAGTTCGGCCACCTTGTCCTGCAGGGATGCAGCCATCTCGTTGAACGAGGCGGCCCACCGGCCGAATTCGTCACCTGACGCCACCGCCAGCCGGGCCGACAGGTCGCCCCCGGCGATGCGCTGCGCAGCGGCACCTGCTCGGGCGACGGGTTCGAGCAGGCGTCGAGCAACGGCTCGACCCGCGAGTGCCGCGAGGACCACGAGGATCAATCCTCCAACGGCCAGGGCCTGCGCGAGGCGGTCGATCGCGCCCTCCACTTCGGTGGAATCGAACAGGAAGTAGAAGCCGGGGCCGGAAGGCGGTAGGCGGGCACCGGTGACGAGCAGCGGCTTCCCATCGACGACGAGGCGCTGGTAGCCGATGCTCCCCCCATCCACGATTGCTCGAAGCTCCGGCGACGTGCTCCTGAAGGCGTTGAGGGCGTCGAGGTCCGAGTTGAACGGGTCGCCATCGCCGAAGTCCACGACCGCGCCGTTCACGCCGCGCAGGGCGAATGCGTCGATGAGCCGCGTCCTGATTAGGTCGGCTTTGGTCGGCCGGGCAGGCAGCCGCTCGGCCGCCAGTACTGCGACGTTGAAGTTGGTCACGTCGCGCGCCGATTGCAACTGCTGGCCGCGTAGCGAGGTCGACACATAGAGGTACGAGGCGAGCCCGAGGACCAGCGACGTCAGCGCGACGAGTCCGATGATCGTGACCGCGATCCGGCCCCGCACGCCGCGCAGCATCAGGATCCCGGGCCTGGTCGGATGGCCTTGTAGCCGGCGCGGCGCACCGTCAGGATGAGACGGGGATCCGCCGGATCGTCCTCGATCTTCGCGCGCAGCCGCTGGATGGCGACGTCGACGAGACGCGAATCGCCGAGATAGTCGTAGCCCCAGACGCGGTCCAGGAGCACGTCGCGGGTCAGGACCTGTCCGGGGCGGCGGACGAGCTCGACCAGCAGCCGGAACTCCGTGTGGCTGAGGCCAATCTCGCGACCGTCGCGCCGAACTGCGTGTCCGGCCTCGTCGATCTCGAGCGGGCCCATCTGAATGACGGGGGTCGCTGGGACAGCGGTCCGCCGCAGCGCCGCACGGAGGCGGGCCAGCAGCTCGGGCAGCTCGAACGGCTTGCGGACGTAGTCGTCGGCTCCGGCCTCGAGGCCAGCCACGACGTCGAGCGTGTCTGTTCGAGCAGTCAGCATCACGATCGGCACGGCCGACTCGGCTCGGATCGTGCGGGCGACGGTCAGTCCGTCGAGGACCGGCAGCATGACATCGAGCACGACCGCGTCGGGCGACTCGGCCCGGAATCGCTCCAGGCCCGCTCGGCCGTCCCCGGCGGTGACGATCTCGTAGCCGGCAGCCGACAGGCCCAATGACGTGACCTCCCGTATCGACGGGTCGTCCTCGATGAGCAGGATGCGCGATGCCATCGATTGATTCTGCGGGAAGCGGACACCGCCGCGCGCCCTGAGGAAGCCTCGAGATCCACGCGAGGAATGGCGACTGCAGCCTCCCTGCGAGCCGATCGGGCGGTTCGAAAGGCTCAGGAAATGTCCCTGGCACGAGCATCGACGGGCCTATGAAAGGAGGCTTTCGATGATTCTCCTGCTGATCGTTGTCGTTCTTCTGCTCCTCCTTCTCGGCCTGTGGGGTTACAACCGGGGCCGCTGACGGAGGTGAGGATCTCCCGGACCGGCCTCTCGGAGGCCGGTCCGACCATGTCCGGCGAACACGCATGTAGCCGCGCCAGATTGAGGACGAGGATGGGGTCACCCTCGCTCGCCGGTTCCTTCGGGCGCTAGCCGCGAGACCGCAAGCGGGTCGAGGCGGCTCAGGGCAAGCCCGCCTCCGAGGAGGCTGCCTGACCGACTCCCCGGCAGTCAGTCGGCGGAGATTCAGACTTTTGCCGACACCTTATCCGGCACGCCGTCGCGGACCTCCTCGGCGCGGCCCCGGCGCCTGGCCCCGTCGCCGGTCAGGAGAAAAGCGTAGGCCGCCTCATATGCGTCGGCCATTCGAGCCGGTGAAAAACGGGCCACCGCCCGCTTCCTGATCCTCGCGCGCTTCAGCGCTCGCACTCGCGATACAGCCAGCTCCGCCTCGGTGAGGTCGTCGACAAGGAAGCCGTCGACGCCGTGCTCGATCGTCTCGGTGGGCCCGCCTGCGCGGCGTGCGATGACGGGGGTCCCGGCAGCCATCGACTCGATGGCGACGAGGCCGAAAGGCTCGGGCCAGGCGCCCAGCATGAGCGTCGCCAGGGCGCCCGCGTACAGCGCGTCCCTCTCGGGTTCGGCGAGCTCGCCCAGGAACTGGAC
>Ga0209161_10001828_pt1 | contig 17526 bp, 12 predicted proteins | sample GraSoiAngelo_155_FD_186169 | JGI IMG/M metagenome (GOLD analysis project Ga0209161, IMG submission 186169) | Grasslands soil microbial communities from the Angelo Coastal Reserve, California, USA - 14_1009_13_30cm (SPAdes) (version 2) | ecosystem: Environmental > Terrestrial > Soil > Grasslands... | reverse complement strand
GGTGATGAGTACGAAGAGACGGTCGTGAGATAGCACGGGGCATACCGGATGCAGGCGAGGCGCGCCGTCCCTCCGAACGGTGGCGAGAAACGCCAGCCCGACGTCGAACTGAAAGAGCAACGACCGGCCGATGTCGGCCAGATCGGGCTCGGCCGCGGTAAACTCCTGCCAGGTCACCGCGAGATCACCTCACGCCGAGCCCCGCAGTGAGGCAGCTTCGAGACCCCGCCCGTCAAGCCGTGTCGTCGCTCCGCGCCAGGAACTGGCGCACCCGGTCCGTCACTTCCTTCGTGGGGAAGATGGTCTTCAAGACCCGCGCGCGCGTCAGCGGATCGCTGGCGAAGAAGCGCTCGTAAAGCACCTGGCGGCTGCCGAAAGAGCTCCCGGCGATGTCCCAGGCCAGGCGGAAGAGCTTCACCCGCTCGCGCGCGCTGGTGCTGTCGGTCGCCAGGTACTGCTCGATCTCCGGCTTCAGCGGTCCGGCGAAGTCGGCCTCGCTCGGGATGATCATGAAGCTGCTCGACCCGAGGAGCTGGAGGATCTCCACCATCCGCGGATAGGCGGTCATGAACAGGTTGCGCGTGACCTCGGCCGGCATCGCCGACGGGCACATCACGCCCCACTGGTTGAGCTTGGCGTCGGCCTCGGCGGCGCGCATGCAGGCCTTCATGAGCTCGGTGTACATGATCAGCTCGCCGATGCGCTCCTCGGCGTGGGGCAGGTGGGCATTGCCGAGCGTCTCGGTCATCAGGAGCGCCACGCCGAGCACGAACTCGCATTTGGCGAGGTTCTTGGCGGCACCCTGGTGCGCGGTGTGGGTCATCGAGTGGGTGGCGAACGCGGTGTCGTTGAGGATCTCCACGTCGCCCAGCACGAACACCCGCTCCCACGGCACCAGCACGTCGTCGAAGAACACGACGCAGTCCATCTCCTCGAAGCGTGAGGCCAGGGGATGGTCGAAGCGCGAGCGGCCGAGATCGAAGCTCTCGCGGCAGAGGAACTTCAGCCCCGGCGTGCCGCAGGGGATCGCGAAGTTGAGCGCGAAGGGGCTGTGGGGATCCGTGTGCCGCGCCAGGCGCGGGGAGTAGACGGCGATCTCGTCCGACAGCGGCCCGAGCGTGGCGAGGACCCGGGCGCCGCTCACCACGACGCCGGCGTCGGTCTCGCGGACGATCCGCAGCGCGGTGCCTTCCTTCAGGTTGAACATGCCGGAGACGTCGCGGCTCCGCTGCAGGTTGATCAGCGAGTGGGTCAGCGTCAGGTCGTTCTCGCGGATGTATTCGTAGTAGCGCTGGATGTTCTGGCCGAACTGGGAACGGCCGCGAGCGAAGTAGTCGGCCGCCGCGCCCCACGCCGCGAACGTGACGTTCATGAAGTCGGGCGAGCGTCCCATCATGCCGCACGTCGTGCGCGCCCAGTTGAGCATCATCTTGCCGCGCCGCTCGACGTCCTCACGGGTGCGCGGGTTGATGAACGACAGCCCCACGCGGTCGCCGCTGGTCGGCGAGAGGTAGGTCATCTCGTCGCGAAGCTGCGGGTCGTGCTGCATGTCGTAGAGCGAGGCGATGGCCAGCGCGCCGTTACGCAGACCGGGGTGAGTCGTCGGGTCCTTCACCCGTTCGCCCCGGATCCAGACCTCGCGCTCCTGCGCCTGCAATCCCTTGAGATATTCGCTGCCTGTGCGCGCTGGCATCGGTCTCTCCTTTAACCTACCCTACTCGACGTCCAGCTCGATGTCGCGGAGTACCGGGTCCGCCGTCCGGCACACTTCGTTTTCCACCAGGCCCCCGCACGCCGGGCAGCAGAACTGGCGGAACTGCACGTCGTCGTCGATGAACCGGCGCGGATCACCGATGAGCGTGTTGGCCGCCTGGATCGGCCGGTCGATGCGATGGCAGTGGAGCTTGTAGTTCTCGCGCGCGTCGCAGAGCGGCTGGCCGCAGCGCGCGCAGCCGAGCCAGGGACGCCCGTCGCTCTTCACCAGATCCAGGCAGTCGGTCAGATGCCGGAGCAGCGGAAGCCGTGGGCCCGCGTAGGGCTTGGGCTCGCGGCCGAGGCGCTCGACCACCGCCTGGCGGCGCAGCGCCGCCGTCGCCGCCACGTCGACGCGCAGATCTTCCTCCTCGCCCGCGAGCACCACGCGAAAGAGCTCGCGGGCCGCGTGCGCCGAGACGTCGCCGAGGTAGACGTCCTTGCGGACCGCCTCCGGATCGCGCTCGATCGGGTCGCCGTAGCCGGCGCCGGCGGCGAACGCGACTTCATAGACGTCATCAGGCCCCTGCTGGATGTCGATCTGGCGGAGCTGCAGGAGCACGTCCTCGCCACTGATCTCGCCGACGTCGCCGGGGATCTCGCGGCGGGCCAGCCACTGCTGGATGTCGGTCCCGCGCTTGAACCGGTAGTAGTTGGTGTTCGCGGGATAGCCGCCCATGAGGCCGGGCGCCGTCGGGATCGCGGCGCCCGACGACTCGGTGTCCTGGACGATCCCGTCGGTGCCGTGGGGGATGAAGCTCACGGCCGCCGAGTTGCCGCCCCGGAACTTGCCGGCGCCGCCGGAGTCGGTGTTCTCGCGCCGGTAGAGCACGAGCAGCGGGAAGCTCTGCTCGTTGTGCTCGACGTTGCCGATGCGGCAGATCGGGCTGCGCACCTGGCCGCCAGTGGCGATGCCGTCCCGGAACGAGAACGCACCGATCGCGCCCACCATGGGGTCGAGCAGGAGATAGCCGAACTTCTCGCCCCACTGGTCGATGCCGCGGAACACCGTCAGCGGAAACTGGCTGGTGCCGCCGATGCACATCGCGTCGCGCTTGAGCTCGGGATCGCCCGACAGCAGCTTCGAGATCGTGTTGTACGCGGGATAGAGCGAGATCTCCATGGCCTGGACGGGCGCCGTCGACACCGAGGCCGGATGAGCCGCCGACGTGAACGCGCCGAGCGAGGGCTGGAACTCGATGTGGCGCAGGGCGCCGCCGATCGCGTAGAGCTGGTCCCAGCAGAGCAGCTCGTTGATGGCGGTCATGATCGAGCCGCGCCAGCCCGAATAGGTCGTGTTGATCGCGCCCACCTGGGGCGCGGTGCCGGCGTTGTCGAAGACGAGCCGGTCGCCCTTCTTCTGCATGTTGAGCATGACCTGGTAGGTCTTGCGGTCGCCGACGTACGCGACCTCGACGTAGCTCCGCTCGCGCCACACGCCGTCGGGCAGCTTGGCGAGCTTCTGGAGGAACGCCTGCTCGGCGTTGTCGATGATCTTCCGCATCACGCCCTTGACGACCTCCGGGCCGTAGCGGCGGATCAGGCCGAGGATGCGGCGCTTGGCGGTGTTGTTGCCGGCGATCTGGGCGCGTAGGTCGAGCGCGACCAGGTAGGGCTTGCGCGAGGCACGCAGGTAGACGCCCTCGATGTCGCGCCTGAGCTCCCCGCGCTCGACGATCTTCACCGGCGGGATCAGGATGCCCTCGTCGAAGGAGTCTCGCGCGTTCGGGCAGAAGCTGCCGGGCGTGATCCCACCGACGTCGTACTGGTGCAGGACGTTGGTGATCCAGCAGAAGAGCTTACCGTCCCAGAACACCGGGGTGAGCAGCGTGACGTCCATCTGGTGGGCCGCGCCGACCCAGGGATCGTTCGAGAGGAACATGTCGTCCTCGAAGATGCCCGGGTTCTGCGAGCGGTACTCGAGCGTCCACTTAACCTGCACGTCCGAAACGCCCGACATATATAGTTGATACGGCCCGTAGTAGATGAACTCGCCGTCCTCGGTGAAGATCGACGAGTTGAGGTCGAAGGCGTACATCGCCACCGGCGAGCCCGAGATGCGCTGGATCGTCATCCCCAGCTCTTCGTTGATGTTCCAGAGGTTGTGGCGAATGACCTCGTAGGTGATCGGGTCGATCTTGTCCGTCCATTCCTTGTGCAGCGTGAGGCTCGGATGGATCGCGAGCGTGTCGCCGGGAATGTAAGAGAAGGTCGTCCCGTCGTGGGGGCCGGAGATCGTCGAGCTCGGATGCGGGCGGTCCGCCATCTCAGCGACCTCCAAGATCGATCAGGATGTTGCCGTAGGCGTCCATGCGCGCAGTCTGCCACGGGTGGACGACGATCGTGGTGTCGGGAACCTGGATGATGGCCGGACCGGGGATCACGTTGCCGGCCGCCAGGCGATGGCCCCAGAAGACCGGCGTGGCCTCGAAATCGCCGAGCTCGGCCCAATAGACCGGCCGCGTCCGAGCGCGCGCCTCCTGCGTGGGCTCGCGGTCGACCTCGCGCGCCGCGACGATGCGCGGCTTGGCGCTGACCGCCGAGGCACGCACGCGGTAGGTGACGATCTCCACACGCGCCTCGTGGAATCCGGCGCCCTTGCCGTACACGGTCTCGTAGCGTCGGTGGAAGTCGCCGACCAGCGTCGCCAGCGCGGCGGCGTCGAGCGGCCCGGGCACCACCGGCACCTCGACCTCGTTGATCTGACCCTTGTAGCGGATGTCCGCCGAGCGGGCGAGCCGCGCCACCTTCATGTCGACGCCGTCGGCCGCGAGCTGGCGCAGCCCCTGCGCCTCGAGCTCCGCGAAGTGGCTCATGACCCGCGCCGGGTCGAACGGGCTCGACTGGATGTCGACGGCCTCGTAGATGTGGAGCAGGTCCGCCGAGGCGGCGCCGAGCGCCGACCAGAGCGAGCAGATCTCGCCCAGCGGCACCACGACGCCTTGAGCGCCGAGCTCGCGCGCGTAGACGCCCGCGTGCACGGGACCGGCGCCGCCGTAGGCGAACACCACGCAGTCGCGCGGGTCGTACCCCTTCTGCACGGTGACCTTGCGGATGAGATCGGCCATCTGGTGCTCGACGACACGCACCGCGCCGCTCGCGGTTTCGACCAGGCCCATCCCGAGTCGCGTGGCGATCGGCCGCAGGCTCTCACGAGCCTTCTCGAGATCGAGTCGCAGCCGGCCGCCCAGGAAGTACCCGGGGTCGATGTAGCCGAGCACGAGATCGGCGTCGGTCACCGTCGGCTGGACGCCGCCGCGGCCGTAGCACGCGGGGCCGGGCTTGGCGCCCGCCGAGATCGGGCCCACCCGCATCGTGGCGCTCACCTCGTCGATCCAGATGATCGAGCCGCCGCCGCTGCCGACCGAGCGGATGTCGATGCGCGGGACGAAATATTCGTACTGGTGGACGACGCTCTGGTAGCTGGCGATCGGCTCGCCGTCCCACACCAGGCCGACGTCGAACGAGGTGCCGCCCATGTCGGTGGCGATGATGTGCTTGGCGCCGATGATCCCGCCCAGGTACTGCGAGGCGAGCACGCCGGCGACCGGCCCGGAGTCGAGCGTGAGAAACGCGCGCCGCGCCGACTCGGCGGCCGGGATGACACCACCGCCGCACTGCATGACCTGCAGCGGGTATCGAAGGCCCGCGGCCTGGGCGCGCGACTCGAGCCGGTCGAGATAGCGCGACATCACCGGGCCCAGATAGGCGTTGAGCACCGTCGCCACCGTGCGCTCGTACTCGCCCCAGCGCGGGATCAAATCGGCCGAGCAGCAGACGAACACGCCCGGCGCCAGGCGCTCGACCATCTGCTTCACGCGCCGCTCGTGCGCGGGCGCCTTGAACGACCAGAGAAAGCAGATCGCGATCGCTTCGACGCCCTTGGCGACCAGCCTCGCGATGGCCTGCTCGGCCTCGGCCTCGTTCAGCTCCACGACCACCTGGCCCTTACAGTCGACGCGCTCGCTGACCTCGGCGATCAAGGGCTTGGGCACGATCGGGTCCGGCTTGCCGCTCTCGGGGAAGTGCAGGACCTGGACGTTGTTGAGCCCGGGCACGCCGCGGGCGCCCCGCATGATGTGGATGACGTCGCGGTGCCCCTTGGTGGTGATGAGCCCCACGCGGGCGCCCCGCCGCTGGAGCATGGCGTTCGTGCCGACCGTGGTGCCGAGCGCCAGCCGCGCGGTCTCGCCCAGCAGCGCCTCGATCGTGATCCCGAGCCGCTCGGCGGCCACCCGCAGCGACTCCATGACGCCTTCCGAAAAATCGTCCGGGGTGGACGGCGCCTTGGCGGCGGTGAGCTTCCCGTCGGCGTCCATCACGATGCAGTCCGTGAAGGTGCCGCCGGTGTCGATGCCGATGATGTAGGCCATGCCCTGTCTCCAACGATCGCGGATGGCGCCGAGTATAATCCCGCCCGTTGGAGACGACAGCGAATCGTGGGTGAGGATCTACTCGAGGTCCGGGATCTCCGGACCTACATCTATACGCGCCGCGGTGTCGTGAAAGCGGTCGACGGCGCGACGTTCTCCATCCAGCGCGGCGAGACACTCGGGATCGTCGGCGAATCGGGCTCCGGCAAGTCGATGACCTGCCTGTCGATCTTGCGATTGGTGCCCGAGCCCGGCGGCCAGATCGTCGGGGGCGACATCGTCTTCGACGGCCAGAGCCTGCTCGCCAAGAGCCCCGAGGAGATGCGCCAGCTCCGCGGCTCGCGGATCGCGATGATCCTGCAGGACCCGATGGCCTCGCTGAATCCGGCCATGACGGTCGGCGAGCAGATCGCGGAGACGCTCTGGCTCCACCGCGGCCTCCGCGGCCGCGCCCTCGACCAGCGCGTGCTCGAGCTCCTACGGCAGGTGAGGATCAGCGATCCCGAGCGGCGCGTGCACGCCTATCCCCATCAGATGAGTGGCGGCATCCGCCAGCGCGTCGCCGGCGCGATCGCGATCTCGTGCCAGCCGAGTCTCTTGATCGCCGACGAGCCGACGACGTCGCTGGACGTGACGATCCAGGCGCAGTACCTGCGGCTCCTGAAGGAGATCCAGCGCGAGACCAACCTGGCGCTGGTCTTCGTCACGCACGATCTGGGGATCGTGGCCAAGCTCTGCGACCGGGTCGCCGTCATGTATGCCGGGCGCATCGTCGAGATGGGCAAGACGCGCGACATCTTCAATGAGCCGCGTCACCCGTACACGATCGGGCTGCTGAGCTGTCTGCCCACGCTGCGCCGCGGCCGCGAGCCGCTGACGGCGATCGACGGCCAGCCGCCCGATCTGGCCGCGGTGCCTCCGGGCTGTAGCTTCGCGCCGCGATGTCCGATAGCCGAGCCGCGCTGTAGCGAGGCCCGGCCGGCGCTGGAGCCGATCGCCGCGGGTCACCTCGTCTCATGCCTGCGTGCAGAGGACACCTGGAAGCCGAATGGACGCGTGGTGTCGCTATCGAGTATGGCGAATCCGGCTCGCGCCGACGTGGACGGCGGAGGCGACGTCATACTCGAGGCGCGTGGGCTGACGAAGCACTTCCCGTTGGCGCGGGGGACGATCTTCGCCCGCGCCGCGGGCACCGTGAAGGCGGTCGACGGTGTCGACTTCGTCCTGCGTCGCGGGGAGACGCTGGGGCTCGTCGGCGAGAGCGGGTGCGGGAAGACCACCGCCGCGCGGCTCGTTCTGTCTCTCGAGCGTCCGACCGCCGGCGGTGTCCTGTTTCGCGGCCGCGACATTCACTCGCTTGACCGTGACGAGACGAACGAGTACCGGCGAGCGGTGCAGGCCGTGTTCCAGGATCCGTACAGCTCGTTGAACCCACGCCTGACGATCCGCACGACGGTGGGCGAGCCCCTCGCCCAGAACCAGCCAGGCCTCACGCGCGCGGAGATCGACGAGCGCATCGCCGGCTCGCTCACGCGGGTGGGATTACGGCCGCGGATCGCCGACGACTACCCTCACGAGCTGTCAGGAGGACAGCGCCAGCGCGTCGCGATCGCCCGGGCCCTGACGACGGATCCTGAGTGCATCCTGCTCGACGAGGCGGTCTCGGCGCTCGACGTGTCGATCCGCGCCCAGGTGATGAACCTCCTGCGAGAGATCCAGGACCGTCTGGGTGTCAGCTATCTCTTCATTGCCCACGACCTGGCGGTCGTGAAGTACGTGAGCACGCGGATCGGCGTGATGTACCTCGGTAAGCTCGTCGAGACGGCGCCCGCCGACGAGCTCTACGCGAATCCGCTCCATCCCTACACGCAGGTGCTGCTGAACAACGCGCTGCCGTCGCATCCGGACGACGTGCGCGAGGAAGTGATCCTGAGGGGTGAGGTGCCGAGCGCGTTCAACCCGCCGGCGGGGTGCCGGTTCCATCCGCGGTGTCCGCAGGCGCTGCCCACCTGCGCGGAGGTGGAGCCGGTGCTACGCGAGAGCTCGCGGGGACACCAGGTCGCCTGTCATCTGTACGGGGTTTGAGAAGAGGTCGTTCATCGCGCCTTCAGGAAATGGCGGTCGAAATCGGATCTGACGTAGCCGACCAGGAGGTGGTTCATCAGGAGGACGCCTTGATCGCCGGTCAGATTCACGTTGAGCTTCGTCGAGTTCTCATAGATCAGGCTCCCGCTGTGAAGATCGAACAACCGGAACCTCGCCAGTCCGAACGTGTGGCCGACCGCGGACCTCACATCGAAGTCGACCGGGACGAGCATGAGATCCGCCGCCGCCAACCGGTCGCGCAGGCGCAGGAGCTCGGTCGAGCCCACGAGATCCATCAGGCCCGGTGATTCCTTCAGCTCACTCTTGGTGTACTCCCTTTTGACGATCCGGTTGAGCGTGTCGGTCAACAAGGCGTCCGATCCCATCGTCCGTCGCAAGCCCTCCACGGGGACGACGGTCACACGCTGCGGAGCGTCCGAGAAGCTCTCGGTGAACGAGGCGTCTCCCGGTCCCAGATTCAACGGAAGCGGGATGATCGCCAGCCTCGGAGGCGCCGACCGTAGGTAGCGATACGAGGGGTTGACGTAGAGATCGCCGCCGCAGGCAGCCAAGACGCAGGCGAGCAACATCCATGTCGACAGCCCGCGACCGCAGAAGCCGGGAGCCTGCTAAAGGCCGGCACGAGCGGCGTCGGCGAGCCACGCCGGGGGAACGTCGATGTAGGAGCGATCCAGCTCGCCCACTGAGGCACAGCCCAGCAACTTGAGGGTGCGCGCGAGGTCGGCGCGCAGGATGTGAATGGCCCGCGCGACGCCGGCTTCGCCGCCGGCGCCGAGCCCGTAGGCATAGGCGCGGCCCGACAGCACCGCTCTGGCGCCCAGGCACAGCGCTTTGACGATGTCGCTGCCCCGGCGGACGCCTCCGTCTAGGAGGATCTCGACCTGCCCATTCGCCGCCGCGACGACCTCGGGCAGGGCGCGCAGCGTGGCGGCGACCCCATCGAGCTGGCGGCCGCCGTGGTTGGAGACCACGATCGCGTCGGCCCCTTCGTCAACGGCCCGGCGCGCATCGTCCCCCGTGAGCACGCCCTTGATGACCAGCGGCCCTTTCCAGACCCCGCGGATCCAGGCGAGGTCCGGCCAGGAGACTGTCGACTGCTCCAGCGCGGCCGCGACATCGGCGTACGACATCGGTCCCTCGCCGGGGAGGACAACGTTGGGGAACGCCATCAGGCCGCCGTCGGACAGGAACCCCGCGAGCCAGCGAGGCCGCGCGAGAAACTGCGGGAGAAAGGGGAGCATCACCCACGGGTTGCCGCTCAGCAGCTCTTTCGTGCCGTTGCGGACGTCGCGCTCGCGGAGCCCCGAGACCGCCGTATCGATGGTGACGACGAGCGCCGAGAAGCCCGCGGTCCGGGCTCGCTCGATGGCGGCCGTGGCGACGTCGCGGCCGCCGACCAGATAGATCTGGTACCAGACGGGCCCGCTCGACGCGGCCTTGACGTCTTCCAGCCTGCATCCGGACAGGGTCGACAGCACGTAGGCCGTCCCGGCTGCGCCGGCGGCACTGGCGGCAGCCTCCTCACCGCGCGGCCAGAACATGCGGCTGCTCCCGACGGGCCCGAGCAGCAGCGGAAGCTCGAGGCGCGTCCCCAGGACGGACACCCGAAGGTCGCACTGCGGGATCGCGACCGCGTTGCGGGGACGGAAGATCACCTCGTCGAAGACCCGGCAATTCTCTCGCAGGGTGAACTCGGCGTCGGCGCCGCCGTCGATGTAGTCGAACACCGCCCTCGGAAGGCGGCGCTGGGCCAACCGCCTCAGGTCGCCGATGTTGAGGACACGAGAGGAGTCCGGCCTCACGTTCCGGAGGGGGGTGAGTCGGCCCGGGGACCGAGGCGCGCGGCGGCAAAGACGCGTGAAGGCGTCAACGGCAACGCCGCGATTGCAAGATCGCCCGACGCGAGCGCGTCGCAGACGGCGTTCGCGATCGCGCCGCCCAGACCAGGGTTGCCCACCTCGCCGAGACCGCGCAAGCCTAGCGGGTTCGTCGTCGCGCGCACCTCCTGATAGAAGCCGTCGACCGGCGGGACATCGGGAGCCAGCGGCAGCGCGTAGTCCATGAAGGTGCCCGACTGCAGCTGACCGTCGGCGTCGTAGACGAGGCTCTCGTGCAAGGTGTTGCCGATGCCGAAGGCGACGCCGCCGACGAGCTGGCCGTCGACCAGCGCCGGGTTCACCGCGCGGCCGACGTCCGCGCCGACCACCACTCGGACCAGCTTGATCGCGCCGGTCTCGGGGTCGACGTCGGCGACCACGGCCGCGGCGCCGCCGGCGTAGGTGATCTTCGGCACCTCGAACGAAGCGCCCGCCGCCAGGCGTCGCTCCGCCGCCAGCTCCGTCAGCGTCACCCGCCGGCCGCCCGCCTCGACGACGCCACGCGCGTACTTCACGTCGGCCTCCGGAACGCCCCAGCGAGCAGCAGCCCGCTGGCGAGCCTCGGCGATCAGCTTCGCCGCCGCGAGGTGCGCCGCGTTACCGGCGGTGATGGTGCCGCGCGAGCCGTAGGTGCCGACGCCGCTCTCGACCATCGCGGTGTCGGCGTGACGCACCGTAAACTTCCCGGTCGGGAGACCGAGAGCCTCGCCCAGGATCTGGGCGAGCACGGTCTCGAGCCCTGGCCCCATCGACGAGGCGCCCGTGTCCACGATCAGCGTCCCGTCGGGCCTCGCCTCGACCTGGGTGGTCTCGAAGGGCCCGAGCCCGGTCTTTTCGACGTAGATCGCGAAGCCGATGCCTCGACGTAGCCCGCCGGCCCGCGCGTTCAACGCGGCCTGCTCAGCGCGGGTACGCTTATAGTCCAGCCGGCGCAGCAGCTCCTCGAACAGCGCGGGGAAGTCGCCGGAGTCGTAGACCGTGCTGACACCGAAGGACCTGGTGCCGCAGTCGTACGGCATCTCGTCAGGCCGGATCAGGTTGCGGCGGCGAATCTCCGCAGGGTCCAGACCGAGGCGCGCGGCAGCGCGGTCCACGAGGCGCTCGCGGACGAAGTTGCACTCCGGGCGGCCGGGCGAGCGGAGCGTGCCAGCCGGCGTCTTGTTGGTCACGACCGACCAGAGATCGCACGCGTAGTTGGGGACGCGATACGGCCCCGGCAGCAGCGCGGCACCGAATTCGGCGGGCACGAGCGCGGCCGTGCGCACGTAGGCGCCGATGTCGGCGTGGATCACCGCGCGCATCCCGGCGATGCGGCCTTCGCCGTCGAAGCCGACCTCGATCTCGTAGGCGACCTCGCGCGCGTGGTTAGCGGACATGAGATTCTCGCGGCGGCTCTCGATCCAGCGCACGGGCCGCCCGAGCTTCATGGCGGCGAGCGGCACCAGGATGTCCTCGGGATAGAGCTCGCCCCGCACGCCGAAGCCGCCGCCCACGTCCACCTCGGTGAGGCGGAGCGCGCCCAGCGGGATGCCGAAGATCGGCGCCAGGATGGTCCGGTTGATGTGGATGCACTTGGTGGAGCCGATCAGGTGGAGCTCGCCGCCGCGCGGGTCGGGCGGCACCGCGACGAGCCCGCGTGTCTCGAGGGCCGCCGCCGTCTGGCGCGGGTAGGCGAAGCGCTCGCGAAGCACGAGCGAGGCGCCGGCCAGCGCCGCGTCGGCGTCGCCCACGCGCATCGTGATCGTGGCGACGTTGTTCGTGTCCGTGCTCTGGAAGAGCCGCGGCGCCCCGGGCGCGAGCGCGTCGGCGGTCGATGCGCAGGCCTGGAGCGGCTCGTAGACGACGTCGATGCGGTCGAGAGCGTCGCGAGCGATGTACGGATCGTCGGCGACGACCAGCGCAATCGGCTCGCCCACGTAGCGGACGACCTCTCGCGCGATCGCCGGTTGCAGATAGCGCTCGGTGCCCTTGGGAGCCGGCACGCGATTGGGAATGACAGCGGCCGGCGGCACGTCCGCGCCGGTGAGAACGGCGTGGACGCCGGGCAGGTCGCGCGCGGCCTTCGCGTCGATCGACACCAGGCGGGCGTGAGCGTGGGGCGAGCGGAGCACCACCGCGTGCAGCATCCCGGGTACGCGCACGTCCTCGACGAACCGGCCGGAGCCGCTGACGAACCGATCGCCGCCGAGTCGTGGATGCGCTTCGCCGATCACGCGCGAGATCCTATCATCGGCGGGCCTGCGCTCGTGCTCGCTCGTACGCCAGCTTGCCGGCCGCGTAGTCGGGGTCGCTGGCCGTCGCCTCGGGCTTGGTCTCCGTCGGGTCCGCGAAGGTCGCCGACGGCATGCTGACGACGGCGGCCACGGCCATCGCCGCGGCCGCCGCGATCCTCGAACTCAACGCTGGCCGAGGAACGCCTTCGCGCGCGCGGTCTCCGGTCGCACCGTGTCGGCCTTGCTGGCCAGCGCCACGAGCTTCTCGAAGTATCCCGCCGCCTTCGGGCGGTCGCCGGCCGCCTCCGCCGCTCGCGCGGCGCCGTAGAGACCGCGATAGCGGTTCGGATTCTCCTTGAGCGACGCCTCGAACTCGCGCTCCGCGGCCGCGCCCTGTCCGATCTGCAGCAAGAGCTCCCCGAGCAGCTCGCGCATCGGGTAGAGCCGGTTCTCCATCGCCACGTGCTTGACGCTGGCATCCTCGTTGTCGGCGGCGGCGCGCATGAGCTTCCGGGCCTGGTCACGCGTGCCCTCGGCGTACGCGATCCACGCGGAGACGGCCAGCATCTGCTCTTCGGTCCGGTCGGCCCAGTAGGATTGATTCGATTTCTCCAGCGCGGTACGCAGGTCTTGCATCGCCTGGATCTCGCCCTTCGCTCCGGCCAGATCGCCGCTCCGCGCCATGCCGAGGCCGCGCGTGAAGCGCACGAGGGAATCGGCCTGAGCGCGCCCGGTCGACACGACCGGCAACTTCGCCGCGCCGGCCCAGTCACCGCGCTCGAGCGCATAGCGCGCCGGGACCACCGCGACGGCCGTGAAGACCGCGATGTTGGGGTACTCCTGCTTGGAGAGCGCGGCGATCTGATCCACCAGAACCTTCGCCTTGGCGTCCTGCGCGAGCTGCAGGTGGGCATACACGGAGAAGTCGGTCGCGTGATGGTAGTCAGGCTGGATCTCGAGCGCCGACCGGTTCGAGGCGATCGAATCCTCCCACATGCCGACCATGGAGTAGATGTGCGAGGGCATGTGCCGGGCGTGCGGCGCGGCCGGCGCGAGCCGCCCATAGAGCGCTGCGATCTTGATGCCCTTGTCGGCGAGCGGGGGGTAGTCGTAGGCGTGGACCAGGTAGTGGGCCACGCCGGGATGGTCGGGGTTCTGCTTGAACAGGCGTTCCAGGATCTCCGCAGATTTGAGCTGGTTGGCGTAGGTCTTGTCGTTCTTGGGCGCCGAGGCCTGCAGGGTCAACGCGTAGTAGACGGACGCTTCGAAGTCGTCCGGATAGCGCTGCGCCATTTGCTCCATCGCGTTCGTGTAGGCGGCCATTCGGGCGTTCAGCTGCGCCTTGTCGTGGTCCTTGAAGTAGGCGCCGATCGCCTCGATCCAGTCTCGTTCGCGCTGGGTCTTCGCGCCGATCGCCCGCGCCTTGTCGAGCGCCTCGGCCGCCGCCACGGCGTCCTTGGGCGTCGGCGGCGCCGCCAGCGAGTTTCCGAGGTGGTTGACGGCCAGCCCCCAGTACCCCATCGCGCACTTCGGGTCCTGCTGGACGACGCCGTCGAACACCTTGCGCGCTTCCGTGAACCAGTACGAGTGCAGCATCGCCACGCCGCGCTCGAACTGCGCCTGCACCTTGGTGTCGCAGGACGTCGGGAACGTGAGCTTGCCGAGCTTTTCCTGCGCGAGCCCTGGGACCGCGAACACGACGAGAGCGACAAGAAGTGCGATCGACGTCAGCGTGGTTCTCATAGGTCCTCCGCGGAGCAATTCGTCGAGGAGCCGGGGGAACTGAGAGCCCCTCAGTGCTCCCGGCCGGCGCGGAGCACGCGACCGGGGAACGCGCCGGTGTGCTTGCCGTGCTCCAGCACCACCTGGCCGCCGACGATCACGTGATGCACACCGTCGGCGCCCTGCACCCGCCGCGGGGTGCCGGACGGCCCGTCGTGGGTGACTTCATCCTCCCTGATGCCGATCGACGCGAGGTCGAACACCATCAGGTCCGCCGCCAGCCCCTCACGGATCATGCCGCGATCGCGCAGGCCCATGATGCGGGCGGGCTGGAAGGTGTACCGGCGGATCGCGTCCTCGAGCGTGAGCAGCTCGCGGTCACGCACCCACTGACCCAGCACGTAGCTCGACTCGCCGGCGGTGCAGAAGTTCGTGTTCAGGTGCGCGCCCGCGTCGGACTGCGTCGGCAGCGCGTGGCCGCTCTTCACCATGTCGGCGATCAGCACTTCTTCCTCGGCCGAGCGCGTCATCAGCTGGAACTCCGTGTCGAGCCCTTCCTCGAGCGCCAGGTCCAGCATCATGTCGGCGACGTGCTTGTTGTGTTTCTCGGCGAGCACGGTCAGGCTCTGGTCGACGAGTCCCTGGTTCTTGGCGAGCTTCACCTTGCGGACGAAGATCGCGCTCCAGGGCACGAGCCGGCCCGCCACGCCGGGCCGCCGCCGCTGCGGCTTCAGGGCCTGGTCGCGCATCTTCGCGCGCCGCTCGGGGTCGGCGAGCGCGGCCAGCCGCTCGGGGACGCGCAGGTGCATGACGACGTCCCACACGTCGAGGTTGTGGAAGAAGGTCGTCTTCTTCAGCGTGAATCGCGGATTGAACGGGATCGCCCGCAGCAGGTTGTAGAGCTGCGCGCCCTCGCGCGAGGCCTTCTGCACGTACGGCCAGGCGTTGGTGTCGAAGCTCAGGAAGAACACCGGGCGGCCGCTCGCCACGGCCACGTCGCGCAGGTGATCGAGGTCGGCGGGGCTTGGCTTGCCGGCGCCCTTCGGCAGGATCTCGATGATCCCCCTGTTGAACTCGCCGAGCGTCCGGCCAAAGGCCACGCGCTCCTCGTCGGCGGCGAGCCGGCTCGGCACGGGCTGGCCTTGCGGCCCGGCGTGCGTCGGCGAATCCGTCGTGCTCCAGCCCCAGGCGCCGGCCTCGAGCGACTCGTGCAGCAGCCGCTGCATGTGGGCGATCTCGTCCGGCGTCGCGGCGCGGTCCCAGGCGGCCTGGTCCATCGCCGAGAGCCGCAGGGGATTGTGGCCGACCAGCGGCATCAGGTTGAGCCCGAGCCCGATGTCGATCGCGGTCAGGTACTCGTCGAAGTTCTCCCAGGTCCACGGGACGACGGCCGCGAGCGAGCGCACCGGGATGTCCTCGACGCAGCAGAACGTCGCGAGCATCGCGTCGCGATGCTCCGGCCGCAGCGGCGCCAGCGTCAGGCCGCAGTTGCCCATCAGCACCGTGGTCACCCCGTGCCAGATGGACGAAGTGCAGAGCTTGTCCCAGAAGGGCTGGGCGTCGTAGTGGGTGTGCGTGTCGATGATGCCCGGCGCGACGAAGAGCCCTTCGGCGTCGATCGTCGCGGCCGCCGAGGATCGGATCTTGCCGATCTCGACGATCTTGCCGTCCTTCACCCCCACGTCGGCGCGATAGCGGGAGAACCCTGAGCCGTCGACGACCATGCCGTTCTTGATGACGAGATCGTGAGCCATCAGTCTCTTCCTCCGGAAAGCTCCCTCACTGGGACAGCACAGGTTTCTCGTAGCACACCTATCGGGGTATCGGCAACAAAGGCTTCCGGCCCGGGTGGACCCGCTGATCGACCGCCCTGAAGACGAGCGCCGTCGCGGCGTAGTTCCCCATCAGCGCCACGAGCTCGACCACGCCCTGGCGCCCGAACAGCTCCACGGCCCGGGCGAAGGTTCGCGACTGGACTTTCCTGCGGCGAAAGAGCTCGCGGCCGAAGCCCACGATCGCCGCCTCCTTCGCGGGTAGGCCGGCCACGGGTCGGCGGCGCTTCACGACGTCGATGATCTTCTGCTCCAGCCCCTCGATGAGCGCCGCGGGCTCGTGCGCCGTCCACTCGAACTGGCTGTCGAGCTCGCGCGCCGCGACCAGGATCGCCAGCTCGGTGAGGCGACGGCCGAGCGCGGTGTCGAAACGCAGGTACTGGTTCACGGCGCGCTGGAGCTCGCCCAGCCGTGGGCTATGGAGCCAGATCCCGCTCGGGCCCTGCAGCCCGACCAGCGTCCGACTCTGTGAGCCGACGACCGCGTCGTAGAGACGCTGGCCCGGTGCGTCCATCTCCTCGCGGGTGCGGAGGGGCAGCCGCGAGAGCGAATCAGCGTGGACGTCCGGGGGCAGCGCCGTGGCCGCCGCGGCGGCGGCGCGATGGCCGGAGCGACCGGCCGCGCGGCGGCGGGAGCGACGCGCCCTCAACGCGTGCGCACGTACTTCGTCAGCCGCTTGCCGCCGGCTTCGGCCAGGTAGATGTCGCCGCGGGAGTCGACCCAGATGCCGTGACCCGAGGGCGAGTCGAAGCGCGCCAGCACCTTGCCGTTCTTCTCCAGCACGCTGACCGACGGCCGCTGCTCGCTGACGTACGCGATCTCCTGCGCGTCGAAGTAGATGTCGGTGGGCTTGTGGATGTCGCGCCACTGGGCGACAAACTTCCCCGCGCCCGTGAAGACCTGGATGCGGCTGTTCTCGCGATCGCACACGTAGACCGTGCCCGCCCGGTCGACCCAGAGGCTGTGCGGGAGATGGAACTCTCCGGGCTCCTGCTTGCCGGGCTTGCCCCAGGAGTCGATCAGCTTGCCGTCGGCCGCGAAGCGGTGCACGCGGCTGTTCCGGTAGCCGTCGGACACGTAGAGCTCGCCGGACGGCGCCGGGAACATCTCCGTCGGCTTGTTGAAGGGCCCGGCGGAGCGCGGCGGGAGCTCGATGTCCTTCGTCGCGCCGGTGTCGGAGGCCTGGCCGCGGACGCCGAGCGTGAGCAGCGGCTTGCCGTCGAGCGTGAACTTCATCGCCAGGTGGTCGTTGCGGTCGGTCACATAGATCACGTCGTCCTTGATGGCGATGCCGTGGGGGTCGGTGATGAGGCCGCTGCCCCACGACGTGAGGTATTGCCCGTGACGGTCGAACACGACGATCGGCGGATCCTTGCGCTGGAAGGCGTAGACCCGGTCCTGGGAGTCGGTGGCCACCGCGCTCACCTGGCCCCACGCCCAGCCGCTGGGTAGCTGGGCCCACTTCTCGTTCAGCTCGTACTGGTAGGTGCCGCTGCCCACGATCGTCATTGCCGATTCCTCCTCTGTCGTAGCCGCGCCGCGGGAGAGGCGAGGGCGCTTGACGCGCGCCCGTCTCGGGGATGATGATTCGTGCACTCCACGTAACGGAGGCCATGCCATGCCCCGGATCAAGCTCGTTCATCAACGTCAA
>Ga0209161_10001823_pt1 | contig 17546 bp, 19 predicted proteins | sample GraSoiAngelo_155_FD_186169 | JGI IMG/M metagenome (GOLD analysis project Ga0209161, IMG submission 186169) | Grasslands soil microbial communities from the Angelo Coastal Reserve, California, USA - 14_1009_13_30cm (SPAdes) (version 2) | ecosystem: Environmental > Terrestrial > Soil > Grasslands... | reverse complement strand
CAATTCGTTGCGACCGGCACACAGGCCTGAGAAATTGGCAATCGTTGTTCCGGATACAAAACCGGCTGCGGTTTCTTCGGGGAAGCCAAGTAACGAGACGATCCAACGTTCGCAGATTTCTTCGAGACGCGAACTGATCGGCGACATGACGTAATGCGCAGTGTTTTGGTCCCAGACATCGGCCATCCACCTGGCGGCGAGCCCGACCGGAAGAATTCCACCGTTCACGAAACCGAAGTAGCGGCCGTCTGTTTGAGTGACGACAGCAGGCGCGCCGATTTCCTGGAGCTGATCGAGAACCAGGAATGGGTCGCTCGGATTTTCGGGGAGCGGTTCAACCAGGGCATGCATCGCTTGCAGCGATTTTTCGCCGGGAAAAACCGGACGTTCTTCAAGACTGTCGATGTAGTGCCCGGCAAACTGCCGCGCCTTGTCGAGCAACAAGGGAAGCTTTTCACGATCTGCGACTCGACTCACGGACGTTTGAAACTCGCTTCGCGTCCCGCTTTGACTCATGTGCTCCCGCCCATTTCGACCTGTCGGTTTGCCCATCTATGTCGCACGTCTCCCGCGGCTCCATTCGCTCGTCGCTACCCTCGCGACTTTACCTTCTATCTCGGAAATCTCTTTCTTCGATTGTTCGTTTGCCATAATATCGTCAAAAATAGGTTGTCGTATGGACAGCGTCCAATTCGCCCGCGTGCTCGTGTGGCTCAATCACTTTGTCATCGCCACCGAGCTAGTCACCACCCGCGCGATGCCCGATCGCGACGTGTTGTATGTCGCTCATCCCATTCGCTCCATTGTATCTCGGCTGCTCCCGCAGCGCTCGACCGCTACCTCGCGGCTTTACCGGCCATGTCGCTCATCCCGTTCGCTCCATTCTTCGGAAACACGGTTATCCGCCCGACCTGCAGGACGAGGCGACAAAGCTCGTCCTTGCACAAGCAGAACTCCTCTGCGCGGAATGGGCGGCGTGACACCGCAAATCAAGGTGGGATATCGGTGTGACTAGCAACCAACGTTGCCGTTTCCTTGTGTAAGCCGCCGCGGACTGATAACACCGTTGTAGAAAAGTAAGAAGGAAGATTAAACATTAAGAAGTTTTTCCAAAGCGTTCTGTTGCTCGCCGCCGGCGTTTATGGCGCCGCCGGTATTTATACGATCTCAGGCGCGCTCGGCGTCCCGCGCACGGCCGATGCCGCTGGGTTGATCGGCGCTTACGTCGTGTGGGGTCTTCTCTTTCTGATCATTGGCGCGCTGGCCGCCGGTGCGACCCTTTTAACCAATAAGTCGCGAGCGTGGTTCGTCGGTGCCCCGGTCATTCTTGCCTGCGGCCTTCCGCTCGCGCTTATCTCGGCATTTTGGATCGACATGGAAAAAGGAGACTTTCATCGCCGGCAATTGGATGAAGAGATGCAGTCGGGACGATATGCCTTTGGCGATCAGCCCACGCTCCTGGCGGTGGCCCGGGCGATTCGAGCGAATGATCAGGACGCGATCCGCGCAGCCGCGAAGAACGTTCCCGATTTGCAAGCGGTCGGACGCGAAGGCACGACGCTGCTCTGTTGGACGGTGAGGCAAGCGTGGCAGCGCCGGGAATTGGTTGAAGCGGTGAAAACATTGTTGTCGCTCGGGGCGGACCCGAATTACACCAACGGTCACAGGGAATCGTTCGCCCTGGCCGAGTCCGTCCATGGACCGCTTGCCGGTCTGCGCGCCATGCTCGATGCGGGCGGGAATCCGAACGCTCGAAGCGAATACGGCTGGCCGATTGTGTTCATGCATTTCAAGCTCGGTTACTACAAGGACGAAGAGCGCGCGCGGCTCGATCTGCTCCTGGACCGCGGCGCGGACATCAACTCGGTGGTGCCGGAAGATGAATCGGAATCCTCCAAATATTCGTTGGTGCTCTACACGACGCAAAGTGGGATGCACGATAGCCGCGAGTACGCGAATGCACTGCACTTGCTGGAACGCGGAGCCGATCCGAATCGCACCGGCGCCGACGGTATGACGCTCGGAAAGATGCTGACGGAGCATCGAAAAAAATTTGGAAATCGAGCGCCACCAGAATTTGCCGCGCTTTGGGAGTGGGCGCAGGCACATGGGATCGTCGGCCGCGCCGCCGATTGAAGAAAGTAAAAAGTAGAAATTAGAATGGAGCAAGTGGGGCGAGCGACATAGAACACGTCGCATACAGGAGATCGTTGACGGTTGAGGGAGCTGCAGAGGATCGAGGGTCGTAGACCGCCGCTACAGTTTTTGCCCTATTCGACAAGCTCCCGCCACGGCGGCTTTGATTATGTCTTGACGGTGCGGCGGCTGGGACGCACGCTTCCGGCATCGACATGCGCGTCGAAGCGCGCTGACATCGCCGTAGCTCGCCCTGAAAGGGTTCTCGGTTCGAGACGAGCTGCCCTAAATTCAACTTGAAAAACTATTATGAAATTATTAACGCCACTTCTGGCAATCACACTTCTCGGCTTGGCGGCAGCGCCCTGCGCGCATGCTCAGGAAAACGCTGCTGACTCCAGCGCAGTCCAGGCCAATCTCAAACAGATGGAAGACGCCTGGGTCAAGGCGCTGGTAAACAAGGATTCGGCCGCTGTCGGAAACATGATAGCGGACGACTTTGCCGGATTTAATCCCGACGGCAAACATGTTAGCAAGTCGCAACTGCTTGATGAGATGAAGAAGGACCCCAACACCTTGAGCTCGGCAACCAACGATAATATGGATGTTCATGTCTACGGGCCGAACCTGGCCACCGTGTCCGGCACCACGACGGAGAAGGGCAAGGACAAGGCTGGTAAACAGGTTACCCGCAGCTACGTTTGGGTAGATACCTGGATGGAGCGCAATGGCAAATGGGAATGCATCGCCGAAGGGGTCATGGAGTCACGGAAAAAGAAGTAAAACGAGAGTGGAATTCGGCTTAGTCAACAAATCTTGACAGATCACCTGTGGTAACAAGATCAACCTCGTCATCTTCCGGCGAAAGACGATCCGCCTAAGTTAGCTTCGACACGAGAAGAAGAAGCCTCGGAGACAACGCTAACCCGCCCCGATCCAGACATCATCGCCCGCCGAATGGAGCGAATAGGATGAGCGACATAGAAGGTAAAGTGACGAGGGTAGGAGCGAGAGCGCCGGCAGCGAGCGAGTTTCAAATTGTCGAAGACTTGGAAGCAGCCCTTCAACAGTTCGCCGAAATCGCGAATGATCTCCGTAAGACAGCGAAGGAATAGAAAGTTCGCAATCGCGAGGTGCTATTCGCCGACACGCGTGGGCGCCCATTCGCAGGCTCAGGACAAGCTCACTGCGCTCCCCGATCGAAGACTGATTCGTTCTCTCAGCGCCTTTTCGTTAGCGAAAGAAGATCAAGTAAACGAGAACGCTTAACACCACCGCGGCCATAATCATTGGCTGCAGGTGTTTCGCATCAAAGAGCCGCGACGGAATTGCCCGCGATGGGGTAGCACAATGACGGCAATGATGATCGACGATAGAAAGCGCGTAGCCGCAGGTGGGGCAAGGCTCAAGTGGCATACGATACCAATCGCAGACATTGACCTAATAGCGAACAATACCCGAGGGGAAGAAATAGGGGTTGCGTCTAAACTCCGAAATTCTTCGCAGGGCATTTAACATTTCGTTCTCGTTAGGCGGTTTCGCAAAAATGGGTTGAAACTCGTTCGCTGCCCACGCTCACTCGCTCCTACCCTTGTCGCTTTACCTTCTATGTCGCTGATCCCCTCAGCTCCATTGAAACTCGTTCGCTGCCCACGTTGACTCATGGGCTCCCGCCCATTTCGACCTCTCGGTTTGCCCATCTATGTCGCAGGCGTCCCCGCCGCTCCGTTCACTCGCTCCTACCCTCGTCGCTTTACCTTCTATGTCGCTGATCCCCTCAGCTCCATTGAAACTCGCTCCTTGCCTTGATCACTCGGTCGCCGCGGCGACCTCGTGCCAGGTCGAGCCGACTTGCATTCCCTAGCTGCGTTGCCGTCTACCCGCGCGATGTCCGATCGCGACGTGTTGATGCTCCGCTTGCCCAGCTCCGCACCGCGACCCTCCGCGGCTTGACCGTCTATCCGTCGGCTTCCCAGCGCGACGTGTTCTATGCCTGCCACGACATAGCCTTGGCGAAGGCCGTTCGCTCATCCCATTCGCTCCATTTGCAGCCGACACGGCTGCCACTACAGCAGGCTGAGCTCATGCATCCTAAAACTCCGAATGCGTTGACTTGCACGGTTACAAGCTGAGTCACTGTCTCTCTTCGGGTTTTGCAGCGTACCGTCGAAATCATATCCGACTTGAACAAGTATTGCTCGCTAGAATTGCGCAGATGTAGTTGATTCGTATCCACGATGCGAAAGAAAGATTCAGATATTCACGCTCGTTCCCGGGTGCTGGTGCTGGTGGATGAATCAAACGTAAGCAGCTCTGTGAGGACTGCGGGACGCGGGCTCGATTGGTTGAAGCTCCGCGATTTTCTGGCGGGGCCAAACAGCGGACGCGATCTGATCGAGATGGTGGTCTATGCGGGATTGCCGCCTGCCATCCTGACGTGGCAGGACGAACGGGACAGGAAAAACAAGTTCGTCCACTGGCTGCGCTCCAACGGATTCATGGTTGTGACCAAGGATGGTGCGTCTGCCGAAGAAGGTTATTACAAGGCGAACGTGGACGTTATGATGGCGATCGACGCGCTGGAGCTTTCCATCGAGATGCGGCCCGATGTCGTGATCCTCGTGACTGGCGACGCCGATTTTGCTTATCTCGCTACCAAACTGCGCAGGCACGGGATCCGCGTGGAGGTCGCGTCAGTCGCCGCAAATCTCGGACACATATTGAGATCAGCCGCTAACGAAGTGATCGATCTGTCCGGTCTGTTTCGGACATTTGAGATAATCAACGCGCGTGAACCGGGACGCGCGTCAGCAAGCGACCATGCAGCCAGGGCGCCTGCGCGAGCCGGGGCTGCGCGAGTGACCAATGTTCAGGATGCGCCGGCGCAGATATCGCCTCATCGAACGCATCAACCACGCAGACGCCGGCCTCGGTTTCGTCCGAAACAAAGTGCGAGTGCTGATTAGATCCCGGACTCCAGTGAGTGTTGAAGTCAATTTGGAGGCTCATTTTGCAACTCTCTAAGGTCAGCAGACCCCGCTGCTTTGTTCCACCAACTGTTCGGTTTGGTGATTGCCTCTCCAGACCCGGAAAAAACGCCTCCTGCGTTTCTGTCGGGCGACTGCTGTCCTGGGGATCCAAAGGTGAAATGGTTTGCGTTGGAACGCTCTCCTAATGTCTCTCATCCAATACTATCACACGATTTACTCCAATCCCGGCAGGATATCTCCCGCCACTGGCTTTAAGCACTGTCGCGGCCCGAACGCAGACGAGTGCTAAGATTCTTGACCCAACGTGATTAGCACGGTAGCTGGGACAACTTGGCGCTAGCGAGCAATCCGCCGAGTTTTGCTGGCTTATGACGTTCGACCCTTGCCTTTCGCGGTTTGACGGGTCATGTCGGCTGATCTCAGTTGGTTGCTTTGCTCTCGCTCAAGAACCGGGCGAAGATTGGGTTTATGGGACATAACAAAGGCAGAGACAACGCTAAGAAACGTGCCAAACGCCGGAAGAAACATGAGCGCCTCGCGAGCGCGAAGCAGCCTTCGGGCGATGCTACGGCTTGCCCGGGAAAGAAGGCGGGCAAATAACGCGATTGCGACCCGAGCTTCTTATTACGGATGGCATTTTGCTGGCGTTGCTAAAACCGTCGCGCTACCGGTTATTCCAAATACGTATCTGCGTGTGCATAAGGCGGAGCGCAGCAACAGAGAAAGCGTAGCGGATCTGTAGCCATGATCGTGTGCCACGCGCCCGAAGGAATGAGGATCGCATCGCCCGGACCGACCATTCGACGTTCGTCGTCGAGTTCTACCTCGCCCGCGCCTTCGAGGATGAAATAAAGCTCCTCTGCGACCTTGTGATAGTGCCGCTCTGTTCTGCCTCCTGCGGGGACGCGCGCTTCCGCGAGACTTTGGTTTTGGACCGGCGCATTCGTGCGATCGAGAACGGAGCTTTTGGGAAAGCGACGCAGAAGGCAAAGCCGCGATGGGTAGCGGCGAGTGAGGTGGGAAGCGAACGAGTTTCAATCGAACGGATAGTCGAGCCGTCTTTCGTGATAAAAGGGGGCTGGGCCGAGAGATTCTGGACAGTCATAGTTTTTAAAGATGCCGCGACCCGGGGCGCGACGGAAGCATAACTTGGAACGCGAGAATTAATCAGGAAGCCAGGAACCAGGAAAGGAGATAGTCGATGGATGTCGGCGAGATTTCATCACCCTTGCGTGACCAGGGTGACAATCTAATTCTGGGAGCCGCCGTTGCGTACCGTTGCGAGTTCCTCGTCACAGCGGATAACGACTTATTGGAACTGAAATCTTTTTCAGGTGTGGAAATCATTTCAGTTCGCGCTTTTGCTGAACGGCTTCGATTGAAAATAGATTGATTGTTGGCTGTCGGGCCGCACTCAGCGCCAGCTACCTAGCTGCGTTGCCGTCTACCTGCGCGATTGAAACTCGTTTGTTTCCCAGCTCACTCGCCGCTACCCACCGCGGCTTTGCCTTCTATGTCGCTTTCCCCAAACGCTCCATTCCCTCACTCGCGACATGTCCTATGTAGCTGATCCCATCAGCTCCATTGTATCTCGCTCGCTCCCGCTCGGCTCGACCGCTACCCTCGTGGCTTCACCGGCCATGTCGCTCACCCCCGGTTGCTCCATTGTGTTAATCCGCGGTAAGCATGAGACGCTTAACCGGTTGGCCGGTGATGAGTCCATCCACAATCTCGGGGACGTCTGCGACCGTGACGCGCCCGTAAAAAAAGTGATCCGGTTCGACTAAAACCGTCACGCCGGTGTCGCATTGATCGAGACAGCTCGATGTGCAGACGCGCGCCTCAAGCTTGGCGAGCCCGCGCGCGGCAACCTCCCCTTTCAACGCTCTATACACGTCTTCCGAGTCCTTGGCCGCGCAGCATCCTTTCGGGTTGTCATCGGCCCGGCGATTGATGCAGACAAAGAGATAGCGCTTGCGTTGCAGAGAGGTGAGAGTCGAATAGGCCGGGCGCGAGGTCAAAGGGCTAAGATCAGCCACTACATTCTACGAATTCACCGACGTTGAAGCGATGCGTTTCCAAGTCAGGCGATTGCTGCCCTTTCGCCCCTGCGTCGCCGTAGGCGCAGTTGAAAGCGCCAATGTGTCTTTGTTTACATCGAGTCGGGCGTGCCGATGCTGATCGGTTCCTACCCAGTTCTCAAACGAACAGAGCTTTAGGTGATGGATGACTTCGTTCTCCGACACAATCGAGAACGGACCGCAATGCCTGTCACTACAGCGGCTTTCGACATCGTCGCGAAGGAAATGGTCAGATTTACCTCAGTTTGGATTGACGTTTATCGGAGAAAGCGCTCAAATCGCGCAGTGAGAAGGGAACCCAGGAACCGAGACAGTTGATGGTTGAGAGCTGATAGGCTGCAATGACGACGGCGCACAGCGCCCTGGCTACAGGAAAACACAATACGCGAGACGCCTGCGCAGCGGCGGGCAAGCTGCCTGCTATCCTACGGTTTTGCTGGTGCGGAGGGTTTTGTGGCTTCGCCGGGTTTCGGCGGCGCGCCGCCGGCTGGGGGTGCGCCGCCGGGAATATCTTGATCAGGCGCTCCAAGTATTTCGGGCGCATTAAACGATTCGGGATGATTGGCCAGTTCTTTGCGCATCGCCGCGATCTGCTCCGGCGTAACCGGACTGGCGTTGTTTCCCCACTCGCTTCGCTCATACGTCATCACGTCGCCGATTTGTTTATCGGTCAAAGTTTTGTCCCACGGTTGCATGACCGCAGTGCCGTACTGTTGGCCTTTAACCTCGACCGGTCCCTGCAAACCTTTGAGCACGATCATGGCCATTCGCCGCGAACCGCCGGTTGTAAACTCGGATCCGGCTAGCGGCGGATATTGGCCAGGCACGCCGAGTCCATTGGCTTGATGGCACGTCTGACAATTTGCAGTGAAAACTTTTTTGCCGCGATCGTGCGGTGAAAGTTCAACTTGCTCGCCGCCGCCGGGTCCGCCTGCCACTGCCTTTTTCGGCGCGGGCGGCGCGCCCATCGGATCGAGTCCGCCGTCTATAAAATTTCCCGAGTAACGGCCGAGGTATGCCCCGCCAAAGAAGATTGCCAGACCGTAAATTGCGATGAGCCATATCGAGAGCGGCTCAGCGCCGACGCGTGGTTCGCGTTTCTCACGCTGCACAGCTGCGTGCACCTGTTGCACGTCGGCTTGTTCGCCGTAATCCATTCCCTGCCCTGTGCGCAGCGGCGTCTTTGGTTCGTCGTTCATTGAATTCTCATTTTTTTGCAGGAGCAGGCGATCCCGCGGCTGCCGGACTGGGTGAAGCGCCTTGAGCCGCTGCCGCAGGTGATGCGCCAGCCGCCGGCGCGCCACTGACTGACCTCACATCTTTCAACGGATGCGATTGATTGAGCCCCATCAAATACGCCACCAGACATTTTGCATCGTAACTCGGAACAACCTCCCAACCTTCCGGCGGCGCATCCGCTGCGGAAAGTTGCAACGCATCAGCGGAACGCTCTCCTGCAATGCGTCGTTTTTCGTAAAGGAAACGATACGACGGCATGTTTGAATCGAGGTTGATGCTGCGCGGCGCATAAAGATGCACATGGTGCCACGCTGCAGAATACATCGGCGGCAAGCCGGCTGTCTGGATCGGCCAAGGCGCACCCGGAGTTTGCGCGCTCGGTGCTGCAGGGCTGCTTCCTCCAGGAGTGGTGTTCGCCATTTGTCCGGGTGATGGCGATGCAACGCCGGTGCGCTGGCCCGGCGGCGGTGACGCGTTGGGCGAAGGCGAACCGCCAGGCGAACTCACAGCAGCTGCCGTCGGTGCCGATGGGCTCGCCGCTTTCATGGGCGAAGTCGCAGGTGATGCAGCAACTGCTTGCGCAGGCGGCGGACTCGACGCTGTCGCCCCTTGTGGCGCAGGACTGGCGCTAGTCGGCGGCGCTGGAGATCCCTCCTCCTGTGCAGGTGCGCGCGCGCCGATGTTCGCGAGGTCCTGTCCCATTCGCATTTTTCCAAGGAATACCGGGCGTTCGAAAATGTAATCGCGCGGTGCGCTGCGTCGGTTACCCCACTTCCGCTCAATATCGTTCGCTACGTAATCCGGGCGGACCTGTTGACTGTGGCAGTAAACGCACCCGTTCGCCGCGTACACGCGCTCACCGCGGTGGAACATCCCCGATTGAGGTTGCGGATAGATGTCTGTTCCTTCCTCGTCAGACTCCGGATTGAGATGTCCGATTTGCCAGTTTGGGATCACGGTGAGCCCCACCCACGAAAACGCGAACGTGCCGAAGATTCCAAGAAAAAGAGGAGCCAGTCCTTTCATCAGTGGCCTCCGGAGATCTCCGCTTCAACTGGATTAAGGAACGTCGGCACCGTCGATGTGCGGCCCAATCCCAACAGCATCAGACCGAAGTGATAGGCGAAAATAAAATGCGCGACGGTGAGCAAAATCCCGGCAAGACTGCGCCCGCGAAGATAGGGCAACACTGTTTCGATGCTCTCGCTGAACGACAGCGCAGGGTTTTGCATGTCCGCGCCTTGCAGAAAACCGCCGGCTAGCAGCATCAGTATCATCAACCCGATGCCGTAAGCCGACGCCCAGAAATGCAGCTTGATCAACGAAGCGTAACGCCATTCACGGCCAACCAGTCGCGGTACGATGTAGTACATCGAACCGAAAATGACCATGGTGAAAAACGCGTAAAGGCCGAGATGCGAATAGGCGATGCTGGCGTCGGTGAACTGGACGTAGCTGGCGACGGAGCGCAGCGAGATCAACAAGCCAACCACACTAAAGACCGTGTAGGACATCGCGCCGAACACGGTGAACCGAAGCGTAGGGCTGTAACGCATAAGCGGGAAATAACCCTGCATGGTCATGTGATGATTGAGTCCCACAGTAGCGACTGGGATCATCGCCAGGATTGTCGCAGCGATGCTGGCGGTAATCATCCACGCTGGAAACGGGCCATCCACGAGTCGCGTCATTCCCGTCCAGCTTGAGAAAAGCGCATAGGTCCAAAAACCAATCGTCGCCAAATGATAGCTATACACCGGACGTCCGATGACCTTGGGAATCATGTAATACGCCGAACCGAGGGCGATCGCACCGAACCAAAGAAAAAGCAGATTGTTTGAATACCACCATCCGATTGCCGATTGCAAAACGCCCTGCACTGGCACGACAAACAGCATCAATTGTCCGGCCGCATATAACCACGGGAACCAGAGGAAGGCGCCCAGCAGATACCATTGTGTGATGTAAATTTGGTCGCCGCGCCGATGCCGGAACATGACCACCGCCCACGAACCCATAAGCGTGTAGGCGACAAACAAAATGACCGCTACGTAACGCGGAAACTCGAGCCATTCGAAACCGGTGCTATCGCCTAGCAGGATTGCGCCTACACCTATTAACACGCCGATGTTCCAAAACGCAGCGCCCGCAACGAGCAAAAGTGGAAATCGCAAAACCGTCCGACACAACCGCGCCATCAACCAGATGGCGGTGCCCATTCCCGCCATCGAGGCCCAACCATAAACCATGATGTTCATGTGAGCCGGGCGCACCCGTCCCCAGGTAAGAAAACTGACGTCCCCAAGCAGATCCGGCGAGTGCAGCTTCCAAGAAACGAATCCCGCCAGCAGCGTGCCCAGAATGAGCCACGCAATCGCCGAAGTATAAAACATCAGCACAGGCACGCGCGTTGATGCGTCGATGTATGCGCGCTCCAGTTGCTCCGTATCGCCGGCAGCAGCGGAGACTTCTGGTTCTTTCAATGGAATTCCGGTGGCGTTCATTCAGGAGTTGAAGCGTGGAAGCGTCGATGATTCATGGCGTAGTAGCTGGTGCGGGAGAAGCCGGCGCAGGTTGTGATTGTCGAGCAGCTGGCGAAGGCGGCGCGGGAGGAGCGCCCGTTGCTCCTTGTGCCGCGACAGGCGGAGCAGGCGACGCTGCGGTGGGTGGTGTTTGCGCGGCGGGCGTGACGATCGGACCGGCTGGCGCGGGTTTCTTTTGCGCCAGCTCGGCAACTGTTAGTTCCATCGCACGATCGATCGGGATCCGGGCAACGCCTTTGTTCTTATCGACCCACGCATAGGTTGTTAAATCCTTCTGGCTCTCTTCACGTAAAGTCTTGAGTCGTTCCATGCGCTTTTGTGCACGCATCTGTTCGTAATTACTTCCGCGCGGAGAAGGACCAATCACCGCGAGCACGATCACACCAAACACAACGAAAAGGCATACGATACCCAACCATGTAGAAAATGGCGCCGGTGAATAGGCAGTCCTGTGAAGCGATTCCGAGTCGGCCATGTCAGTTGACGGTTGTAAGGGATTCGATCAGGCGTGGGTCTCGGACCGGAAAAAGCGAAGTTCGTGGCACAAGCCGCAGATAAACAAATGCGAGGGTTGTGCCGATCGCGACCAGGCAAAGCAAATCCCAGATACTCACGTGCACGCCTGTTCCGTGTAACGCAGGTAAAACGATCAGATACATGTCCAGCATTTGCATAAGGATCATCCAGCCGGCGAGGATACTAAGCTGGTGCGGATTCTTCTTTATGGATTGCAATAGCAAAATCCCGAATGGCACAAAGAACCGGCCGATCACTAGAAGCATGCTGAGTGCCCACCACGACTGCGTATTTCGCGCTAGGAAAAATTGGGTCTCCTCCGGAATGTTCGCATACCAGATGAGCATGTACTGACCAAAACCGATGTAGGCCCAGAAGACGCAGAACGCGAGCATCCATTTCCCCATGATGTGATAGTGCTCGAGGGTCACGATCCCCTTGAGGTAACCGGCTTGTCGCAAAGCAGTGATCACGATCACGAGCAACGACATCGAGCTGCCCGCTGCTCCGGCAAAGATGTACACCCCGAACATGGTTGAGTACCAGCGGTAGTTCAGGCTCATCATCCAATCGAATGCGCCAAACGTGAGACAAAGGGCAAACAGCGGCAGGCTGATGAACGACACTCTGCGCATCCAAATCGTGAACAGCGGATTTCCGTCCTTATCCTGGCGCGCGGAAAATCGCCGCAGCAATTGCGAGGCGATGATCCAGAAAACAAAAAAAATAATCGCGCGGATTAGGAACCAATGGAGGTTGAGATAAGCGCGTTTGGAATCCAGCGTCGCCTCGTGCCCCGGCGGAATATCCATCCACGAATAGAGATGCCGGCGCAGCAGCAGGATTGGAATGAAAAACACTGCCAGCACGCCTAACAAAACAGCGATATTTTCCAGTTGACGCCGCACAACTACGGACCAGTCGGCGTCGGTAGCGTGGTGCACGATCGTCCAGAAAAAGCAGCCTGCGCAGAGCGTAAAGAAGAACACGAATGCAAACAGCCATGAATAACTGAACTGATGCGGATCCACGAACGCGCCCACAAGGCAGAGAACCAGGCTCACAACGGCAACCGCGCCGAGGAGAGTTGAAAGCCCTGTAAATCGACGGCTGTCGAAATATTCGCCTTCCGGCATCGGTGGAGTATCCAAACGCTCGCTCATTTTGCTGGAGCCGCCGCCGGCGGCGGTGACGCCGGTTTGTCCAGTTCCGCGCGGTGATCTTCCGGAACATCGGCAAGCGTCGCGTGCTGGCTGCGTTGCAAGGAGCGCAGATAAGCAATAATCGCCCAGCGATCCGCGACGACGATATTCGGCCCATAAGGCATCATCGTGTTTTTTCCGTTCGTAATCGTGTTGAAAATCTCACCGTCAGACATTTTGCGGATCCGGTCGTCCTGGAGCGAAACCACGGTGGCCAGGCCGTATTGCTTTGTGATCCCGTTTCCAACAGCTGCAGCGCCGTGGCACATTGCGCATGTGATGTTGAACCGCTGCTGGCCGCGCTCCATCAACTCGCGCGTTACTGGCAACGGGTTCCCCATTGGTCGCCGAATTTGCCAGTGTTGAAGTAGTCGGTTCCGGCACTGAAAGCGACCCGTGTGTGCGCTTCTTCCGGCGCGTCTCCTGTCATGCCGGGCGGCATGTCCTCGGTTTTCGGCTTCGGCATTTCGTAGCCGACGGGGACCGTGCCAGCTACTGGCAAACGCGGGCCGCGTCCATCGGCGAAAAAATCCAGCGGCGCTTGTGCACGCACTTTTGGTTGCCGCACCATGTCAGGAAAAACTTCCGTTGGCGGCTGTGTGCTCTTTTGCCCGCGAAAGCCGAAGACGGCGACTATCGCGATCATGCACAGGACAAAAATAACAAAGAATCCGCGGAGCATATTTAGTCCTCGTGCACGATGGTGATATGCTGCCCGCCGGTTTGCTCTAGCAGCTCGTACACGCCGTTTTCCGTAAACCGCGGGTCGCGAGCTTCGATTGCCAGGAAAAATCCGTCATTGGTCACACGGCTAAACCGGTCCCAGTTGAACATCGGATGGTTCCAGCGCGGCAAGCGATTCATGATTTGCCACGCGAAGAACGCTGAAAACGCGGCGAAAAGCACCGTGAGCTCGAACATGATCGGGAAAAAGGCTGGAACGGTGAAGAAACCCCTTGGTTTCCCGTGCACAGTGAGGGGGTACAGAATTGATGACGGACCAAATTCGATAAGCGCCGCGGTAAGGAATCCCGAAATTCCGCCAAACAGAACCCAGCCGCTCAGCCACGATTTGCCGATCCCCATCGCGTCGTCCATCCCGTGAATTGGAAATGGCGAATACACGTCCCAGCGCCGGAAACCAGCATCGCGCACGTGCTTTGCGGCTTCGTAAAGCGCGGCGGCGCTCGGATACTCCGCGGCCATGGCATAAACCGTGTGACCGTACGGAGTGGTTATCATCGCGTGCGCTCCTTTCCGCCCGCAGGGAGCGATTCGATTTCTGGCGACTCCCCGTAATGTGGGTCCGCCTCGGGTGTGGCTGTCTTCACTTCCGACATCGCAATCATCGGAAGGAAACGGATGAATAGAAGGAACAGCGAAGTGAAAATTCCAATCGTGCCGATATAGGTCCAGATATCAACCCAAGTGGGGTAATAAACTCTCCATGAAGATGGCAGAAAATCGCGGGCCAAACCGCCTGCGATAATGATAAAACGCTCAAACCACATGCCGGCGTTGACGCACATGGCGACGAAGAAAACGACTAATACGTTATGCCGACACCAGCGGAACCAAAACAGTTGCGGCGAAAGCATGTTGCAAAAGAGCATTCCGAACCACCAGTACCACCAGTAAGGGCCGAAAACGCGGTTCCAAAATGCGTAGCGCTCGAAATGGTCGCCGCTGTACCACGCTATGAAAAACTCCATCGCGTACGCGTAACCGACGAATGAGCCGGTCAACAGAATGACCTTCGCCATTTTATCGACGTGCTGCGGCGTGATGACGTCCTGCAACTTGAAAATCGCGCGCGCGGGTAAGAGCAGCGTCAACACCATGGCGAAGCCGCCGAAGATTGCGCCTGCGACGAAGTAAGGCGGAAAGATCGTGGTGTGCCACGTCGGAATAACCGTCGAGGCAAAGTCGAATGATACGACGCTGTGCACTGAGAGAACCAGCGGCGTAGAAAGACCGGCCAAAAGCAGATACGCCATTTCGTAATGGCGCCAGTGCCGATTCGAGCCGCGCCAGCCGAGAGCGAAAATTCCAAATAGAAATTTCCTGATCCGCGTGGTCGCGCGATCGCGTAGCGTCGCCAAGTCCGGTACCAAACCAGTGTACCAGAACAAAACCGACACGGTAAAATAGGTTGAGACCGCGAACACGTCCCACATGAGCGCGCTGCGAAAGTTTTGCCAGATACCCCAGTTGTTCGGCATCGGCGCCAAATACCACGCCATCCAGAACCGGCCGACGTGGATCCCTGGGAAAATCGCCGCGCAAATAACTGCAAAAAGCGTCATCGCCTCTGCGGAACGATTGATCGACGTACGCCACTTTTGGCGAAGCAAAAACAAGATCGCTGAGATCAGTGTGCCGGCGTGTCCGATACCGATCCAGAAAACGAAGTTGGTAATGTCCCAGGCCCAGCCGACCGGGATCTGATTTCCCCATGTGCCGACGCCGGTGGAAATCTGATAGCCAATGCAAAAAATGCCGAAGGTCGCGGCGCTTGCAGTAATGGTGAAAATCACCCACCACCAGCGCGGGGCGGGTTGTTCCACCACTTCGGAAATCCGCTGCGTCAGCCAATTGAAACTGCGCCGGTTTAACACCAGCGGAACATGGGCAATTCGCTGCCTGGCCTCTTCAACGCTTGCAGGTGCTGCTGCTGGTGCTCCGTCCATTTTTAAGTCGTGCTCACTCCGGTAACGCCTCGACCACACTTGCGATCCCAATATCCGTCGCGTCAGGCATGTTCGGATTGGGGTTGCGGAGATGGGCGAGATAACTCGTTCGCGGAATAACGTTCAAATAGTCGAGGATCCGGTAATTGCGGTCCTGTTGTTTCATCTTCGAGACACGGCTCTCCGGGTCCTTGATATCGCCGAAAACAATCGCTTCCGCCGGGCACGCTTGCGCGCACGCGGTCGTAAACGAATCGCGTGCGATGCGCTTGTCAGGCGAAGCGCCTGCCCGCGCCAGCGCCGCGATCTTTGCTTCCTCGATGCGTTGCACGCAGTAGGTGCATTTCTCCATGACGCCGCGCATGCGCACAGTAACGTTAGGATTCTTCTGCATCTTCATGGTGTCGGGCGCGCCCTTGGTGGTTAGCGGTGCAAAATATTCTTCGTAAATGTTCAACGCGCCCACGAGCTTTCTCTTCCCTACGGGACGCTGGTTGTAATCAAAATAATTAAACCGCCGCACTTTGTACGGGCAGTTGTTCGAACAAAATCGTGTGCCGACGCAGCGATTGTAAGCCATGACGTTGAGCCCATCTTCGCTGTGGACGGTGGCATTGACGGGGCAAACGGTCTCGCATGGAGCGTTCTCGCAATGCTGGCAGGGCATCGGCTGAAATACCATCTCGGGATGCTCTGGCCACACTCCTCGGTCCTGATTAAACGGCTCGCGGCTCGCGTAGTAACGATCGATGCGGAGCCAGTGCATAATGCGGCCATGTGCCACTTGTAGCTTTCCGACAACCGGAATGTTGTTTTCCGCCTGGCAGGCGATCACGCAAGCGTTGCACCCGGTGCACACATTCAAGTCGATGCTCATTCCCCATTGTTGCGGCGCGTCCAATGGCGGATGGGTGTAGAGGCTCGGCGGTGGATGCGGTAATTCTTCTTCGCCGGGAACCTTTTTCGCGAAGTCATTATTTTCGCGATAGCCCTCCAGCGTTCCTTCACGAACAAGACCGCGGCCTTCGATGCTGAAATGCTCCTGTGTGATCGAGAATGGATAAGTGCGGCCGACTTTCGTCACCTGCACGCTTTCAATCCCCTTCGCGCCGACCACAGCAACATGCGGATTCGCTGCTGTTCGCAAAAAATAGCCATTAAACCCGGCCTGCTCGGTAAGCCCCGGCTTTTCCTTCAGGTTGGCGCCTGCATACGGAAGTTCGAGAAATTGCGGCATCTTGCGCGCCCAACCGAGCGTGACGGTAACGGAGTTGTCGGCATGCCCGGGGGACACCAGCGCTGCAATGACAAGCTCGCGTTTCATCACGGTCCCGCCGGGGCTCTTTTCATTAATCGCGATCTGCAACAGATCGCCCGTTTCGACGCCGAGCCCTTCTGCGTACGCAGGACTGATCAATGCCGCATTGTCCCAACTCAGTTTTGTAACTGGGTCAGGTAGTTCCTGGAGCCAGCCGTTGCTCGCGTAGCGGCCGTCGTCCATTCCGTAGCTGCCAGTCAACACAATCTCCGGCGATTCAGGCGTAGGAGGCACCGAAAGCGACCAGGAATCACGCGACAGAGCTGCGGTTGCGCCGGCATTGAACGCGGCAGGTTGATCGGCGCTTTGAACGTGCGCAGCAAAACCGTCATGCAAAAAGCGCGACCACACTGTTTGAAAATCGCCTGCCGGATTCGTTAGGCGAAAGGTTTCCTGTACCAGCTCCGGGCCTTGCGGTTTAGGACCGCCCAGTAGCATATTCATCAGCTCAATCTCACTCAGGCCACCGAAAAGCGGGAGGATCATCGGTTGAATCGACAAATAATCGCCGCTGGCAGTAAGCGCATCGCCCCACGATTCGAGATAATGGGCAAGCGGAATGTGCCACTGGCTCAGCGCTGATGTAGCGTCCTCATGATAACCAAGCCGCAGAATGTTTGGGACCTTCTTTTGCAATTCCGCCCAATCGAGAGGCTCCTTTGTTTGTAAATCTTCTACCAATCCGCGCGGCGCGTTATAGACAGGGTCGCCGCCGAAAATGAACAGCTGTTTGATGTGGCCTTCATTTATGTCGGTTGCGAGCTGAGCGATGTCGATTGTCTTGGGATTGCGGGGAATCTGACGCACCACCAGCGTCTGGCCGACATTTTT
>Ga0209161_10001822_pt1 | contig 17546 bp, 16 predicted proteins | sample GraSoiAngelo_155_FD_186169 | JGI IMG/M metagenome (GOLD analysis project Ga0209161, IMG submission 186169) | Grasslands soil microbial communities from the Angelo Coastal Reserve, California, USA - 14_1009_13_30cm (SPAdes) (version 2) | ecosystem: Environmental > Terrestrial > Soil > Grasslands... | reverse complement strand
GACGTGGGTCCGGACCTCGAGCTTCTGGATGCCGACCTTCGTCGCGCGGTCGAGGGCGAGCGTCCCGCGGAGGTCGGAGGTCCCGGTCACGGTCACCCGTACGGCGTCCAGCGCGAGGCCCATGTTGGCCGCCACCATCCGCACCGTCAGCTCCTGACAGGCCGCCAGCGCGGCCTCGAGCACGTCGCCGGGGCACGGCAAGGTGCCGTCGCCGCCCGCGACCGGATGGAGGCCCACCGCGATCTCGAAGGCCCGGCCGTCGGCGCGGCCGATGCGGACCCGCATGGGATCGCGTAGGTCGGAGGGAAGGCTCTGGACCGTGTCGGCGATCCGGGCCCTCTCCGGATGCTGCCGCAGGTCCTCCTTGATCGAGGCCTGGTGCCGGCGGACGTCCACCGTATACATATGGGGTCTCCTCGAGGGAGCGCCCTACGTGTGGCCGCCGGCCAGCACGCGCGGCCGGTCTGGGCGCCTCCCGCGCACCATGCTACACCGGGACGCCCGTCGCGGGGCCGCGCCCGCCTCCCCGGATCGAGCCCGGAGGCGTCCCGGACGCCGCCACGCGGGCTCCTGGAGACTCGCGTCAGCGTCCCGACGTCCGAATGTCTTCACCCGACCGGGCCCCTCCCCGGAAGTCCTCGAAAACGAACCGCTGTGTGTGGGGTCGCCGGCTGGTACGGGGGCTGCAGCCGCCTTGGATGCCCCGGGACATTTTGACGCTCGACGCGCCTGGGAGGTCGTTCCCTCTCCGCTGAAGGAGGTCGGGATGGTTGAGCAGCTCGTCCGGGCGGTTCCGGAACGGTGGCGGGAGATCGCGGGGGTGGTGGTCGCTCCCATCATTTGGATTCTGCCGATGCAGCGAGCCGTCGCGCAGTTCTTCCTCGAGTCCCCGTCGCGGTGGATCGCCGCCGTGAAATGCGTGCTCTTCCTTCTCCCGGCGACGCTCTGGGTCGTCGCCGTCTGGTGCACGCACGGCGCGCTCTACACGCTGCCCTTCCGCGGGCGGCGCCAGGCCTTCGTCTCCACGATGCTGCTCATGTGGTGGGACGCCGCGCGCGCCGGGTGGCTCTACTGGATGGGGGTCCTCCGTCTCGCCCTGGTGCTCGTGGGGTGGAGCGCCATGTTCGTCAGCCTCGGCATGAAGCTGACGGCACGGGGGGCGGTCCGGCTGGCCGTGCTGCCGTTCGCGGTGAGCGAACGGGTGGCGAAGCACTATGCCCGACCCGGGGTGCCCTGGATCGCCGTCCTCATGTTCAGGTTCTGGTGCTTCGTCGAGGCCACGGTGTTCACCTGGGTCCTGTTCCCCACGGTGTCCACGGTGGTGGCGAAGTTCATCGGCCCCGCCCACGCGCGGGCCTACACGGCGCCCGTCCTCTACGTCTTCCTGCTCGTCCTCGTCAGGGGGAGCTTCGCCAGCCTGCGGGCGCTCGCCGACGCCGTCAAGACGCACGAGCGCAAATGGCTGGCCCAGATCGTCGTGGTCGGGCTGTCCGTGATGGTGTTCGAGGTGTTGGTCCTCTACCGGGAGCTGGTGCAGGTCCTGGCGTCCTGGATCGCCGCCCGGACGGGCGGGGGGTTCCCGCTGGGCGCGTGGCTCACCGTGGCGGTCCCGCTGGCGGGCTGGATCACCGTCCGCAGCATGACGTGGTTCTTGTTCGGGCAATTCGGGACGCCGACCTTGCCCGCCCGTCTCGGGCGCCGGCCGGCGCTCGAGCCCAGCGGCCGGCCGATCACGGCGCCGTCGACGCCGGGCGGCGGCGGGTGGCGGGCAGAGTTGGATGAGCTCAGGCGGGGAATGGGCTGGCTGCACGAGAGGAGCGACGAGCTGCTCGAATATCTGGCGCTCCCAGTCCTCACGGTCCTGGCCGTCGCCCTCAATTTCGGGATGGTCCTGGTCACGTCGCGGCCCGCCTTCAGCGTGCCCTTCAAGGGGCTGAAGGCCGTGCCCGACACGGCGGACATTCTCGCGGCGATGGCCCCGCCACCGGGGAAGGGCGTCAGCGCGTGAGGGGGCCTCGGCCGGGATGGGTTCCCCGTCGGGGGTCCGCCGATCCTGGACGGCCCGGCCCCGTTTGGGTCGCGGGGCGCCGGTCGATCGGGCCGCACCTGGCTGCCGCCCGGCGACGCGGGCCGACCCGATGAGGCGTCGGATGACCGCCCGAGCGCCTTGCTGCCTCGTCCTCCTCGTCGCCACGCTGGCGGGGGGCTGCGGGGACGAGCCGACCGAGGCCCAGCGCCATCGGGACAACGTGCGGTGTGCGGAATTCGCGTCGGGGCTCACGGCCGAGCGCACCGAAGCGGCCTACCAGCGGTGCATGGACGGCGGACGAGGCCGGTTCAAAGCGCCCGAAGACAGCCCCCCGTCGAACTAGGTCCCCGCCGGCTCCGACGCGGCGGAGGGCTGCCGCGACGCCGCGCGCGCTCGCCTGAGCTATCAGGATCGGCCGGGGCGGCGTACGGCCGCCGAGCCACCGCTGGGATAAGATCTCTATCGGAATGAGTGACCCCCCGGCCCACCCCGTCCGACGGGTCGTCTGGAGAGTCTGCGCCGTCGCCGCCGCCGTGCTCCTGGCCGGCCTGATCGCGGTCGATATCCGTCTGGCGTGGAACGTGATTCGCGTGTCTCGTCTCGAACGCGAGACGGCGAGGACGCGCGCGTGGGAGCCGACGGCGCTCGCCCTCCGGGCCGATCAGCTGCGGATCCCGGGCGGGCGGGGCCCCCTTCTCATCGCGACGACGGAGACGCGGTGCAGCGGCTCTCGCCTGTACTATACCCTCAGCGTCCGGAAGAATCCCCGCTGCTGCGCCGCCGGGTCCGGCGACGGCGCCGCGGGTCCCGTCGCGGCCATCCTGCTGGACCTCGTGAGCCTCGATGACTTACTCAGCTCCGTCAGACGATTCACCATTCGCTTCATTGACGAGCAGGGGGCCACGCTCAAGACCGTGGTGGTGGCGCGGCGTCAGGTGTATCTGCAGTCGGACCACGCGGGCGGCGTCGGCGCGGGCGAGGCGAGTGCCGGCGTCCCCTGGGACTGCGGCGCCTACAGCCACGTCACGCGGGTCGTCGTCGAGTCGGAGGAGTTCCGCGAGAAGAGCTAGCGGGCCCTGTCCGCGCACGTCGCGGCGGCGCCCGCGACCGAGGGCCGCATGATGGAGGCGCGCCCGCCCCGCCGTCGGCCTGCCCCGGTGCCCGGTCGCCCGCCGGGCCAACGGGCGACGGGGACGGACAGGCGCGGTCGATCGATCCGCGGGGCTGACGCGCCTGCCTGTCGCGCGGAGGCCGCCCCGCGGGCCGGTGCCCGCCCGCCGATCACGGCGTTTCGCCGGGCCAGGCGCGCGGGGGATCCGGGCGGTAGAATGACCCGATTGCGTTGGGCCGCGGGGATCGGCTAAGTATTATCGCCGGGGCGGCAGGATCCGGGCTGTGGCCGAAGCGCCTCTGGGGGAGGAAGGGCCGATGGAGACGACAACCGTACGACATCTGACCGCGGAGCAGATCGCCGCCTACCATCGCGACGGCTACCTCGCGGTGCGGCACGTGATCCAAGGGGAGCAGCTCGAGGCACTCCGGGCGGTGACGGACGAGTTCGTCGAGCAGTCACGGCGCGTCCTGTCGAGCGGCGCCGTCTTCGACGTCGATCCCCGTCACACGGCGGAGCGCCCGGCCCTGCGGCGGATCAAGAATCCCGCCGACAACCACGCGCTCTACCGCTGGGTGGCCTTCGAGTCCCCGATCCCGGCGATCGTGGCGGAGCTGATCGGCCCCGACGTCAAGTTCCACCACAGCAAGCTGAACCTCAAGGGCGAGAAGATCGGCGCGCCCGTCGAATGGCACCAGGACGCCGCGTTCTACCCCCACTCGAACGACGACGTGCTCGCGGTGGGGCTCCTCCTCGACGACGCCACGCCCGAGAACGGCTGCCTCGCCGTGCTGCCCGGGAGCCACCGGGGGCCGGTGTACGACCACTACGAGGGCGACGCCTTCACCGGCAGCATCAACCGGGCGGACCTCGGCCGGCTCGACCTCGGGCGGGCGGTCCCGCTCCCGCTCCCCGCCGGAAGCATCCACATCCACCACTACCGCGCCGTCCACGGGTCGGCCGAGAACCGGTCGAGCGCCCCGCGGCGGCTCCTGATCAACTCCTATAGCGCGGCGGACGCGATCCCGTTCACCCCGGACACCCAGCACTCGCCGCTCTACGGCCGGATCGTGTGCGGCGCCCCCGCCGTGCAGTTTCGACGCACGGCGGCCGAGTGGCGGATGCCGCCCACCTGGGACCACGGCTACACGTCGATCTACGAGCTCCAGGGACGCGCCGGCGGCGCGCCGGGCGCGATGTGATCGCCGTGACGGGTCGTCGGCTCGGCCTGGGCGCGCTCGCCGTCCTGCTCCTGCTCGGGGCGGGCGCGGCCACGCCGGCCCAGGCGCAGAAACCGCGGCTCCGCGTCTGGCTCCTCCGCACCTACGTGCCCGACGCCAACAAGGCGCTCGAGGCGAGCATCGCCGAGTGGGGCCGGCAGAAGAACGTCGAGACGTCGGTCGAGTACTTTACCTTCGACGACATCGAGACCAAGTACGTCGCGGCGATCGAGACGGACTCGCTGCCCGACGTGGGCCAGCTCCAGACGATCAGCCCCTCGCGCTACCACGGCATGGGGCGGCTCATGGACGTGAGCGACGTGGTCGCGGACGTCGAGCGGACGAACGGGCCGCTGCTCGACTCGGCCCTCCCCGCGATCCGCTTCGGCGGTCGCTTCTACGCCGTGCCGTTCAACTACATCACCGACGTCCTGTTCGTCCGCACCGACGTGTTCAGGAAGGCGGGGGTCCCGTACCCGAAGACGTGGGAGGAGGTGCGGGAGGCCGCCCGTCGGATCAAGGCGAAGGGCGTGATGGAGTATCCGCTCGGCCAGAGCTGGAACCGCAGCGCCGACGGCTATGGGGTGTTCCAGGCGCTGCTCTACTCCTACGGCGGGGGCTGGGCCGACGCCCGCGGTCACTACAAGTCGATCATGAACGATACCTGGCGGGCGGTCGTGCGGTGGGCGAGCGAGATCTATACGAAGGACAGGACGGTGCCGCCCGACGCGATGGCCTGGACCGGCTTCGGCAACAACGAGGCGTTCCTCGGCGGCAAGATCGCGATGACGTTCAACGGGCCGAGCATCTACTACGTGCTCGAGAAGGAGAATCGACCGCTCCTCCCCGACACGCTGATGCTGGTCAAGCCCGCCGGCCCCGCCGGTCAGAACCACGACGTGTTCCTGCTCTCGTGGGGCGTGTTCAACGGCACCAAGCACGCGGAGCTGGCCCGGGACCTGGTTCGCTTCCTCATGTCCCCCGACGAGGCCCGGAAGTACATGTACCAGTCGTGGGGGCAGATGGTGCCGGCCTTCGAGAAGCTCCGCCGGGACCCGTACTGGCAGAAGAACCCCTCGTACAAGGCCGTGCTCGAGGCGCCGAGCCACGCCCACACTCCGGGCTACCCGGGCCCGCTCACCCCCGCCGCGGCCGAGGTCGTCGCCACCAACGTCCTCACCGATCTCTGCGCGCGCGTGATCGTGGAGGGCTGGGACGTTGAGCGCGCCCTCGAGGAAGCCGACAAGCGCATCCGCGACATCTACGCCACTGTGCCCTCCCGATAGCGTCGCCTCCTCCGCCGCCGCGCTCGGGCGGGCCTCGACGCGGCGACGGGTGCTCCCGCCCGATGCCGGGATCGGCTACCTGTTCGTCCTGCCGCTCGTCGTCCTCGTCCTCCTCCTGATCGCCTATCCGCTCGGGAGCGCCGTCTATCTGAGCCTCACCGAGAAGTACGTCGGGTACCCGCCGCGCTTCGTCGGCCTCAAGAACTACGTGGAGCTGACGGGGGACCCGGTCTTCCGGAAGGTCGTCTGGAACAGCGCGGTGTTCACCGTCGCGTCGGTGACGGTGAAGCTCGTGATCGGGCTCCTGATGGCGCTCTCGCTCCACAAGGCGCTCTTCGCGCGGCGCCTCGTCCGCGGCATCTTGCTCCTGCCGTGGGTCGTCCCCACCGTCATCACCGCGCTCGCGTGGCACTGGATGTTCGACGCGCTCCGCGGCTTCATCAACGTGTCGCTCGAGACCCTCGGCCTGATCAGCGAGCCGATCGCCTGGCTCGGGCAACCGGCCACGGCGATGATGGCCGTGGTCGTCGTCAACATCTGGCGGGGATTCCCCTTCTTCGGCGTCTCGCTGCTGGCGGGCCTCCAGGCCATCCCGGCCGATCTCTACGAGGCGGCCGCCGTGGACGGCGCCTCGGCCACCCAGCGCTTCCGCCACGTCACGCTCCCCGGCCTCCGCCCGGTGATCCTCGTGACCGCGCTGATCTCGACGATCTTCACGCTCAACGATTTCAACATCGTCTACGTGATGACGCGGGGCGGCCCCGGCATCGCCACCCACATCCTCGCCACGTACACCTACGAGGTCGGCTTCCAGGCGCTGCGCTGGGGCCGGGCGGTGGCGGTCTCCATGTACCTGATGCCCCTCGTGGTGGTGATGATCGTCGTGCTCGCCCGGCGGCTCACGCGGGAGGACTGAGGTGGGAGCCCGCGTGCTCGCCTGGGCGGTGCTCTCGGTTCTGCTCGTGGCCGTGGGCGTGCCCTTCTACTGGATGGTGACCACGTCGCTCAAGACGTCGGCCCAGATCCAGAGCCTCACGCCCTACTACTACGCGCGCCCGGTCACCCTCGGCAACTACGTCGAGCTCCTGCGCGGCACCGGCTTTCCGCGCTGGATCCGCAACAGCACGGCCGTGGCGCTGGGCGCCTCGCTGGTGACGGTCGTCGTGAGCTGTCTCGCCGGCTACAGCCTCGCGCGCATCCGCTACCCGGGGCGGCGCCTCCTGGCCACGACGGTGCTGATCGTCTACCTGGTACCGCCGACGCTCCTCTTCATCCCCCTCTATTCGATCCTCAACGGCCTCGGCCTCGCCAACACGCTCTGGGCCCTGCTCGTCGTGTACCCGACCTTCACGGTCCCGTTCTGCACGTGGCTCCTGATCGGGTTCTTCCGGTCGATCCCGCCCGACCTCGAGGACGCGGCCATGGTGGATGGCGCGAGCCGCGTCCAGGCCTTCCACCGCGTCGTCCTTCCGCTGGCGGCCCCGGGCGTGCTCGCGGCCGGGCTCTTCGCCTTCACGCTCGCCTGGAACGAGTTCCTGTACGCGCTCGTGCTCATCCACGACACCGAGCTGAAGACGATCCCGGTCGGGCTGAACGACCTGATGTTCGGCGACATCTTCCTGTGGGGCCAGCTCATGGCGGCGTCCGTGCTCACGACGGTGCCCGTCGTCGTGCTCTACACCTACCTGCAGCGCTACATGGTCGAGGGGCTGACCGCGGGCGCGGTGAAGGGGTAGGCTCAGAAGACCTCGTCGCGCTCGCCGAACTCGAACTCCTCGGTCCGGTCGTCGAGCTCCCCGCGGGTCAGGATTCCCCTCTCGACGAGGAGCCCCTCGAACGACCGGAGCCAGCGCTCGTAGTAGGGGGACTCCTCGCCGCGGGTCTCGGCGGCGGCGGTCTCGGCGCTGAGGCGCCGCTGGAAGTCCCGCCAGTCGTAGACCTGTCGATCCTGGAGCGCCACCGCCATGCCGAAGACGCGCCCCTGCCAGGGCGCCTCGAAGAGGAGCTCCCCGTTCCGGCGGGGCACGGCCGCCGGCCCGTCCATGCTCGCGACGAGGCGATCCGGCGTCGGCTCCACGGGCCCGGGCGCCGCGGGAGGGACGACGGGGGGGGCGCCGCCGCCGGCCCCCGCGCGGGGCCGGAGGTGGCGATCGTCGACGGGCTGGCCGTCCGGGCGCTCGACCCACGTCGAGGCGGTGAACTGGAGAGCGGCCAGCGGGGGCGGGGGTGGCCGCCAGCCGTCGGCCCCGAGAAGCTCCTCGAGATAGTCCCAGAGCGCCTCCGCCTGGGCCTCGGAGTTGATCGAGTGGAACCAGGCCTGGCGGCCGTCGAAGAGCAGCATGACCACGTTGGCGAGGCGGCAGGGGCCCAGGCAGCCGCCGATGGTGAGGTGGACGCGGTGACGCAGGCTCCGCCGCTCCCACTCGTCGTGGAACCGCGCGCGCGGCACCGGCGGGAAGCCGGCCTCGGTGCGGCCGCAGCAGCAGCCGTCGGCACAGACGAAGAGGTGGCCGCGGGCGCGCGGCACCTGGACGCGTCGGCCGTCGGCTCGGGACACGATGTTGCGCATGGCGTCGGCGACGGAGGGCGGGAGCCTAGCGCGCCTGGGCCGCGGGCGTCACCCGGGCCACACCGATCATCGCGTCGCGGGTGACGAGCCGCGCCAGCTCGGCCTCGCCGAGGTGCCCGGTGCCGGCGGGGCGTTCGGGCAGCACCAGGTAGCGGACCTCGGCGCTGCTGTCCCAGACCCGGACCTCGACCGACTCGGGGAGCTCGAGGCCGAACTCGCGCAGGAGCTTCCGCGGTTCGAGCACGGCCCGCGAGCGATAGGCGGGCATCTTGTACCAGTTGGGCGGCAGGCCCAGCACCGGCCACGGATAGCAGGAGCAGAGCGTGCAGACGACCAGGTTGTGCACGGTCGGCGTGTTCTCCACGACGACCATCTTGTCGCCGCCGCCGCGGCCGCCGAAGCCGAGCTCCGCGATGGCCGCGGTGCCGTCGGCCAGGAGCCGCTGCCGGTAGGCGGGATCGACCCAGGCGCGCGCCACCACCCGGGCGCCGTTCATGGGGCCGACGTCGTGCTCGTAGACGGCCACCAGCTTGTCCACGACGTCGCTCGACAGGAGCCCCTTCTCGATCAGCAGTGACTCGAGCGCCCGCACGCGGAGCGCCGGGTACGGCTCGGGCTCGGAGCTATGCGTGCCGCCCATCGTCGATCGCGCCGGCTGCCCGAGAGGCCGCGCCCGTCACGCCGGCTCCAGGTAGCTCTCCCACAGGTCCAGGTACACCCACGCGCCGGGCTCGGCGTTCTCGCCCCAGAGCTCCCGGCCCTCGAAGCGGACACTGTAGAGCGGCTGCGGCTGTCGCCCGCGGCCGTGGGCGTGAGCGTCCGGCAGCGTGGAGACGCCGTGGAAGCGCTCGATCGTGCCGCGGCGGCCGCGGGCGTAGCGCGGGAGCCGCGTGTGGCCCGGCGGATGGATGTTCCGGGTCAGGACCCGGTCGCCGGCGCGGAAGCGCGGCGCGGAGGCCGCCTCTCCCGTCGCGACCCCGCCCGCCCGGACGGCGTGCAGCAGGCGCGCGCTCAGCGCGGGATCGTCGCGGCGCGGGTGGGCCGCCGGGTTCGCGCCAAGGGCGGCCGTGCGGGCGTCCAGCTCGGCTCGCGTCACCACCCCCTTCTCGATCAGGAGCGCCTCGATGGAGGCGAACCAATGCTCGTAGTACCCGGAGGCGAGGTAGTGGGCGGCGCCCATGCGCTCGATGCCGTGGCGGAACTCGTCGACGTTGTAGAGCCGCTGCGTCATCGCCGAGACGTTCATGGCGAGCACGCGCTTCTCCCAATCCGCGTGGAAGACCGGCTCGTTCGCCTCGCGCTCGACCGGCCCGAACCCCTGCATCCCGCCGAGGTCATGGACGCCGTTCATGCGCGCATGATCGACGAAGGCCCACGGCGCGTCAAGCGGCGGGGGGCGGCGAAGTCCGGGTCAGTCGACGAAGGCGACGGCCCGCACGGGGGAGCCGTCGGCGCCCTCGATCGCGAGCGGAAGGGCCGCGAAGCGGCAGCGCGGCCGCCGGATCTCGTGGAGGTTCGCCAGGTACTCGATGACCGTGACGCCGGCCGGGAACAGGATGAAGTGGGTCGTGCTGTCCTCGCGCGCGGGCGGGGTGTCGGGGCGAAAGATCATGTCGCGGATGCAGTAGTCGGGCGGGTAGTCGTAGCCGACCGCCTTCGCGCGCCGCCGCACGAGCCAGTGGCACGCGCTCGCGTCGGTGTACGGGGCGTGGCTCCAGAAGCGCTCGGTCTCGACGCCCACCCGGAGGGGCCAATCGGTCCGCAGGAGCACGATGTCGCCACCCCGCACGTGCTGCGCCCGCTGCTCGAGCTCGGCGGCCGTCACGGCGCCGTTCTCGCCGAGGTGCGTGAGGTCCACCACCACCGCGTCGCCGATCCACTGGTCGACCGGCATCTGGGCGATGTGGCGTGCGCCGGGAAGGAAGTGCGACGGCGCGTCGACGTGCGTGAACGCGTGGCAGGGCATGGTCACGCTGGTGGACTGGAAGACGTCGCCGCGGTGGTGCGAGCCGCGGACCTCGGTCTCGACCTTCCAGCGGAAGTGCGTCTTGATCGGCAGGCTCAGGTCGATGACGCGCACCCGTCCCTCCGGTCAGACCCTGACCGTGTAGCGGGCGAGGCGCGCCTCGTCCACCTCGACGCCGATGCCGACGCCGTCGGGGACGAACGCGTAGCCGTCCTTCACGACGAGCGGGCTCTTCACGATGTCGTCGGCGAGCCAGCCCGCCGGCCCGACGTGAAAGTCCCCGCCGAGCGAGGCGTTCCAGGTGGCCGCGTAGAAATGCGCGGCGGTCGCCGAGCCCACGCTCGTCCCCGGCTGCCCACCGGGATAGATCGGAAGCGACGCCGCCTGGGCGATCGCCGCGATCCGCTGCGCCCCGTAGATCCCGCCGTGCTTGGCGAGCTTCATCCCGAAGATCGAGGCGGCCCGCCGCCGCACCAGCTCGAGCGCGGACGCCGGCGAGTGCAGGCTCTCGTCGGGCATGATCGGGACCCCGGCGAGCTCGATGAGCCGGGCCATCCCGTCGAGGTCGTCGAGGCCGAGCGGCTGCTCGACGAGCTCGAGCTTGAACGGGGAGAGGTCGCGGAGCAGCGCCAGCGCCCGATCGAAGCCGAACGCGCCGTTGGCGTCGACCCGGAGGCCGACCTCCGGCCCGACGGCCTCGCGGACGGCGGCGACGTTCTCGACGTCCTCCGCCGCGTGCGCCGAGCCGATCTTCACCTTGAGCAGCCGGAAGCCGCGGCCGAGCGCCCAGCGCGCCTCCTCGGCCATCCGGCGGCGGTCCTGGATCCCGATCGTCCAGACCACGGGAATCCGGTCGCGGTAGAGGCCGCCCAGGAGCTGGTGGAGGGGGACCCCATACGCCCTCGCGTTCAGGTCGTAGAGGGCGTCGACCACGGCGGCCTTGGCGTACGGGCGGCCCGCGACCGCCGCCTCCATGTCGCGTACGATGCGCTCCACCTCGAAGGGGCTCCGGCCGAGGAGGACGGGCGCGAGGCGCTCGCGGATCAACGGGACGATCGTGGCCTGCGACTCGGTGCAGCCCTGGAAGCCGTCGAGCGGCTGCGTCTCGCCGAGGCCGGCGAGCCTGCCCGCCCGGAGGCGCACGATCACGTTGTCCTGGTGCTCGAGCACCCCCGTGGCGAGCTTGAGCGGGATCCGGTTCGGGAGCCGGACCGGGATTACCTCCACGCTGTCGATCGTCATTGCGTCACCCGCTCTCTCGGCCGTCCCGGCCGCCGTCTCCCCATCATACGGGCTCCGGCGCCGCCGTGGCGGGGCGGCTCCCCTCGCCGGCGCAGGCGAAGGGAAAGGCCATCACGATCCAGAGGAGGTCGATCACCTCCGAGTCGCCGAAGTTGTACTCGAAGCACCCCGCCACGAGGAAGGCGGCCACCGCCGCGATGCTGCCCGCCACCAGGGCCCGGTCGTCGGCCCGCGCGGGCGGGAGCGCGGCGTAGATGCGCCCCGCGCCGGCGAAGAAGGCGATCCAGATCCAGAGCCAGGCCCCGAGCCCGAGCAGGCCGTGCTCGGCGCCAATCTGGACGAGGTTGTTGTGCAGATGGCCGGTGTGCGGCTTCCGCGCGGCCGGATTTTTGTAGGCGGGATAGGCGCGGTGGACGCCACCGGGGCCGAGCCCGAGGAGCGGCGCGTCCTCGATCATGCGCCGGCCGGCGTCCCAGAAGTACAGGCGCTCGCGCACGGTGGGGTCCTCCGGATTGCCGAACGAGAGCAGCCGCGTCCTGAGCGCGGAGGGCACGGCAAGCACCAGGAGCATGCCGAGGGCGAGCGGCGCCACGAGCCAGAGCCGGCGCCCCCAGACGATGAGGATCCCGGTCGCGACCGCGAGGCCGAGCCAGGCGCTCCGCACGTAGGTGAGCCCGAGGGCCACGACGGCGGGCGCCCCCGCGACGAGCAGGCTCCGCGCGGGCACCCGCCGGCCGAGCACCAGCAGGGCCAGGCCGAGCGTGAGCGCGATCATCAGGCTCCCGCCGAGCGTCATGTAGATGCTGAAAAAGCCCTTGGCCCGGAAGGGGTGCAGGCGGCACGCCTCGAGCTTGACCCTGAGCGCCACGCCGACCCACCCCGGCAGCGCGAGCGGGGTCTCGCAGGCGAGCGTCTGGACAATCGCGTGGAGCGAGACCGCGCCCACCGCGGCGAAGAACCAGCGGAGCCCGCGCCGGACCGCGTCGCCGCCCGCGAAGCCGTTCGCCGCGATGAAGAAGAGCGCGAGCCCGATCAGGTGCTTGGACTCGAAGAGGGCGCCCGCCCGGTCCGCCGCCGCCGCCGCCGACACGAGCGTGAGCGCCGCGAAGGTCAGCATGGGAAGGAGGAGCGGCAGCCGGTACCGCGCCCGCTCGGCGGGATCGGTCAGCGCCAGGAGCGTCGCGACGATGAGCAGGGCGAGGAGTGTGTCGATGGCCGTGATCGACACGGTCAACGCCAGGAGGAGGAGGCCGAGGAGAACCGGGATCGAACGCGCCGCCGCCGGCGCGAGCCAGGGCGCCGTCACGTGTAGAGGTTGGTCCGCCACCCCGACAGTATGCACCGCTGACGGGCGCGTGAGGCCCGATCGCGGCAGAACGCGGGCGCGAGGCCCACCCCAGGCGCCTCGGGCACCAGTCGAAGCGTCAGACGGACTCGCGGGCCGCCTCGCGAGGACTCCCGTCGACGTATCGTCGAAGCAGCGCGCGAATGCGCGCCGGCGGAGCTGGCTTGACGAGCACCTCGTCGGCTCCCAGCCGGCGCGCGCGCTGCGGGTTGTCGATGACCGAGTGCACCACCACGGGGATCTCGCGAGTCGCCGGGTCGGTCTTCAGGGTGCCGAGCACGTCCCAGCCGTCATCGTGGCCCTGGAGCATCACGTCGAGCAGGATGACCACCGGCCGGTGGGCTCGAAGCCGGGCGAGGCCGTCGACGGCGTTGGCGGCCCACTCGACCGTGAGGGGCTCGTCCGCCACCGCCTGCCGGACGATCGTCGCGACGTCCCGATCGTCGTCGATCACGAGCACGCGCGGCGCGCCCGCCGAGCCCTTCGGTTCTTCGATCGCCTCGGCCGCGGCCTGGGGTCCACGTCGGGTGGGGAGGCGCAGGGTGAACGTGCTCCCCTGTCCCAGCGTGCTCTCCACGGCGAGCGTGCCGCCCATGAGCTCTGCCAACCGACGACTGATCGCCAGTCCAAGCCCGGTGCCGCCTCGGGTGCGGGTCGTCGCCGACGCGACCTGCTGGAACGCCCCGAAGATGACCGCCTGATCGTCGAGGCTGATCCCGATGCCGGAATCGGCCACGGCGATCGAGACGAACGCCGCGTCGGACCGCTCGACCCTCAGCTCGACCGAGCCCTGGTCCGTGAACTTGACGGCGTTCGAGAGGAGATTGATCAGGATCTGCTTGACCTTGCCACGGTCCTGCACGATCTCCGGCACCCCCTCGAGGCCGGTCGCACGGACGGTCAACCCTTTGGCCTGGGCCTGGGGCTCGACCGCGCCGAGGCATTCCCGGACGAGCGGCAGGAGGGCGAACGCCTCGGCGCGCACGTCCATGCGCCCGGCCTCGATCTTCGACAGGTCGAGAACTTCGTTGATCAGACCGAGAAGGTGTCGCCCGCTTTCCCGGACGCGGTCGAGGGCCGTCCGCTGACGGTCGCTCAGGGTGTCGCGCGTGCTCGTGAGCATGAGCTCCGTGAAGCCGATGATGGAATTGAGCGGCGTCCGCAGCTCGTGGGACATGGAAGCGAGGAAGTCAGACTTCACCTCGCTAGCCCGCTTGAGCTCGGCGTTGAGAGTCTCCAGTTGCTGGGCCTGATACCGGACGGACTCAAAGAGGGCGGCGTTATTGAGTGCGACCGAGAGCTGCCGCGCGGCGTCGTTGAGGAAGTTGCGCGCATGCTCCGACAGCGGATGCAGCGTCGCCACGACCAGGACGCCCACGAACCGGTCCTGGTAGTGGAGAGGCAGGCCCACGACGCTCGCCGCCTCCAGGACTCCCACCCCGGTGCGGAGCGCGAGGGAGCCCGCGCCGGGGGCGAGCGAGAGGACGACGGGCTCCCCGCGCCGCGCCACCTCCTGCGGCAACCCCGCGGGGGACAGCAGGCTCGTCTCGATCATCCCGGAATCGACGGCGGCATAGGTCTTCAGCCGCAGCCCCGCCGGCCCGTCCCCGGTGAGGTACACGGCAGCCAGTGGGGCATCGAGCGTCGCCGCGATCTTCCGGATGCCTTCGCCGAGCACGAAGCTCCTGTCGAGCGAGTTCAGGAGCGCCGCGAGCTCGCCGTATCCGCGCTGGATCGCCTCCTGCGCCCGGAGCAAGGCAGCGGTCGCCTGGGCTTCCTGGGTCTGCTGCTCGAGCGCCCGGGTCCGTTCCGACACCTGGGCTTCCAAGTCTTCGTGCTGGAGCCGTAGCCGCTCCGCCATCGTCCGGAATCCGCTGAGGAGCTCGCCGACCTCTCGGATCTTCGTATCGCGGTCGTCGGGGATCTGGGCGTCCTGGAATCGTCCATTCGCGAGGTGCTGAATCGCCCGAGCCAGATTCGCGAACGGGCGCGCCAGGAACCGGCTGATCAGGATGGCCCCGGCCGTCGCGATGACGGCCGCCGCGATCCCGGACCACACCAACCCTCGGAGGAGGGAGGCCGTCTTCGCCCGCGCCGACTCCGGACCCCGAGACGCCCACACGACCCACCCCGTCGAGGGCGAACGAACGAACGCCGCGGACCGCGTCGTCCCGGTATAGAGGGAGTCATAGTCCGTTGTACCCTCGCGCTGAGTCTGGGCAGCGCGGAACACCGCTTCACCGGACAGATCGTGCGCGTCGGCTTCCCACTCCGACGACGAGTGGGCGATGGCCCGGCCACGCGCGTCGACCACGACGAGTCGGTCGGATCGAGCAGGGTCCACTTCGTGCGCCAGCCGGCGCACCTGCTCGAGGTCCAATCCCTCGACCACGACGCCGATGGTCCGGCCACGCCACCGAATCGGCGCCGCGACCGGAATCGTCGGACGTCCGGTGGCTCTGCCGATCACGACGTCGAACGACTGGTGCGGCGCGGCGGCCATCGCGTCCTTGAACCATTGCCGATCACTCAGCCGCATCCCGATGTTCGACGCACCCTGCGCGTTGAGCCGCGGGGTGAACGCGACCGCGGTGCCCGTGTCATCCGTGACGGTGAGGATATTGAATGCCAGCTCGCGCCGAGCGGCGTTCTCCACCGTCTCTTGCAGGACAGACAGCTGCCCCAGCAGCTGACGCTCGGCGACTTCGGCCGCGAGGCCGTCCACGACGTGCCGCGTGTTCTCGAGGAACCGGTCGAGGCCCGTCGCGATCGCCCGAGCGAGCGCCAGGTCTTGCGCCCGCTCCTCGCGCTCGAGCGTGCCCGTCATCCAGATGTAGCGCTGCACGCCGAAGAACACGATGCTGACACCCGCCGTCAGGCAGAAGCCGGCGAGGAGGGCGGTCCGAATGGATATGCGACGACCCGCGCGGTCGGTCATGCGAGGTACGCTCGCACCATCGAGACGAGGGCGGCTCTATCGAGAGGTTTGGACATGTACCCGCCGCAGCCGGCGCCAAGGGCGACGCTGGTGCGTCTCTGTCGACCATATCAACACACCGCGTTCTGTCCAAGGAGATTGGCGCGGCCTCGACCAATCGGCCCGCCTCGGGGTAGGAAGCGACCGCCGTGGCATGCCATTGATGGTGGTGACCGCAATGGTCACATGGGTACCAATAGTTGTCAGGCGATTCGTTCCTCAATCCCGTGGAGGAGGGGCCGGGCGCCGCTGACCGGGACGGCCGGCTAGGGTTCTCCACGCTCGACGCGAACACCGCCGGCCTTCTGGGCTTCCGCCTTGCGGGCCTCCTTCAGGTGTTGCGAGGTGATCACGCTGAGGGGGAGAGCGATCGGGAGAAAGATATTGGGCGGGGGTGTCGGAACCGCAGCGACCTTCTGGCGGATCGTGTCGTGCCCGTCGACGAATCTCTGCGTTACGCGTGCCGGTCGCTCCGGTCGCGAGTGCTCCACCCCGGTCATTGGGAGAACGTCGCCGCCGTCGGTTTATTGTTCATGTAGCGATCGATCTTCCACTGTCCGCCGACTCTCTTCAGCACGAAGAACTCGCGGTAGCGGTCCGGAATGACCTGTCCGGTGGCGACCACCGTGAGCAACGCGTTGGTGGTGGTGCGGACGAAGGCCTCGTCACCGTACACGCGTACTTCGTTCAAGACGTGGGTGGTATTGAAGCGCACGGCCTTGAACGTGCCTTCGTATAAGGCGCGCAGCGCGGCGGTGCCCTGCACGTCTTCTGCACCTTCCAGTGCGAAGTAGGCGTCGGCCGCATAGACTGCTACCGCGGCGTTGACGTCGCCCCGGTTGAGCGCGTCGAAATACGCCTCGACGGCGGCTTGCGCGGTACTGGCTTGCTCGGTGTTGCTCAAGCTCGCCCCCTGATGCGTCGCGGAACCTTGCTGCGCGGCCGGCGTACAGCCGCCGACGGTGCAGATGGCCAGGCCGCACAGCAGCCGCTTGATTGATATCGCCATCCCGATTCCCTCCTCAGGCTCTTTCACGAGAGCGTTCCGCCGCCTCGCTCGCGATCCCGCAAGTGCCTCGCGGGTGTCGTAACTGCGGGAAGCGCTTGGAAGCGCCGCACGCCTCGCCCCACTTCAAACGACTCACGGGCCTCGGCGCCGATCTGGCAAACTCGAATCGGGTCGTCGGCCGGCTGACGCCGCCCGGCCTCCCGGAAGGTCTGCCGCGTACACGACACGAGATCATACCGATCCCGGCGCACGTCGTCTGGAACCCACATCGGCGGTCGTCCAAACGGTGGTGGACACGAAGAGGCGCCGGATTGTGATGAACCAGACCCAGGAATGTTGCGAATACGTAAAGCGCGAGGGGAAGCGTCTGGGGCGTTCGAGGGGACCGAACGGCACGGCACCGCGACCAGACGAATGCGGGACGGCGCGGCCCGTCCAATTGGACGAGTGGAGGTCAACATGAGACGGCTAGCGTTCGTTATCGCCGTAGTCGCGCTGACGCTCAGCTTTGCAAGCATCGGGGTCGCGCCCGCGTGGGCAGCGCGGGGTCATGAGGGGGTCCACGGAGGGCACGACTTCCACGGCGGCCGGGAGTTCCGTGAACACGAGTTCCATCACCGTGGCTTCGGTGGGCCCGTGTTCATTGGGCCGAGCATCGGATGGGACCCCTTCTGGTATCCGTCCCCCGCGTATTCCTACGCACCGCCGGTGGTGACCGATCCGGCTCCTCAGGCGTATGTACAGCGGCCGCAGGCGCCCGCGTACTGGTACTACTGCGCCGAGGCTGGTGCG
>Ga0209161_10001815_pt1 | contig 17583 bp, 1 predicted proteins | sample GraSoiAngelo_155_FD_186169 | JGI IMG/M metagenome (GOLD analysis project Ga0209161, IMG submission 186169) | Grasslands soil microbial communities from the Angelo Coastal Reserve, California, USA - 14_1009_13_30cm (SPAdes) (version 2) | ecosystem: Environmental > Terrestrial > Soil > Grasslands ... | reverse complement strand
GGATTGAACGAGGCGAAGGTCGGGAAGGCGCCCGCCGCGAGCGCATGCGCGCTCGTGTCATACAGGCGCACGCTGCCATCGCCCACGGCGTAGACGTAATAGGTTTGGCCGTCCGTCAGGCCGCCGATCGGCGTGCCGCCCTGCGCGTCGTAGACCAGCGCATCGCCGGTGTGCAGGCCGTTATTGGCGCCGAGCGAGATCGTCTCGGTGCTCGTGCTGACCACGCCGGTCGCCGTGGGATCGAAGTGCAGGGACGGCGCGAACGTGAAGCGCTGGTGCGTACCCGTTGCGCCCGAGCCGAGCGTCGCGAGCCCGGCGTTGCCGCCGGCGAGCGCATGCGCTTCGTTGTCGTAGAGGCGCAAGCTGCCGTCATCGAGCGCAAAGACGAAGTACGAGTTGCCGCCGGTCAGGCCGCCGATCGCCGTGTTACCCATGGCGTCGTAGGTCACCTGGTCGCCGGTCTGCAGGCCGGTCTTCGCGCCGAGGAAGATGCTGTTCGCGGCGATGTTGACGATCGGGTCGTCGTAGACCTGGTACTGCGCATGCAGGACGCGGTACTCGGCGGTGCGCGAGTTCACCAGCGTATCGATCTGCGACTGCGTATAGCCGATGCTCTGGTAGTAGGCGAGCTCGGCTGCCGAGAGCTCCACCTGGTAGTTCACGTCGAACACCGACGGATCGGTCTGCCCGTTACGGAACTGCCAGTAGGTCTGGTACTCCTGCTCCTTCGCCGAGACGAAGCTGTTGATTACCGCCTGCACGCGCTGCTGATAGCCGGTGGCGTCGGTGAGCTGCAGGTAATTCCACACGCCGGCGAGGAGCTGCGCCTCGGTGCGCGTGTCGACGTGCGCGTTGGTGTTCGCGTCGAGCAGGCTGCCGGCTAGCACGTTGATCCAGACGTCGCCGTGCGTGGTGATGGAATTGACCCGCAGATCGCCCGTCTTCTCCTGCAGGTAAACGTTGCCGAGCGCGCTGAGCGTCAGCTTGTCTTTCGCGACGTCGGTCGCGTTCGGCGAGTCGAGCACGAGCGGGGTGCCGATGCTGTTGCCGACGTCGCCCTGGGCGCTGAGGTTGATCGCGCCGCCCGAGACGAGGCCCTGGCCGCCGCCGGCCACGAGGAGGCTGCCCTGCGGCGTAGCCAGCGTGACCGTGCCGAGCGACTGCGCCTTCACCGCGTCGATGAAGAGATCGCCGGCATTGGGCACCTGGACGAGGTTGATGTCGCCGAACGTGCTGGTCGCCGCGAGGCTCGTGGCGATCGGCGTGGTTATCGTGAAGCGCTGCTGCGTACCGGTGCCGCTGTTGGCGGTGAGGTTGACAAGCCCGGTCGCGCCGCCAGCGAAGGCATGCAGCTGCGTGTCGTAGAGGCGGATCGTGCCAGCCACGGAGTTGTAGTTGGCGAAATACGAGTGGCCGCTCGTCAAGCCGCCGATGGCGCTGTTGCCCTCGGCGTCGTAGGTGAGCTGGACGCCGGTCTTCAGCCCGATGACCGGGCCGGTATGGATCGTGTCGCCGCCAAGGTTGACGATGTTCTTGGTGCCGTTGTCGTTGTAGGTACCGCTCGGATCGAACGGGATCGAGGTCGGCGCCACGGCGATCTGCAAGGACCCGCCGACGTCGCCGATGCCGCCTTGCGCCTGCAGCACCACGCGATTGCCGCCCACCACGCCGGCATTGCCGGCCAGCTCGATGGAGCCCTGCGAGGTAATGGTCGTCGTGCCAGTCGGGTTGAGGATCGGCCCGCTGATGAAGACATTGCCCTTCGAGCTGACGCTGACCGTGCCGTGGTTGTCGCCAATGAACTGGATGCCGACGGGGCGCGCGCTGGAGATCTCGTGGCTGTCCAGGACCTGCTGGCCGAAGAACGCATCGTGCTCGACGGTGATGGTCGTCGTGCCGTACCAGGTCGTGGACGTGTCGAGCGGCTTGGAACTGTACGTCGTTGTGCCGGTCGGGATCGTGACCGGGTTCAAGCTGTAGCCGCTGGTGGCGAGGCCGTCGTTCGCCGTGTAGTAGTACGGGCCCGCGCCGACGAGCTGTGGCACGCCGATCGGAATGGTGGTCGTGAAAGGTCCGTGGTAATCGTGGCCGGTGCTGATCAGGCCGATCCAGCTGCTGCTCGTTTCAATCGCGAAGGCCTTGACCTGCTCGCTGATGCCGATGGTCCAGCCGTAGCGCCAGGTGCTCATCGGCGAGTAGCTCTCGCTGAGCGGCAGCCCGTCGATGGTCGTGGCCGGATTTACGCCGTCGTCTGTGGTGAGCGCGACGTTGCCGTTGCTTGCCTGGTACAGCGTCGTGTACACGTGCCCGGCCTGCCGGCCGCTCGCGAGGTTGCCCGGCGTGTAGGTGAAGCCCTGCACCGGTCCCATCTGCGGCGTCACGCTGCCGCTCAGCGTGACCAGCTGCGTCAGCCCCGCATCGCGGTAGAGCTGGAACGTGCCATCGGAGAGCACCTTGACGAAATACGTCGAGCCATTGTTGAGCCCGCCGATCGAGGTGTGTCCCTGGTTGTCGTAGACGATCGCCGTGCCGCTCGTGAGGCCCGGGTTGCCGGCGACGGCGATGGTGCTGCTCGCAATGTCGACCACCTTCCGCAGGTCGCTCGAGTTCGCCGGGTTGCGGCGCGCGTTCGGATTGAACGTGACCTGGCCGACGCCCGAGGTGTCGTTGATGAGCAGCGTTCCCGCGCCCGGGGCAGAGACGTCGAGCCGCTGCACCTGCAGGTCGTAGCTCGTTTTGTTGTTTATCTGGATATTGCCGTAGCCACCCAGCACGTTGATGTGCCCGCTGCCGGTGTTGACGATATTGCCGGTGATCTCGACATGGCCGCCGGTGACGCGGGCCGGTGAGACGAGTATCCGGCCGCTGTTGCCGATCGGCTCCCAATAGACCTGGAAGTCGCCGCTCGGCTGGTGCGCGAGCGGCGTCACCTTGGTGACGTGACCAACGAGGTTGTTGAGATCGGAGGCGAGGAACGGGGTCGTGGCCGGGTCGAGCGTGAGCGTGAACGTCGCGTGGCCGCTCTGGATGGTGCCGTTCAGGTTGACCGTCGCCGCCTGGATGATGATCTGCGCGGCGTCGATGCCCGCGCCTAGCGGCGCGTGCGTGTAGGTGCTGTTGATGGTCGCGCCCGTGTACGGGTTCGCGCTGTTGGTCGCCGCGACCACGCCGCCCGCGGTGGTCGAGCCGGCGCCGTAGGTGCCTACCGTCGGGCCGAGCGTGCGGCTGTCCCAGAGCGACTCGGGACTGCCGCCCGTTTCCTCCACCTGCCCCGGCAGGTTGATGAGCAGCGTGCCGTTGGTGCTGATGAGCAGCCTGTTGGCCAGCACCGGTCCTTCGATCGGGATGCTTCCCTGGCTGTTGGCCGGCGGCAACGGATCGATGCCGAGCGCGACGAGGTCGTCATGCGTGACGCTGGTCGTCGCCGTGGCGAGCACCACGGTGCCCGCATTGTTGACGATCCCCTGCGCGGGCGTGCCGTTGGGGCTGAAGTGCGCCGAGCTCATGATGTGGATGTTCGGCCACGGGTACAGCGTGCTGTGGTTCGCGTTGTAGAGGTCGACATCGAGCACGGTGTCGACCACGATGAGCGGCGGCGTGGTGGTCGGCGTCGGTATGTCGTCGAACGTCGGCGTCACCGCAGCCGGTATGAGCCCCGACTGATGGACGATGGGCAGAATCGTCCGCATGTAGAACAGGTTCTGGTCGTTCTTGGTGCCGATGTCGTTGTTGCCCGTCGCCGCCGTCTCGAGGACGGCGTTGAAGTACAGTCCGCCGTTGTCATCGGGAATCTCGAGGCCGAAGATGTTGACGAACGCCGGCGTGTAGTTCGTGATCGTGACGCTCGCGTCGCTCGGCGCGATCCAGTGCCCGTGGCTTCCGTCGAGCTGCGTGGCCTGGGTGAAAATGTGCCCGGCGTCGGCAAACACCGGGTCGATGTTCACCGTCATGACGTTGACGTTGAGCGGCTGGCCGCTGACCGGATCGACCAGGTTGTTCTCCGCAAGCTCGGCCTTCAACTGCGCGATCGCGTTGGTGTAGTAGTTGCGCAGCGTCGGGTTGGTGTCGCCGTAGTTGGCGAGGATCTCCTCGTCGGCCGCGATCTGCGCCACGATGGTGTTGCTCAGCGATTCCGTGCCGGTGTTGAAGGTGATGCCGCCCGACTGCGCGTTGGCGACGCCGTTGTCGACGTAGTTCGTGATGACGCCCGTCGCCTGGTTCCAGCCGCCCGGATTGCTCGGGTCGGAATTGCCGAGGATCAGCGTCTGGTGGCGCGAGATGCCGGTCTCCACCGTGCCGTTGTTGACGATCAGGCCATAGGAGAAGGACGGCGCCGTGGCGTTCTGGTACGCGAGCAGCGCGCCGTCGCCGAGCAGCGCCTGCTGCAGCTCGCTCACCCAGCTTTCGGCCTTGGCCTGCGCGATCTGCGTGTCGCCGTTGGGGCCGGGGCTCGGCGTGAGCAGGTTCGCCGTGCGCGCGGTCTGCACGTGCGCACCGGTCTCGACGGTGATGGTGTCGTATTCGAACAGGTAGTCGACCGCATGCACGTCGCTGAGCGGAATCGCGCTGCCGGCGAACCCGTCGAAGCGCGCGATCTCCGTGTAGAAGTCGGTGTTGTAGGCCGAGTCAATGCCGGCAAGCAGGTTCACGTCGCCGTACGCGATAACCGAGGCGTTCCCCTTGATCGTCACCTGGTTGTCGGGCCGCACATCGACCGTCGGCTGGCCGAGCGTGGCCGTGCCGGCGCCATACGTGTTGGTCGCGATTTCCTGGTCGAGGTTGCCCCTGCCGTCGGCCGCGAGCGTCATGCGGCCGGAGCTGACGAGATTCGCTCCCGTGCCGACCGTCACATGCGCCTCGTCGGCGCCTTGCGCGCCGTTGGCGAACATGCGCGCGTACACTGCCGCGCCGGAGATCGCGCCGCCGGTGGTGAAGGCAAGCTGGTCGTAGACGTTGAACGTGTTCAGCGCCGTGACGACGAAGACGTCGTTGTTGGTGGCCGGCCCCCCCACCACGATCGTGGCGAAGTCGTCGATGTCGACATGCGTGTGGAAGGTGATGGTCGCCGTCTCGTCGACGCCGGCCGCGCTCGCGAGACCCCCCGTCGTGCCGTCGAGGTTGGCGATGCCGCCGGCAAGCTGCAGCTTCACCGCGTGGTCCGCGGCGCTGATGGAAACCGTTCCGCCGAAAACCATTGCGCTGGTGCCGACCTCGGCGGTAGTGTCCGCCGTCACTTCGTGGTCGATAGACGCGCCCGCGCCGGCGAGCAGGCCGCCAGCCGTGGTCGTGAGGTGCTCGTTGTATTGCGCGGTGTGGTCGGCGCCAAGGCTGAAGTCGCCGGCGACATGGATGCTGTCGCTCGCGCCGACCGCGGCCCAGGTCGTGCTGTCGTTGGTCGTGTTCGCAACCGCTGCCGCGCCGGCGATCGCGCCGCCGGAGCCGGCGTTGGTGAAGGCAAAGTTGTCGTCGGTGCTCACCGCGCTGATGCTCAGGCTGCCGCCCGGGTTGAGCGAGGTGCCGACGGTGACGGAATCGCGGAGGAACGCCTCGGTATGCGTATTGGAGGAAACGTGCGACTGGGCAATGCCGGCGGCGACGAGGCCGAAGGCGTTGCTGTTCGCCTCGGCCTCCTGCTTCGTCGTCTCGACGGCCGAGATATCGATGGCGCCCGATACGGTGAGAACGGAGCTGTCAGCGACGTAGCTTTTCACCGTCGTGTTGTCGTGCACCGAAGCGTCGGTGCTGGTGACACCAATTAGCGCGCCGGCCGAGCCGGTGGCCTTGGCCTTGGCCGTATCGCCGCTGAGCGGCGTGGTGATGTGCACCGGGCCGGAGTGCGAGTTCCTCGGGTCGCCTAGCGAGGCGACGACCGTGGGGCTGACCGTCACGTCGGTCTTCGACACGCCGACCGCGAGCCCGCCGGCCGCCACGCCGAACATGTCCGCTTCGGCCGTGATCGTGCTGCTCGCCGTTACGTTGACCGCGCCGCTCGCGTGCACGATCGCGTTCGGGCCGATGTAGGCCTGCACGGCGGGATGCACGTCGATAAACGAGAAGTTGGCGCTGAATGCGCCGATGCCGCCGGAAATGGCGAGGGTATTGCTGTGCGGGCTGATCGTCGAAACCGCCGCAACGGCGAGCGAGCCGACATCCGAGCTGGAGCCGACCGAGGCGCCGCCATCAACCCCGGCATAGGTGCCGCCGCCCATATCGACCCGCGTGAACGACGCGCCGGCGGCGACCGCGCCGGTTCCGAACTGCCCTGTAAACTCGCTGACCGCGCGGTTCGAGTCGGCCGAGACCGAGACCGCGCCCGCGCTCAGGACGTTGCCGAGCCTTGCCTGGACGACGCTCGTATCGTTGAGCACCGCGACCGCGGCGCCGATCCCGACGAACCCGCCGGCGCCGTCGAACACGGTGAGGCTGATGTCCTCGTTGAGCGTGGCATTGACGTCGATGCTGCCGCCCGCGCTGAGCGTGCCGTCGGCGAGCGCCGAAACGTTGTCCGCCACCGAAAGGACCGCGACCGAAGCGGCGGCGCCGACTAAGCCACCCGAGACCTGGCCGCCGATGACGGTGACGCTGTCCTGCTCGTTGGCCTTGACCCCGATTGAATTGCCGGCGCTCGCCGTGCCCGCCATGAGCGCCGAGGTGCCCGCGGGCGCCGGGACGTCGTTCTCCATGTGGCTGATCGTCGAGGCGGTCGGCGCGTGGCTGCCGATGCTCGTCGCCGCCGAGCCGGTGTTGGATTTCACGCGGTTCTGGTTGGTGTTGTCGTTTCCGCCGCCGTCGCTGTTGAAATTGCCCAGCCCGCCGGTCACCGTCCCGCTGGCGCTCTCCGACTGGGCCCCGGCGTTGCTGTCGGCGGACTTGCCGTTGCCGTCGGTAGCGTTGCCGGTATTGTTGCCCTTGTCGTCCTTGGAGCTCTTCTGGATCTGCGTGCCGATCGACCAGACGCTGACCGCACCGCCCACCCCGACGAACCCGCCGGCGCCGCTGACGTCGAAGCCGCTGATGTTCTTCAGCCCGACCGCGTTGACCTCGACGTCGTTCTTGGCCGTCACCGACGCCCCGGACTTGACGTTCGCCGCGATGTTGTTGTTGACGACGCCCACGTCGACCGCGCCGGAGACGCCGACGAACCCGCCTGCGATGCCGAGCACGAAGGTCTGGACTTTGACGCTGTTGGCCGCGTTGACGTAGACGCTCTGGTTGCCGTTCGCGGAACCCTGGTGCAGGCCGTCGATGACGGCGTAGCTGTCCACCACAGCCTCGGTGCTCGAGTTGATCAGCGTCACGCCGACGGCGCCCGAGACGCCGACGAAGCCGCCCGCACCGGCGACCACGATGTGCAGGACGTCCTCGCTCGACTGCGCCTGCACGATGACGCCATGCGCCGTCGTCTTGTGAATCGCGTTGGAGACGATGCTGCCGTCGATCACCCCGGAGAATCCGCTGCCGCCCAGCGCGTCGACCTGGGCGTACTGGCCGATCGTCGCCTGGGTATCCTTGCTGATCAGCATCACGCCGACCGAGCCGCCGATGCCGACCAGGCCGCCCGCGAGGGCACCGGATAGTTCGAGCACCTGGGTGTCGTCGCTGGCGGAAACGAACACGTCCCCGCCCGCGTAGACGGTCGCGTGATCGCGGATCGACGCGGTGGTGTGATTGTCGATGCTGAGCACGTCGACCGCGCCGCCGACGCCGACCACGCCGGCCGCGATGCCGAAGCCGATCATTACGACGTTTTCCTGGCCGCTCGCCTCGACCACGATGTCGTTGAGCGCGTTGACCGTCGCATGACTGCCGATGTAGGCGTTGGTGGTGTTGCCGATGACATTGACGCCCACGGCCGGCGCCACCCCGACCGCGCCCGCCGCGAGCGTGCCGGCCAGCGCCAGGTGATAGAAATCGTCGCCGGCGCCGACCAGGACCGTCTGGCCGCTGTACGCCGCGGAGGTATCGCCGTTGATAATCGCGTTGTCGCCGATATAGGCCTGGGTGGTCGCGTTGACCACGTCGACCCCCGCCGAGACCGCGACGCCGACCACACCGGCCGCGAGGCTTAGGGTGAAGGTGCGGACCTCGTCGCGGTTGGACGCGGTGACCGCGATGCCGTGGAAGCCGGACTGCGTCGCGAGCGAGGTGCTGCGGTTGAAGGAATCGCTCGGCACGCTTTCGCCGCTGCCGTTGTTGTGCAGGTCCATCGAGGCGAGCGTCGGCGAGCCGACCTGACCGGAGCTCTTCAGGCTGCTGCGGTCGCCGCTCTCGGCACCGCTCAGCGTGCCGGGGTTGTTGGTTTCGATGCCGACGCCGCTCGGATTGCTCGGATCCAGGCTCGAAAGGGCGCTGCTGCCGATCGCGAACCCGCCGGTATTGACGTTGAGCCCCGAACCCAAGCCGTCGGCGGTGACGTGCGCGCCCGCCCCGATGAAGGACTCGGTGTCCGGATTGAACACATTGACGCCGACCGCGGCGCCGACGCCGACTGCGCCGGCCGCGAGCACGCCGACGATCTCGTTGATGTCCGAAAAGTCGTTGGCGGACACCGCGATGCTGCCGTGCGCGTACACGCTGCCGGGACCCGCACCCGACGCATTGAGGGGATCGTCGCCGATGAAGGCGCGTGTCTGCAGATTGAAGAGGTGAACGCCCGCATTGACGGCGACGCCGACCGTCCCGACCCCGACGCCGGCCGACACCGAGATCAGGCTCTCGCTCGATTCGGCGCCGACGACGATATTGCCGGAAACATTGGTGGTGACGCCCGAATCGATGTAGGCGTTGGTGTGCTTGGTGTAGACCCCGACATCGACGCCGACGCCGGCCCCCACGCTGCCCCCCGCGGCGAGCGAGCCGGCCACCGAGATGACGCTGGTGTCGTCGCTGGCGCTGACGCTGAGGTCGCCGCTGCTGGTCGTCGTGATGTTGGCGCTGGGCCCGACGTACGCGGTAGTGTGCTCGTCGAGCACGTTGACCGCGGCCGAGCCCGCGACGCCTGCGGTGCCGCCGACGGCGATCCCGGCGGTGATCGACACGATGTCCTCGCTCGCCTGCGCGGTGACCGAAACCGTGCCCGCCGCCGTGACCTGCGCGCTGGCGCCGATGTAGGCCTGCACGGTGTCGCTGTGCACGAGCGTCGTATTGGCGACGCCGATCCCCGCGGTGCCGGCCGCGCCGATCGAGCCGGCGATTATCGTCGTCTTGAAGGTATCGGTGGCCGAAAGCGTGACGGCGCCGCCGGCGTTAAGCGTTGCCGAATTCCCGATATAGGCGTCGGTTTCCGCGTGCAGGTCGGCGATCGATACCGAAACCGCGATACCGACGTCGTTCGCCGCACCCGCCGTGGCGGCGATCGACAGCATGGTTTCGGAAGACTCCGCCGTGATGCCGACCGTGCCGCCCGCGCTGACCGTCGCGTTGTGGTCGATGTAGGCGTGCGTGTTTTTGTGCAGGATCTCGACATCGAGTCCGATGCCAACGCCCGCCGTACCGGTCGCCAGGCCGAGCGCCCCCGCGATGGTGGTAATCGCGGTCTCGTTGACCGCATGGATCGCAATGGTCTGGCCGCTGGTGACGGGATACAGACCGCCCCGGTTGATCTGGCTCCCGGCGCCGATATAGGCATCGGCATCCAGGTGGAAGTCGTTGACGATGAAGGAGCCGCCGATCGCGACGTCGCCCTGGCTGGCAGCGCCGGCGACGGCCACGACGGTCGCCGCCGGTTTCACCACGTCCGGCACGAACGGAAGGTCCAATTTGGTCGGGACCAGGTGGCTCTCGCCATCGATCGAAAGGGCGCCCGCGGCGTCGGCGTCGCCGGCAATATAGGCCGACGTGGACGCGTGCAGGACCGTCACCGCGATCGTCGCGCCGATGGACGTCCCTTTGGAGAAGGCCCCGGCGGCCGCCAGAGTCTGCGGATCGAGCGCGGCGTTCGCCGTCACGTTGATGCCGTCGCTCGACTCCAGGTGCGAGCCGCTGCGCGCCGAGGCTTCGGTGTCGAACTTGCTGACCACGTTGATGGCGACCGACCCGGCGATGCTGGTGGAGCCCTTGCCGCCCGCCGCCGCCGCGCCCCAGGCGACGAAATCGTCGGTCTTCGAAGCCGGCGTAATGGCCTGGATCGTGATGCCGTTGCCCTGGATGACCGACCAAACGCCTTGTTGGTGGCGTTGACGACGTTCACCGACACGGCCGCGCCGATGTTGGTCTTGTTGTCCATCGCCAGGGCCGCGCCGACGCCCTTGGCGGTCGCGTCGTCCTCGGCCTGCGCCGAGATCAGCACCGCGTTGTGCGCAGTGACGTCCGCCCCATGAGTGACCTTGGCGGTGTTGTCGGATGCCAGCACGTTGACCGACACCGCAGCGGCCACGCCGACGCCGCTGTTGTTGTTGCCGCCTTTGGACGAGCTCGAACTGTTGCCGTCGTTGGCGTTGTCCTTCGCCGACGGCAGCGCCGTCTTGCTTCCCTTGCTGGTGTTGCTGTTGTCGTTGACCTGATGGTCGGCCTGGCCGTCGGCGCCGCTCTTGCCGCCGCCGCTATTCTGTTTCGAGTCGTCCTTGTCCTCGCCTTTCACCGTCGCGACCGCTTCGGCGTCGCTCGACACCGTGGACGTCGACGACACCGTCACGCCTCCGAGGGTCGTCGTGATATTGCGCGCCAGCTCGGCGCTGACGCTCTCGATCACGACCGCGACGGAAACCGACGCGCCGACGCCGACGCTGCTGCCGGCGGCTTCGGCGCTGGTCGAGGTTTCGAACTCGCCCTTGTGCGTGGCGGTGATCGACACGTCGCCGCTCGCCGAAAGCGCGCTGCCGGTTCCCGCGTAGGCGCTCACCGTGTCCTGCGCGACCAGGACCGCCACACCAATGCCAATCGCATCGCTGCCCGTGGCGCCATTCTCGCCGTGCGTCAAGGCGAAATCGCCGGAGTTCGCGGACACCGAGAACGTGCCTGCCGAGCCGCTCCATGACGTGCCGTCGGCGATCTCGGCGTTGACGGTATTGATCGGAACGTTGACCGCGACCGAGGCGCCGACGCCGACGTTCGACCCCTTGCCGCCGCCGTCGGAGGGCAGCGCGCGCGACTGGTTCGATTCATCGCTTGCAGCGGCCACGGCCACGTTGCCGCCGCCGCTGATGGCTACGGAAGCCGTGCTCGGCCCCGCGACGCCCGGCGTGCTCCCGACCACCGCCTCGGTGTCGTTGATCACGACGTTGACCGTGACCGAGCCGGCGACGCCGGTCTTGCCGCCGCCGCCGCCCGAGGTCGCCTCGGTGAGGAACGAATCGGTCTGGTCGACGAGCTTCTGGTTGTCGTTACCGGCGCTCGTCAGCAAGATCGCCTTGCCCGCGTGCGCGTCCTTGACCGAGGCCGCGAACTGGAACTTGCCCTCGCCGAGCTCGACCACGTAGTAGGTATTGCCGCTCGTCAACCCGCCGATCACGCTGCCGCCGTGCGCGTCGTACTTCACCGCGTCGCCGGTCCTCAGCCCGGTGTCGCCGCCCAGGTCCAGCAGCCGCACCGTACCGGTCGGGTCGAACTTGACTTTGTCGAGCGGGTTGGGAACTTCGGTGCCCGAGATCGTGACGTACTTGTAGAGAGCGTGCTCGGTTCCGGTTGCCCCGGACGTCAGATCCACCAGCCCGGTGCTGCCGCCGTCCTTCGCATGGTCCTTGGTGTCGTAGAACTTGACCGTGCCGTCCTTCTGCACGTTGACGTAATAGCCACCGGCGCTGAGGCTGGTCAACCCGCCTATCGAGGTATTCCCGTTATTGAAATACTGGACGTGGTCGCCCGTTTTCAGGCCTGAATCGAGGCCGAGGAAAACCGTGTCCTTGGCGGTGTCGACGACGGGAATCGTCGTCGTGCTCATGTCGATCTCGCGCTGGGCCATCGTCGCCTGCACGGTCAGGCCGCCGGCGCTGATCACGGTCGCGTTGCCGATGTAGGCCTGGTTGGTGATGTTGGCGACGTTCACCGACACCGCTACGCCGACGCCGGTGCCGCCGCTGCTGGTCGAGGCCGAGCCGTCGGCGATCGCGTGCCCGTCGACGTTCGCGGCGGAGGTCACGCTCAGCATGCCGCCGGCGGTGACATGCACGTTGTCCTGGATCGATGCCGTGGACGATGCGTTCTCGATCGCAACCGCTACAGCGCCTGCGACGCTCACGCCGCCGCTCGAGGTGGAAGCCTTGTCGTTCGACGCGCCTTCGGAGCCCTTCGCGCCGCTGTCTTTCTCCTTCGCCTTGTCACTACCGAACTTGGTCTGCTTGTTGGTGGCGTTGTCGACCGACTGGTTGTTGGGGTTGCTGTCGTCGTGCGTGCCCGAGTCGTCGTCCTGCTGGCCACCCTTCACGCTGGCCTTGGCGATCGCTTCGCTGCCGGAGATGGCGCTCGCGCCGAAGGTCACCGTGCCGGTGGCCGACAGGTTGCGATCGGCGCTGGCGAGCGCGTGATCGTTGACCACCGCGACCGCGACCGAGATGCCCACGCCGGTGTCGTCGGATTCCGTATCCCCTTCGGCGCTGGTGCTGACCTGGTCGGTGAGTGAGGCCTTGGCTTCGAGGTTGCCGCTGATCGTGATCAGACCGCCCGTGCCGATCGTCGCATGCGTGTCGTTAGCGGTGATCGACACCGCCACTACCGGCGTGACCGCGGTGGAACCCTTCGCGCCATTCTTGGCTTCGGTCTCCATCTCCTGCCCGAACGTGGCGTCGAGCGAAAGATTGTTCGCCCCGCTGATGGTCGAGCCGTCGCCGAGCTGCGCGAAGGTCGCGTTCTCGCCGTAGTTGACCGCCACCGAGATGCCGACGCCGACGTTGCTGCCGTCGCCGCCGCCGTCGGACGGCAGGGCCTTGGCGGTGTTGGAAACGTCGCTTTCCGCCTTCAGCTTGACATCGCCGCTGCCGGTGATGGTGATCGTCGGTGCATGCACAACGTGCAGAGAGTCCGTGTAGCCGGCATAGGCCTCGGTGTCGGTGAACGCAATGTTGATCGCCACCGAGCCGGCGACGCCGGTCTTGCCGCCGCCGGCGCCTGAAGTCGCCCATGCGCCGAAGCTGTCGGTCTTGTCCACCAGCGTGTGCGCAGAACCGCTGCCGGTGGAGGTCAGGTCCTTCAGCCCGTCCGTGCCGCCAGCGATCGCGTTCTCTTTAGAGTCGTAGAGCTTGAGCTTGCCGTCGCTCTGGACGTTGACGTAGTAGGTCGTGCCGTCGGTCAGGCCGGCGACATTCGTTCCGCCGCCGTTGTGGTAGACCACCGCGTCGCCGCTGCGCAGCCCGGACTGGCCGGCATCGATCGTGTCCTTGACGGTGTCCACCTTGCTGGACGGATCGAATTTAAGGCTGCGGTCGGCCTGCGTCGCTTCGATATCCAATCCGCCGGTGCTGAGCGTCGAGGCGCCGACGTATGCGAGGTTCGTCGCCTTCGCATAGTTCACCGAAATCGCTGCGCCGACTCCGGTGCCGCCGGCGCCGCCGCCGCGGAGCGCCTGCGTGCCGCTGGCTACCGGAGTCGGGGTCAGGTTGATCGGGTTGACGTTGTTGTTCGCGTCGTCGGCGCTGTGGTACAGCTTGAACTTCCCCGTATTGCTTCCCGTCTCCCTGACGTAATAATCGGTGTCGTCGGTGAGCCCGCCTACTGCGGTTCCACCCTTGCTGAAATAGGTCACCTTGTCGCCGTTCTTCAGGCCGCTCGAGGTGCCCAGGTCGATCGTATCGTTGGTGGTATCGACCTTCGTGGCCGCATCGAACTGGACCTGCCCGATGACCGCGGTGCCTTCGGCCACCGCCGTGCCGTCGATGTTGGCCGACGACTTGACGCTGAGGGTTCCCGTCGACGTGACCTGGCGCCCGTCGCCGATGTAGGCCTTGGAGCTCGCGAGTTCTACGTTCACCGCCACTGCGCCCGCGACGCTCACCGGGCCATCTGAGGTGGACGCGGAAGGCGCATCCGCGCCCTCGGTGCCTTTGGCGGTGGATTTCTTGCCTTTCGCCGTGTTGTCGCCGAACGTCTTCTGACCGCCGGTCTTGTTGTCGACCTTCTGCGTGCCCGAGTTGTCGTCCTGCTCGCCGCCGGCGACGCTCGCCCGGGCGGTGGACTGGCTGCCGGAAACCGCGCTCGAGATAAACGCGGCCGTGCCCGCGGTCGTCAGCAGATCGCGTCCGGTGGTGGCGAACGAGTTGTCGTTCACCACCGTCACGGCGACAGAGATGCCGACGCCGGTGCTGGACGACTTGGTATCGCCGATGGCGCTGGTCGCAACGTTGTTCGCGAGCGACGAGGTCGCGCTGAAGTTGCCGCCGATCGTGAGCAGGCCGCCGCTGCCGAGGCTCGCATGGGTGTCGTCAGCGGCGATCGAGATCGCGACGACCGGGGTGACTGCGGTACTACCCTTGCCGCCGCTGGTCGCCTCGGTGTCCATCTGATGGGCGGAGTCGGCGGTGAGCACCAGATTGTGCCCTCCTATGAAGCCCGCGTTGTCGCCGAAATAGGCTGCGGTGTCGTCCTCGCCGTAATTGAAGGCGACCGAAGCGCCGACGCCGACCTTCGTGGCGTCGCCGCCCCCGTCCTTCGGCAGCGCCTTCGCCGAGTTCTTGATATCGGCATGCGCCTCGACCGTGACGTCCGGACTGCCGTGCAGCGTGACGTCGGCGTTCTGGTCGATGTACGCCTGGTGGCTGGTAAAGACTACGTTGACGGCAAGCGAGCCCGCGACGCCGACGTTGGAAGGGTTGCCGATGCCCGAGGTCGCCTGCGCGCTGAAGCTGCTTTGCGCCGGGGCGAGCACTTGCACGAACACCGAGCCGGCGGTGATGTCGGTCGTGCCGCCTATATAAGCAAGGTCGCTGCGGTCCGCTACGTCGATTGCGACGGCGACGCCGACGCCGGTTGCTCCGCTCCCCGTGTAGGAGCCATCGGCAGTCACCGCCACCACGTCGGTGGAAGACGCCGAAACGGTCGCCGCCCCAGTGCCCGCATTGAGCGTCGCATTCTGGAGGAAGGCCGAGGTCGTGCCGGTGTCGGTGCTCACCGCTACCGCGCCCGCGACCGTGATGTTGCCGCCGCTGGTGGATGCGTTGTTGCCCGATAGCGCCGTCTCGCTCGCATTGGTGCCGCCGCCAGACGAGGAGCCGCCGGGCGAGGACTTGGCGAGGGTGGTGATAGTGCGGTCGGACGTGGCACCCAGGCTGACCGCGCTGCCGTCCACCGTCGCGTGGGAGATCGAGCCGGTCGTGTCTCCGGTGATCACCGACACCGCCACGGCGGCCCCCGCGGTGCTAGCCACGTTCGCATCGGCCGTGGTGGTCGCGTGGAGCTTGCTGCTCGCCGTCAGCGTCGCGGTGCCCGTCGCGTTGACTGTGGCGGAATCGGACACGCTGAGCGTCGCACCGCTGCCATAGGTGGTGTTCACCACGGCAGCGTCCACGGACGAGGTGCCGCTGCCGGTCTCCGGCGACGTAGACGCGCTGATCGTGACGTCCGATTTCGCGAGCGCGCTGATGTTGTTGCTGGCGGTAAGGCTCGACGAGCCGTGGATCCGCACCGCTGGATCCGCGCTGCCGAGCACTGCGACCAGCTTGACGCTCGCCGCGGCTGCCGACGCCGTCAGCGTGCCGTCCACCTTGGCGTTGAGATTGATGTCGGTCGCGCTCAGCACCGACGAGCCGCCGATATCGATGGTCGCGCCGGAGAAGCTGGAGATCGCCGCGCCTTGGATGCCGGACATCCCGGTGCCGTCGGTATTGACGGTCACGTCGGAATGCGCGGTCAGATTCAGCGCGCCGTTGTCCACGGTGAATTGCGCGCCGGTCAGCGTGATTGCGGTGTCAGTGTCGGCCCAGAGGCCGGTCGTCAGCAGCTCCGAGGCCGTCTGCTCCGACTTCAGCGTCAGATCGCCGGCCGTAAGATGCAGCGTGGCGTCAGACGAAATGTCGGAGCTGCTCTGAATGGCGAGGCTGTAGCCGATCGTGGCGCCCGAGCCGTCGGCGATGACGTGGTCGGTGAAGAGGCGCTCGGTGCCGCCCTGGACGTCGAGCGTGAGGCTGTGGCCGCTCAGGGGCGTGTCGAGGGCCGAGAATGTATCCAGGTCGAACCGCACGGTGTCGGCGTTGAAAGCCCGGGCCCCCAGCGTGTCGTCGCGCCCGATGCTGATGCTTACGTCGCTGCCGCCGGTGAAGGACTTGCTCGCGATCGAGCTGAGCAGGTTGCTCGTTTCGTACAGATTTACGGAATAGTTTCCGCCGCCGTCGTCGCTCGCCTTGACAGTGAAGTCGTGCGAGCTGCTGAGCGCCGTGTAGGAAAGATCGGCCGACAACAGCAGCCGCGGCTCGATCGCCTCGAGTGTGAAGGACTGGCGGCGCGTTTGCGCAACTGCTCGTTCCTCGCGTCCATCGTCCGCGCCGCCCCAGCGCGCAAAGGCCTCACGCAGCAGCTTGCCGAGGATCGACGGCTTGAAGATGTTGCGGGTCCAGCGCGACGTGCGCGCGCGAATCCCCGCCCGAGACGAAACGCCCCCCCGCCCTTCGATCATGAAGATCGAACCCCAGCCTCTCTTATTGCTTCTTCGACTACCGCTTCGGTTTTCTTTTTACCTGCGTGACTAGTATGGCTTGTTTGTATTGCGATGAAAAGACCATGACGCGGAGCATGTTGAACTCTCCCGCGAACTTCCGCAGCAAAGATTCTGATTCAAGAAACATTTTTCGAAGTCTGCGCGGTCGGAAAAAACTCTTGATACCAGAAATGATTTTGAAGCCTGCGCGGTCAGAAGACGCCGTAGTAGCCGCTCTTCAGCACGGCCAGGCACCCGCCAGCCTGCATGCGGTAGTCGAAGCCGACGTCGAACCGCAGATGATCCAGGTTGGCGAGGTTTTGCCGGACGAACAAGACGATCGCGTCCGGATATCGCAGCCGCTCGAGGAAGAACAGCAGCTGGTGCACGTCTATGCCGGAGAAGTACACGCAGTCATGGGTCTGCTTGTTGGCCACGCAGATCGTCTTGCAAGTGCGCAGCTCCGGCACGAGGACCGCTTCCACCGGCATGCTCGTGTCGTCGAAGTGCGCCGAGCTGCAGATCTTCTTGGAGGCTTCCGCGAGCTGGGTCGAGGCGTCGAAAAAAAAGTAGAAATTCTCCAGCGTCGTGCCCTGCGCGCGCAGCGCGTAGGCGATGCCCGACGACACGGTGCTGCCCGGATTTCCCACGTACATGTGCACGACGTCGATGTCGCGCCGCCCGCGGGCCAGCTCGGCGTCGACATCCAGCGAGAACATGAAATAGGGCAGGCTCTCGTTGATCTCCAGGTCGCAGCGCGCGAGCGGGCGGATCGCATCCAGTACCCTGGAGATCGAGACCTCGCGCTGCCTCCTCTTGTAATCGTAGAAGTAGAACTCCCAGGCCAGCCGGTCCTCGAGCTGCTTGACGCCGAACACGGTGCGGAAGGGCCCGATCGCCTCTCGTATGGCATCGACGATGTCGAAGGCCCGCGCGTCGATCCCCGCGTAGTCGAACGACTGGAACAGCAGGTTGACCGAGCGGAACTTGTCCTCGGCCGGCACTGCGGGGCTGTATTCCCACAG
>Ga0209161_10001813_pt1 | contig 17592 bp, 14 predicted proteins | sample GraSoiAngelo_155_FD_186169 | JGI IMG/M metagenome (GOLD analysis project Ga0209161, IMG submission 186169) | Grasslands soil microbial communities from the Angelo Coastal Reserve, California, USA - 14_1009_13_30cm (SPAdes) (version 2) | ecosystem: Environmental > Terrestrial > Soil > Grasslands... | reverse complement strand
TGTGAAGTTGTACGTCTTTTCTTTGATGAGGGACGAGCCGGTCCAGCGGAAAATGCCGATCTGAGAGGCAATGGTCGGGTTTCCGGTCGAGGGACCCATGTTGGCGATGAAAATCGTATCGTTGTGACCTGTTCCGGCGATATCATTCACTGCGACGCCGGACAGGTAATAGTTGGGAGCGGGTGATTTGAACAGCGTGTTATCATCAAGAACTAGAGATGTCCCCGACTTGTGGTAGATGCGTAACTGGCCGAAGTTTGTGCCGTTGTTATAGTTCCCAACGGTGACGATATTATTTGTTCCTGATGAGGCAGCGTCGGCTAATGTTACGCCGCTGGCCACCGCGTAATTAGCTATTGTTGAAGGCCAGGTATCAACCAGGGTCTGGTTCAATCGATAATTCGCGTTTGCGTGAGGAAGAGAGATCGTCAATAACGGTGACATGAAGAGGATTGCAAGCAAAACGGAACGGCGGTTCATAGTGGGTCTCGCGCAGGACGATCCTGACATCCCAAAACAGTTCTGATACCGAGCAAAACAAGAATAGGTTACCAGTTGGCGGACTTTCCCAAGCTGTAATGATGCAGGATGCGGAGTAAGATGCTGGATATTCCGCTCAGGAACTCTTGAAGCAACTCAAAGTAAAAGGCTCTTACAGCGCCAGCGAAGCCCGTAATTACCCGAATTGAGGCCACGAGGGATTAGGCCGAATAGCCATGTCAGAATCGGAAGACACTGACATTATTCCAGGCTAGGTCTACTCTTATCGCTCCCTCACGTACGTCATCTTCGAGTATCAGCTTCATGGTTGCAGATGAGGTGTTCGAATGTGTTGATGAGGATTATCTTTATCGGAGGTTCAGCGTCGTAGATTCTACGAGGGCTTTGGAATAGTGGGAAGCCCGAAGGGCCTCGTCCTCAACCGGTTTAGCCAGAACGAGACTATAGGAATGTACCAGATGAAGAGTCTGATGTGCACTCCAAGGAAGAACCAGTCCCATGGAACAGCCAGAGATAGCAAGACTATGATTGTCAGGAGTGTTAGCCTGTTTCGGATCCTTCGAAGCCTGACCATCTGGTCGCTGTCGACAAGTTGTTTCTCTTCTTGTGAGATGATGTGTGCGAATCCGGCGAGGATGAGAAGTGTGCCTGCGTAGTCGATCGTGAATAGGATTGACGCGTAGTCTTGATCCACGGCAGTGTTGTACAGGGACACTGCCTGGTCGAACAGGTAGGGGATTATCGCGACAAGGATCAGCAGTATCACGTTCAGGAATGTTACGAGACGGGTCTCGACAGGAAGGACCGACATGTCGCTGGTGTAGATTATCCAGCTGGTGATCAGGATCAGAAAGACGAAGAGAAACTCGAGAATATTCCTGTTGATATCGCTGGCAGTGGAAGCCTGGTTGTTGGTTATTACTAGGCTGATTGCGCCGATAGATAGAGAGAGTCCGTAGATCAGGTCGGACAGCGTCTCTAGTCGGGGCCGCGGGTGTTTGCGGTGCTGCTCGCCCTGTTGCGTCGACATTGCCTAATTCAGTATCGGGCCGGCTTACGAGGATTTATAGAAATAGACTGGGGATGGACGCGCGGTTTCTTCCTAGCTAGAGTCCCACCGGTCTTCTCGTATTCAGGTCCCACTGAACGTAACAGAGGTCACGCACCGCGGACAGGATATGATCCCTTGTCGGCCTTGACGGTAGCCTGCCCGCAAGACGCCACTTCGTAACCGCTAGACGCCCAGCACGTTCAAAAGAAGTCGATGTGGCCGGTTTGCTCAACTGATCTAATGGCTCGGTGTTGCGGATCTTCGGTCTCAACTGATAATGTTTTTTGGATTCGAGGAACGGTTTCACGGGTAATCTAGGGCCGTGGTCTATAATGGTCAAGAGCCTAAGAAGATTTTCGTTCTTTTAATCTCGTCATGCTTTGGCCACGTTAGGGGTGTTTGCGGAACCGGGACCCGGTGGGATTCGAGTTCATATCTCAATGACAACGCCATTGGTCGTGAACGGAAACTTCTTCTCATCAAAATGGGCAAAGCGTTGACTATCCTGGTTGAGGCCGTACCTTGGGCCAAGGTATTCGTCATCATCTCTTGGAGAGGTATCTTGGTGAATGATGTGTGAGTATGAGTGTGTGATTGCGAATCTATTCCTGGTCTCACTTGCGAGATAGCTAGGTCTGAGTTCTTACTTTTACTGTGATATTCTAGCAGGTCTATTTCATATATTCTTGATGTGCGCTTGGGCTGTAAGAGCTTCACACATGATTCCAATTGGTTCCGACAAATATTTCTCTGCCAACTCGAAGAGACAGAGAAAATCTACTGAGAGGCGGATTCTTGGCGTAGTTCTGATAGTTTCGCTTACCCTGTCGACTTTGACGTTGCTTCCATTACCGTTCAAGGCGCAGGCAACGCCATGGGTTCCGTTGCTTGGTGGCTGGGGAGGTAGCAGGCTAGAAGATACGGTGCAGAACATGAGTGCCCCTGCTTCACTGGTATTCCCAACTGAGAAGCAGAGCAATTTCGAACAAATTGTGATAAAAGAGCAACAGTTAGGCTACAATGCTATCAGAGGCTCGTTCGCCCCATCATGCATACAGGTGGCGAACAACTTCATGGGCGTGTACACAACCGGAAATCTGAGCCGCGCCATTAGCATAGCCCAGCACTTCAGTTTCTGGTTGACCGTAGATTATCACGGATACAACGAATTCCAAACTTCCGCCAGCACCTCTTGCTGGTTGAGTTTCTGGCTCGGGGTGGTTTCGCAATTCAAGAACAGCTACAGCAAAATCATCTGGGAGCCGCTCAACGAGCCAAACCAGACGGGGACTGGTTCAAATGACGCTGCCTGGACCTCCAATTCAAGCGCGGCATACCAGAAATGGATTAACCAAGACAGAAAAATTGGTGATACACACTGGATTGTTGTCCAGAACACTTGCAGCTTCGGGTGCAATAATGATCGCAGCCTCTGGTATCTCGACTACCCAGCTGTGAATGACACTCAAGGCCATGTCCTGGAAAGCCTTCATACCTACATGTATTATCCAGCATTTGTAGAGCATCTCGCTTATGATTCCAACAATGATGGAACATACGATTCGGGCGACATCGCGATCGTAGGCGGCATCGCCAGTGGCACGACACTCGCGAGTGATCCGAAGATCCTTTTTGTAAACGCGACAAATAGTCCAACTGAAACGTGGAGCGGGGGAAAAGCCCTCGTATACGATTCCAATAGTAACGGGAAGTACGACGCGGGGGACACCCCTATCACCGGTACAGTCCCTGCCATTGGGACACCGCTGAAATTCGATTCGAAGGTCAAGTTCGTAGATAGCAACATCGACGGGGTCTGGGCTGGGTGGAGCAACACTATTGCTGACACTACGGCTCGTCAAGACTACTTGACTATGCTAAACGAAACCTCTGGCCAGGGTTGGCCGATTCTAAACACTGAAGGGGGAACAAGCTGCAGCACTGTATGTCCATATGTGATACCGGGCTCGGCAGGCTACTCGTCGGTCAGCCTCCACTATGCCCAGGACATCGCCAACTATGAAGACAACAACAGCCCAAGGCTCGGTCGGTTGTTTTGGGTAGCAGCTTCTTGGACGGACACGCCCAACGCGGGAGTATATGGCGCACTGAACACTGGTCAGTGGGGAACCCTGCTCTCTTACAAGATTTTTTCCACTCCCACCTCTGGAGACCGAACGATTTTCGAATCCTCGTTCCAGCGTTTCAACTTCTATGCGCGGGGACTCTACTGGCTCTTCTACGAGGATACCTCGCTAAGCTGTGAAGGACAGGTTGGATGCCTGACGTTCACAACTAGCATCGATGCTTCTAACTGGGCATCACCGACAAGTGTCGGCGTGCACGTTGCAGACAGCGACTACAGCATCTACAGCAACGCCACTGCCGTATTCTATGCCCGATACAACGAGACTTACTTCTTTTCCAGCTGCAGCCATGCTTTGATCTTCCGTGCTGGAACCCTCTCGACCACTGGGACCGTGAGCTGGCAATCCGAACACACAGTCAAGAGCCCGAGCGCCACAGATCTTTACGTCAATACGAAAGTCATTGTTGACTCCAATAATCAAGCATGGGTCGCCTACCTAGACGCCAATGCCGGCTTTTGTGGAGGCACGGGAATCGACTATCCTCACGTGATTCATTCATCTGGAATCAACTATGCGGCCTGGTCGAGCGACACCATCCTCTCAACAGCCCACAGTAATCTCTGGCAGATCGATCTAGCTGCTCTTCCGAACGGACAAGTCTACGCTGGTTATTGGATAAGCACCCTCGACATGCACGGCAAACTCTACAATGGCTCCTGGGGCTCAGATGAACAAGTCTCCTCATCCACCGACAGGACCGACGTGAACTCTTTCATCTTCAACAATGCCAACAACGTCTACGCCATCTGGTACGATAGTGGAAGCGAAACGATTCGCTTCGGCTCAAGAAGCTCTTCAGGGGCATGGACGATTAACAACATTGGAACAGGAGAGGCTACCGCCACGAGTATCAACCAGTATTCCCTTCCCATAACGGCGACCTACAACCCTGGAAGCAACAAATTCTACTTCTTCTGGTACAACACGACTGGAGGCCATATCGACCAGTGGGTCGGTTCAGGGTCCTCTTGGACAGCCACAGCGAACATAATCTCGGGTCTAACGGCCGCTAACCCCAACGGGATCGCAAGTTTTCTGAACTTCGTGCCAGTCAATGGAGTCTTTACTCTAGACCTTGTCTATGTAACGCAAACCTCCGCCCCCTTCTACATCAACTCGAAGACCGTTACACTCCCAATATCACCGTCACACATTATCACTCTCGCGAACGATCTCCATTCTCCAATGTCAACCGCGCCGGAATCACAGCAGAGGGTCTTCCAGAATACCAGAGGAACACAAGCAATGTACGTCTTCTATACTACTGGGGACACGTCCGGAACCTGCCAGTACGCATATTCCACGAACGGCGCTTCCTGGACTACCGGGCAGAGCACAACATTCGGCAGCTACTTTACGATGTGCTCCATTGCCTACAGGGAAGATCCCGCCCATAACAGAACGCTAGTCTACGCGGTAAGCAGCCAATACTCCGACGGAGTGATAGGATTCAACCACAACATCCTGTTCAACATCGGAACAATACCCGACTCGTCGTCAGCAATATCATGGGTGAACACGACTCCACAAACACTGTTCGCCGTCAGCTCGACAGACGCGACGGAATATCCGGTGGTTGTCGTTGACGCTAAGGGTTACTTGCTCGTAGCATTTAGCTACCTCAGTGATCAAAGCGGCACCAAGAACGATAAGCAAAACGTGATCGTCTGCGGATCCAGCGCCAAGCTTCCCACGTCAAACCCAACATGGACGTGCAGCAGCACAGCAATCTCTTGCACCGTAGGTACAAACTGCCCCTTCGCGAACACCAACGAGGCCAACTCGGACGATGCCAAGTACATGCCCCAACTTGTTCCTAACGTCATCGGCTATGATGCCGTAGTCACACAAGGCCACTGCGAAGGCGTCGAGACAGTACGCTGCCATAGCGGACAGATCGCAACCCAGGAACGGGCAAACACAGTGACCTGGACTGGCACCTCCCTTTCATTTGGGACCACTTCATCCATAGCCCCACTTACACTGGCAGCCCCTTCGCAAGACCCGGCAGACCAAAGAAGCGTGACCATCAGCATCTCTACCGGAACGATCTTCTTTGCCTACGCAAACGGAACATCCGGAACCGCCATCGGGAGCAGGCTCATAATGGCGAAACTCGCTCCTCCGTACACATCGTGGAGTACCATCCAGAACCTTGAGCTCCAGAGCAATGCCCTATACCTAACGGGAGTACACCTTACCTTCGACCAAGCCGCCGACTCAGGATTCGCATTCTACAATTACGCAAGCCCAACAAACGGCACCAAGGTGTTTGCTTTCAGCAAGACACTCTCCACCTCGCCTATCACGACCTTCTACACGAATGCTACATACATATCTAGGTGGGTGTCCGTTCCGATGATCGTTGACAACGTCACTCTAGCGACCAACCAGGAAAACTTCGTTCCCCTAGCCTGGGTAAACACCCCGGCAGTGCCGGAGCTCTGGTCCCAACAATACGCGGTTCCGGTCTCAAAGCAGACCGGTTCCGGCCTGTGATCGGCCGGATTCCACCTTCTCTTTTGTGGATTCGCAGACCAACTGCGCCATTGACTCCCGGTCGGAAACACTAGTACTTTCGGTTCCACTTTTGACGACCTTGAACGGTTGCGAGATACTGGTTCACTGAGAGACTCCTGGTTTCGATAGGGCAAAGCCTTTGACTACCCAGACGAGGCCTTGAAGGCCTAGGAGGGCATAGTCATGGCGAAGTCCAAGGACACTGAGATTGTACCATCGCCAACCAGTATCATCCGTGCTCCCTCGGAAATTACTACGGTGAACTCAGGTCTGGCCAAGTCTGTTATCCCCAGCGAGGACTCACTGGCCAAAGTTACCTACTGGAAGCTCGACCTAGACACTATCTTAGATGGATTAATTCCTGATCCTCTTCCAGAGTCGATCGGTAAGGACAATGCTATTCACCATTTGAACATCATAATCTTTGGAAAGCCAAACACAGGGAAGACGACTTTGTCGGAGTCGATCACTCAAGCGCTAGCCCGTCGGTATGGTCAGGAGAATGTGAAGGCTTTGCGCTCGACGCGCGACCTTCCAGCATTGTTTGAAAATCTGGATAAGCTGTTCAAGAGATTCCGTAAGCCTCCGAAGGCGGTGTTGTTGTTTGCGGATGATATGACGAAGGCGTTGAAGAAGCTCTCTGGGACTGTCGCGGTGAAAGATTCCAATGGACAGTCGCAGAAGATGAGGAAGATAGACTACTGGCTGGATAAGTGGTATGATATCAGAGGCGAGCTCTTCAAGCGCGGCATGCGCCAAGGACTCGTGATCATGGTCGCCGCCCTCCACCGGTTCTACGGAGGAGACATTGACCTACGGGCCGATGCAGACCTCTTGCTTGTCAGGAGTACTGGGACGCCTGGGACGTTTGATGCGAACAAGGTCGAGCGGATGCTTGGCCCAGTCGTCTACTATGCCATGCGCCAGCACGAAGTTGACGCTCTCCGAGACAGGAAAGAACTCGCATGGACCGCATACGTGGCAAAAACAGGCTCCGGAGTCTTCCGCGTCCCACGACCACCAGTCTCCAAGAAGTGGATCATGCGAAACGTAGGATCTAGTGAAACATCCGAAGAAACCAGTATCGAGATAGTTGAGCCAGGCAGGAAATCAGAGCTAAGCGAGCCTAACAAGAAATCATCGGTCGAAGAACTAACCATTCAGCCTAAACCACATCGAGGCAGATGGGGTCGGCGCTTCATTATCGCCACAGGCGTCTTGGTGATATTATACTTGGCCTGGGAGTACATCTGGCCCCTTCTCAGGTAGAGGCCCGCGACCCCCGGGAGCCGTAATTAGTCCATTTTATGGAGCTTTGGAGCGGGATTCTTTGGGCCGCGCGACTTGAGTAGGCCCCCGGGGGTCCCTAGAAATCACCGGTACCCTATTTCAACACCGATTTCAAAACCGGATTTAGTAACCTGTTTCATAACCGATTCAAGGATCCGATTCAAGAAACGTTTCCAGATATTGACTCTCAAAAGTGGTTTTCAACGGACTATTTCTATTACGTGATCTCGCATGCCGATTCGTACTATCTGCACTTCAATTGAGAGACTTCCCGATCAGTATGGGACCATGTTACTACAATCCGGGGTTAGGTGTTGAGCGTAAATGCTACATGCTAGTGACAAATCGTTCGCCCGTGTAGAATCAGTTTCATCTCTTGTAAGGCGTTATTCATGAAAGAAATAAACGAGGGCTCAAAAAAAGTGGGGATGGTTCGAGCTCATAACACGCTGCGCAGGGTCCTAGCAAACCGTGCCTTTGAGAACCTGTCCTAGGCAGTTGTTCACAAGGTTCTTGTCGTTTGCGTCTACTATTCCGTTCATGTCAACATCTCCCTTCATTGGCACAGTTACGTATTGCAGGTTTCCATCAGAGCCCTTGAACGCTATGATGTTGCCGTAAATAGCCGGGTACAATGTTAGGGGTGGAGCCGCGCTGGGAGCGAGCGTGGTGGCTACGTAGCCTGGTGCGCGAATGTTCCAGTATCCCAAGCAATACTCGGATGACGACTTTGTTCCGTTTCCGTTGCAATCATAACCGTCCGAAACCTCGTCTACTATGAAGACTATTCTATTCTCCCAGATAGTAGGAGTATCATAGTAGGTTGGCGCAAGCTTTCCAACTGGACCCGTCCCCGCGGTGCTCGCTTGGTTTGTGAGAACGTTGTAATACCTCAATCTGTTCGGCGTTCCAGACGAGTTGTCCGCAAAGGCAATCGTCTTCTCTGATACCGAGGTGCTGTACTGACCACTTGGTAGGCCTGTATTTATCACGCCTCGACTCGGGTCTGATGTGTCAAAGTACATCAGGCTGTACGACGGTGAGGACGATGTGGGCTTTGCTGCGAAGGCGATTATCTGCCCGTCGGTAGAGACTGAGTAAGGCTGACTTCCGGGTGTAGGAACTGTTGTAGTGACGCCGAGCGAGAACCGCCAGTAGGCAAACCCGCCGATAATGGGCCAGGCTACTAGATCGCCGTGAGACATCGGGAATCCCCACGCTCCAAATGCCGAGGCTCCGGGAGCATTCTTTGCAACTATCTCCCAGGGCCCGCATGGTTGCAGCGTGGAGGAGAGGGGCAGCTCGCAATAGAATATGGTGCTTGTAGATATGGTCAGGTTTCCCGCTATGACTATCCTGTTCCCGGACACTACTGGGAAGTAGGCTGTGGCTCCCCCATTGGGACCCCCTGGTGGGACTGCGAAGGTAACGTTAGCGCCTGATGCAATATCGTACACGTTAATCGTGAGGTCGGTGGATGAACTCTGGATGGCAATTCTTCCCTCGTCCATGGAGATTGAGTTGGTAACGAGTAGCCCGGTATTTACCACGAAGCCCTTCACCGTTTTTACGGGCTGGTAGAGGCTTAGAGATAGGAAAAGCAGCGTGACGACCAGAATGGCAGTTTTCCATCTGCGACGCATGTTTCTAACCACGATTTTCATCATTTTCTCCTTGACTTGTTGGGTACTTGTCTCATCGCGCCCCTCCTCGGCGCTCGCTTGCCCATAGTCCACTCTACCATATGGAGGATAGAGATGGGCGAGGGCCGGCCGGCTATCTGTCCGCGTAGTGTTGTTAAGGAGACAGGAAAGCCTCTTCAGGAAGAATCTTTCAGTTGGCTGATCGACAATCTTCTAAGAGCATATGGCAAGTAAATTCGCTCTCAAGGGGATAGTTAGAGAAATCCAACGGAAGACTTACTTTTCTTCAGAACAAACGTAGGCGGGGATTATGTATCTATCCCGTGAAGAATGTACTACTTGGTATTATCTGAAGCGGAGAGACGCCACAAAAGTCATCCACGATATTCTCGTCCTAGCGGAGAAGGGCGTGCCCAAAACCCGAATCGTCTATCAAGCGAACCTCAACTTCACGTTCGCGCAGCCATTCTTCGATTTCCTTATCTCAAGAGGATACATCGCTAAGGATGCTCCGTCTAAAGGGAGAATCGCCGTATACCAGCTGACCGAAAGGGGGCAGAATCTTCTGAAACTTCTCAGACAGGTTGAGACCGAACTTAGAGAATTCATGCCCCGAGCCTTCGACTAGCGCGAACATTGCTGAGGCCCGGGAGACGCTTGCGAAAGTGTTAGGATTTAGAGTTCGAACGCGATGGTGAGCCATAATCAATCCATCTTTTGGATATTTTATGCGGACAGTCTTAATATATTTCCTCGGACGATAGACACGTCAGCGAACTCCTGAGATCTTAGCGCCGCGGGCATCATTGGTTTCTGGCGCATTCGCAAGAGGCTACGCGATGTGACGCGCGGAGATCTTGGAAGGCATAGGGATGAAAAAGGAGGAAAAAGAATGGTTGAAAATGTTTCAGGTGGTCCAAGGGTGGAGTTCTTCGCTCGTATTCAGCGTTTCACCGATGAATTGCTGGATAATCTGAACGTGGCTTCTCGGGGAAAGGATGTGGACGAGAAGCAGATTCGTGCGTTGCGATTCGCCATTCAGAAGTTGTTGAAGATCTGGGACAAAGCCTTGCGTGAAGGCCAGCGTGATCCCGGACTTGAAGAGAAGCTTCGGCGGGTCGAGAAACAGGCTTCCCTGACCAAGAGTGGAGAGGGCTAGTTTGTGTCCGAGGATTTGGATCCGAACAGGCTACGGGACGTTGAGATCAAGAGGCTAGCAGAGTTGGCTGCACTAGCGTACCGGAACGCGATGGACGAGGGATTGAGAATGAAGACGCGTGAGAGCTGGTATCAAAAGTACACGAACGCGGTTCTCGCCCTAAACCAGCTGTTGAAGGATCTACAATACAAAGAGTATGAAAAACGGTTGAAGATCGTTGAGGACTCGAGAAGACTTCGGAGAACAGTGCTCTCTGCTACCGATGCTAGGAAGCTATTCGGACATGTAACACGAAGTGTCCCGCCGAGGAAGAAATCTTCTGGACTTCGTAGAAGGAGGATTGGCTAGATGGCTGGATCAGTATTCGGCAAGATTGATCGTCTGTATGAGGGTGAGATGCGAGAAAGAGCGAGGGATGCTGAGAAGGATAAGCCGATCACTTCCTGTAGTATCTTGGACTTCTTCAGGCAAATGACTGGGTTCGAGCCCACAGCCTACCAGGTTGCCTTCTTGCTCGATACGAGCCAGTTTGTCGTGGCGCGATGGTCCCGGCAGAGCGGCAAATCCCTCTGCCTAACACTGATCGCCCTCTACGTTGCCCTGTCAGCTTCCAATCGTCGGATCGCGATCCTCGCTCCGAGTCTCCGTCAGAGCAGAACGATGATCCGTCGCGCCGCCTCCTTCCTACCGAAGCTTCCGAAGAACGCGTTAGAGGGACGTGCGTTGAAGACGAAGCTGGAGTTTTCCAACGGGTCCACAATCGAGGCATACCCCAACAGCCCTGAAACCGTGCGAGGGCTGACACTCAATCTGTTGATCGTCGATGAAGCGAACTATATTGAAGATGATCGGGCCTTGTATGACGCAGTCATTTACGCGCTCGGAACAACGAACGGCCGATTCATCGCGACCAGTACACCCGGGTCCCGTGACAGCCTCTTCTACGAGATGTGCATGGACGATGATCTCTACGGAGACTTCTCACGCCACCACGTCAGCTTCCACGACGCGCTGGAACCAAATGGACCGTTGAAGAAGGCGATCTTGGAAAAGCTTGAGCGGCAGATGCGGGAGGACCCGTGGCGCTGGCAGCGCGAGATGCTGGCCGAGTTCTCGGAGGATGAGGAAGCATATTTCACGTACGGCCTAATCGACAGTGCCGTCGACAATAATCTGGAATACGTCACAGATCTGAACAAACCCGCGGCGAGAGGTGAACGAAAAACTGAGCACTAACACTCCTAGCCAAGCGTCCGGACCGAATTTACCCGCGGAGGACTACTATGTCGGTGTCGATCTTGGACAGAAGAGAGACCACTCAGTAGTTGCTGTTATCCGGAAAAACAACGGACAAATTACCCTCGTCCATTTGAAGCGGTTCCCTCTCGGCACAGAATACCAAGCCGTAATCGAGTACCTGAAGCTTGTCGGAGAACGGTTCCGGAAAGTACGAATGTACTACATTGATCAGACAGGCGTGGGAGAGTCCTTCCCTGAGAATGCGCGGAGGGCCGGGATCAAGAACGTGAAGGGAATAGAGCTCTCGCTACCGCGCAAGTCAGATGTAATGACGCATCTGAAACAGGTGATGGAACAGAAACGCTTGCACATACCGCGAGACAGAGAACTGATGATCGAGATGAACGCCGAGATTGCAAAGCTTACCGACGCGGGAAAAACGAAGTTCTACCATCGCTCCGGGACCCATGACGATAGGCTTTGGGCCCTCGCACTCGCAGTCTACGGCTCAAGATTCGAAACAATATCGTACCATCCATTCGCGACGTCTGGCAAAATCTGCCCTAGTCGGGTTGAAATCCTTCTGAGACGCCGCGGAATGGGTCTGCCCATCCCATGGCCGCCACCAAGAGAGCGTGTCGGATATTGACCAGGATGGGTCCATCTATGGTCCTTGACTCGAGTCCTGGAGCTTCTTTGCTTTGGCTAAGGCCTCTTTGAATTGGTTGACAAAGACGTGGCATTCTTGGCAGACCATCATTACTCCACTAAGACCCCACTCAACAAGATGATGATCTGTGATGTTCACCTTGCGCTTTCCACAAATCTCGCAACGACCAATTCTCATGTGAGCCGAAGAAGTCACCCCAGCGTTCCTCTGATTCAAGGAGGAGATTCACTTCCGACCGGGGGAAGGTTGAACGCATCTTAAAAGAGTGAAACGAGGAAGTGGAGCCCCATGGGCAAGCCCCCTTTGAAGGGGGCATATGCTTTCGCCAAGATACATGGTCTTGAAGCCGCAACTGAGAAAATTAAGGAAACGTTCGGGACAAACAAGATCAGATAGGGGTCCTCCACATCCAGTATTACACGTGGGTGGATCATCATCTTGTTCCAGTCGAAAGGCATTTTCGATGAGTTTTGCCAAAAGCATTGGGAATTCTATCGAACAAAGCCTGGACAAACTGAATCCAGAAGATGCCTCCGCCTGGTTTTGAAGACATCATTTAGAGGCATTCAGCTCGACTAATCGGACCCTATTATTTTCGTCGTTGTCTCGATCTCGATCTCGATCGAAACGGGGAACTGGGTGCCACATTACCAAGAGTTTCCTCTTGTTCTGAGACCGTGGTCGTCAAGTCCCGACATCTGGTCATCAAAGAAACGCAGCGAAGTGATGGCGAAAAATTCGAAAGACGAATTCCTCTCCAGAGCGAGCTCTCCGAAGGAAAGAACTCGCATGGACAGCATACGTAGCAAAAACAGGCTCGGGAGTCTTCCGCGCACCGCGACCACCAGTCACCAAAAATGGATAATGCGAAACGTAGGACCAAGGGAAAGCTCGGAAGAAACCGCTGTAGAGCTGGTGTTTTTTTTCTTCGGCATTCTATGGTTATGCCGGCGCGCATGATTGGGACGATATTGAAAAATTGAAAACTGGCAGGGGCGGTCGTCCTCTTTCAGGTCTTCCCAGCGTGACCTAACGGATCGAAACCTCCAGACAGCATCCTCTCACAGCAATTATTCCACAACATAGAGTGGCCACAGGCAAGAGTCTAGACCGGGTCCAACAGGCTGAAACTACTGGCTATCGCTGAGCGTTAGATAGGAAAAACGGGAAGAGAGTGATGTTTCAGACTGCTGGTGCTGCGATGAGTTTTTTCTCCGGCTGACTGGGTTTCTCTCGGTGAATCGAGAAGGGCGAATGCATTACCTGCGCTTGCGCCTGTAGTATTGTCGATCTTTGGGTCTTGTTCACCGGGATCGGATCTCCTCGGCTATTCAGAACTGTGATGGCGCACGGAAGGCCTGAGGGAGAGGACTTGGAAAGTACGATGAGTTTTGTCCGTAAAATGTCCTGTTGGCATTTCAATGCGGTCATGTTAGCGGCGTCTGCAACGATTCGAGTTTTGACTCTGTACTCTTTCGCTTCGCCCTGCTTCAGGCTAACCTTTGGAAAGGGGAATTCCTTCTTAGGCGTTGTGACTGACTGTCTGGGCTCTTTGATATCATCGTCAGAATACTCGCCTATGGCCATGGAGACACCTCTGCTAGCAGCCGGTGGTGCGGTGTTTGTTAGAAACAGATTGTCGATATCTTCTTGGGCCCTTATTCTGATAGTCGTCGTGACATTGGTATCGACTCCAATCGCAATGTCGGGTGTGCAAGACATCACTAGGTCGACAGGATTCAGTTGCGGGAAAGGCGGTAGAAGGTTTAGAGACAAAACGAATTCCGTGTCTCCTTGAAGTGGGAGCCACCAGTAATCCTCGTAGTTGATGAGATCTTCGAGAGCATACGTTAGGGTTCTCTGATTGTCTGCGATTGTATTGGAAAGGGGATGTTTCAAGTATGCAAGGACAATGTCCTCCGGAAATTCTGCACAGAGTCTGTAGTCGTGAAGGTCGGTTGCTCCACTGATCCGACCGTAGATGTTTAGGTTGTTCGGAATGAGCATTTCCTTTTCTAGTTCGCCGAAGAATTTGTTGTCGCATGTGCTGAAGGAGATCTCTTTGAGAAGGTACTCTACTACCGGACTGCCGTTGAGCGAGTCCGGCAACCTGAGTTACCTCCTAGCAGGGACAGCCGCCGGGACAGCCGCAGATGCAGCCGCAAGCACAGCAGTCGTCTAGCTGTACGCATCGGGGGTGGGCGTTGCAACACGCTATCCAGTTGTCGAGACACGTTAGAGGTGTGCGAAACATTTTTCTTTCATACCTCGAAAACACTATGACAAAGGTATGTTATATTTAACATTACAATTTGGGTTGCGGAGACAAAAAATGAAACAGACTCACACTCACACTTTCACACTCTGCCGCTCTCTCTCCCGTGCACTTCTTGAACAACAAGACGTTTCTCATTATCCCCTTTTTTTTCGAAACTCCGGAATATTCGCAGGTCCAAGAATGGCCGGGACTGACGGGGCTCAAATATGATTCCACTCACTCTGAAGAACGTCTTCAAGTCTTTTTCGATAAAGAGGGAGACGGGCAGTCCCCGTACCAGTTCTCCGGTTCGAACTGTCTTGAAAGACGTGACACTGGAGATACGAGAGGGAGAGATTCTTTGTCTGCTCGGAAAGAACGGAAGTGGCAAGACGACGTTGATCAAGATAATCTCCACCTTGATCGAACCTGACGAAGGCGAAGTGAGCGTTTGCGGACACGATACCCGCAGGGAAGACAGAGAGGTACGCCGCCATCTAGGCGTGATGCTGAACGCTGGGGAAGGAGGATTCCAGCCACGACTGTCCGCAATGAGCAACCTAGAATTCTATGCCGCGCTATACCAGGTCCCGGCGAGTAGAGCTCGGGAACGCGCCAGGAGTCTCCTCCAAGACCTCGGTTTCGAAGGCCGAGAGTGGGACCAGTACCAGTCATTTTCGTCAGGAATGCGTCGACGGTTGGCCTTGGTGCGGACACTTTTGCCCGGCAATCCGGTGTTGCTCCTGGATGAGCCTACCCTTGGCGTCGATCCTTGGACCACGGGAGACATTCACCGACAGCTGAAGGGCCTTGGAAAGGAGGGAAAGACGATCCTGTGCACCACTAACAACATATCGGAGGCAAAAGCGCTTGGTGACCGAGTCCTCACGCTGGATAAGGGAGAACTGAACGAGTGGAAACCCGTCTTAGCAGGACTCTCCTAGCGCTGAGAGTGTGGGCAGAACGTCTGATAGTTTTCTTCAAGCGTGAGCTCAGAATCAGGGCATCATATCGCATGACCATGATCGTCACCATCGTAAACGGTGTATCCGGGATACTCGCATACGGATTCCTGGGAAGTAGCGCGATTGGGTCGGTGACATCAACGGCCTACAACATGAGCCTTGCCTCGTACCTAGTGTCGGGTGTTGCTTTCAGCCCTATCGTTACAAGTGGGCTCAGCACGTTTTCCCAGTATTCAAGCCCTAGCGAGATCGAAGATATCCTTGTGACTCCGATCGGGTTTCGTGGATACATCTTAGCATCCTCGCTGTTCGGATTCCTGACGACACTTGCGGAGACTGCATTGTTCTTCGGAACTAGCATATTTCTACTCGGATTGGACTACTCCTACAACCTGCCCTTACTGGCGTTCACGGTTCTACTCGGTGTTGTCATGTCGATCTCGATCGGATTTCTGGCACTCGGGATGCGTCTTGTGTACAAACAGACAGCTCTCCTTTCCTGGCTGTTATTCTCGATGACAGGACTCGTAGGGAACATGATCGTGCCCGTACAGGTGCTTCCTGAGGCCGTACGATACGTCACGTACATCACGCCACAATACTATTTCTTTACAGTTATCAGAATTGCTCTTGGGAATAGTGCGGTGCCAGTAACGTCGTTGCTGGTCCCTTTCGCACTCTATTCAATCCTTCTCTTCGGCGCAAGCCTCTACGTGCTATCGCGTGGTCTGAAGTTCGTGAAACGCAACGGAACGCATCGTTGGACATAGTGAGCCCCCGATCAACTTCGACTCGCAGAGAATGAGAACGCCAAAGACCGAGAAGAATGGCTGCTCGTCTATTGCCCATGCCCAACATTGGCGAGAGGATCGTGAACCTTCAAGGCGCGCGACTACACATACCGCAGAATGGTGAATTGATTATTGAGAATGAACACGGGGACTGCGGAGCTGACTCTGGCGGGAAAGACGAAGTTCCACTATCGATCCGGGACCCACGACGACAGGCTCTGGGCCCTAACACTAGCAATCTACGGCTCAAGACACGAGTTCCCATCATACCATCCATTCGTAGCCTTCGGACACATCAGCAAGCATCCATGGGACAGGCCGAAGATCATCTATCCAATCGCAGGCGCCCCAACCCCCTCAAACAGTAGCCAATCTTAAGCGGGCGACGGGAGTCTAAGTGTTGTTAGTTTGAGGTTTTGAGTCAGGCCAGTTGACGCCTTCTCCGGAGTTGTAACCAATCCTCTTTCAACTTGACTGGTCAAAGCGGTACGATCAAGATCGTCACAGCGGCCAGTTGGTCATTTAGCACTCGTTGTGTAAGTTGCGATGCAATCGCTCTCGTTGGAAGACCTTCGAGTTGAAACGGCCATCTGAGGCTTTATCTAGACCAGACCTTTGCCACAAGACTTGGGTCCAATTTTCTGCTAAGATATTCATCAATTTCTAATTCAGTCATGGCGAGGTACGTCTCGTGCAATCCCTTTCGAATTGTGTTGAGGTAGTCCTCGGATGGGAGATTTCGCGGCTTCGTTTCTTCAGGGACTCCTGTAAGCGTCACGACGGGTATTTTTCCGAGGAATCGGCAGGGGAGAAGAACGCGGTACCGCCCGGTCTCTCGAAGGAGAACTAAGGATCTTGCCGAGAGGTCTGGTTTCCTTATGGTTACTGGGTCGGTCCAGCCGTTCTCTTCCATAGCAACGTGTCCAAGTTGTTGAATGGTCAGGAGATAGGCTCTACCAAGGGTTGGGGGTGGAGTAACGTTCTTGGTTTCGACGAAAGCTACTCCGCCCTTACCCCATGTCTCAGATGATTTACAAGCGAAGTAGAGTTCGAAACCTAGTTTGTAGGCCTGATCGCCTTGGACTTCTGTTCCCCAAGGACACTCTCGGTGAACCCGAGCGTTTGGGGAAGGCGCTCCTCCTTCAAGGTAGAGCTTCAAGGGTTTCTTCAGAAGATTTGACCCGTAGGCTACATACCAAACAAGGTCGTCTGTTTCGGATGCGTCAGAAGCGTCGATGTGGGCCGTGTCGAAGCCTGGCGACGACTCGCTACTCTTGTCCTGCAATCCGGGTTTAAGATCAGACTCTCCTTGAGTAGTTCCTCGCCTCGGTGAGGTTCCCTCGAAGGAGCCTTCCG
>Ga0209161_10001809_pt1 | contig 17616 bp, 15 predicted proteins | sample GraSoiAngelo_155_FD_186169 | JGI IMG/M metagenome (GOLD analysis project Ga0209161, IMG submission 186169) | Grasslands soil microbial communities from the Angelo Coastal Reserve, California, USA - 14_1009_13_30cm (SPAdes) (version 2) | ecosystem: Environmental > Terrestrial > Soil > Grasslands... | reverse complement strand
CAGCGTGACGCCCTTCTTCATCGACGAGGCGATCCTGTGGGGCGCGCGCGTGGGCGACACGGTGAACGAGCGCTCCTTCGTGCTCAAGCAGGTCGAGGATGCGAAGGCGTCGGCCTTCGACTACTACACCTTCGTGCGCAACGCCTATCTCCAGCGCCGCCGCGCCCTGGTGCGCGACCTGGCGGAGGGGAGTGCGGAGGAGAGCGAGGAGCTGTACCATCCCGAGTTCGACCTGGAGGAGAAGCCATGAACAGGCGCCGTCGCACTCTCGCCGTCGTCGCGCTCGCCTCGTGCCTCGCGGGCGGGGCGCTCGCGGGCGAGAGCCCTCGTGCCATCGTCGAGAAGATGAGCCGCGCCGCAGTCGACATCCTCGGCGACAAGAGCCTCTCGAGCGACGAGAAGCGCCATCGCGTCGAGGACCTCGCCTACGCCAACGTCGACTTCGAGACCATGTCGCGCCTCGTGCTGGCCCGCCTTTGGAGCCAGCTCTCCCCCGCGCAGCAGACGGAGTTCGTGAAGCTCTTCCGGGAGCACCTGGCGCTCACCTATGGGCGCAACATCGAGAGCTACAACAACGAGAAGGTCCAGGTGGTGAGCGACCACGACGAGGGGCGCGGCGACTGGACCGTCAAGACCAAGATCCTGCGCGGCGGGGGCAGCGCCGACGTGCTGGTCGACTATCGGCTCCGCCAGGAGAACGACGCCTGGCGCATCATCGACATCGTCATCGAGCGCGTGAGCCTGGTCGCGAACTTCCGCTCCCAGTTCCAGGAGATCGTGAACAGCGGGGGACCGGCCAAGCTCCTCGACGTCCTGCGCGAGAAGAACGCGAAGGGCGAGCCGCTCAAGTCCTGAGGCCCCTCAGCTGCCCGCGACGCGCTCGCCCGGGGCCGCCGCCCCCGCGGGCGGCGCGGCCGGGCCGTTGTAGTCCATCGAGAAAACGAGCTTCGGGAACGCCTTCGGGAGCCGCATCAGGCTCGCCACGAAGACGCCGACCGCCATGCGGTCGAGCCAGGACGACGTCGGCCAGCCGAAGTGCACGTGGACTCGACGCCCCTCGAGCTCCTCGGCGAGGAGCGCGAGAATCGCGCGGATGCTCCGGTACACGCTCCCGCCCTGGATCGGGAAGCGATAGTGGTTGGGCGCCAGCTTCTCCGGGATCGGCTGGCGGGACGAGAAGAAGGTGACGAAGGCGGCGTTCGGGGAGTGGGTCTCGATGTCCAACTCGCCGGGGCGGCGGAAGTAGACGTCGAGCGGCCCGTCGGTCTCGCCCAGCGCGAGCAGCATCTCCATCGGGTAGTCGCTGCGGCGGACCTCCTTCATCTCGGGGCCGTAGCGGCGCGAGAGCGGGATGCCGAGGCCGAGGAGCACCGCCACGACGCCTCCCCAGAGCGCCACGCCGTAGGGCTTGTGCCGGGCGAGGTAGACGAAGCAGGCGACCAGGATCACCTCCAGCGCGAGCGTGCCCGCGCGCGAGGTGTGGTAGTCGCGGATCTCCTTCGTCCCCTGGAAGTAGCGGTAGATCAGCAGGCAGCCGATGTTGATGCAGAAGCTCGCGAGCAGGCCGATGGCGTACATGTCGGCGAGGATCGCCTGCGATGCTTTGGTGATCACGATGATGCCCGAGTACATGAGCCCGTTCAGGATGTGGATGCGGTAGAGGGACGCCCGGCGGTTGGTCGCGACCAGCCAGCTCAGGTTGTAGCGGTGCGCGACCCGTTCGAGCAGCTCGCTCGAGGCCACGTAGGCGGTGTTCACCGCCATGATGAGGATGACGCTGCCGAGGAGCCCCACCAGCACCCCGAAGGGGACGTTGCCGACGACCGTCGCCCAGTGGGTGATGAGGTCCTGCTCGTGCTCGGCGAATTTGATGGGGGCCGAGAGGGCGAGCGCCGAGATGAGGGGGGTGACGATCCCCACCGTGAGCGCCAGGAACCAGTACGCCTTCGAGATGTCGCGCCAGCTCTCCACCAGCCCGGCGGTCTGGATGACCGACTCGATGCCCGAGTAGGCGAGCACGCAGAACGCCACCCCGGTCGTGAGCGTGGCCATCGCGTGCGGCAAGCCGTGGTGGCGGACGTCGCGGACGACACTCGCCCCGCTCTCGTAGATGATGTGCGGGCTCTGCGGGTCGATGTGCAGGACGCCGAGCGCAATCAGGTTGAGCAGCACGATGGCGGCGACGATGAAGATGATGAAGGTGACGCGCGCATTCTCGCGGATGCCGAGGATGTTGAGCCCCGCGATGGCCCAGATGGCCGCGAAGATGAGCACGTACTGCGCAGCGGTCTCCATGGGGAGGAAGGCGGTCCCGTTGTAGACCGCGCTCACCGTCGAGATGCAGGCGGTCAGGATGTAGTCGACCATGATCGACGCGACCGCCACGAACGAGGCGACCGGGCCGAGCACGAAGTAGGAGAACGAATAGACGCCCCCGCCCCGGATGTCGTGCCGCTCGAGGATCTGCGCGATCTCGACCATGCGGGTGGAGAGGAACCGCATGAGGAGCGAGGTGATCGCGATGAAGAAGATCGCCTGGGCCCCGATGAAGCGGTGGGCCTCCGCCGGCACGTAGAAGATCGAGGTGAGCTCGTCCATCAACGTGATGAGCGCGGTGGCGAACCAGGTGAGGTACCAGCGCCCGCCCTTGGCGAAGCCGAGGAGCCCCTCGCGCTGGAGCAGGACCGCGAAGAACGCGAGCAGCCCGACGTTCAGCCAGAAGAGGGCGAGGAAGGTCATGCGAGCGCGAGCACCTCGAAGAGCTGGTCGAGCGCGGCGACCCCTTCGGCGCGCGTCCCGTCGACCGCGAGGCCGCGCGCGTTCGAGGCCGGGAGCACGCAGCGCCGGAAGCCCTGCCGCGCGGCCTCGCGGAGGCGCGCCTCCGCGCGCCCGACGGCGCGCACCTCGCCGGTGAGCCCGACCTCCCCCCACACGACCACGTCGTCGGCGAGCGCGCGGCCGCGGGCGGAGGAGGCGACCGCCGCGACCACGGCCAGGTCGGCCGCCGGCTCGTCGACGCGGAGCCCGCCCGCCACGTTCAGGAACACGTCCTGGTCGTGGAGCGGCAGCCGCATGCGCTTCTCGAGCACGGCGAGCAGGAGCGCCACGCGGCCCGGGTCGAGGCCGATGGCGGTCCGGCGCGGCATGGCGAGCCCCGAGTGCGACACGAGGGCCTGGATCTCGACCAGGAGCGGGCGGCTGCCCTCGAGCGTCGCGAGCACCGCCGAGCCCGGCGCGCCGACCGGCCGCTCGGCGAGGAAGGCGGCCGACGGGTTCGGGACCTCGGCGAGCCCGCCCTCCCCCATCTCGAACACCGCCACCTCGTTGGTCGAGCCGAAGCGGTTCTTGACGGCGCGCAGCACGCGTAGCGCATGCGCGCCGTCGCCCTCGAAGTAGAGGACGGTGTCGACCAGGTGCTCGAGCACGCGCGGGCCGGCGAGCGTGCCCTCCTTGGTCACGTGGCCGATGAGAAAGCAGGCGACACCGCTCGCCTTCGCGCGCGCGACCAGCAGCGCCGCCGACTCGCGCACCTGTCCCACGCTGCCGGGCGCGGAGCCGAGGGCGCCGGTGTGGAGCGTCTGGATCGAGTCGACGACGACGGCGGCGGGATGCGTCTCGCCGATCAGCTCCGCCACTGCCTCGGCCGCCGTCTCGGCGACGACGAGCACGCCCGCCTCGGCCATGCCGAGGCGGTCGGCGCGCAGCCGCACCTGCTCCGGCGACTCCTCGCCCGCGACGTAGAGGACGGGCAGGCCCTGGCGCGCGAGCGCGCCGCAGGCCTGGAGGGCGAGCGTCGACTTTCCGATCCCCGGGTCGCCGCCCACCAGCACGACCGAGCCTGCGACGAGCCCGCCGCCCAGCACGCGGTCCAGCTCCGCGAGACCGGTGGTGCGGCGGAGCGCCGCGCCGGCGGTGACGGCGGCGAGCGGCCGCGGCTTCTGGCCGCTCGCCGTGCCGGCGCGCGCGCCGCGGGCGCGCGGATCGCGGAGCACCTCCTCGACCATCGTGCTCCACGCGCCGCAGCCCGGGCACTGCCCGAGCCAGCGCGGCGCCGCGTGGCCGCACTGCTGGCAGACGAAGGCCGACCGCCGCGTCTTGTCAACCATGAGGGCGCTCCAGGTTGACAAGGGCGGGCGCACCCGGCATGACCCCCGCGTGCGAGTCCTCGCCGCGGAGCTCGCGGCCCTCGAGGACGCGGGCCTCCGCCGCCGCCTGCGCCCGCTCGCCAGCGCCTCCGACGCCGAGGTGCTGCTCGACGGCCGCCGCGTCCTCCTCCTCTCCTCCAACAACTACCTCGGGCTCGCCACCCACCCGGCCGTGAAGGCGGCCGCGTGCGCGGCGATCGAGCGCTGGGGCTGCGGCACGGGCGCCTCCCGCTTGATCGCCGGGCACCTCGAGCTGCACGCCGAGGTCGAGGCGAAGCTGGCGGCGCTCAAGGGCACCGAGGCGGCGCTCCTCTTTCCCTCCGGCTACCAGGCGAACGTGGGCGCGATCACGACGCTCGTCGGCCGCGGCGACCACGTCTTCAGCGATGCCCTCAACCACGCGAGCATCGTCGACGGGTGCCGGCTCTCGCGGGCCAGCGTCCACGTCTACCCCCACCGCGACGTGCAAACCCTGGAGGCCGAGCTCGCCGCCACTGCGCGGGGCGGTCGCCGGCTCATCGTGACCGACTCGGTCTTTTCCATGGACGGCGACCGGGCACCGCTCGAGGCGCTGGCCGCGCTCGCGGAGCATTACCACAGCTGGCTCATGGTAGACGAGGCCCACGCGACCGGCGTGCTCGGCCCCGGCGGCGCCGGCCTCGCCGAAGCCGAGGGCCTGGGCGCGCGCGTCACCGTCCACATGGGGACGCTCGGCAAGGCGCTCGGCGCCGCAGGCGCCTACGTCGCGGGAGCGCGCGCGCTGGTCGACCTGCTGGTGAACCGTGCGCGCACCTTCATCTACACGACCGGGCTCGCGCCGGCGGCGGTGGCCGCGGCCGGGGCGGCGCTGGAGGTGGTGGCGACGGAGCCGGAGCGGCGCGCGGCGCTCGTGCAGAACGCCGCCACCCTGCGCGACGGCCTCCGCGCCCTCGGCCTCGACGCGCGCGGCGACACGCACATCGTGCCGCTCATGGTGGGCGACAACCGCGCCGCGCTGGCATTCGCCGACGCGCTGCTCGCGCGCGACGTGCATGCGCTCGCGATCCGCCCGCCGACCGTGCCGCCGGGGACGGCGCGGCTCCGCGTCACGCCCATGGCCACGCACACGGCGGCGCAGCTCGAGCGCGCGCTCGCGGCCTTCGCCGACGCCGCGCGCGCGACCGGGTGCCAGCCATGACCGACACCGCAACCCTCGCGGCCTGGGACCGGCGCCACCTCTGGCACCCGTTCACGCAGATGGCGGACTGGCTCGCCGAGGAGCCGCTCGTGATCGCCGAGGCGGAGGGCACGACGCTGGTCGACACGCGGGGGCGGCGCTACCTCGACGGCGTCTCCTCGCTCTGGTGCAACGTGCACGGGCACCGCCACCCGGCGCTCGACGCGGCGCTCGGCGCGCAGCTCGCGCGCGTCGCGCACTCGACGCTGCTCGGGCTCGCCAACGTGCCCTCGATCGAGCTCGCCCGCGCGCTGATCGAGATCGCGCCGCCCGGGCTGACGCGCGTCTTCTACTCGGACGCGGGCGCCACCGCGGTCGAGGCGGCGCTCCGCATCGCGCTCCAGTACCACCAGCTGCGCGGCGAGCCGGCGCGCACGCGCTTCGCGTCGCTGGTCGAGGCCTACCACGGCGACACGCTCGGCGCGGTCGGCGTCGGCTACTCGGAGACGTTCCATCGTTTCGTGGCCGGCGCGGTCGCGCCCGCCGTGCGGCTGACGCCGCCGCACGTCTTTCGCTGGCAGCGCGGCATGGACGCGGCGGCGGCGCTCGCCGCCGCCCTCGAGGAGGCCGAGCGGACGCTCGCCGCCCACGGCCCGACCCTCGCCGCCGTCATCGTCGAGCCGCTGGTGCAGGGCGCGGCAGGGATGTGGGTCCACCCGCCGGCGTATCTGCGCGCGCTCCACGACCTCGCGCACCGCCACGGCACGCTGCTCATCGCCGACGAGGTGGCGACCGGCTTCGGGCGGACGGGACGGATGTTCGCCTGCGAGCACGCCGGTATCACGCCCGATCTCATGTGCCTCGCGAAGGGCATCAGCGGCGGCTACCTGCCGCTCGCCGCGACGCTCGCGACCGAGGAGGTGTTCGGGGCCTTCCTCGGCCCCTACGAGGAGTTCCGTGCGTTCTTCCATGGCCACACCTACACGGGGAACCCGCTCGGCTGCGCGGTCGCCCTGGCGAGTCTGCGGCTCTTCCGCGAAGAACGCACGCTCGAGCGTCTCGCGCCCAAGATCGCCCGCCTCCGCGAGCGGCTGGCGGCCGAGATCGCGCCGCTTGAACACGTGGGGGACGTGCGGCAGCAAGGAGTCATGGTCGGCATCGAGCTGGTGGCGGAGCGCGCGGGGCGTGTCCCCTACCCGCCCGCCGCGCGCATCGGCCAGCGCGTGGTGCGTGCGGCGCGGGCGCGGGGGGTGATCCTCCGCCCGCTCGGCAACGTGATCGTGCTCATGCCGGCGCTGGCCATCGCGCCCGCGGAGCTGGAGCGGCTGGTCGACGTCGCGCGCGAGGCGATTCAGGAGGTCACGGGCGCGTGACGCGCCCTCCTCGCGAGGACACGGGAGCGTGAGCGCCCTCTTCGTCACCGGCACCGACACGGGCGTCGGCAAGACGTTCGTCGCCTGCGCGCTCGCGACCGCGCTCCGCCAGCGGGGCCGGCGCGTCGCGGTGATGAAGCCGGTCGAGACCGGGGTCGAGGGCGAGCCGGCCGACGCGCTCGCGCTCCGCGCCGCCGCCGCCGATCCCGCACCGCTCGACGACATCTGCCCGTATCGCCTGCGCGCGCCGCTCGCGCCCGCCGTCGCCGCCCGGCTCGAGGGAGTGACCATCGACGTGGCGCGCCTGGTCGCGCTCGTCGCCCGCCGCCGCCAGGAGGCCGATCTGCTCCTCGTCGAGGGCGCCGGCGGGCTCCTCGTCCCCCTCGACGCGCAAACCACCTGGGCGGAGCTGGCGGTGCGGACCGGGCTGCCGCTCCTGATCGTGGGCGCGAACCGCCTCGGCACGGTGAACCACTGCGCGCTGACGGCGCGCGTCGCGGCGGCCGCCGGGCTCGTGGTGCACGGCTTCGTGCTCTCGCAGCCGGCGGCGGAGACCGACGTGTCCGCCGCGACCAACGCCGAGACGATCGCGACGCTCACGGGGCTGCGCTGCTTGCGCGTCCTGCCGCACTGCGCGCGGGAGGAGGCCACTAGCGCACTCGACGCCGCGACGCAGATGCCATGAGTCGCCGGGGCCAAGGCGCCGGCCGAGGCCATCCGCGCGCTCGGCCCGGAACCCTTGTTTCGGGCGCGACCGCTCGTTGATGATCGTCCGGCGATTCTGAGACCCGAGAAGGACCCCCGCCCAACTGGCGCCCGCTGATGACCGGCGCTCTCACTCAGGCGCCGCCGTCCTCTCCGGAGAAGGACAGCAGACCGACCCGCGGCTCTCAACTAACAGCATCCAGGATCGGGAGCAGGCGTAGTACCGCTTCCGGCTCTTCGCAGCAGCGCCTGAGCCCATGCCTTCCAGCTCTCGGACATCCCCGGCACCGCGAGCAGTCGCCCGGCCTCCTGGCGATCGCGGGAGTAGATGCGAAACACATCGCGGACGCTCAGGCCCTGGTTCGGACGTCCGACCACCCGGATCTCCTCGCCGGCGGCCACCGAACCCTCGGAAAGGATTCGCAGATACGCTCCGGGACGTAACGCCTCGGTGAAGCGTCGGACGAAGCCCATATCGTCCATCCGGACGCCGAGCCGCCAGCAGGGCACGCGGGGTTCGGCGACCTCGAGCAGCGTGGTCCCGACCTCCCAGCGCTCGCCGACGAGCGCCCCGTTCACCTCGATCCCCTCCGTGGTCAGGTTCTCGCCGAACTGCCCGACCGGCAACGATCGGCCGAGCTCGCTCTCCCACCACCGCAAATCTTCGATCGCATAGGCGTAGATGGCCTTGTCGACGCCTCCGTGCGCCTTCCGGTCAGCCTGATCGTCGCCCTCGAGATTCACGCCTCGGGCGGCGACCCGACCGACGACGGGAGACTTCCAGATGGCGCTCCGAACCTGGCGGCCGTTGAACTCGAAGGTACGCGGCCTCCCGACGTTGACGGAGAGCACTCGTCCCTCGGAACTCGCCATTTCCCCTTCCTTCCCGCCGCGGGGCAACCCCGCGGCTCGTGCATCTCATATCCGGACCGCACGCCCGAGGCGATCACGGTCCCCGGGGTTGGATTCGAAAGGGTAGACCACTCACATCGTCAGCACCACCCGGAACTCGGCCTTGCCGCTCATCATGCGGGCGTAGGCCTCGCTCGCCTTCGCCAGCGGGAATTTCTCGATCATGGGCCGGACGCCCGTGAGCACCGCGAAGCGCAGCGCGTCCTCAGAATCGGCTGGGGTGCCGGCCGACCAGCCCTGAATGCTCTTTCGCCCGAAGATCAGCTGAACGGGCGTCACCTCGATCGGGTCTGTGGTCGCACCTATCACCATCATCCGGCCGTTCTCGCCGAGGCCGTCGATCAGCGACGACATGGCCTTCGAGCTCGGCGCGGTGGCCAGGATCACGCGCGCGCCGCCGAGTTTCTGCAATTCGGCCGCCGCGTTGGTCGCCGCGCTGTCGATATACACGCTCGCGCCGAGCTTCGTCGCGAGCGCGGCATTTCCCGGGCCGCGTCCGATGGCGGCTACCCGGTAGCCGAACTTCTGCGCGAACTGGATCCCGAGATGGCCGAGCCCGCCGATGCCCTGGACGGCCACCAGGTCGCTCGGCAGCGCCCCGCCGTGGCGAAGCGCGTTGAACGTGGTGATCCCAGCGCAGAGGAGCGGCGCCGCCTCCGCGGCGTCGAGCGACTCCGGCACCGCCGCGACCGCGTCCACCGGCGCCACCATGTATTCCTGATAGCCGCCGTCATAGCTGATCCCGGCAATTTTCACGTTCACGCAGTTGGTAAAATCGCCCCGGCGGCACGGCAGGCACGTGCCGTCCTGCCCGCCGTGCCAGCCGACGCCCACGCGCTGGCCCTTCTTCCATTGCGTCACGCCGGCGCCGACGTCGTCGATGACGCCTGCTACCTCGTGGCCCGGCACGCGCGGATAGGCGATGCCGGGCAGGCCGCCCTCCTTGGTGAGCACATCGCTGTGGCACACGCCGCACGCCTCGACGCGAATTCGCACCTGGCCCGCGCCCGGCTGTGGAATCTCCCGCTCCACGATCTCGAAGTCCGCGCCCGCCTTCGGCACCTGCACGGCTTTCATCTTCGCCATCGGCTCTCTCCTTCGTCGTTCGAGTAGTGGCTCCGGCATGCCATTCCCACGCATTTGGGATGCGTGGGGGACGCGAAGGGTTCGCGCCGCCGCGAAACCTGCCCTCTTCCCAAAATGCGGCCGAGCACGCGCCGCGACCGTCGTGCGGGGTCGCCCACAATCGGCCGCCGTGTGCCTCGAATGATGTCGTCGATGTCCAGCCAGGCGGTCTGCGGATCGGTCTTCTTCGAGAGCGCGCGAATCCGCTGGATCACCGCGCTCGCCCGGTGGCCATCCCGGATGATGAGCTCCACAGCGGCCCGTGTCTCCGCCAGGTCCGGCACCGCGCGGGCGAGCCACCGCAGACAGGCATAGCCGTTGTTGACGACGGCGGTGAGTGGCTGCGACACGGTCAGGTGCCCCCAAACCAGACGGCCGTCTTTTCCGTAGTAGCGCTTTTCAATGTGATAGTTCTCTCGTTCGCCACTGATCACTTCGGTAAACACGTGTCAATTCCGCTCCACATCATCCGCGTGCGTGAGCTGCGTAAATGGCATGTCGCGGAGCTCCTCCGCACTGTAGGTCGATAGGAGCGACAACCGGGACAGTTGTCAGAACGCTGGAAGGCGGACGCTGGCCCCGGGCCCCCCGGCTCGCGCGGCCCGCTCGAGGCGGTCGGGATTGCGGCCGGTCAGGACGACGCTGGCGCCCTCGGCGCGGGCTCGCCGGGCCGTCTCGAGCCCGGTGCCGGCGCTGCCGCCGATCACGACGACGGTCTGCCCGAGGAGCTGGGGTTCGCGGAGGGTCGGAGAGACTGTGTTTGCGGTGGTCATGGTTTCCTCCGGCGGTCGCTGTAGAAGAAGGTCACTCACCTAGCGGTCGACGTACTCGGAGAGTGCGGCCACTCGAACGGCGTCATCTGGGAAGAACACGAAGAACCTCCTCCATGTAGCGGTCGGCGGCGGCAGCTGCCTTCTCCGGACTGCTGCCGTTCTGACGGGCGCTTAGGTAGGACGCGTACCAGTCCCACCAGTGGTGCTCGGCGTGCGTCTTCTCGTAGTGGTCGTGGTGCTCCGCCGTTAGTCCGCCGGCGGCGCTCGCGGCCAGCGTCAGGAAGACCAGCTCGCCGACGCGCTCACCGAGCAGGTTCGCGACCAGCGCGTGTCCCAAGTCGTTGATGCTCTGGCGGTCGGCGAGAGCGTTCCAGTCCGGACGCCGCGGAATCCACTGCTCGGCGACCAGCACGCGGGCGAGCATGCCCGCGCCCGCGGCGAAGAAGACAGCCGGCAGCGGGTACCCGCTTTCGAGACCCAAGTACGTCGCGCCGGTCCCCGCCGTGATCACGAACGGCCAGAGGACGTACGAAAGCACGCGCGGCCACCCCCGCTAAACGCGCGCGGGCTCCAGGCGCTCCACCACCACCGGCATCCCGCCCGAGGGCGCGAGGGTGACGGTGCGGCGCACGGTGCGGACCGTGTACCCGGGCGCGGCGCTCAGCTCGACGCGCGTCAGTATCTCCGCCAGCACGATCTTCATCTCGTAGGTGGCGAACGCCGCGCCGATGCAGCGGCGCACCCCGCCTCCGAAGGGGAAGAACGCGTACGGATTCGGGCGGGCGCCGATGAACCGCTCCGGGTCGAAGCGCGCCGGATTCGGCCACAGGTCGGGGCGGCGGTGGGTCAGGTAGATGCAGGGCGAGGCGACCACGCCGGCGGGCAGGTCGCACCCGCCGATGCGCATCGGCGCCTGGAGGCGGCGGCTCACCTGGGAGATCACGGGGCTCAGGCGCGCCGTCTCCTTGACGACCGCGTCGAGGTATTCGAGGCGGGCGACGTGGTCGGGCTCGATGCACCCGCCGTCCACCGCCGCACGCAGCTCGGCGCGCAGCTTCCCGAGCACGTCGGGCCGGCCGAGCAGGCGATGGAAGGCCCAGGCGAGCGAGGTGGCCGTCGTCTCGTGACCGGCCAGCAGCAGCGTGACCATCTCGTCGCGCAGCTCCTGGTCGCTCATCGGCTGGCCGTCCTCGTCGCGCGCCGCGACCAGCATCGAGAGGATGTCGGCGCGGCCGGCGACCCCCTCCGCCCGGCGGCGCGCGATCTCGGCGAACAGGAGGTCGTCGATCTCGTGCGCCAGGCGGACGAAGCGGCCTCCCGGCGAGAAGGGGCCCAGGTCGCGCTGCAGCCACGGCATGAGGAGGAGGACGCCGAGCGTCCCGGAGACGAAGGCCATGAGGCGCCGCAGGCACTCGCGCAGGCGGTCGAGCAACGCACCCTCGTCCAGCCCGAACACGGTGCGCAGGATCACATCGAGCGTGATCGCCTGCATCCGTTCGTGGATCGGGAAGGGCCGGCCGACGGGCCAGGCGTCGATCGAGCGGTCGGCGATCTCGCGCATGACGCGCCCGTAGGCCTGCATGCGCTCGCCGTGGAACGGCGGCAGCATCAGGCGGCGCTGGCGGAGATGGCGGGGGCCGTCGAGCAGGAGGAGCGAGTGCTGTCCGAGCATGGGCTCGAGCAGGTCGTTCGCCTCGCCCGCGCGCAGCAGCTCGGGATCCCCGGTGAAGATCTCCCGGATCGCTTCCGGGTCGCTGAACATCACGAGCGGCGGCCGCGCAGGAACCCGGAGCGTGAACGGAGTCCCATAGCGCCGCTCGCACTCCTCGAGAAACGCGATCGGGCGGAATCCGAAGTGCAGGAACTGGACGAGGGCCGGCGCGCGCGGGCCGGGAGGCAGGACGCCAGGCTCGGCGCGCTCGAGTCCGAGGTCAGCGGCCGCAGTCGCCATCGCGCTCCTCCTGCCAGATGCCGGCCGCGCGCCACAGGCGCACGGACCACGGGGTGACGATGCCGATCTCGCGGCACAGATCACGGAGCTTCGCGAGCGCCGCGAGCGTGTTCTCGCGGTGGCGCGGATTTCGCGTGTACGCCTCGGCGATCACGGCGGCAGGGATGCCATGGGTCCGCACCACGTCCGCCGACGGGCGCAGCATCGCCTGCGCCATCTGGCCGAGGACGAGCGGCGCCTGGAGGGCGAGGCTCGCCCGCCGGGCGGCGCCGAGGCGGGGCACCGCGGTGCGCAGGTAGCTGCGCCCGAAGCAGAGGTGGCGCGCCTCCTCGGTCACATGGATCTGCATGATGCGCCGGAGGAGGGGATGGATCGGCTGCGCGCTCCGCAGCACCGTCCGCTGCACGTGGTCGATCGGATCCTCGCCGCCGAGCACGAAGACGAAGAAGAGCGCGGGAAAGCGCCGCGCGGCGGCGATCACCCGCCGCGCCCCGAGCCGGTCCCAGAAGCCGAGCCCCGCCACGTCGAAGCCCGTCCGGTTCACGAACTCCTGGAACATGAGCGAGTGCTGCCCCTCCTCGATGACCTCGTGGTAGACGTAGCGGAACTCGGGCGCGCCGTTGGGGAGCGTCCAGGCGAACTCGAGGAGGCCGCGCTGGAGGACGTTCTCGAACTGCGTCCCGATCTTCATCTTGGTCGCAACCAAGTGGAGCCCGAGGCGGGCGCGCGTCGCCTGCGGCTGCGCGCGATACCACGCCGTCGCGCCGAGGACGTCATCCGAGCCGAGCTCCCAGCGTGGGTCCTCGGGGTCGATACGATACTCCTCGGCGTCCCAGTCGATGTCGGCGTAGGCGTCGAAGTGCTTGACGACCGACTGGTGGCTGAGCCGCCGCAGGAGATGCTGGTAGGTGGCGGCGATCTGCTCCTCCTCCGGCAGCGCGTAGCCCGGTCCGAGCGTGATGGTCGCTTCCATGTGTCCTCCTCTTCGTCGCGACCTTCACGGACCGTGCCAGCGCGGGACCGGCGGAATTCCGTGACCTCCGGCAGGCTCGAGGCCCCGATCCGCAGATCCGGGGCTGCACGAGGCGCATGGCGCACATGGCGCCCAGCTGGTGCGCCCGCGGGAGCGGCTGCTGTATAAGCGGTTGGGCGCCTCGATGCATAGGCCGTTAGGCAGTCGTTTCGACCGGCGCTGCTCGGAGCCGCGCGCGGCGGTGGGGGCTGGCCGAGCGGCCTCTGGCACCGGACTTGCGGTAGAACACTGGTCGTCGCCATGAGCGATCCGGCCACGTTCCGCCTCCTCGCCGCCGCGGTGTACTTCGTCCCGGCGCTCCTCTGGGCGGTGTTCGCGCAGTCCATCTGGGGTTTCCTCCGCAAGCGCAGGCCGCGCAGCCGCGCCTTCGTCGTGCTGTTCATCGTGGGCGGACTGGTCGCCCTCCACTACGCCCTCTGGGTGCTGATCGCCCTCGCACGGAGCCGAGCCAGGCGCGTCCCCCTCCTCGCGGCGAGCGACGCCGACACCGCCGTGCTGCTCGCGCTGGGCCGGCACTTCGCGCGGCTCTGGCCGGTGCGGGCCGATCCCCCGCGGCCCGCCTGGCTCGGCGTCAACTATGGCGCGGCGGCCCTGGCCGCGGGCGTGTTCGTGCTTGCCGACCTCGGCACGCTCGCCCTCCCGGGGGCCACCTCGTTCGTTCCCTTCACGGGTTATCTGCTCGCGATGGCGGCGCTCACGGTATGGGATGTCCAGCGGCTGGCGCGCTCGGGCGCATGGCAGCCGGGCCGGCTCGACGAGGCCAGCTCCGCGGACGTGATCGCGCTCGCCCTCGGGTTCGCTCTCGTGGCGGCCACGGTCGCCGCTGACTCGCTCGGGGGAGCGACCGAGCGGCTGTTCGCCGGCGGCGGCGCCTCGCCTGCCCTCGTCGCCTCCGTGCTGCTGCACGCCGGGGCGGGCCTGGTGGTCGCGGTGCCGTTCGTGGTGCGCGACCTCGCCGACACGCTGCGCGGATTCGTCACCACCGCCGTCATGATCGCCGCCACCGCCGGGCTCGTCCTCGGGCTCCACGCGCTCGGCGCCCGGGTCGCCGATGCGGAGCTCCGCCGCCTGCTCGACCTGGTCGGCGTCCTCGGCGTGGTCCTCGTCCTCGTGCCCGCGCAGGGGTGGCTGCGCGCCGCGATCGACCGCCTCGTCTTCCATCGCAGCCGGCGGCGCTGGGAGGAGCTGCACGCGTTCCTGCACACGCTGTCGCCCGAGCTCGGCGTGCCCGAGTGCGGCAGGCGTGCGCTCGCGGAGGTGACGCGCGCCATGCAGCTCCGCGGCGCCGCCCTCGTGCTCGCGAGCGGCGAGGCCGTCACCCACGGCGCCTTCGCTTTCGCGCCGCTCGCGACGGCGTGGCCGCGCTGGGCGGGCGCCCTGCCGCCGCACACGATCGGGAAGAGCCGCTTCCGTGACCTGCCCCTGCCGCTCATCGAGGCGCTCATCGAGGCGGACGTGGTCTCGATCGTGCCAGTGGCGAGCCCGCGCCGGCTCTGGGGCCACGTGCTGGTGCGTACGGATCTCCTGCGGGCGAGCTTCAGTGACGAGGACGACCGGGCGATCGACGCGGTCGCCGACCAGCTCGGCCTGGTGCTCGATGCGGCCGAGCTGCTCGCGCGCACGGTCGCCGTCGAGCGCTCGCTCGCGCACGCGGAGAAGCTCGCCGCCATCGGCGAGCTGGCGGCGCGCATCGCGCACGAGATCCGCAACCCCGTGACCGCCGCCCGGAGCCTCGCGCAGCAGCTCGCGCGCGAGCCCGCCTCCCCCTTCGCCGTCGAGCACCGCCTCATCCTGGGCGAGCTCGAGCGCGTCGAGCGGCAGGTGGCCGCGCTGCTGCGCTTCGCGCGCCGCGAGGACCTCCGCTTCGAGCCGGTCGATCTGGGCGAGCTGGCCCGGGCGACGCTGGAGGCGTTCCGCCCCCGCCTCGAGGCGAGCGGCGTGACGCTGGAGCTCGAGCTGGCGGACGGCGTCGCCGCGCGCGCCGACGGCGAGAAGCTCCGCCAGGTGCTCATCAACCTGCTCGAGAACGCGCTCGACGCGATGACCGCCGAGGCAGGCGGGCCGCGCACGCTCTCGGTCGCGGTCGCCAATGGGCACGGCGCCGCCGCGCTCGAGGTGCGGGACAGCGGTCCCGGCGTGCCGGCGGACGCGCTGCCGCACCTCTTCGAGCCCTTCTTCTCGACGAAGCCGAGCGGAACCGGCCTCGGGCTCGCGATCGCCCGGCGCACGGTCGAGGCGCATGGCGGCCGGATCGCGGTGCGCGGGGGGAGCGAGCGCGGCCTCGTCGTGAGCGTCGAGCTGCCGCTGGCCGAGGAGAGCGCCCGGTGACGGCGTCGGGGCTCCTCGCCGCGACCCTCTATCTCGCGCCCGCGCTCGTGTGGGCGATCATCGCGCGCCAGCTGTGGGCCTATCTCCGCACGGGGCGGCCGCGCAGCTCCACGTTCAACGTCTTTCGCCTCGCGACCAGCGCCATCGCGCTCCACCTCGCGAGCCACGTGGCGGTGGCGCTCCTTCCCGCCGGCGCCCCGTCCACGCTCGCCCTCGGTCTCGGGCTCGCGCGTGATCTCACGCTGGTCGGGAGCCTCGCGCTCGGCCGGCACGCCATCCGTCTCATGCCGGTCCCGGAGCGTCCGCCGGGGCCGCCCTGGCTCGCCGCCAACTACGGCTTCGCGGCGAGCGCGGGCCTCGCGCTCGCAGTCGCCCACGCACTCCCGGGTCCAGCCATCGCGCCCGTCGAGACGCTCGCCCGCTTCTGCGCGCTCCCGCTCGGCCTGCTCTGCCTGTGGGAGGGATGGAGAACGGCGCGGCCGGGCGCCTGGGGGCCCGAGGGCGCGATCGAGATGCGCCGCCCCGACGTCGCGCTGGTCGGGTGGGGCCTCCTCGGCACGGTGGCGGCGTCCCTCGCGCTGGCGGCGGCGGGCCAGATGCCGTTCGGGCTCGTCGTGCTCGACGCGGGCATCGCGCTCGCCATCGCGGCGCCGATCGCGCTGCGCGTGCTCGGCGTCGTCGTCCCCGACGTGCTCGTCACGGCCACGCTGCTCGCGGCGGCCGGCGGCGTGCTCGTCGCGCACACGGCGCTCGCGGCGCACCTCGACGCGCGCGACCTGCCCCTCCTTCACTCCGCGGCCGCCCTGACCCTCGCCCTGGTGTTCATGCCGGGGCAGGCGTGGCTGCGGGCCGCGACCAACCGCCTCGTCCTGCACCGCAGCCGCCAGCAGCAGGCGGCGCTCCAGAGCTTCCTCCACACGCTGTCGCCCGAGCTCGGGACGCGCGAGTGCTGCCGGCGTGCGCTCGCCGAGCTGGTGCGCGTGCGGCGGGTGGCCGGTGCCGCCATCATCCTCGACGACGGCGAAGCGATGGCCCACGGCGATTTCGAGCTGGCGCCGCTGGTCCGCGTCTGGCCGCGCGGCGCCGCCGCCGACGCGCTCCCCGCGCGCAGCTTCGGCAGCATCGAGCTGCGCGCGCTCCCGCTCGCGCTGCGCGAGGCGCTCGTGCGGGCCCACGTCACGCTCGGCGCCGCGCCGATCCTGAGTCCGCGCCGCCGCTGGGGGTGGCTCTTCATGAACACCGGCATGCTCGGCGGCCTCTTCCACGAGGAGGACGTGGAGGGGTTCCGCGGTTTCGTGGCGCAGCTCGCCCTCCTGCTCGACGGCGCGGACCTGCTCGCGCGCACGGTCGCGGTGGAGCGCGCGCTCGCCCACGCCGAGAAGCTCGCCGCCATCGGCGAGCTAGCGGCGCGCATCGCGCACGAGATCCGCAACCCCGTCACCGCCGCGCGCAGCCTGGCGCAGCAGCTCGCGCGCGAGCCCGGGACGGCGGGCGGCGCCGAGCACCGCCTCATCCTCGAGGAGCTCGAGCGCGTCGAGCGGCAGATGGGGCAGCTCCTCCGCTTCGCACGCCGCGACGAGCTCCGCCTCGAGCCGGTCGATCTGGGCGAGCTGGCCCGCGCTACACTCGGCGCGCTCCGCCCCCGGCTCGAGGCCGCCGGGATCGCCGCCGCCCTGGAGGCGCCGCCCGGCGTGGTCGCGCGCGCCGACCGGGACAAGCTCCGCGAGGTGCTCGTCAACCTGCTCGAGAACGCGCGCGATGCGCTGGCGACGTCCCCCTCGCCACGACGGGTCACGGTCGCCGTCCGCAACGGGGAGGTGGGCGCGAGCCTCTCGGTCACGGACAACGGCCCCGGCGTCCTCGCCGACGCGCTGCCGCGCCTCTTCGAGCCCTTCTTCTCCACCAAGCAGAGCGGGACGGGCCTCGGTCTCGCGATCGCGCGCCATGCGGTCGAGGCCCACGGCGGGACGATCGTCGCCGCCCCCGGGGAGGGCGCGGGCCTGACCGTTCGCGTGACCCTCCCGCTCGCGGACACGCCATGAGAGGCCGCATCCTGGTCGTCGACGACGAGCGCGCGATCGGCATCGCCATCCAGCGCCTGCTCGGCGCGCGCGG
>Ga0209161_10001808_pt1 | contig 17616 bp, 15 predicted proteins | sample GraSoiAngelo_155_FD_186169 | JGI IMG/M metagenome (GOLD analysis project Ga0209161, IMG submission 186169) | Grasslands soil microbial communities from the Angelo Coastal Reserve, California, USA - 14_1009_13_30cm (SPAdes) (version 2) | ecosystem: Environmental > Terrestrial > Soil > Grasslands... | reverse complement strand
CTCCCAGCCCATTTTGGTCCACGCGGTCACGGTGGCAGGCACCCCAGCCGTCAAGGTGTCGGGTACGTCCACGGCGGGCAGCGTGGGCCGGTCAGACCCGATCACCGACGGGGCCAGCCGCCAATCAGGCTGGAAGATGGCGCACGCGGCGACGGAGGTGCATAGAACTATGAGCCGGATACGCGGTCGAGATGGGCGTCTTGCCAGTGACATCATAAGGATGATCGCGTCGCCCCGCTTCTGCGACTGGGTCGTCGTGTCCTGCGGAATGGGCCGACTCGGAATCGAACCGAGAACCTACTGATCAAGAGTTCGGCCCGGAGTTGTCGTGAGTGGAGTCCAGTGAGGGATTTGGCCACCATCCTCTACTCCCACCCACTCCCCTCTACTAGGCTGTACCCCTAAAGGTTAACAGAATTCTTTACAGCTCAGCGGAGCCGGAAGTCGATCGGAATCTGCATCAGCACGCGGACCGCCCGGCCGTGCACCCGCGCGGGCCGGAACAGCGCTTTGAGCACGTAGCTCTTGGCCGACTGATCGAAGCCGGGGTTGGGGCTCTGCAACACTTTGACGGACGGCGGCTCGGCCCGCCCGAGCGTATCGATGATCGCCTGCACCAGCACGCGGCCCTGGATCTGCGCCTGCCGCAACAGCTCCGGAAACTGCAGCGTCGGGCCCGACAGCACCGCGGGTTTCTCTTCGACGATCGCCTCCATGAACACTTCGTTCCCGGTCGGCACCTGCCTTGCCGCCTGTTCGTCCTGCTTCTGGCATGAGGCCGTGAAGGCTTCGAGCACGGCGTGGTTCGGAATCGTGAACGTCGCCACCTCAGATCGGCCGCCGTAGATCTTCAGCTCCAGCTGCAGCGCGGTCGTCTTGAGGAGTCGGGCGACGAACCGCTCGTTGCCGCGGCCGCCCTCGCGCAGCTCCTCCAGCGTCGTCGCGCCCCAGTCGTTCGAGACCGCAGCGACGTTCGCCTCGCCGGAGTGGACGTACGCATCCCACTGAGTCGACTCGATCGTCGAGTCTGGGAGGAAGCGCGCGCCCATGTAGACCCTGTTGGTGCTCGGCAGGTAGTCGAAGATGCCTCGGTGGCCGAGCAGCGCGACGGTCGTGCCCGGCGCGGTTCCCCAGCACCAGACCTCCAGCCTGGCGCTGCGCTCCTGCGCCTCGACGCGGAGGTACCGCGCTGGCTCCAGGCCGGGGGCCGTGTCCACGCGCCAGCCCTGGGCCTGCGCCGAGAGCTGCACGAGGAGGAGGGCGGCTGACACGACTGCTAGGATTCGGATCGTCATTCGGTCTCCTTGATGATGTAGGCGACTAGCCCTCCGTGCCAGTATCGAGCGCCACGAGCCGCCGGTCCGCGGCGTCCGCCGCGAGCCGCTGCCTGCTCTTGTCCTTCCCGACGTACGTGCGGAGCGTGAAGCCCTGGTCGGCGTGGCCCAGGCGCTCGCTCACCACGTCGAGCGGTACGCCGTCCTGGAGCGAGAGCGTCGCGTGCGTGTGCCGCAGCGCGTACGGCTTCAGCAGCGGCGTGAACGGCGGCTGCTGCCTCGGCCCGGGCTTCCCCGCCGACCGCTCGGGCTGCGCCCCGAACGTGCCGAGCCTCGCCCTGCGGCAGATCCGCGCGTAGTCCTGGCGCATGTTGTACCACGAGACGGGCTGGCCGGTCTGGGTCTGGAAGAGGAGCTTGGCCCAGCGGCCTCGGCTCAACCTGCGGACGGAGAGGTGCCGCGCGAGGATCGGCACGATGTGCTGGGGCAGCCCGACCTCGTGCTCCGCGTTCTCGGTCTTGGGCTCGTCGACGTCCCACTTCTCCTCCGGGGAGGTCCGGAACCGGGTCGGGATCTCGTACAGCCGCTTCGAGACCGTGACCGTGAGCTGTGCTAGATCCACGTCGGCGCGCGTCAGCGCCAGCAGCTCGCCGGGCCGCATCCCCGTGAAGGCGAACAGGTACCAGAACGCGCGGTAGCGGCTCGCGTCGGCGGCCTTGAGGAAATCTCTCCCCTCCCTTACTAAGACGCGCCGAATCGGATTTGTGTGCAGGCGAGTTGGTCCCTGGGTACCGTGGGCGCAGGAGAGTTGGGGAGGGTAAGACTCGGCCCGGCTTAACACATTTCTTTACAAAGGGCGCGAAAAAAAACGCTCCCGCCTGTGCGAGCGCGGGAGCCTAAGTCGTTGCCCTGCTTGGATGGGCCGACTCGGAATCGAACCGAGAACCTACTGATTAAGAGTCAGTTGCTCTGCCAGTTGAGCTATCGGCCCTAACAGAAAAAAATCGTCAAGCACCGGCGTCGAGCGGAACCGTCAAGCAAAGGCGTCACGCGGAACCGTGGTCGGCGTCGTCATACGCCTTTGCGGGACGTTGTTACTCGACGTCTCCGCGCGACGCCTCTGCTCGACGTCTCTTTGCTTCTGCCCCCAAGGAGAATCGAACTCCTGTTCCCACCTTGAAAGAGTGGTGTCCTAACCGTTAGACGATGGGGGCTAAGGCCTTAACAACGTCTCGCAAAGACGTCGAGCGAGAACGTCGCGAGAATTCGTCGAGCAGAACCGTACCCGCCCGCACCCCACGTCTGTGCGCGACGGTTCTGCGTGACGGCGTTGCTTGACGCCTTTACTTGACGCCTCTTTGACTTTATAGCGGTAACGGGATTCGAACCCGTGTTTGAGCCTTGAGAGGGCTCCGTCCTAGTCCCCTAGACGATACCGCCCTGGGCGGGGAAAAATATCACTAGCCGCCCGCACGGCACGCAACCCAACTGTTGACCTCGGCCAGCTTCTGCTTACCCTTAACCGCGCCGTCGTCCCCAAGGAGCCAAGCGAACCGTGCCGCGAGCCGCGACTCAGCAGACGCACCCCTACGAGGCCGTCTGGAAGGCCCTGTCGTACGGCCTCCCCGAAGCCCCGATCATTCTCGCGGCGCTCGCGTACACCCATACCGACTGGCTGCAGTCCCTGCTCGGCCGACTCGCGCCGTTCTACCCGTACGCGGTCTTCGGTGCGGGTGTCCTGCTGGGCTGGCGCTTCCACCGCAGCCGCCTGCTCTTCGCCCTGCTGCTGGTGACGCTGGCGGATCGCTCGCTGCTCCATTTCGCGGTGGGACAGGGGCTGGCGCGGCACCCGGTCGTGCTCCAGGCGATCGGCGTGCTGCTGCCGCTCAACCTCGCCGCCCTGTTGCTCGGCGCGGAGCGCGGCGTGCTGACACCGCCGGGGCTCGCCCGATTTGCACTCATCCTGGGACAGCTGGCGCTCGTGGCGATCCTCGACCGCGAGGCTACGGGAGCCACCGCAGCCCTGCTGCGCGCGCGCCTCTTGCCGCAGTGGCTGTTCGCGTGGAGCTCGCTCGCCGACCCCGCCCTCCTCGCCTTCCTCGTGGCCGGCGGGCTGGTGGCGGCTGCGCAGCTCATGTCACCCACGCAAACGGGACGCTCGTTCGCCTGGGCGCTGCTGCCGACCTTCCTCGGCCTGTCCACGGTGCGCCCCGGGAACCCCGGGTTCTCGACGTTCTACCTCGCCACCGGCGCCCTCATCCTGATCGTCGCGGTGGTGGAAGCCTCCTACCACATGGCGTACCAGGACAGCCTCACCGGACTCCCCGCCCGCCGCGCCCTGAACGAGGCCTTGCTGCGGCTCGGCGGTCACTACACCGTGGCGATGCTCGACGTCGACCACTTCAAGCGCATCAACGATCATCACGGGCATGACGTCGGCGATCAGGTGCTCAAGATGATCGCCGCGAAGCTGGCGCAGGTGACCGGGGGTGGGAAGGCCTTCCGCTATGGCGGCGAGGAGTTCGCGGTGATCTTCGCCGGCCGGGGTGCCGACGAATGTCTGTCTGACTTGGAAGGACTGCGGCAGACCGTCGAAGACACCCGCTTCATCTTGCGGTCCCGGTTCCGCTCGAAAAAGAAGAAGGAGAAAGTGTTGACCGACCGGGGTCCCGGGGAGCGCGTCCCGGTCACGATCAGCATCGGGGTGGCGGAGAAAAACGAGCGCCACACGAAATGGGATCAGGTGGTCAAGGCGGCTGACCGGGCGCTGTATCGAGCGAAGGAGGGCGGGCGGAACCAGGTACAGACCTGACGCCGGCCTCCGCAGGCGCCCGGCGCAGCCGCTCGAAATGCGGCTTCTCGACCAGGTGATAGAAGGCGAGAATGGCGCACTGATCGAACACCGCAGCCGCCAGGCCGAACGCGGACGAGGTCGCGATCGCCAGGCCAAACACGGGTAGATAGCCAATCGTGTACATCGGATTCCTGAGCCAGCGATACGGTCCGGCGGTGGTCGGGACGACCTGCTCGTCGGGCGCGAAGAAATTGCGCCAGTAGTACCCGTCACGCAGCGTGCGCGCGGCCCAGATCTTGGTGGACACCCCGACCACAACGAGCACCGCGCCCACGGCGATCGCCAGGCCACGGGGCAGCCCGACGCGCAACGTGTCGGCGCTCACGAGACACAAGACGGCGAGACTGACTGCATCGTTGGCCATGACGAACGCCGCCACGCGCCGGAACCGCTGGAATCCCGCTTCCACACCGTAGCGCTGGGTGAGGTATTCCGCCCGGTCCTGCCGCTTGAGCGTGAGACCGACGTACAGCACGTAGGCGAGCCTGCTCGCGAGATGATAAGCGAGCGCGATCCAGATCATGTGTGTCCCTCTACACCGGACGCAACTGGTCCTTCACGGGGAGCTTCCGGATCCGCCGGCCGGTCGCCGCAAAGACGGCGTTCGTGACCGCGGGCATGACCGCCGATGTGCCGGGCTCGCCGACGCCGCCCGGCGCCTCGGCGCTCTTGACCAGATGAACCTCGATTGCGGGCGTCTCGCTCATGCGCAGCACCCGATAGTCGGAGAAGTTGTGCTGCTCGACCCGGCCGTTCTTGATCGTGATCTCGCCCCACAAGGCGCCCGTGATCCCGAAGACGATGCCGCTCTCCATCTGGGCCTTCACGATGTCCGGGTTCACGACCGTGCCGCAGTCCACGGCGCACACCACGCGCCGCACGCGCACGTCGCCTTGCTTCGATACCGCGACCTCGGCGACCTGGGCGATATAGCTGCCGAAGGCATGCAGCAGCGCGATCCCGCGTCCACTGCCTGCCGGTAGTTTCCCACCCCAACCGGCACGGTCCGCCGCGAGCTCGAGCACGGCCTTGGCCCGCGGCGAGCCGTCCAGCAGCGCGCGCCGGTACTCGAACGGGTCGCGCTTGGCCGCCGCGGCCAGCTCGTCCATGAAGCTCTCGACCACGAAAATGCTGCGGGTCGGCCCGACGCCGCGCCAGAACGCGGTGGGCACTCCTGGCGGCTCCTGCCGCACGTACTCCACTCGGATGTTGGGAAGCGCATACGGCGGCTCCACCGCGCCTTCCACCGCGTCTGTGTCGAGACCCTTCATCGTTGCCATCACGCTGCCCAGGCCCAGTGCCCGGATCACCCGCAGGTTCTTCGGGAAGAGCTCGCTCGACACCCGCGCGATGATGGATGATCCGGTGACCCGATGGGTCCAGGCGATCGGCTTGCCCTGGGCATCGAGGCCGGCCGCGATGCGATCATAGTAATACGGCCGGTACATGTCGTGCTGGATGTCTTCCTCGCGGCTCCAGAGCACCTGCACCGGGCCGGTGACCTGTTTCGCGACCTGCACCGCCCGGGTGATGAAATCCACCTCGAGCCGCCGGCCGAAGCCGCCGCCCAGGAGATGGTTGTGCACCCGGACCTTGGCCTTCGGCAGCCCGGTCACTTTGGCGGCGGCGTTCTGAGTGAAGGTCGGGACCTGGGTTCCCACCCACACGTCGCAGCCGTCCGGCCGGACGTGGACGGTGCAGTTCACCGGCTCCATGGTGGCGTGCGCGAGGAACGGTTGCTCGTAGATCGCTTCGACCTTCTGTGCGGCGCCGGCCATCGCCGCGGCGACATCGCCATCCTTGCGCGCGACAACTCCCGATTTCTCGGACGCCGTCGCCAGTTGCTGCACGATGTCGGCGGTCGAGAGCGCTGCATTCGGCCCGTCATCCCAACGAACGTCGAGCGCAGCCAGACCCTGTTTCGCCGCCCAGGTGTCGGCGGCGACCACGGCCACCGCGTCGTCGAGGCGCACCACCTGCTGCACGCCCGGAATGGCCTTCGCCTTGGCGTCGTCGACGCTCGCGACCTTGCCGCCGAACACCGGACAGGCGGCCACCGCGGCGAACTTCATGCCGGGGAGCCGCACGTCGATGCCGAACTGTGCCGTGCCGTCGACCTTGTCGGGAGTATCGAGTCGCTTCGCCAGCGTGCCGATCAGCTTGAAGTCCTTGGGGTCCTTGAGGGCCACGCCGCTCGGCACCGGAAGGAGCGCGGCGCGGTCGACGAGAGCACCGTACGTCAGGCTGCGGCCGGTCGGTCCGTGCATCACCACGCCGTTCGCGGCACGACACGAGCCGGGCTCGACCTTCCAGGTCTGGGCCGCGGCGGACACGAGCATGGTGCGCGCGGTGGCCCCGGCGCGACGCAACGGCTCCCAGTTGCCGCGCACCGACGTCGAGCCGCCCGTTTCCTGAACCCCGAACAGCGGCTCGGCGTACAGCGCGTCGTCGGGGGGCGCGTGCTCGAGCCGGACCTGGCTCAGGTCGACTTCCAGCTCCTCGGCGAGCAGCATCGGCATCGACGTGTAGGTCCCCTGCCCCATTTCCACCTTGTGCATGACGAGCGTGACGCCGCCGTCGCGGTCGATGCGGATGAACCCGTTGGGCGTGAATTCGCGTGCCGCTTGAGGGCCGGCAGCGAGTGCCGTGCCGATGCGCGCGGGCAGACTGAAGCTCACGAGCAGACCGCCGCCGGCGGCGGCGCCCGCTCTCAGGAAGGTCCGGCGGGACAGGGTATGCACCGCAGTCGAAATTAACTCGCCGAACGGCTTCCCGCAGCAAGACCACACCCGCTACGGGGGTGTTGGACCGACGCTACATCCTACGGGAGAAAAGGGCGATCAGTTCGGGGCGTGCACGCGTGGGCCGCCGTAGTCGCGGTTCCGGCCCAGCGTCGGGCCGGAGACGTCAAGACCGCCGCGCGTATTGTCGATGCTCGCGATGAACTGGCGGATCGAGCCCGGAAACGAGTCCGTCCGGCCGTTCTTGCCGAACGGATCGGTGAACCAGAACACCGGGCCCTGGGCGTTGTCGATCACGTTCGCGTTGATGTCCACGACGCGCTCGACGCCGTTGAAGACCGAGCGCGGGTCGTCGAACGTCACGCCCGCGATCGTCCCCGCGCCGGTCGACTGGTCGCACTGTTCTCCTTGCGCCCGCGCGCCGCTCGGGGTGACCTCGTAGCAGACGTCGATGGGACGCCCCACGAGGTTCGTGGCCGCCGGATCATAAAAACGGCTCGGGAGGAACACCTGGAAGTAGGGATTCAGAAACGCTAGCCCGTGGCCGTCCGCTGCCCGCACGCTGAGCGAGAGTTGCCAGCTCTCGTGCAACACGCCGAAGTCGGACCGCTGACCGGGCGGCACGAGCACGAACTGATCGACGCAGGTGCGATCGGGGATGATGCGCCGTCCGCCTCCTGACGGCGAATTGGCGGGCGTCGCGGGTCCCACGACGACCGGCGTGCCGTCACACGAGCGGTCGAACTGCCCCGGATTGCCGATCGCGGCGAGCAGCGTGAGGTCCAGCCGGGTGCCGTCGGTGCAGCGAATGTGATAGGCGAGCTCGTGCAGGTTGTTCGTGAAGGCGTCCTTCGAGTGCGTCCCCTGGTGCAACTTGGCGAGTACGTCGCAGCGAATCTCGAACAGCGATCCGGCGGCGGCGCTGCCGAACCGCATCAGCACGTCGTTCTCCCACTCGATCTTGTGGCCGAAGTGGTCCTCGTGACGGGGGTTCGCGGGGTCATAGACGTCGAGCTGCTCGTTGGCGTATCCGAAGGGGATCGGCCCGACCTCCGCGTACAGCGTCGACCCGCGGGGGTCGCGGCCGTGATCGTGCCCGAACGAGCACCCGGTGACCGGATCTACCGGCGGGTGCCACGTCGGATAGAGCTTGCGATCCGGACCGACCACGGAGTAGCTGTTGTGCACCTCGGCCGTGCAGTCGTCGCGCGGCCCGGGCGTCCAGATCCCGTAGGATGCCGCGAAGCCGATCGGCGGACCGTTTCCGGAATTCTGGAATACGCTGTCGCCGCAGGCGGCGGCCGCGAAGGCAACGAGCAGGCGTAATGACGAGGCACGCGACATGGGACACTCTCCGTACCCAGCTTCGCTGCGGCCTGAGCCAGCGAGCGGTGACGACGGTCACTTCATCATGGGGCGCGCGTCCTTAGGAATGGGCCACCGCTATGACCCCCTTTGGAGTGCTCATCGGCACGCTCGCGGCGCTGGCGCTCGGTCGCGATCTCGCGGCCCAGCAGCAGCGCCAGGCGCGGGACGGCTTCTGGTTCGGGGCCGCCCTGGGGAGCGGCTGGGCGCGTGTATCGTGCCAGATCTGCCAAGGGAACAACCGCAGCGGGCTGTCCGGTACGCTTCGCCTGGGCGGCGGCGTGAGCCGCAAGGTGCTGATCGGCGCCGAGGTGGCCGCGTGGTGGGCGACGATCGAGACGGGCACGGACACCGTGCACCAATCGCTCGCGGCGTTCGGCGCCGCGGCGTACTGGTACCCGAGCAATCGCCGACCACTCTACCTGAAGCTCGGGATCGGCCTCGTCACGCATCGCGCCGACGACGGCACGGATGTCATCACGTCCAGCGCCATCGGGCCGCAATTCGGGGTGGGATACGAGTGGCCCGTGAGCCCACACGTCCTGGTGAGCCCTTTCATTAATGTGGCACTCGGTATCGTGGGGGGGTCACTCAAGTTCAACGGCGGAACAATCCAGAATAACAGGCCCACCGTGTCGCTGGCGCAGCTGGGGCTCGGGGTCACCTGGCATCAGGTGCCGTTGCGCCGGACCGGACGGTGACTTCGTCAGGCAGCCAGCAACGGCGGTCCACCCCTATCCCAGTCGATGGCGTCGACAAACCGGCGTGGGGCGTCGTCCAATCGGTGAAAGATGACGTGCGAGATGCGGTGTGCGCCCAGTCGCAGGAGGACTCCTGCGATGTGGGGGGTTAGGGTGGTGTAGAGAATCACGGGCAGGCGCCACTCGTCTGAGAATGACGCGAGGTGTTGTTCGGGATCTCCACCCCAGTCGGCAGCGGGGTCTGCGATGATCGCGGGCGGCGCCATGTGAGCTACGACCTGCTGCAACTCGGCCCACGTCGACGCAAAGCGCAGGGTCGCGCGCCCACCGAGCGCGCGGCGCACTCGGTGCTCCATTTCCGGCAGTGATACAAGGACCGCAACGACAGCGGCCGGGAATCGTCCTACCCGTCGCTTGAGGCGCATGACCCGCCGAGTCTCAAGCCGTCGTACGGGCCGCTGCCGCTCTATCGCGCACGCCCGACGCTCGTCCTGCGACGCCCTCAGCCGGTCCCAACCCGCCCAGGCCATGGCCACCATCAAGTCGAGCACCGACTTGAGCAAGAGGCTCAGCTGTGGGGTCGGGTGATCCACAGGCGCGCCCGAGCTGCAAACTCAGTAGACGATCAGCACGGGACTCGTGCGGGTTGCCCTCGTGCCGTCGCCCAACTGCCCGTACTGGTTGGACCCCCAGCAATAGGCGCGGCCGTCGAACGAGGTGGCACAGGCGTGGCGGTCGCCCGCCGTGATCCCGGTGGGATTGATGCTCCCCCCGACAGGTTGAGGGGTGAGCTGATTTGTGAAATCGCCGCTGCCGAGCTGGCCGTCGAGGTTTCTGCCCCAGCAGTACAGTTTCTGATCGAGCGATTCCCCACAGCCGTACTTGCTGCCCACCGAAACGCCGACCAGCGTCACGCCACCCACCACTTTCACCGGGTACATCCGTTGTGTCGTCGTGGAGTCGCCCAGTTGGCCGTCGGCATTGTCGCCCCAGCAGTAGACCTCCGGCGTGCTGGTCAGGCCGCAGGTATGGTTCCCGCCGGCGCTGATCTGATTGAACGTATGGCCGCCCCCCACCGGCACGGGGCTGTTGCGTGCCGACGTCGAGCTGTCACCCAGCTGTCCGAACGTGTTGTCACCCCAGCAATACGCCTTACCGGTCGCGGTCGCGATCGCGCAGGTATGGTCCCTACCGGCCGTCGCGGCACTGAACGCGATTCTTCCAGCGACCGCCACGGGCGTGGTGCGCTGCGTGTTGGTGCTGTCACCGACCTGGCCTCGGTCGTTGGCACCCCAGCAGTACACGTACGTGGAATCCGGATTGGGCGCCGCGATCGCGCACGTGTGCGCGCGGCCCGCGGTCACTCCCACGAACGAAACGCTGCCGCTCACGAGCGCGGGAAAAATCCGCCGATCGTTTTGACTGCCGATCCCTAACTGGCCCGTGGAGTCGGATCCCCAGCAATACAGCTCGGACACTGAGCTCGTCGCACAGGTATGGCTGTCGCCAACTGCGATGTGAACCCCGAAGCTCGCGCCGGGCGGCTGGAACGGTACGAACGCCGGGAGCGTGCGTAGTGTCACCGTGCTATCGCCCAGCTCGCCATTATCGTTGCGCCCCCAGCAATAGACCGCATAACCGACTTGCGCGCAGGTGTGCCCGGTCCCCGGGACGACGCGGTTCGGAAACAGCGGCAGCACGATGTCGAATGTCGCGCTGGTGCCCGGCGTCAACGATCCGGACGTGGCCACGAGCGTAAAGCCGCGCGCGCGCTCGGTTACGCGCAGAATCGCAAATGTCGCTATTCCATCAACCGCGGCGACACTCGTCGTTCCCGTCAGCGCGGCGCCGCTGGGGTTCGTTCCCAGCGCGAGTGTGACCGTGTTGGTCGCGCCGGCGATGCGCGACCCGGACGCGCCACGGACTTCCACGGTGATGGACGGAGCAATGACCGAATCACGCAGCGTCTGGCCCGGCTGCACGACGAAGGCCAGCTGCGTGGCTTGTGGAGGCGGTGGCGGTCCCGTGTGATCGGCACTGCACGCCGCGAACAATGCCGGCATCCCGAGCGTTGAAACCCAGCGCGTACGCATGGACGGTCGGTTAATGCCTCTCGGGCGGCGACCTGTCAACCCGTCGATTGCGGCGTACCCGTGTCGCGCCCGGCCTACCGATAGCGTAGCGTTCTCCCGAGCTCCACATGGAGGTCGTCGTGACCGGTGCCCGGGGGCGTTCAACTCTAGAGCCGCTCGCCGCGCTCGTGCGCGCCTACTCAGCGAGCGCTCGCGTGAATCAATACCTCGTCGAGCGGCTCGATCCCGCCGTGTGGCGCGCCGAACTCCGGGGCGGACGGGGTGACCGGCTGCGCACCATCGCTGCCCTGGTAGCGCACCTGCACAACTGCGGTCTGCGCTACCTCGTCCGCACCGATCCCGCGGCCGACGTCCCGCGCGAGCTGGACCGATTGCGCGTCACTCGGGCACAAGCCGTGCGGGCCCTCGGCGCAAAGCGTAAGGCCGTCCTGCGCGTGGTACCGTCGGCGATCGCGGCGGGTCGCCGGATCGTGGGGTTCCCCCACGACGCGGCGAGCTTCCTCATCTACTACCTCGCGCACGACAGCCATCACCGCGGCCAGATTTTACTGCAAGCTCGACTCCTCGGCCATCCCGTGCGTCGCGACACGATGATCGGACTGTGGCAGTGGAGCGCACGGGCCAAAGAGTAGCGCGCCGAACACAAGTGCGGACATCGGAGTCTCCTAGTGGCCGGCATCCAGAATGGCCGGTGTGCCATCAGACCACTGGCGCACGGGAATCAGCAGGACGAGCACCGGGGAGTGCGGGTCTCCTGCCGAACCGTCGATCACGGTGTTCGTCACGCCGCCCACGCCCCAAGCCGCGGCCGGCATCGACTTGTCATAGTAGAACATCACGTGGGGCATCCAATGGGGATCGGCGTCCACGAGGTACTGCTCATGGGAGAGCATGTATGCCATCGCGCCAACCGCCGGCATCGGAAGCTCGTGAGAGGCATACGCGCGCTGGGTCCGCGCCGCGATCTCGGTCAGGCTCACCCCACCCAGCACCCATTCGGCTCGCTTCAGGGCCGCGGGGAGCATCGTGCGCACCGCCGGCGGATTGAAGCAGTGCGGGGCGCGGACGCGGGGGTTCCAGAAGTCCGGGTCGCCGATGTTGCCCGCGAAAGAGCGAAGCACCAGGCAGGTGAAGCCGTTGGTGCCCCGGGCAGCCTCCACAAAGCCGTTGCGTGTGAGCACAAGCACCGTGGCCGAATCGGAGACGTGCCTGGGGGCGGCAGTCCGGGCCAGCGCCACCTCGGCCGCGCCGTCGGCCATCGGGTAAGGCGCGAAGTCCGGGGCCTGCTCCGCCCGGATGGGCTGGGCCGCGAGCGAGGCGAGGGCGGCGAGTTTCAACATACGAGTTGGCATTGTGACTGATCCTTCCTTCGAAGGGGTGGGTCACCCTTCGCTTAACCCCAACAGGCCCGGCAGGAATCGAACCTGCAACCCCCGGTTTTGGAGGCGAGCCTCCCAAGCCCTCCGAAGACCCGCCCACTCCCTAACTGTCCGTGCAAGACAGAGATCGCGCGAGCGCCCTTCCGCGCACGTCTACGGTAGTAGCCAGACATCCCGCTATCCAAGGTGCACTTCAGGGTGCACAGGTCCCACTCCCATCGCCCCGCGTTAAACCAGCGTTAGGGCCGTTGGCCAGCGGGCGTGTACAGTTCGGCGTGTATGAATCCACGCAGCTCCGGAAAACGCACGGTCGCGTCGCTCCAAGACTTGTGGAACAGAGCCTGCGAGGCTGCATCAAGTTCCTTTTGGAAGGTGCCCTCCGCGGACGGCGTTGCCACCTCCACGATGACGAGATGCGTGTTCTCCCCGGAGCCGGCACTCTTGGTGAGCAACAAATATGACACGACTGCCTTACGCTTCACCAACTCGTCGAACACTGGGGTCACGACATCGACGAGCGCCGAATCGTATGCCTTCTCCTGGCCGGGCCGGACCTGATAATAGTTGACGTGATAGAAGTGGCCATGTCTCGCCTGACCGACAAGCGGGGCGGCGAGCGCAAGGAGGCCGACGAGAATGGGAAGCGTGCGGCGCACAAGGCGCGCGCCGTGGACCAACACGATGGTCGTATCCGTTGACATGTTCGCCTCCGAGGCGAAAAGTGCAGAGGCTGCGGGGCTGAGGCCGGGGACTTAGCCTCCTTTACGCCTGCCGGCAACCCTCCAGTTATGTAAGGCGACCACTGCGGAGCTCTTGTCGCCTCCGATCAGAAGGATGGCGACGCGCCGTGGGTTGAAAGCGTACGCCACCCGTCAGTCCGCCCCCACCGTCGCGCGCAGTCCCGCGCGCGACCGTGAGCGCGGCTTGGGCTGTACGACGATTCGGACGTCCTGCCCGAGCGCGGTGAGCAGCCGGCACAGCCGCTCGATCGAGAAGCCCTCGAGCCGCCCCCGGTACAAGTTCGAGAGATCTGGTTGCGCGACTCCAAGGCGGCAAGCTGCCGCCCGTTGCGACAAGCCCCGAGCCTGAATCAGTTGCTGAATCGCGTGCGCTAAGTCGGCCTTGGCAACCAGTTCGTCCGCGTCGCGAAGCCCTAGGTCCGCGAACACGTTGCCGCTTGGGGGAAAAGGCTGGCCCATAGCTCGGCCACAGCGTCAGCGACGAAAAAAGGCCGCCCCCACTCGCGAAGAGCCGGAGCGGCTTTGTTTTGGACCCAAGTTGGACCCAATCAGCGATGCATCAGCCAACGGTTAAGCTGCTAACTGCTTGTCCTACAAACAGGCCCGGCAGGAATCGAACCTGCAACCCCCGGTTTTGGAGACCGGTGCTCTACCAATTGAGCTACGGACCTACAGGGTGGCTGACGGGAATTGAACCCGCAACCTCTGGAGCCACAGTCCAGCGCTCTAACCGATTGAGCTACAGCCACCACGAGCCGGTCACCTAACTTAGCGGCGTCCTGCTCGACACGGTACTCCACCACCTCGCTGCAGTGCCTAATTTCGCCGAGGTGACCGCCGCGATCCGTCGTTTGCAGCCTCCTGCTCGCAAACGTGTGCCGGAATTGTTTCGAGCGAATGGCGCGACAGCGAAATCTCTTCGAGCTGCGGCCACATCCGGACGGTCCGCACGCCACTCCCCGCGACGCCCAGCTCATCCCCGGTCGTTCTGTTCGCAGACATTCCTCGTCACACCGTTGTACCGATGCAACCGTGCTCACGCCACAACTGCGGCCGCGAAATCGATGCGCGCGCCTCGCCGCGAGGCTGCAACAACTTCGGGATGTCTCGACACCTCAACGGGTTCTCTTCTCCAACCGCATGGCATCGGCTTTGCGTTCGCTACGCTCTGGTCAGCAACCGACGGGAATCGTCAACAGCGAGGAGCGCAGACCGCCCATGATGCGAGAACGCGGAACCCTGATCGTCTGGTCGAGCGTCATTGCGGCCGGACTGCTGGCCGCGGCGTGTACCGACCAGCCGAACGTCAACATGGCGCCGAACCGCCCGAGCTTCTGGGTCACACCACCCCCGGCACAGTGCGTCACCGGGAAGTGGACGGGCGGTGGGCGTATCGATCCGCCAAGCAACCACGACACGCAGGACGAGACGTCCGGGGGCCAACCCCCAGCGTATGACCCGCCACCGATGCTCGGGAAGTTTACGTTCGGGTTCAACGTCTTTCTCGGGCAGGATGATCAAGGGAATTGCGTCGTGACCAAGGGCGAGATCGAAGTCAACGGTCACGCCCTGAAGCTCGCCTGGCACGTGTCGATCCACAACGGGGTCGATGCCTACGACGGTAGGCCGGTGTATGCAAATGAGTTCTCTGATGGTCATCCGGGGGGCGTGTGTCTCGTGGTGGGCGTGCCCGACAGACCTCCGCCGGATGGCTACATGACGGCGCGCGTGAATCCGGGACAAGGCCGCGAAACCGCGCAATTCGAGGTCTGCGACAACGATCGCGGTGGGCGGCAGAACACCCGCAGCGATGCGATGCGCTGGCGGGTTGCGCCCCTGAAACCGGGGGAAACGGGCCCCTTTGGGGACACCGGCCTCACGTACTTGACCGGCGGCAACATCGTGGAGCACGGGTCGTGAGCGGGCGGCATCATCCAAGCGCTCATTAGGCACCAGGAATTTTAGGGAAGGAGTGAACTGATGAACGGCAAGAGCATGCATTGGGTGAACCGCCTCGCGGCTCTCGGGCTCGTCGTTGGGCTCGTGGCTGGGCTCGCGTCGGCGGGCAGCGCCCAGTCGGTGGGTGGCCAGGCGTACAGCACGTACGTCAACACGCCGCTCGGTTCCAGTGGGCAGTCACCACTGGCGGTGCTGCCGGCTATTTCGGGCACCGACGGCGCCGAGGCGGACGCCACAGGAAGTGCGCTGAACGTGGCGGGCACCCTGTCGTCCGATTTCCTCAACAGCATCACGTCGGGTGAAATCGGGGCTGCAGAGGCGGGCGCGCAGAGCACGTCGAGCGCGGCGAGCGTGAACATCCTGAACGGACTGATCACGGCGGATGAAGTGGTCGCCAACGTCATGAGCAGTGCCGGCCAAAGCGGCGCGGTCAGCAACGCCGACGGGTCGACGTTCACGAACCTCACGGTGGCCGGCCAGTCCCTCTCCGGCGATCAGGCGGTGGCTCCCAATACCAACGTCAGCTTGCCCGGGGTCGGCTATGTGGTGCTGAACGAGCAGATTCCCACCGGAGACGGTGTGACAAGCAGCGGCCTGACCGTGAACATGATCCACGTGTTCCTGCAGAGCCTGGTCGGTGGCATTCTGAATCCGATCACCGGCCAGATTCTCGGCGGTACGTTGCAGACGACCGGCGAGGTCATCGTCGGGTCGGCGACGAGTTCCGTAGGTCCGTGACGGCGCCCTGAAGCCCTTCGCAAGGAGCAAGGCAACGATTTCCGTTGACGACAACGGGCCTGCGGGGGGCCCGTTGTGCCACAGTCCAGCGCTCTAACCGGCATCCTGGGCTTCGCGACAACGTCGAAACAGCGCGGCAAAATCAGGTACGTAGGGCTCACGCAGCATGGTGTCGCCGTCGCATCCCGCCGGCCCGAGATACTCTTCGGCGCGCTCCACCACCGATCGCCAGAGCGCACCGGAGGCCAGCCATTCCCGGCTTGGCGAGAGCAAGATCAGACGGCCCGCGAAATGGCCAGGTGTGTAGCGGCGCAGCGCCGCAATCGTGGCACGCTCGACCGTGGCGCGTCGCACCAGCACTGGATCGCGCGCGGCAGCGTCCACGACCTCACGGCGTGCCCTCCGCCCCCCTAGCCTCTCGACGACGTATCGGCGGAGCTCTCCAAGCGAGAGCGATCCGAGCGCATGAGCGTGCCTGCCGAACCGCTCCATCTGCTGGACGAGTCGCCGTTGCAGTTGCGTCGGAAACCGGTAGCAGCTGGGATACGGGCTCCCAAACAACGCGATAAACTCGATGGCGGCGCCCTCCTGTAAGAGTTGTCGCCCCAGCTCGAACGCGACACCGCCCCCGGCGCAGAAGCCGGTGATGATGCAGGGGCCATTCGGGTGGAATGTGCGGATCTGCGCTGCGAAATACGCCGCGAGATCCTCGACGCGCGTGAGTGGCTCGCTCCGGCCATCGAGACCCGGAGGCTGCAGCCCGAAGAACGGCTGGTCCTCGCCCAGGTGCTGCACGAGCGCGCGGTAACAGAAGACGTCGCCGTTATGTCCCGCCACGCCAAACACCGGAGTGCGTGTTCCGCGGGGCTGCAGCGGTACGATGGCGCGCTGCTGCTGAGCCAGCGACTTGGCCGAGCGCAGGAATTCCAGGATCTCGCTCTTGCGTTGCTGCAGCTGATCGCGCAGGTCCGGGGTCAGCACGCCGGCCGGAGCCGCGCACCGGAGATGGTCGCCGTCGGCCCACACCTCGACATCGCGGCTGCGCAACTCCGCGAGGAACGTCGGTACCATCACAACTCGATCTCCTCCCGCTCGCGCGGGCCCCCGGTCTGCGTCTTCCCCTGCGCCGACCACGCCAGCGCATCGATCGCCTCGGCCAACGCAGCTACGCTGGGGTGCTCGAACAGAATCCGGAGCGCGAGGTCGACACCGCAAACGGCGCGCAGCTGGGCCATGAGTCGCGCCGCCGTGAGCGAGTGGCCGCCGAGGTCGAAAAAGCTGTCGCCCACCCCGAAATCGGCGCGCCCCAGGACGCCGCGGAACACGCTCATCACCAGCTGCTCCGTCGGTGTCCGAGGGGCCACGGCGTCTCCGCGCGGCGCCGCCGCGTCGTGTGCCGCCAGCACCGCCTTGCCCCGCCCCTTCACCTGGTGACGGATCCGCCCCAGCTGCTGCCGCTCGGCGTCGGTGAGCGGCGCCAACCCGGACAGCGGCTGGTCCGGATCGCGCGCGATCGCTTCCAGCAGCGTGCCGTAGTGTCGGCACAGGCGCTCAATCGTCGGGGCGTCGAAGAGATCGGTGCTGTACTCCATCAGCCCTTCGAGGCCGCGCTCGGTCTGCGAGATGAAAAGGGTCAGGTCAAACTTCGACGTCCCGGTCTCCAGGGCCCGGTTGCCGGACACCTTGGATGCCTGGGAGACTCCGTCGGAGTTGTGGAGAATGAACATCACTTGGAACAGGGGGGTGCGGCTGGGGTCCCGCTCCGGCGCCAG
>Ga0209161_10001807_pt1 | contig 17632 bp, 19 predicted proteins | sample GraSoiAngelo_155_FD_186169 | JGI IMG/M metagenome (GOLD analysis project Ga0209161, IMG submission 186169) | Grasslands soil microbial communities from the Angelo Coastal Reserve, California, USA - 14_1009_13_30cm (SPAdes) (version 2) | ecosystem: Environmental > Terrestrial > Soil > Grasslands... | reverse complement strand
ACACGATCCGCACTCGCCCTGCTCGCACGCGTTCTTCGAGCCGTAGAGATGCAGGGCATCACGCAGCAAGCCGAGCAGGCTGGTGCCCGGCCAGACTTCGGCTTCGCGCCACTCGCCGTTGACCTTCGTCCTCACAACCATGACGGCATTCTCCGCTCGCTGAGTGCCCACGTGATCGCCCGGCGGGCAAGTACCTTGCACCCGTGTCGCCGGTAGACAGCGGTGCCGCGGACGTCGTCAAGGGGGCGGGCGGCGGCCGCGACCAGCTCAGCAAACTCGCCGACCGAGTCATCAGGCAACGGCTTGGTGGGATCGTCCCAGGACCCGGAAGCGGCCAGCGCGGCGGACACTTTCTCCTCGGCCTCCGCCGCGCGGATGATGACGGGACCGACCGACCCGAGGGCGACTCTCACGCGCCGCTGATCCTCGTCCACGACCAGGCAGAGGCCGGCAACAGCGATCACCATGGCGTTGCGGGTGCCGATCTTCGAGAAGCTGCCGGGCCCGCGCACGCGATGCCAGCTGGTGCCGATAATCAGCTCGTCGGGAGCCATGGCCGTCTTCTTGGGCCCGATCAGAAATGCCCGCCACGGCAGCGATCGCTCCCCACGCGCCTGACTGCGCAGAATGACCTGGGCGTCGTACGCGGCTAGCACCGGCAACGCGTCACCGGCGGGCGACGCCGTACCCAGGTTGCCACCGACGGTGCCACGATTGCGGATCTGCGGTGAACCAACCGAGCGCGAGGCCTGCACCAGCGGCTTGAAGGCCGCCATCTCTTTAACGATCGTGGCATAGGTGACGCCCGAACCCAAAAAGACGTTCCCGTCGTCCTGTCTTTGCGCAGTAAGCTCGGCGAGCCGACCAAGATCCATAATCGCGGGCGGCCGCAGGCGGCCGAAATTCAGGTCGACCATCAGGTCGGTACCGCCGGCAAGCGGGACCGCCTCGGGACGCTCGGCCTTCATGGCCAGCGCCTCCTCGAGCGAACGCGGCTGCAGCACATCCACGGCTGACTGTTTACTTTATCGACGCCGCAGCGGACCGGACCGCTCGAAGCAGTGCCCGAGCGCCGAGCACCAGGTGCTCGTCCGAGGTCGTCTCGTGAGGTGAGTGGCTGATACCGCCACGACTGGGCACGAATAGCATTCCCGCAGGGACGTGACGTGCCAGGACCGCGGCATCGTGGCCCGCGCCGCTCCACAATGTGCCCGCCGTGCCATCCACCTCCTGGCAGGACTCGGCGAGCGTCGCCATCAGCAAGGGGTCCATCGGCGCGGGCGGCACCCAGGACAGCAGCTCGACCTCAGTTCGGCAACCCTCCTCGGCGCAGATAGCGTCCAGCCGCGTTCGAAACGCGTCGACCGCCAGCCGGACCACACGCTCCTCGAGATGGCGAACCTCCAGAGTGAACTCGGCGCGACCGGGAATCACATTCACCCCACCGGGGTCGAACCGCATCATCCCGATGTTGGCCACGGCATCGGAATCCGCCGCCAGCACCAGGTCCCGGAGCTCGGCGGCAGCGCGCGCGGCCGTCCGACCCGCATCGTGGCGCAGCCGGAACGGTGTCGTCCCCGCGTGGTTCTGCGTTCCGATCACCTGGATCCGCTGGCGATGCACCCCGACAATGCCCGAGACTACGGCGAGGTCCATACCATCTGCCTCCATCCGCGGTCCCTGCTCGATGTGCAGCTCGATGAAGGCCTTTATCGATTGCAGGTGCTGCTTCGCCTCGCCGAGACGATCGAGTTCGCGACCTGCCGACGCCAGGACCTGCCGAATGGGAACGCCCTGCCAGTCCTCACCGCCGCGCAGCCGGCTGACGTCCAGCTCGCCGACCAGCGCCAGGCTCCCGATGAGCCCAACCTTGAAGCGGACGCCTTCCTCGTCGGCAAACCCGACGATCTCCACCCGCTCCGCCACGGAATCGCCAGATTCGGCCAGCGTGCGGAGCACTTCGAGGGCGGCCACCGCACCATAGGCGCCGTCGAGCCGCCCACCGTCCGGGACACTATCGAGGTGCGAGCCGGTGAGCAACCAGGGGCCGTCGCCGCCGGGCAGGTGGCCGAACACATTCAGCGCCTCATCGACGCGCGGCTCGAGCCCGGCTTCCCGGATGCGCTCGGCATACCAGCGCCGGCCAGCCAGGTCGGCATCGGACCATGCCAGCCGGTCGACGCCGCCGTCCGGTTGCCCCCCAATGGATGCGAGCGCCCTGAGGTCACCCAGCAGCCGGTCGCCGTTGATGTCGGTCACGAGAGGTTCATCGATCGGTCGAATGGGCGGCAGCGCAGAAAGTCGCCGAATCCCATCGGTCCAACGACCTCGCCGTCGCGATAAACGACGTGGCCGCGACAGATGGTCGCCCTAACCCGGCCGCGGACGGTCAGTCCCTCGTACGGTGAAAAACCCGCTCGACTGTGAAGCTCGGCCGCCGCGAGCACCCGCTCCGGCCGCGGATCGAAGAGGATGAGGTCTGCGTCGGAGCCTGGCGCCAGGTCACCCTTTTTGGGCCACAGCCCAAAGATCTTCGCCGGATTGGCGCACAGCAGACGGACCAGGTCAGTCCAGCCGATCCGCCGAGGCACCACGCCGAAGGAATACATGAGCAGCAGGGACGTCTCGACGCCGGGAATGCCGGGACTGATCTTCGTAAAGTCATCGGCCCCCTGACGGGCCGCCAGAGAGAATCCGCAATGATCGCTGCCAATGCTGTGGATCAGGCCGCGCTTAAGGCGGGTCCAGAGCGCGGCCTGCGAATCGCGGTCGCGCAGCGGAGGGGTCATCACGTAACGGGCGGCATCCGGCCGGGAATACAGGGAGTCATCGAGGATCAAATAATGCGGGCAGGTCTCCGCGATGGCGGAGATACCATCGGCACAAGCCTCGTTCACCAGGTCCACGGCCAGCGGCGTGGACAGGTGGACGAAATAGACAGGGCTACCGGTAACGCGGCTGAAGAGGAGGCCCCGACTCACGGCCTCGGCCTCGGCAGCGCCCGGGCGAGCGGCAGCGTGGTACTTCAGTGAGCGCTTGCCCTCGCCGACCAGTTGCTTTGCCATGCCCTCGACGATCGCGTCGTTCTCAGCATGCACTTGCACCAGAAAACCCGCCGGTCCGGCTCGCTCCATCAATCGGTACCAGGTCCAGTCATCCGCATAGAAGATCGTGTCGCGGTAGGTGGTGTAGATCTTTGCGCTCGTCACCCCGGCATCGACAAGCTCATCCAGATCACCCTCCCAGCCCTCTCGCAAATGGGTGATGTTCAGGTGGATGCCGTAGTCGACGTGCGAGCGACCGTCGATCAGCTCCCGCCGCGCCCGGAGCGCCTGGGCAAAGGTCTGGCCGGGCAGTTGCGGGGCGAAATCGAGATAGGTCGTGACGCCGCCGGCAGCCGCCGACGCGGACCCGCTGGTGAAGTCATCCTCGGTCCTGGCGGTTCCGGTGTCGAGCAGCAGGTGCGTGTGCGGATCGACGACGCCCGGCAGCACCAGGAGGTCTTTTGCATCGATCACCGGATCTTCGGCCGGGATCCCCGCTTTGACGTCGGCGATCTTTCCGTCACGAATGAGTACGTCGGCGTCCTCCTCACCGCGGCTCGTGACAACTCGTCCGCCGCGGATCAGCATGACCGCGATTCGGTCATCCGGTCAGATATCTACGCGCCGATCTCGTAGATGTTGCCCGGGTCAAGATCGAGACCGTTGACGACCTGCCATAACGCCGCCACGGCTTTCAGCGCATTGCGCCGCTCGAAAGGGGCGAGATCCTTGCCGTCCTTCAAGACTCTGACAAGGCCCTGGTAGCACTCGACCAGGCTGCGCTCGGAATCGCTCAGTTCTACGCCCATCGCGTTCTTCATGCCGTGACCCTCCGCTCGCCGGCCGTGCCGATAACAATGCGATCGTCCTGCAGTCGCTTCGCCTTAAGCTCGAAGCGAGGCAGGCTGCCGTTCTCGACCTTCTTGACGCCAAAGCGCAGCCCCTCATGGGCTTGTGACAACGACTTAGCAAGCTCGGCGAGGATGCGATCGGTGTTGACGCCTTCGCGATCAGGAATCTCGACCAGCACCTCGATCTCGTCCTGCCGTCCGTCCGCCGTATAGAGGTGGATGCGGAACTCGTCGATCTCCTTGAACTCGCGGACGATCGACTCGACGGCGCGCGGATAAACGTTGGTGCCGCGCACGAGCTTCATGTCGTCGACTCGACCCCGAATGCCGCCCTCGTAGATGTCGAAGCTGCGGCCGCAGGTACAGGCGTTCGCTGGCACGCGGACCACCAGGTCGCGGGTGCGATAGCGCAACACCGGGATCATCCCCCGACCGAAGGAGGTGATCATCCGCTCACCCAGCTCGCCGTAACCCACGGGGTCGCCGGTCGCCGGGTCGACGACCTCTTCGATGTAGTGGTCCTCGATGATGTGCGTCCCACCCGGTTGCTTCTCGCACTCGAAGATCATGATGGTGCCGACCTCGGTCATGCCGGCGGTATCGGCCGCTTTCGCGCCCCACTCCTCCTCGATCAAACGCTTGGTTGCGGGGATCGAGCCGGCCGGCTCACCGGAGAGGATCAGCCGTTTCACCGGGCTGCCGGCCAGGTCGACGCCCATCGTTCTCGCCTCCTGCGCCATCCGCAGGGCATAGGTCGGGGTGGAACAGACGACGGTTGCCTTCATGCTGAGGATCTGTTTGACGCGGGCCTCGGTTGTCATGTTTCCGCCGGGGAGCACGAGGCAGCCAATCTTTTCGCAGGCATAGTGAGCACCCCAGAACCCGACGAAGGTGCCGTAGCTGAAAGCGAAGAAAACGATGTCGGCGGGGCGCACCCCGAAGCCCCAAAAACCGTAGCACCACATCTCCGCGATCCACTCCCAGTCTTTCATGCTGTCCAGCACCTGCAGAGGGATCCGGCCGGTCGTTCCAGAGGTGAGGTGATAGCGGATCGCCGCCTCCTCGGGCGCGGCCAGCAGGGGACCGAAGGGCGGCTTTAAGAGCTGGGCCTGCATCCACTCGTCGCGAGTCATCATCGGGATCCGGCGGAGGTCCTTGAGGCTCCTGATGGAATCGGCGGTCACGCCGGCGGTCTTGAGCCGGGCGGCCTGCCAGGGGACCTGTGCCAGCGTCCACGCGACCAGGTTTTTCAGTTTGCGAACCTGAAGGGCTTCGATCTGGTCGCGCGGCATCGTCTCATGCCGGGGATTCCAGTAAGGCGACTCCTTCACGAACCCTCCTTTACTCGCCATCGTTGTAGCACTTTTATGGAATAAGCTGAAGCCAGCTTGGCTACGGCCAAAAAACCGAAGCAGGGCGACGGCACTCCGTACCGCCTCGGCGGGATGGGCTACCAGGATGCCTCCGGGCGCCGATTGAGCTACGGCTCGTACCTCCATCTGCCAGAGCTGCTCGCCGTGCAAGGCGGGTTGACTCAGGCGCACGACGAGCTGCTCTTCATCGTGGTCCACCAGGTCTACGAACTCTGGTTCAAGGTGCTGATCCACGAGCTCGAGGCCGTGCGTGCCGCCATCGAGACGGAAAACCTGCGTGCCGCCCGCCATTACCTCAACCGCGTCAAGGTGATCGAGGCATTGCTGGTCGAGCAAGTCGGGGTGCTCGAGACAATGGCGCCCCAGGATTTCCTCACCTTCCGTTCGGAGCTGGCGCCGGCAAGCGGGTTCCAGTCGGCGCAATTTCGCGAGATCGAGTTCATGTCCGGCTTGAAGGATGCCGGCTACATGAAGGCCCTGAATGGCGACGCCGCCGACCGAGCGCGATTGGAACGGCGGCTGAAGGAGCCGTCCCTTCTCGACGCCTACGATGCCCTGTTGCGCCAACGCGGCGTTACCGTCAAGGACGTCTACAGTCAGCGCGACCGCCACGCCGACCTGCTCGATTTATCAGAAGCGCTGCTGGACCACGACGAGGGCTTCCGGCTCTGGCGCATCCGGCATGTCGAAATGGTCGAGCGGCAGATCGGCGACAAGCCGGGCACCGGCGGATCGACCGGGGTCCGCTACCTGCAGTCGACGCTCGGCAAGCGGTTCTTCCCCGAGCTCTGGAAGGTCCGGTCAGACCTGTAAGGCGGGACCTGCCGCGATGTGCACGGCAACGCCATCGACCACGAGGGCGCTGGTGTCCTGCTCAGGTCCCGTGATCGAGACGGTCTCGCCCAGACCGACGGCCCGATGTGACGTGGCCTCGCCCGCGCCTGCGTCCCGAAGCCACCGGGCGATCGCGGCCATATCCACGGATGCCTCGCCGGCTTTGGCGACCAGCGACTCCGCGATATAGCTCCCGATCAATCCCCGCCACTCCTGAACCAGCGTCGAGGCCCGGTCGAACATATCAAGCGCCACCGGCACACTGTCAACCAGGGCGACGACTCCCGTCTGTCCCGGCTGCGGCCCGAACTGGGCGAGACGAGCCTCGATTTCTGGCCGGCGTTGCTTCTCGATATCCGAGTACGCCATGGTCCCGGAGTGCACCCCGAGATCTCCAAGATGGCCGGCGACCTCATCCCATACGGCCCCCTGATCCGCCGTGAAGCTGCCGAAGGCTCGCGCCGAAAGCGTGACCGAGTGTCGCTTCAGCGCGCGAATCTTCGGTGACAGCGAGTAGTCAGCCCGCGCGGCCCTGGCGGTCGTCCGGCGCCAGCGACCCGCCTCCACGCAGGCAACCGGAACGTTGAGGGTCGTTTTGGGAGGCACCAGGATCGTCGTGTTCAGGACACGGTTCTGCTTGAGACCGATCAGGATCTCACCGTCGATCATCAGGACGGGGAGGTTCGAGCCGTTCTCGACGACCAACGCCGAAACCGCGCCGCCCTCGTCCAATTCCGTGACCTGAAGGGACCCCTGCTTCTGTGCGTCGGCGAGGGTGATGTAATCGAGTTCGGGTCCAGCGTGAAAGATCGGTATCAGCGTGAGGCCATCCGCTGTTTGTGGCGAGCCCAACCGAACGCCAGCCGGCGATCCATAGTCGAGCCAATCGCGAACGACATCGGCGCTGGAGCGAGCGGCCTTGTCCCCAAAGTTAGTTGCCATGCCCATGACCCTCCCGTACCTTATTGCGGTTTAGAGTCTGTCAGCATAACATATCTGCCATCAGCATATTTTTGGCTATTGCGAGCGTAGTGTGATTGACCACAGAATCGGATTCATGGCATCGCGCGAACCGGCGGCACTGGCCGCTTCGCCGCGGGGCAAGGATTTCTACGCCGCGCTCGGCCGCGCGATCAGGGTCACGCGGACCGAGCAGGGATTGGAGCGAAAGGAGCTCGCCAGGCTCTCGGGTCTTTCCTATCCCTACATATCGGAGATCGAAAAAGGCAAGAAGCGAGCCTCCACGGAGGCGCTGCGTCCGATTGCCCGGGCACTCGGCTTGAGGCAATCCGAGCTCCTCGAACGAACGGAGCGGCTGCTGGAGCGCGGCCTTCTCGGGTCCGCGCTGGCCGGGATATCCAGCCGAAAGGGGCGCAGGTCCAGAGGACAAGCGCTGGCTCGTGTCTACCGGCTGGATCCTGCCGGCGCGGAGTCCGCCAGTGAGGCGGGGTTACAGGAACTCGCGTCCCGCGCCGGGCAGCTTGCCGCGGACGATTTCAACCGGATACTCGACCTCGTCCGCCGGCTGGCCCGCTAGGTCGTCAGCGGCTGGTGACGAATAGGCGGCTGAAGTACGTGATCCCGATCGGGATCAGAAGCGCGCCCAGCGCCGTCAGCACCGACAGAGTATCCGGCAGATGGCTCGGGTTGCTCATCCCGATGTAGGTGAAGAAGGCGGCGCCAACCGAAGTGGCCAGGACCACGATGGTGGCGATGATCGTCGCCCACTCCTGGTGCTGGACGTAGAGCGAGATCGATCGCCGGCCCGCAAGGCGGAGCAGCCAGGCGGCGGTCAATCCGTTGAGGACCAGCGAGCTGATCAGGGCGCATACGGCAATGCCAATCCGAAACTGCACCAGGTTTCGCATCACGAACGCCGAGGCGTTGACGACGAGGATGCCGACCGGCGTGATGATGCCGATGGCGAGCAGGACGATTCGGCTACTCAGGTAGCCACGCAGCAGCCGATCACCCTGACTGCTCATCAGGTCACGGACATGCGTTGAGAATATTCGGGCCGCTCCCAGGCGCGGGCAGCGAGCACCTCTCGCAGGCACCGCACCGCATCGAACACGTCGACGTAGCGCGTGTACAGCGCCGCAAAGCCGAACCGTAACAGGTCCGGCGTCCGAAAATCGCCGACCACGCCGCGATCGATGAGGGCGCGCATCACCCGGTAGGCCTCTTTGTGCCGGAGCGAAACCTGCGACCCGCGATCCTCCGCGCTCCGCGGCGATGCGACTTCAACGCCAAGGTCTCGACAGGTCTCGTCCACCAGCCGGATAAAGAGGTCACCAAGCGCCATCGACTTGCGGCGGACCTCATGCTGGTCGACGCCCAACCACAGGTCGACGGCCACCTCCAGCGCCATCATGCTGAGGACGGGTGGCGTGCCGGCCAGCTGCCGCACGATGCCGGCGGCGGGTCGGTATTCTCGTTCGAAGGCAAAGGGCGCCGCATGCCCCATCCAGCCCGACAGGGGTGAGCGCATCGCCTCTTGCAGTGCCTTCGCGACGAACAGGTACGCAGGCGCCCCTGGGCCGCCGTTGAGGTACTTGTAGCCGCAGCCCACGGCGAGGTCGACCTCGCACGCGTTGAGGTCCAGCGGCACGGCGCCGGCACTGTGCGAGAGGTCCCAGACCACCAGGGCGCCATACCTGTGAGCAGCCGCGGTCAGCCGGCGCATGTCGTGGATCGCCCCGCTCGCATAGTCGACGTGGGTCAGCATCAACACCGCGACGCTGCCGTCCACCGCGCCTTCGAGCTGGCCACGTTCTACTGTCCGAACGGCGTGATTGCCACCGAGGAGGTCGGTCAAGCCCTGGGCGACGTAGAGATCGGTCGGAAAGTTACCGGTCTCGGTCAGGATGAAGTGGCGCCCCGATTGGAGCCGAAGCGCCCCGGCTAGAAGCTTGAAGAGGTTCACCGAGGTGCTATCTGCGACGATTACCTCACCGGGCTGGGCGCCTATCAGGCGGGCGATTTTGTCGCCGATCCGCTCGGGCGCCTCGATCCAGTGGGCGTCGTTCCAGCTGCGGATCAACCCGTCGCCCCACTCTTCGGCGATCACCTGCGTCAGCCTGGAGACGGTCCGCCGCGGCAGCGCTCCCAATGAATTCCCGTCGAGATAAATGAGACCGTCGGGAACGACGAACTCCTCGCGAACGGCCGCCAGCGGGTCCTGCCGATCGAAGGACAGACAGGTCTCGCGGTCCACGGACGGATTATCCCGCGAGTGGCTCTCCTAGAAGTGGCTCGGGCACCAGGGTGCCCGGTCGGTTGCGAACATCGCATCGGCGCGGGCGATCGCTCCCGGCCTCAACTCTGCGACCCGGCCCGCCTCCATGAGGGTGCGAAAGCGGTTGCCGCCCAGGTAGGCGGCGGCGAGGTCGGCGACGTCAATGGCGAGATCAGCATTGACGTCGTGTTGCCGGCATTCTGCGTCGTGGGGGCCGCCATCGAGCTGGTAACTGCCGTCGTTCCAGGGGCAGAACGCATCGTGGACCCGAAACACCAGGCGGCCCGCGACCGCATATCGGCGTCCGGCGAGAGCGGCGGGAACATCCACCAGGCGTAACCAGAGGCCATCTTCGATCCTGGTCTTTGGCTGCCGAGAGTCGGCCAACAGGAAGCGCAGCGGCTCATCCACCGGCCGCATCTCCGCCGACACCCGTGCCATCAAGTCCACATCCAGCACATGGCGCCAGAGCGCCGCATAGGCCTCGGCCGTGGCGGCGACCAGCATTTCGAGGCGCAGCGCCCCGTTCGGGCCGGAGGCGTCCCAATCCAGCTTGATCCGGTAGATCGCGAAGCCCGATGGATTGTCGTCGGTCTGGTAGAGCACCCGATAGTGTGGGCTGGCGCCCTCGCGGTGCAGCTCGAGGTCAGCCAGCTGATTGCGCATCCAGCGCTCATCCAGCCCGAGCATGCCCGGCTGGTGGCGCCGAGCTTGATCCCAGACGCGGGTGAATGCTGCCACCGCGGCCGGCACAGCCACCATCACCAGCCGTCCGCTGCCGCTGAGTTTTTTTGCAAAGACCGCCCGAGACCGTTCGATCTCCACCGCGGCCTGGTAGGTGGCCAGGCCGTAACCGAAACGTCCGTAGATCGGTGCCTCCGAGGCGTAGAGCGCTGCCAGCGGCTCGCCACGCTCGTGCATGTCATCGAGCTGGCGCCGCATCATCGCGGTCAGCAGTCCCCGCCGACGGTGCGTGCTGAGCACTCCGACCCGGGTCACCCCGCCACACGGCAACGCGCCGCCCGGCACGGTGATCTCGTAGGAGAAGATGCCCGCGGTGGCGACGATCTCCGGGCCGTCGAAAAACGCCAGAGTCCGATCGAACTCGGTGATCTCGCTAGAGACGGTCAGCTCCTCGTCGGTTGGGAGCGACGCCCCAAAGGCTCGCCGCATCAGCGTCGAGTAGGCCCGCTGCTCCTCCGGCCTGATCGGCCGGAGCTCAAGACCCGCGGGCGCGCTTATCGTTGGACCAGCGCCAGGGCTCGGCAGGGGCTACCCGATCCTTTAACCAACTTGAGAGGTGCGACCATGAGCACCGTGCCGGTTGCCGGCAACCTGGCCAGGTTGGCAAGCTGGGTCAGGCCGTACTTGTTGGCGCCCAGCAGGAACTGATGGCAGGGGAACGGTGGATTGAACGAGTGCGCCGCGCCCGCATCCGTTCCCACGGTCTCGACGCCGACCCCGACGACCGGACTTTCAGTTGCCAGCCACTGAGCCAGCTCGATATCGATGCCCGGCGTGTGCGGACCGCTTTCATTCGCATTCAGGAACGCCTTCTGGTCACTCGCACGGGCGTCCCAGCCGGTGCGGTAAAGCAGCCAGCAGCCCTCCGGCAGCGAGCCGTGCTGCCGCTCGAACGCCCGAATGTCATTCATGGTCAACAGATAGTCAGGGTTGGCCTGCGCCTCCCTGGACTTGTCGATCAGGACCGCCGGTCCGATCAGCCGCCTGACCGGCACCTGTGACACATCGTCCTTGTCCTTCCCCGTCACCCAGTGAATGGGCGCGTCGAAATGGGTTCCGGCGTGTTCACCACCTTCGAACCAGTTCCAGTACCAGGCGGGGCCTTTCTCGTCGTAGTGACTGATCTCGTGCGTTGTCCAGTTCGGGGTGTTGGCGAACGGCGGCGGCAGCTGGATCATCGGTGTTCGCTCCGATAGCGGCTGGGTCAGATCGATGACATCGATCGCACCGGAGGTCAGCGCCTCCACGAAGGACGAAAGGGTGTCGACGCTGGTCTTTTGGGTCAATTCACTCCTCCCGTGATTTCAAGGCCGGAATCGTGGTTGGCTGTTCTTTTGAAAGCCGGGTCGGGCGGCGCAGGGTGTTCCGCCGCGGCGGTGGTTGCTGTAGGGCCCGCGAAAACTCGAACCGATTTTCCAGCATGTGGACGTCCATCAGGAAGCTCTTCGGCATTTCCGCCTCGACTTTGGCGACGATGCAGCTCAGCTCATTGCGGTCGAGCGCGTCGAGCGCCACGGTTTCAAAATCGTTGAGTTCGCGTACCGTCCGCGCCTGCGGGAAGCCGGCGGCCTTGGCGATCCCGGCCAGGTCGGTGCCCGTGGCTGTGGCGGTCGTAAACCAGCGATAGCCGCCGGGCGCGCCGCCGCCCACCGACAGCAGGGTCTCGTTATCGAAGATCAGGTGCACCAGGTTGTTGGGCTGGGAGCGGGCCAGCGTCGTTAGTCCCCCGAGGTTCATCAGCACCGATCCGTCGCCGTCGATCACCACGACCTTGCGGTTGGGCTGCGACAGGGCGATGCCGAGCCCGATCGACGACGCCAGCCCCATCGCATGCTCCAGGTAGAAGAAGTTCCCCCGATGGCCGAGCGAATAGAGCTCGGCGGCGACCGCGCCCATGATGGTCACGACGGCGCAGTCCTCCAGCTCCGGATAGATGGTCTTCAGGCAATCGATCCGTTTCACCGGGGCTCCTCCCACATCAGGTCGCGATTAAGGAGCAGCGCGACTGGCGATAGCGAGCTCTGCGCCAGTGTCATCGCCTTGACCAGCTTGGGCTCGACCTCGTCTGGACGCGTCAGGTCCTCGTGGGCGATATGGAGCGCATCCAGGACGGGACGGGTGTGCTTGCCGCCCTCGGTCTGCCACGGATCCTTCTCCCCGAAGCCGCCGCGGTCCGTGATCAGCATCAGCAGCGGGATCTTGTAGAGGAGGGACACGCCGACGATGCCATTGATCGCCTGCAGAAAACCGTGGTTTTGCATCAGCATCGCCAACTTCATGCCGCGGACACGCCCACGCCCTCTTCCTCCTTGGCCAGCCGCACCAGGGTCATGTCCGGATCCTCGTCCGCCATTCGGATCAGGTGCACCAGCCAGGTTTCGGGGAGAGCGCTGACCATCCGGACGCCCACGCCCTTGATGGCGTCGTAGACCACCTGCGAGTTCGCCACGGAAACGGGCAAGTAAACACCCCTCCTGAGGTTCGAAGCGATTCTACTGACATCTCCTGGCATGCAACCTGCCGCGTTTCGCTCGGCGGAGGCCACGTATCATGGGGGCCGTGCAGGTCCTGGGCAGCATCCTGGAGGCCGTCGGGCACACGCCGCTGGTGCGGCTTCATCGCATCACCGCCGGGCTTCGCCCCACGATCCTGGCCAAGGTCGAGTCGCTGAATCCGGGCGGCAGCGTCAAGGACCGGATCGGGCTCCGGATGATCGAAGATGCCGAGCGACGGGGCATGCTGAAACCGGGGGGCACGATCGTCGAGCCGACTTCGGGCAATACCGGCCATGCACTTGCCATCGCGGCGGCACTCAAGAACTACCGAATGATCTTCGTGATGGCCGACAAGCAATCGCCGGAGAAGATCGCGTTGCTGCGTGCTTACGGGGCCGAGGTGGTGGTTTGCCCGACGGCGGTTCCACGCGATTCGCCGGAGAGCTACTACTCGGTCGCCGAGCGGCTCAGTCACGAGATCCCGGGCGCCTTTCAGCCGAACCAGTACTTCAACCAGGCCAACCCGCAGGCCCACTACGAAACGACCGGCCCGGAAATCTGGGCGCAGACCGACGGCAAGGTCGACGTGGTCGTTGCCGGCCTCGGCACCGGTGGCACCATGACCGGCGTCGCCCGCTTCCTGAAGGAGAAGAAGCCGTCGGTGATGACGGTGGGGGCCGACCCGGACGGGTCGCTCTACTCGGGCGAGAACCCGAAGCCGTACAAGGTCGAGGGGATCGGTGAGGACTTCATCCCGGGGACGATCGACCTCAAGCTGATCGATCGGATAGTAAAGGTCAACGACCGCGACTCCTTCCTGATCGCCCGGCGGATCACCCGGGAGGAGGGGATCCTGGTTGGCGGCTCGGCCGGCACGGCGATGAAGGCGGCCATTGAGGTCGCCACCGAGCTCGATGAAGGCAGCCTCATGGTTGTCATCCTCCCGGATACCGGCCGCAACAACCTGAGCAAGATTTACAACGACGAATGGATGCGCCAGAACGGTTTCTTCGAGCGCTTCCCACGCCAACTCGTGCATGAGGTGGTGGCATCCCGCGAACGGGAGATGCCGGAGCTCATCACCGTCTCCTCGCGTGAGAAGGTCGGGCGCGCGATCGATCTGCTGCAGGAGTATGGAATCTCGCAGATGCCCGTGACTGAAGATGGAACTGGGGCCAAATTGGTCGGGAGCATCCAGGAGCGCACGTTGCTTGATCGCGTTTATCGCGACCCGGGCTTGATCGAGACCACGGTCGGAGCCGCGATGGACGGACCGTTTCCTACGATTGCTGCCGGGGCCCACGTCGACGAGGCCTTCAACGAACTCCTTGGTGGCGCCACCGCACTGGTTGTGATGGAGGCCGACCGGCCCGTGGGTATCATCACGCGGCTTGACTTGCTCGAATTCATGGCCCACCGGCGCGCGTCGCGGTGAGCGCCGAGGAAACCCTCGGGTTCTCGACTCGAGCTATTCACGCCGGCCAGGACCCGGATGCTCTGACTGGAGCCGTCGTCGTGCCGATCTACCAGACCTCGACGTTCGCCCAGGACGCGGTCGGGAAGCATAAGGGTTACGAGTACTCCCGCACTCGGAACCCGACACGGACCGCGCTCGAAGCGTGCATCGCGGCCCTGGAGGGCGGCCGGCACGGGTTGGCGTTTGCCTCCGGAATGGCGGCCGAGACGGCCATCATGCACCTCCTGCAGCCGGGCGACCACACGGTGGCGGTCGACGACCTTTACGGTGGTACCTACCGCCTCTTTCGCCGGGTACTCGAGCCGATGGGGCTCAGCTTCTCGTTTGTGGACGGCTCGGACCTGCCGGCGCTTGAGCGGGCGTTCACAGAGCGGACCCGAATGGTCTGGGTCGAGTCACCTACGAATCCGCTGCTCAAACTGGTCGACATCGAGGCCGTCAGCAGGCTGGCGCACGCCCGGCAGGCCCTCCTCCTGGTGGACAACACGTTCATGAGCCCGTACTTTCAGCGACCGCTCTCGCTGGGCGCCGACATCGTCGTGCACAGTGCCACGAAATACCTGGGGGGGCACAGCGACGTGATCGGCGGAGCGCTCGTGGTAAACAGAGAGGACCTGGCGGAGCGGCTCGCGTTCTTACAAAACGCGGTGGGTGGCGTTCCAGGACCGATGGACGCCTGGCTGGTGCTTCGTGGGCTCAAAACGCTCGCTATCAGGATGCGCGAACACGATCGCAACGCGCGGCTGGTGGCGTCTTTCCTCAGCGAGCATCCGAAGGTGGCGCGGGTGTTCTATCCGGGGCTGCCGAGTAATCCACAGCGCGAACTCGCGCGGCGCCAGATGTCCGGGTTTGGCGGGATGATCTCGTTCGAGGTCAAGGGCGGCTTGGATCCGGCACGCCGCGTCGTCGAGCGGACTCAGCTGTTCACCCTGGCGGAGAGTCTCGGCGGCGTTGAGTCGTTGATCGAGCTTCCGGCGGCGATGACCCATTCCTCCATTCCGGTGGAAACCCGACGAGCCCATGGCGTGGCCGATGGGCTGGTTCGACTCTCGGTTGGCATCGAGGACGTCGCCGACCTGATCTCAGACCTTGACCGGGCGCTGGCCGAGGCGTGAAGCTCAGCATTTAGGAGGCGAAGTATGAAAGTCATCGTGAATTTTGCGAACATCCTGGTCGCGATCATCCTGCTGCTGCTCGGGCTCTCGGTGTTCACCCGGCATCGGATCGCGTCGTACGTGGTGGGCGGCTTCATCATGGTCCTGGCGGCGCTCAGCATCCTGGCCTTTTTGAAGATCCTCAATGTCCAGGGCGGCCCGATCAACATCGGATAGGCGCGTCGCACCGCGCGAGCCTCCGCCCCGGCCGCCGGAGCCAGGCGAGCCGGTTCCCGGTACCCGGCCGCCGCCCGCCCCACCCACGCCCGAGCGTCCGCGGCCAGGCCCGAAACCCCACTCGCGGGCCCGCCGGCCCACGCGAGCGGCGCTTCGTGCCATGCGAGCGTTTGAGGCGTGACTCCTTCGTAACGCCTTCGAACGCTTCGTCGTTTTGACCCGCGGGTAGACTCGAATTGATGGACGTCCTCAAGATCACGCCGCGTGGTTACTGCCACGGCGTCGTCGAGGCGATCCGCGCCGCCAAGCAGACGGCGAAGGCCCGTCCGGGGGAGAAGATCCGGATGCTGGGGTACCTCGTCCACAACACGCATGTCACCGACGAGTTGCAGGAGAATGGCATCGAGCTGGTCGACAGCGACAACCGGCTCGAAGGACTCGAGACCATCGACGGCGGCACCGTCATCTTCACGGCCCACGGGGTCTCGCCTGCGGTGAAGGCCCGGGCAGCAGCGCGTGGCCTGAACATGGTCGACGCTACCTGCTCTGATGTCGTCGTCACCCACGACCTGGTGCGGGACCTCTGCGAGCGGGGATACGACGTCGTCTACATCGGCCGGCGGGGGCATCCCGAGCCGGAGGGCGTGGTCGGAGAGGCCCCGGACAAAGTCCATCTGGTCCAGGATCCACAGGACGTGGACGCGCTCGACCTCAAGAACGACAAGATCGCGGTCACCTGCCAGACCACACTGAGCATCTGGGACACGGCGGCGATGATCAAGCTGGTCCGCGAGAAGTACCCGCAAGCCGAGGCCTATAACGAGATCTGCCGGGCCACCCAGGACCGACAGGAAGCGGCAGTGGAGGCGGCACGAGAGTGCGACGTTGTGATCGTCGTGGGCAGCGAGCGGAGCTCGAACTCCAAGCGGCTGGTGCAGGTGGTGCGCGAACTGGCCCATAAGCCGGCCTACCTGGTGGACACGGCAAAGGACATCAAGCCCGAGTGGTTGCAAGGGAAGCAGCGGGTCGGCGTCACATCCGGGGCGTCGACGCCAACTCAGTTAACCCGCGAGGTCATCGAGCTCCTCGAGGCTCTTTAGCCAAACCGCGCTAGACTGCGCCGGTCGCCGACGTTTAAGCGTCAGAACCTTAAGGGGTGAACACATGCGCCTGTACCCCGACCTTTACAGCCGCCGATTCGCCTGGATGCTCGCCGACCTCCTGATGGTCGCCTGGATCTACCTGTGCGTGCAGGCCGGACTCTGGGTCAACAACCTGGTCTTGCAGCTCGACGCGCTCGCTCAGGGCGTCATCAGCGCCGGGAAGACCTTCGACAGCTGGATCCTGTCGTTCGATCAGGGGATCCCAAACGGGGTCCCCTACCTGTCGGATTTCCTGCACCGGACGGCCGAAGCCCTCAAGACGCACTCGGGCGATCCCCTGATTTCCGCCGGGCTGGCGGGCTCCCGGGGGATCCACATGCTGGCATTGATCCTCGCCATCATCGTCACGTCGATCCCTCTCCTGTTCGCCCTTCTGATCTTCGTGCCCCGGCGGGTACGGCTGATCTACGACATGCAGGGCGTCCATGTGACGCTCCGGCGTGCCCTGGCCCGGCCCGAGCTCACTCCCCAGATGCTCGAGATCCTGGCCGGACGGGCGATCTACACCTTGCCGTACCAGCGGCTTCTGGCTTATTCAAGAAACCCGGCCGAGGACTGGTATCTGCGGCGGTTCGAACCGTTGGCGCGGGCCGAGCTGGAGCGCCACGGCCTGACCGTGGAACGCTATTTCGGCGTCCGCCCCGCCCTGGAAGCCTGACCCGCCCGAGCAAGAAAGCCCGCTTCGGGCAGGTTGCTCTGGAGAGCCGCCTCGGCGGACGTCTTGCCATGGCCATTCAGCCGCCCCTCCAAGCCACCACCCCGGAATTCGTACCTATGGCGCCGGCACGGACGGAAGATTCTGGACTGCCGGTGGCCCGGCTCGCCGACCTTCTCCTGAAGCACATCTACTTCAAGTCACCTATGTCCGCCAAGGACTGGGCGGCGGCGCTATGTCTGCCCTACACCACCGTGACGCCGGCCATTCAGAGCCTGGTCGAGCAGGGCTGGTGTCAGACCATCGGCCGGATGGCCGGGCCGGCGATGAGCCACGATTTCGGCGAGTCGCTCGGATATCTGATCACCGATCCCGGACGGCTCCGCGCCCGCGACGTGCTGGCGCGCGACCACTATGTCGGGCCGGC
>Ga0209161_10001806_pt1 | contig 17644 bp, 17 predicted proteins | sample GraSoiAngelo_155_FD_186169 | JGI IMG/M metagenome (GOLD analysis project Ga0209161, IMG submission 186169) | Grasslands soil microbial communities from the Angelo Coastal Reserve, California, USA - 14_1009_13_30cm (SPAdes) (version 2) | ecosystem: Environmental > Terrestrial > Soil > Grasslands... | reverse complement strand
CGGGGCGATCGGCGTGACGAAGAGAAGGTCGAGGGTTTGCCGCTCGCGCTCTCCGCTGATCGCGCCGGCGGTCAGCGCCGGTGTGATGAACGCGAGAAGAGCGACCTGGAAGAGGATCAAGAATGTGAACAGCATCTGGCCGAGACTGCCCGGACCCTGACCGAACCCGGTCGCGCTCACGGTCAATGCTGCAAACACGGCCCAGCCGATTCCGCCGAGCAGGACAATGTAGATCGTGATCGCCAGCGGTGATCGCCACGTGCGCATGCGCGTCCTGTATTCCTTCGCCACGATCGGGTTCCAGAGTGCGCGAGTCGCGACGTTCATCCGACCTCCTCCGACGTGGCTTTCATGAAGGCATCTTCGAGGCCCCCATCGACGGGGGCGAAGCTTGACACCCTGATCCCGGCCTGGGTCAACGCCAACAGGATGTCCGATGCCGTCCGCTCATCTCCGTCGTATTCGGCCTCGATGGTGCCGTTGACCGCTTCGACATGCCGGATGGCGGGCAGCGGGGCGAGGATCTCGAGCGCCGCGTCCTTTTCGTCCAGCACTTTGATGTGCAGCCGGCGGCCGCTCGACAACCGTGCGATCACGTCATGAACCGGTCCCGTGGCTCGCATGCGGCCGTGGTCGATGATGCCGATCATGGAGCACAGCTCGGTCAGCTCGGGAAGGATGTGGCTGGAGATGATGATCGTCTTGCCCATGCCCTGGAGCTCGCGCAGGATCTCGCGCAGCTCCACCCGCGCGCGCGGGTCGAGGCCGGAGGCGGGCTCGTCCAGCAGCAGGACAGCAGGATCGTGGACCAGCGCGCGCGCCAGACAAACGCGCTGCTTCAGTCCTCGTGACAAGCTGTCAACCTGCTGGTTCTTTCGTTCGGTCATCCCCACCAGGGCGAGCAGGTCGTCCACGATCTTGCGGCGCCGCTGTTTCGGCTGGCGGTAGCACGCCGCGTAGAAGTCCAGGTATTCCCCCACGGTGAGCTGGTCGTAGACGCCGAAGAAGTCCGGCATGTATCCGATCCGGGTGTGCACCTTCTCGCGATCCCTGGTGACGTCCGATCCGTCGATGAACGCCCGGCCCGCGGTCGGCTCGAGAAGCGCGGCCAGAATGCGAAGCGTGGTCGTCTTGCCGGCGCCGTTGGGCCCGACGAACCCAAAGATCTCGCGCTCCGGCACCTCGAAGGACACCCGATCCAGCGCGGCACGATTGCCGTAGATCTTGGTCAGGTCTTCGACCGCGATCATTTGACGTTCCCGGAGATCGAAAAGAACCCCGAAGCGAACTGGCCGTCTGAGCTGAGCTTCACCCTCACCTCGCCGGTTGCCGGGTTGACGGCGGAGTCGGGAATCGAGGTCGTCCCGGTGTCCTGATAGCTGACCGCGATCCAGCTCGACGCAGCCCAATCCCACGCCTGCCCCTTCACCGCGCCGCCGCCGTTGGTGCCCGCGAACTTGGCCCCATAGGGATTGTTGTTCGAGATCGTGACGTTGGTCAGGTGCGCGCCCTGCGCCAGCACCGGCGTGAATGAGTATGTCATCGAGCCCGAATCAGCCAGCATCAAGCCCGGCGGGCCCGCAGGGGTGAGGTTGGCGTCGACATCGATGATGCGGCCGCTCACCACACCTGCCGGCATTGCGCCTGCGCTGATCTGAGTCACCGGCAGGTTCAGCACGATGGCGCTCTCCACGTAGGTCCGGGGATGGCCGCCGTTGACCGTGATCTGCTGAAAGGGTTGCTTGGTCCACAGCACCACCATCGGCGATGCCGAAACCGGGAGGCCGGTGAAGTTGTTGATCGTCAGCGTCGAGAGGACCGCGGTCCTGGTCTCCGCCTGGCGCTCCGCGTCGGAGGACTGGTTGGGCGGTGCCCCGCAGCAGCTCATGTTGTTCGGATACACCAGCATGAAGACGGGCTGTCCGTTGAAGCTCGTGCTCGTTGAAGGCTGAAGGCTGAAGGAGGCCGTGGCGTTTGGCCCCAGCTGGCCGATCTTCTGATACGTATTGCCCGCGAATACGACGCCGTCCGTGAAATTCAGGGACGACACGTTCTTGATCGTCCCTTTCAGCTGGCCGCCGACAAGCTGCGCCTGTCCGGTGATTCCAGGGGCGGCGGTGATTCCCTCCGTCGCAAATCCGCGGAGCGTGAACGCGCTCATGTTGGGGAGTGTTATGCCGTCACTCGAAGTGTTGACGCGCATCGCGCCGAGGTTTGGATCAGCTGTGTTGCCGGAGTAGTAGTAGATCGGGCTGATCATGGCCTGGCGTCCCGTGAGTGCGACATCGTAATCGCCACGCGCCGGCGCCAGTATCCCCGTGTAGTCTTCGGTGTAGGCACGGTCCCAACCCTGCTGGACGTGCACGATGGCGATCTCATTGGCCAGCACCGAGGTGCCTTTGGTGATCAAGCTCGCGCCGTAGGCGCCGCCCGACGCGACCAGCGCGATGGTCGGCACGGTGATCCAGGCGAGCGCCCTCCGCTTGAGCCTGCGCAAGGCGAAATAGTTGACGGGACCGACGAGCAGCACGTAAACGAGCACCAGCGCGCCGATCACCCACCACGCCGGCAGGTCCAGGGCCGGCATGTTGCCTAGAGACTGAGAAAGCGAGCCGCCACGCGACGCAACGGAGTTTGCGATCGCGCCGCCCTTGCCAAGCGAGAGGCTGTTCAGGGCGGAGCTGTTTGTGCTGCCGTAGGTCGACCGGATCACGACCTGGCGCAGCAGCGCGGTGGCCGCGCTGGAGGTGGAGACCGAGCCCTGCGCCCAGTCGAAGGTCGCCATGGAGACCAGTCCGGCGCCGGTCGGCTGCTCGATGAGCAGTGGATGGCCCGCTTCGGCCAGCCATGCCGTCCCGCGCGGGCTCAGCGCACCTGTTGCAAGCTCGACACCCGTGGCGCCGCCTAGTGCCCTGGCGCTTGCCAGGACCACCGAGCCCGTGGCTTGCATGGGAACGATCGCGCTCGGCAGGCCGGCCAGGGTCTTGTGCCACGAGCCGCCGGTGCCGAGGAGCAGCGAGCCGCCCTGCATGACGTAGTCGACCAGCGCGCTCCGCTGCCCGTCGGTCAGAGTGTCGGTGGAATAGTCGTCGATCGCCAGCACGTCAAACGCGCGAAGCACCAGGCCGGAATCCGGCACGTCTGCGGCTACCAGGTGAATGACGCTGGGAGCGACGCCTCCGGGGTGGACCGTTGCGATGGCATCAAGGGCTGAGGGTTGGTCCGAGACCACGCCGACGAGCAGCCCAGAAACGGTGTTGGTGACGCTGGTTTGCTGCGAGGCGAGCACGCGCCCGTTGGCAATGATCCGGGCATCGACTGTCCCCGGGTAGTCTTCCGAAAGGAAGGTCCGCAGGTGCTTCGCCGCGCCGGAAGCCAGGCTAAGCGGGATCTGGTACACGGCCGACCCTCCGGGCGGCCCTCCCTTGCCGCCGAAGGAGTTGGATGCCTGGATCTCCAGGGTTCCGTCCACGTCGGCGCCGTGGTTCGTGACGTCAATGGCAACCGGCATCCACTCGCCGAGCTTGACGGTGTCGCGGTAGCCCACGTGGAGCGTTATCTGGAGGGGGTTGTCAGCAGCCTCGGAGGCGACCGCCGTCGTGCCCAGCCCGATGGCGACCGCAAAGCAGGCCACGCCCGCCCTGGCAGCAAAACGCCGGCCGCAGCCTGTCATTCAAACCTCTACAACGATCGGGGGCAGCAAATCGTAATCCGGCAGGCGTTAACTATGAGCCCTGCATCCGCCCCTGAGGCTGACCCGCTAGATCTACATAGATAAGGACGGAAAAGTCCCGGTCTTGCCGCCTGTCAGCGCCGGTGGTAGGGAGCCAGAGCGCCGGCCTCGGCCGGGTCCAGGTCGGTCAGGACGTGCTTGGCGGTCATCTTCTTCACCCGGGCGGCCGCGACTTCGACCAGACGCCCGTCATGGCGACGGACGACCAGCCCGTGAAAGATGTCTTCGTCCGGGTCTCCGAGCACGGATTCCGCCGTACCGATCTGTGAACCGTCCGCGCCCATGACCGGCGCGTGGCTCGGCATGGCGGTCCAGGCGATCGGGGTCTCGTCTTCGAACACGCTGCTTTTCACTGTACCGGCGAGCGGTCAAGATTGTTAGATGACCAATTACAGCCCGCGCATAGCCCTGTTCGTCCTGGCGCCGAGACTGCGTCGCGCGTCAAACCGCGCGGTAAGCATCTACCTGCCGGCACGAGCAGAGGGTTATGACGCTCGCTTCTATGACATCGAGTTCCGAGACCTGATGCATCGCTACATCAATCGGCTCAGCGGCAAGGACCAGGAGCTGATGGAGTACGAGCTGCGCCGCCTGCGCCATCACGTCGCCGTGGTGCGGCCGGCGGGTTGTCCCGCCTTCGCTGGTTTCGCTGATGAGCCGCACGGCGTGCTCGAGCTGGTCAAGTTGCGCGACGTGACCGACGAGCGGCTCGAGGTCGGCGAGCTGCTGCTGGCCCCGATCCTGCGCCAGCTCGAGCACTACCCGCCCGCCCTGATCGCGGTCGTCGACAAGGAGCACGCGAAGACTTTCGGCGCCATCCTCGACGAGATCATCCCGCTGCAGAACATGAACGGCGCCGAGGTCCGCCACTCCCGCGCTGGGGGCACGTCGGCGGCAAGCAATCAGCGCAAGGCGGAGAACAAGGCGAAGGCCAACCTCGAGAGCGCGGTCAAGACCGTGGAGCGCGAGATGAGCACCGGCGCGTACATGCACATGTACGTGGCCGGCCCAGATGAGGCGCGCGCAACCTTTGAGCGCATGCTCCCCGAACGGCTCAAGAAGGTGGTTGCCGGCCACCTCAGCGCGTCGCTCGATTCGTCTGAGTTGAAGCACGAGCTGCGCGCCAAAGTGGTGGCCGCCGAAAAGCGTTAGGTTCGCGCGCGCAGCACCAGCTGTGTCTGTGTCACCTTAGCGACCAGCTTGCCGCCGGAGTCGCGCACGGCGGTCTCCACGACGATGGTCGTGCTGCCGCGGTGCAGCGGCGTCGACGTCGCCGTCACCGCTCCGCTGCGCACCGCGCCCAAGAAGTTTGTTTTGGACTCGATGGTGGAGGTGCCCGAGGCGTCAGTGGAGAGGTTCAGCATCGCGCAGGTGCCTCCCGCCGAATCCGCCAGCGCCATGATCGCACCGCCGTGAAGGATTCCATTCGCGGTGCAGAGCGAAGCCGCCCAGTCCATCGACAACACCACCTCATCCGCGCTGTAGACCTCGGCCCGGATGCCGAGCGTCGCCGCCAGGGGCATCAGGCTCAGGATCGGCTCGGTCGCTTCGCGATCGGTCACCGCCCGAGTATGCGGGAGTAAAGGGGGGCGGCGCGACGTTTCATGGTTAGGGGGTAGACCATGGAAAAAAGCAATCCGATCGCCGAGTTGAAGCGATTGGGCCAAAGCGTCTGGCTCGACCAGATCGACCGCGACATGATCCGCTCCGGACAGCTCGCCCGGTACCGCGACCGCGGCGTCAGCGGCGTCACCGCCAACCCGACGATCTTCGCCAAAGCGCTCGAGACCTCGGACGCCTACGCCGACGATGTGGCGAGGCGGCTCGACCGCGGCCAGGACGCCGAGTCGATTGTCTGGGACCTGCTGATCGAGGACGTCCAGGCCGCCGCCGACGTCTTTCGTCCGGTTTTCGAGATGGAGCGAGGCGGGGACGGTTTCGTCAGCATCGAGGTTTCGCCCGAGATCGCCGCGGACACCGACCGGACGATAGCTGCGGCTCGCGACCTCCAGCGACGAACCGCGCGGCCAAACGTGATGGTGAAAATCCCCGCCACGCCGGCCGGTCTTCCTGCAATCCAGGCGATGACCGCCGAGGGCGCCAACATCAACGTCACCCTGATCTTCGCGGTCGAACGCTACGTCAAGGTGGTCGAGGCCTATCTGGCGGGGCTGGAGGAATTCTTGCGGAAGGGCGGCGACCTCGGCCGCGTCCACAGCGTGGCGAGCTTTTTTGTCAGCCGTCTGGACACCAAGGTCGACGAGCAGCTGACCAGGAAGATGCAAGCGATCGATGAGGCTCGAAGGCGCGAGTTGGCGGGCTTGCTCGGCCGCGCCGCGATCGCAAACTCCAAGTTGGCCTACGAGATGTTCGGCCAGCTTCACTCCGGCCCCCGGTGGGACCGTTTGAGGGACGCGGGCGCGTCGGTTCAGCGCTGCCTGTGGGCCAGCACCTCGACCAAAAACCCGCGCTATCGCGACACGATTTATGTCGAAGAGCTGATCGGGCCGGCGACCGTCAACACGATGCCGGTGGCGACCCTCGAAGCCTTCGCCGACCATGGGCGCGCGGCGCTCACGCTCCAGAGAGACGTGGACGGCGCTCGACGCCTGCTCGACCACCTGGCGGTGAGCGGGATCGACCTGGCCGCGATCACCCAGGAGCTGGAGGACGAAGGAGTGGCGGGGTTTGCGAAATCGTTCCGCGAGTCGATCGAGCACCTCAGCAGAGTCAGGAGCCCGCGCTAGATTTAGTCCCGTGGTCAAAGTCGCGGTGACGATGCCGGCCGAGATCGGCGACGCCGCAGAGTTCCTGGCGGACGTACGCGCACTGGAAGCTGCAGGCGCCGACATGGTCGGGCTGGACGGGGATGGGGAGGAGCAGCGAGTCCTGATGGGCGCGATCGCCGCGGTCACGAGCCGCGTCAAGCTGCGGCCGACCAACCCCGAATCCGAGGCGATCCTGCAGCGCCTGAGCCGGGGTCGAATCGTTGTGGGCCTGCCGGCGGACGAGACGTGGGTATCAATCGCCATGCCGGCCAACCGTGACGCGTGGGCCGCAGTCATGCGCGAGCAGGAAGCCGCGGGTGTCACCGGCGTGGTCGTCGCATGGGATCCGCGGTTGATCGACCTGATGCGCAATCCGGAGCCGGACGATCGCAGCGACCTGCTGATGTCAACCGGCTGAAACTTGACGTCGGCACCGACCTGAGCTAGCGTCAATCCGTTCGGGGGGTTTGGGATGCCGACAGTGACGCGTCGGGGATTCCTCAAGGTTGGCGTCGCCGGAGCGAGCGCCATGGTTGCCGCGGGCCTCGGTTTTGATGCCGCCTTGGCCGAGTCGACCAAGGTGAAGCAGAAGCTCCGCATCGCCGGCGCGAAAGAGTTGCATTCTGTCTGTCCCTATTGCGCGGTAGGTTGCTCGCTGGTCGCCTACACCCGCCAGAACAGCAACGGCAGCGTCGAGCTGCTGCAGATCGAAGGCGATCCGGACAGCCCCGTCAACGAAGGTCGGCTGTGCCCCAAAGGCGCGACGGCGATGCAGCTCGCGGTCTCGCCGCGTCGGGTCGAGTCACCGCAGTACAGGGCCCCGGGCGCGACCGGGTGGAAGAGCGTTTCGTGGGACTTCGTGCTCGACAAGATCGCTCAGAACGTGAAGGCGTCTCGCGACGCCACCTTCGTAACCACGGACGGCAACGGCAACACGGTCAACCGCACCGAAGGCATCGCCTTCGCGGGAGGCGCGGCGTTCAGCTCGGAGGAGGGCTACTTCGCCACCAAGCTGATGCGAGGCCTGGGACTGGTTCATCTAGAGCAGCAGGCGAGGGTTTGACACGGCCCAACGGTGGTCAGTTTGGCCGCCACATTCGGGAGGGGGGCCATGACGAACCACTGGCGCGACATCAAGAACGCCGACCTCATCTTGATCAACGGCGCCAACCCGGCTGAGGCGCACCCGGTCGGCTTCCAGTGGTTCATGCGGGCAAAGCTCGACCGCGGCGCCAAGATCGTCCATGCCGACCCCCGGTTCACCCGGACCTCGGCCGTCGCCGACACGTACCTGCGCATCCGAACCGGAAGTGATGTCGCGTACTTCGGCGGACTGATCAATCACGTGCTGCAGAACAACCTGTTCCACGACGAGTACGTGCGCAACTACACCAACGCATCGTTCCTCGTCAAGGACGGCTACGCGTTCACCGACGGCCTCTTCTCGGGCTACAGCGCGTCGGCGCGGACGTACAACATCGCCTCCTGGAGCTACGACACCGATCCCGCGACGAGTTTTGCCAATCGGGACATGACCCTTCAGAATCCACGCTCCGTCTTCCAGCTGATGAAGCAGCACTATTCCCGCTACACCCCGGAGATGGTCTCGAGCATCACCGGCATCCCGGTGGCGGACTTCAACAAGGTCGCCGACCTGGTTGGCCAGATGGGCAAGCCCGACAAGGTGATGACGATCGTCTATGCGGTCGGCCTGACGCACCACACGACCGGCGGTCAGCTCATCCGCTCGGGCGCGGTGCTGCAGCTCCTGCTTGGCAACATGGGTCGCCCGGGCGGCGGCATGAATGCCGAGCGTGGCCACGCCAACATCCAGGGCAACACAGACCATGCGATCTCGTGGGAGATCCTTCCCGGCTACCTCAAGATCCCGGCGCCAGGCCAGAAGACGATCGCCGATTACGTCGCGCAGAGCGCTCCGAAGAAGTCGGACAAGAACTCGTGGAACTTCTTCGGCACCAACTACAGCAAGTTCATGGTGAGCACGCTCAAGGCGTGGTACGGCGACGCGGCCAAGAAGGACAACGAGTTCGCATTCAACTTCGTCCCCAAACCGGCCGGCAACGCCTCCTGGATGACGATCTACGACCAGGCGCTCAAGGGAAAGATGGAAGGGCTGATGCTGTCGGGGATGACGGCGGCCAGCATCGGCCCCGACAGCAACCAGGTCCGGCAGGCGCTGGGCAACCTGAAGTGGCTGGTCATCATGGATGCCCTCCCGACCACGAGCTCCGAGTTCTGGCATGCGCCCGGCGTCGACGCGAGCCAGGTGAAGACCGAGGTTTTCATGCTTCCGGCCACCCACTGGATCGAGAAGGAAGGTTCGTTCGTCAACAGCGGGCGCTGGTCGCAATGGAAGGACCAGGTCCTGCCGCCGCAGGGCCAGGCGCGGCACGACCACTGGATTCTGGCCGATATCTTCCAGCGCGTAAAGACGCTCTACAAGACCCAGGGCGGCAAGTTCCCCGATCCCATCATGAGCCTGACCTTCGACTACAAGGACCCGCTGAAGCCCGACCTGGACGAGATCGCCAGGGAGATCAATGGCAAGGATCTAAGCACCGGAAAGCAGATGACCACCTTCGCCAACCTCAAAGACGACGGCACCACCACCACAGGTGACTGGATCTATACCGGGAGCTATCTAGACACCGGGAACCTGATGAAGCGCCGCCAGGGCGTACAGGACCCAAAGGCCAACGATCCGACTGGCATGGGTTTTTATCCCAACTGGTCATGGAGCTGGCCGCTCAACCGCCGCGTGATGTACAACCGCGCATCGGCCGACCTGAACGGCAAGGCGTGGGACCCCGCGCGGCCCGGGATCACCTGGAACGGCAGTAAGTGGGTGGGCGACGTGCCCGACTACCCGGCAACCATGGATCCGCACGATCCGAACGCCTATCTCCCGTTCATCATGAATGGCGAGGGAGTCGGGCGCCTCTTCAGCAACGGCATGGTCGACGGTCCGCTGCCGGAGCACTACGAGCCCATCGAGTCGCCGGTCCAGAACCCGCTGCACCCCACCAACTCGGCGAGCCCCGTCGCCTTCCTCTATGACAAAGCCGCCGGGCGGCCGAACCGTTTCGGCACAGCGACCGACTACCCGTACATCGCGACGAGCTACCGCCTGACCGAGCACGAGCATTACGTCACGCAGCACGTGCCCCATCTCGTCCAGCTTCAGCCGAGGCCGTTTGTCGAGATTCCTCAGGAGCTGGCTTCGGAGAAAGGCATCAAGAGCGGCGACCAGGTGCGGGTTTCTTCGAAGCGAGGCAAGGTGGAGGTGCTTGCCCTTGTGACCAAGCGCCTCGGCCCGATGACCGTCGCCGGGCAGAAGGTGTATCAGATCGGAATCCCTATCCACTGGGGCTACATCGGCATCTCGGCCGACAGCGACCCGAGCCACGGCCGGTACTGGCTGGCCAACGCGCTGACTCCGTTCGTCGGTGATGCCAATGCGCGCACGCCTGAGTTCAAGGCGTTTCTGGTCAACCTGGAGAAGATCTGATGTCTGTCACAGCCGCTGCCACCGCCGCCGCGAGCGATGTCTGGGCCGAGCGCCGGCGCCGGGTTCGCGAGCTCCGGTCGCGTCAGGGCTTCGCTCGGCAGCTTCTCGACTTTTACGGCGCGCTGCTGGGGGTTCAGCAGACAGCGTTTGACGGCGCGGCTGCCGCGAGGCCGGCGGCCGACAAGCTCGCCGGATATGTCGCCGAGCTCGTCGTGCCGAGCGTGATCGACCTGAGCCTCGCCGCCGGGCCCGATCGCATGCGCCACGAGCTCATCCACCGACTCGAAAGCGAGAGTCCCCAGGCCATCGTGCAGGCATGGATCGACGGTCAGGACCAGTCGGCGGTCGACCGCTTCCTTGCGCGAGCAGCGCTCGGACCGGTACTGGAGGCGCTCGGCCCGCAGGCTCGGGCCGCGTGCGCCGGACCGCGCGATGCGCTGCACTGCCCCGATTGCGGGGGCCCTCCTCAGCTGAGCTACTCCGCCCCCGGCCCGGAGGACCTGGCGACCGGGCCAAGGCGCCTCCTTTGTGCGCGGTGCGGCGCCAGCTGGGGCCTCGCGCGCATGACGTGCCCGGCTTGCGGCGAAGACCGCAGCGCGAAGCTCTCGATCTTCAGCGAGCAAGGCACCATGTCAGGCGAGCACGGAAGTGTCGTGCGAGGCCTTCAGCGCGGCGTGCCGCCGAACGACCAGGGCGCGATCTTTCCGCACCTCCGCATCGAGGCTTGTGAGAGTTGCCGCCACTACCTGCTGAGCATCGACCTCGCTGCCAACCCTCGCGCGGTCGCCGTCGTCGACGAGCTTGCCGCGATTCCGCTCGGCCTCTACGCGCGGGATCGCGGCTTTACGAAGATCACCCCGAACCTGATGGGATTTTGAGAGTGGCGACGATCAAAGCCGGAGAGACATACGGCTTTTTCACCGACACCAGCATCTGCATCGGCTGCAAGGCCTGCGAAGTGGCATGCAAAGAGTGGAATCAGCTCCAGGGCAACAACCCGACTTTCCTGGCCGACAGCTTTGACAACACCGGCAGCCTCGATGCCCAGAACTGGCGCCATGTGAAGTTCATCGAGCAAGTTCCCGACCAGTCCGCGACACCTGGCAACGGCAGCGCGTGGCTGATGATGTCGGACGTCTGTAAGCACTGCAAGCACGCGAGCTGCATGGAGGTCTGCCCGACCGGCGCCATCATCCGCACCGAGTTCAACACAGTCTTCATCCAGCAGGACGTGTGCAACGGATGCCGCAACTGCATTGCCGCGTGTCCTTACGGCGTGATCGGCATGAACCAGCAGACCGGGACCGCCCACAAGTGCACGCTCTGCTACGACCGGCTGCAGGGTGGCCTCGAACCGGCCTGTGCCAAGGCCTGCCCCACGCAGTCGATCCAGTTCGGACCGCTCGCCGACCTGCAGCAAGCCGCCGACGTGCGTCTCGCCGCGCTGCACAGCCAGGGCATGAACCAGGCCCAGCTGTACGGCCGCGACGACAAGGTGTACGGCGGGCTCAACGCATTCTTCCTTCTCATGGACAAGCCCGAGACGTACGGCCTGCCCAACGCAGACAACGCCAAGCTGCCCAGTCGCAACGACCTCGGCGGATATATCGGCGCGGCGATCACTGCGGTGGTAGGGGGCCTGGTCGCGTTCCGGCGCAGGGTGACCGGCTGATGTTGTACCTCGCGGCGGAGCACTTCGTCCGAGCACCCCAATGGCTCTGGTACGTCCTGTTCTACTTCTTCTTCGCCGGCATCGCCGGCGGCTCCTACGCGATAGCGACCATGCTGCGTCTCTCCGGCGATGTCCGAGACGAGTCGGCCGCGAGAATTGGGTTCTACGTCAGCTTCGTCGCAACAGTGGTCTGCCCCATCCTCCTCACCGCCGACCTCGGCGTCAGCTGGCCCCGTTTCTGGCACATGCTCATTGACGTCACTCCGGGCGATAGCGCAGTCAATTTCAAGTACTGGTCCCCGATGTCGGTCGGTGCATGGGCGCTCCTGGTGTTCGGCTTCTTCGCTTTTGTGTCTGCGGCGGAGGCATGGTTGAGCGACCGCCGGGGACGGCCTTTGGTGCCGCCGCTGCTGAACCGAGTGTTCAACGTCGTCGGTGCGGTTCTGGGCATCTTCATCGCCTCCTACACCGGAGTCCTGCTCAGCGTCAGCAACCAACCGGTATGGAGCGACACCTGGTCGCTCGGCGGCTTGTTTCTCGCGTCGGGCTTGGGGGGCGCGACTGCCCTCATCGCGCTCCTGATGCGCTACCGGCCTGACGCAGCTTTCAGCCTCGGCCGGCTGCACCAGGCGGCCGGCTACTTCGCGGCGCTCGAGGTGGCGTTGATCATCGTGTTCTTCGTGACGGTCGGGGCGGCCGGCACCCTGCCTCGGTTGCTGCCCTGGCTTGCGCTCTGGGCGATCGCGGTGGCGGGTGTCGCGGCAGGGCTGGTGGGCGCGCGCGGCCATACGCGCGTGATGACGGCGGGCGGATCGGCCGCCCTGGCGCGCGTTCGCCTGGACACGGTCGTGGTCTCGCTCCTGGTGCTCGTGGGCGTCCTTGCATTGCGCGCGGCGGTGATCTTCAGTGCCCAGTAAGGAGGAGGTGCTCGCGGTCCTGGCCGCGATCCAGGACCCCGACCTGGGCCGCGACGTGGTGAGCCTCGGCATGATCAAAGACCTCGCGATCTCGGGCGAGGGCAGGGTCAGCTTCACCTTCGAGCTGACCACCCCGGCCTGCCCTGTGCGGGATCGGTTCCAGTCGCTGGCGCACGACCTGGTGAGCGGCATCCCCGGGGTGACCGACGTCGACCTCCGTATGACCGCCAACGTGCGCACGCCGTTCAACAGCGGCGTGCGGGCGGGCGGGATCCCGGGGGTGAAGCACATCATCGCCGTCGCCTCGGGCAAGGGTGGCGTGGGCAAGTCAACCGTCGCCGTCAACCTGGCCGCGTCGCTGCAGCTCTCCGGGGCCCGGGTCGGCGTGCTTGACGCCGACATCTATGGACCCTCGGTGCCCGGGATGCTCGGTGTCAGCGGCACGCCGCAAGTACGAGACCAGAAACTCGTGCCCCTGGAGGCGTATGGCCTGAAGGTCATCTCAATCGGCTTTCTGGCCGGCGCCGACAAGGCCATGGTGTGGCGCGGACCAATGGTCTCGCGTGCCATCGAGCAGCTGCTGTCTGATGTCTTATGGGGCGAGCTCGATTACCTGGTCGTCGACCTGCCGCCGGGCACGGGCGATGCCTCGCTGACGCTGGCTCAGGCGGTGCCCCTTTCCGGCGTTGCGATCGTGTGCACCCCCCAGGAGGCGGCGCTGAAAATCGCCGTGAAATCGCTCCAGATGTTTCGCGGCCTCAACGTAAGTCCGCTCGGCCTGATCGAGAACATGAGCTGGTTCGTCTGCAGCAAATGCGGCGAGGAGCACCATGTCTTCGACCACGGGCTGGCGGAACGCGCGGCGCAGCGTCTGGGGGCGCCTTACCTGGGCGCGATCCCGCTCGAGGCAGCGATCCGGGAAGAGGCCGACGCCGGCGCCCCGGTGGTCGTGTCGCGACCGGATACGGCTGGAGCCCAAGCGCTGCGGAAGGTCGCGTCCGCGGTGGCCGCGCGGCTCTCGGTGCAGAGCTTCCGGCAGCTTCCGGTGATCAACGTCCGCTAAGTCGGTCGCGGGTTTTCGGCCTCCAGCTTCCGCCTCACCTCGAGGATGAACGCAGCCACACCCTCTTCATCGAGCTGCGTTGCGACCCGCAAGCGCTCGGCCGCCACGCCGGCGAGGTAGCAGGTGAGCGGCGCGAATCGCCGCTCCTGCGTGTGCGCGGCGACGCGCGCCAGCTCGAGAAGCTCGAGCGCGATCCGCGATTCAAGCTCCGGCTTGCTGATTTTGGCGCCCCGCTCCTGCGCGGCGTCGACCCACTGCTGTCCGAGCTCTTCAAAGAACTGATTCATGAGCCACTAGCCTAGAGGCCTGATGGCGGCTCAGCCTGCGATCGAAGCACGTCAGCTTCGCAAGACGTACACGACGACGCGCGGCATCTTTCGGCGCGAGCGCGTCGAGCGGGCCGCGCTCCGCGGCGTCGATCTGAAAATCGCGCCGGGCGAGCTCTTCGGTCTGCTCGGTCCCAACGGAGCGGGGAAGACCACCATGGTCAAGATCTTCACCACCCTCTTGCTGCCCTCGTCAGGGTCCGCGCTGGTGTTAGGCCTGGACGCGGTCAAAGAGCAGTGGGCACTGCGCAAGCGGATCGGGTTTGTCTTTGGCGGCGAGCGTGGCCTTTACTGGCGCCTGTCCGGAATCGACAACCTGCGTTACTTCGCCGACCTTTATCGCATCCCACCCGATGTCTCGCGACGGAGGATTTCCGAGCTGCTGGAACGGCTGGACCTGTCGGGCAGGGAACGGGACAGGGTCGAGCTCTACTCCCGCGGCATGAAGCAGCGTCTGCACCTCGCGCGAGGACTGCTCAACGACCCGGAGGTCCTTTTCCTGGACGAGCCGACCATCGGCCTCGACCCCGTGGGGGCGCGCGAGCTGCGCGTCATCGTCAGGGAGCTCGCGGACGCGGGCAAGACTGTCTTCCTGACGACCCATTACATGTTCGAGGCGGACGCGATATGCGACCGGATCGCAGTGATCCGGGACGGGGCGATCGTGGCCGAAGGCACCCCCAGCAGCATCAAGACCGTAGTGCGGGACCAGGGCATCGTTGAGTTCGAGGTCGTAGGGATGCCGGTCGAGAGGCTGGCGGGTTTGCGCAGGCTCCCGGGCGTCACGTCGGTGGCCATCTCGGAGCACGAGCTCGCGCAGGTCGTCACCGTCCACTGCGCGCGGCCCGCGGAGGTAATGACCCAGCTCGGCGTGATCCTCGACGGCGTCAACCTGGAGAAGGTGAGCTCGCGCGAGCCAACGCTCGAGGATGCATACGTGCAACTGATCGGCGACTCGCAGTGAGGAGTCTTGCCCGCGCCTCGCTTAGTGCCTTTCGGGTGAGCTTGCGACTCCGCGTCATAAGCACATGGTCGTACCTGAACTGGCTCGTCTTTCCGGTGCTTTTTGCGGTCGTCGGCCTGTATGTGCTGAGCCGGCCCGGCGCCGCCTCATCGCATGTCGTGTACGGCGTGCTCGGTGGCGGGCTCATCGGCTATTGGTCGGTCGCATATCTCGACGGAGGTAACGGCATCCAGGAAGAGCGCTGGAACGGGACCCTCGAGCAGATCTTCGCCACGCCGACACGGCTGTGGGTCATCCTGCTGGGAAAGATCACCGGAGGCTTGCTTTTCGGGCTTCTCGCCTTTCTGCCCACCGCCGCGATTGCGTACCTGGGATTCCACGCGGTGCTTCCGAATCTCGACCCGGGTCGTTTCGCGATCTCGCTCGGCATCCTCACGTTTTCGTTCTTCTGCATCGCGCTGACCCTCACACCTCTGTTTGCGCTCTGGCGCTGGGCGTTCAGCATGCTCAATGGCTTCGAGCTCGGGGTATACATCCTCTGCGGATTCATGTTCCCGGTGGCGGTCCTCGCGCCGTGGGCGCAAGGTGTCGCAGCCCTGCTCGCCCCTACCTGGGCTGTGCGCGCCCTTTACGCATCGACACTTTCCGGGGGCCCACGCGACTTTGTGGTCTGGTGGCTCGCGACGATCGGGCTCAGCCTGGCCTACCTTGCCGGCGCCTACTTCCTCTACGCGCTTGTCGAGCGCAAGGCCCGAATATCGGGCCAGCTGGCGTTGGCATGAAGCGGCTCGCCCTCGAGGCGGCGGTATTCGGTCGCTCGACCTACCTCCAGTACGTCGCACTCTTTCAATGGGCCAATCCCCAGGGTTACGTCGCGTACAAAGTCCTGCTCCCGGTGACGCAGATCCTCTTTTTCGTTGAGCTTGGCGTCTACGCGACAGGGCCGCAGAACGCGCTTTATTTCGCGCTCGGCAACGCGCTGCAGCTCACCGCCAATGCCGGGATTTTTGGTGTCATCGCGACGGTCGCCAACGAGCGCCAGTACGGAACCCTGCCGATCCTTCTGGCGTCACCCGCCAATCGGATGGTGACGTTTCTCAGCCGTGCAATCGTCAACGTCATCGACGGGATCGCCACGGTCGTGGTTGGGCTCGCGATCGTGGTGGTCCTGTTCGGTCTCAATCTTCAGCATGCAAACCTGCTGCTTCTCGCGATTTGCGTGGTCGTGATCTCGTTGACCACTGCCGGCTTGGGTTTGATGTTCGGCAGCATCGGGCTGGTGATGCGGGACGCGATCATCATCGCGAACATCGTTTACTACCTGCTGCTCATCGTATGTGGCATCAACTTCCCGGTGAGCCGCCTTCCGGGCGCGGTGCAGGTGCTCTCGTTCGCGCTGCCGCTCACGCGAGGGGTCCAGGCCGCTCGCGATGCGGCCGCGGGGGCTTCCCTTGGTCAGGTCAGCGGGCTCCTCGCCGGCGAGCTGCTCGTCGGCCTGAGCTGGGCGCTCGCCGGTTACCTGCTGTTCCGGCTGCTCGAGAACTGGGCACGCCGCGGCGGACTGCAGGAGGCCTACTGATGACCTTCACCACGCGGCCTGAGCTCAAGGGCACGTTCGGCATGGTCAGCTCGACCCACTGGCTCGCCTCGCAGTGCGCGATGACAGTGCTCGATCGGGGCGGCAACGCCTTCGATGCGGCATGTGCCGCCGGATTCGTGCTCCAGGTCGTCGAGCCTCACCTCAACGGTCTCGGCGGCGAGGTGCCGATCTTGCTCTGGGATACGACGCGACAGCGCCCTGAGGTGATCTGCGGCCAGGGGCCGGCTCCGGCGGCGGCGACCATCCAGCGCGTCCGGGATCTGGGTCTCACCGAGATCCCCGGTACGGGCCTGGTCGCTGCATGCGTGCCCGGCGCGTTCGGCGGATGGATGGCGCTGCTGCGCGATCACGGAACGTGGCGGCTTGCGGACGTCTTGAAGTTCGCGATCGGCTACGCCGAATCGGGCTACCCGCTGCTGCCGCGGATCGTCGACACGGTCGCCATGGTCGAGCCGCTGTTCCGCGAGCACTGGCCGAGCTCAGCCGCAACCTACCTCGACGGTGGCCTGCCACGCCCGCGGCAGCTTTTTCGCAACCGCGATCTGGCCTCGACCTATCGGCGCCTCGTGCACGATGCTGAGTCGTCGGCAGGGGGCAGGGAGGAGGAGGTCGAGGCGGCGACCCGATCGTTTTACTCGGGTTTTGTGGCCGAGGCTATCGAGCAACACTGCCGTGGCAAGGTGATGGACAGCTCAGGGACTCCACATCCCGGATTTCTGACGGGCGCCGACATGACCGCGTTCAATGCCAGGCACGAAGAGCCTGTCTCAACCGACTTTGCCGGCTGGACCGTCGCCAAGTGCGGCCCGTGGAGCCAGGGCCCGGTTTTTCTGCAGCAGCTGCGGCTGCTCGAGCGATACGACCTCGGAGCAAAGGATTTCCTGTCCGCCGAGCACATCCACCTTGTCACGGAATGCGCCAAGCTCGGGTTCGCGGACCGCGAGGCGTGGTACGCGGATCCTGACTTCGCGCGCGTCCCGCTGGTCGAACTGCTTTCGCCCGAGTACGCCGAAGCCCGGCGCCGGCTGGTCGGCGACCGCGCCTCCGTCGAGCTTCGTCCTGGATCGCCGTC
>Ga0209161_10001802_pt1 | contig 17652 bp, 15 predicted proteins | sample GraSoiAngelo_155_FD_186169 | JGI IMG/M metagenome (GOLD analysis project Ga0209161, IMG submission 186169) | Grasslands soil microbial communities from the Angelo Coastal Reserve, California, USA - 14_1009_13_30cm (SPAdes) (version 2) | ecosystem: Environmental > Terrestrial > Soil > Grasslands... | reverse complement strand
CATGCAGCAACCGGCGGGGCGGGCCCTGGGCGATGATGTGACCGCGATCCATGATGGCGATCTCATCGCACAGGAGCTCCGCCTCCTCCATGTAGTGGGTCGTCAGGATAATGGTCTTGCGGCGCGCCTTGATCGACTGCACCAGCTCCCAGAAATTGCGCCGCGCCTGCGGATCGAGTCCGGTGGTGGGCTCATCGAGGAACAGCACCGCCGGATCGTTGACGAGCGCGATCGCGAGCAGCAGCCGCTGCTGCTGGCCGCCGGAGAGCTTGCGGGCGTCGCGCCGCGCGAGCTTCTCCAGGGCGCACAGGCGGACTAGCTCATCGACCTCGAGCCCGTGGGCGTAGAGCCCCCGGAACAGGGCGATCGACTGGCGCACGGTGAGAAAGTCCTGCAGCGCGGTCCTCTGGAAGAGAATGCCCGCGTCCTCGCGAAAGCGCGCGCCGAGCGGCGCGCCGCGGTAGCGTACCTCGCCGGCGGTCGGCGGCAGGATCCCCTCCATGATCTCGATGGTGGTGGTCTTGCCGGCGCCGTTCGGGCCGAGCAGGCCGAAACAGACGCCTTCGGGCACGCTGAACGACACGCCGGCCACGGCGGTGGTGCCGGGGTACTGCTTGACGAGGTTCTCTACTTCGAGGATGGCGGCGCTCACGGTCGCGGGATCCTAGCGGATTCGGCCGCGGAGCGTTAAGCCTCGGAAGGGCGAGGAAGGGCGAGTTGCCGTGCGTCGGGCGACGTGTACCATCGCTCACCATGGGCGACCGTCGATACGACAAGACCGAGCGCGTCGAGCTCGCCGACGAGGCGGTGCACTGGGATCTCGGCGCGTCGCTCTCCTACGGCGAATACCTGCACCTCGACAAGCTCCTCGCGGCCCAGAAGCCGCTCTCCGGCGAGCACAACGAGATGCTGTTCATCATCGTGCACCAGGTGTCGGAGCTCTGGATGCGGCTCATGCTCCACGAGCTGACCGCGGCGCTCGAGTGCGTGCGGCGGGACGACCTCGACCCCGCGCTCAAGATGCTGGCGCGCATCTCGCGCACGCAGACGCAGCTGATCTCCGTGTGGGACGTGCTCTCGACGCTGACTCCTCACGAGTACTCGGCGTTTCGCAACACGCTCGGGCGCTCCTCGGGCTTCCAGTCATTGCAATACCGGATGCTCGAGTTCCTGTTCGGCAACAAGAACGCGGAGATGGTCGCGGTGCATCAGCGCGACCCGGCGGCGTACGAGGCGCTGCAGCGCGCGCTCGCCTCGCCGTCGCTCTACGACGAGGTGCTGCGACTCCTGAGCCGTCGGGGCTACGGCATTCCCGAGGACTACCTGTCGCGGGATTTCAGCGAGCCCTACCAGGCCAGCAAGCAGGTGGCCGGAGCGTGGCTCGGCGTCTATCACAACGCCGAGAAGGGCTGGGACCTCTACGAGCTCGCCGAGCGGCTGGTGGACCTCGACCACAACTTCCAGCTGTGGCGCTGCCATCACCTGAAAACCGTGGAGCGCATCATCGGCTACAAGCCGGGCACCGGCGGCACCGGCGGCGTGTCCTACCTCGCCAAGGCGCTCGAGCTCAAGTTCTTCCCGGAGCTGTGGCAGATCCGGACCTCGATGTGAGGGCACCGGGGGCCGCGGCGCGCGGGTGCGCATCCGCCCGGCGCAGCTGCCAGCGCAGCAGCCGGTAGCCGAGCAGCAGCGCGAGGATGCCGAGATACAAGAGCGGCTCGCGCACGTCGCGCTTCACCTGCCAGTAGAAATGCCACACCGCGAGCGCCGCGATCGGGTAGATCAGGCGATGCAGGCGCTGCCAGCGCGCACCGAGGCGGCGCATCATGCCGTTGGTGGAAGTGAGCGCGAGCGGCACGAGCAGCACGAGCGCCGTGAAGCCGATGGTGATGTAGGGGCGCTTCGCGATGTCGGCCCCCAGCAGGCGGAAATTGAGCTCGAGGTCCAGCACGAGGTAGATCGTGAAGTGCACCACGGCGTAGAAGAACGCGAAGAGGCCCAGCATGCGTCGCAAGCGCAATAGCTGCGGCAGGCCAGTGAGACTCCTCACCGGGGTCACGCTGAGCGTGATCATGAGGAGATTCAGCGCGGTCTTGCCGCACTCGTGCTCGAGCTTCTTCACCGGGTCGGCGCCGAGACTCAACCCGAAGAGCCCGAACGCGGCGCAGGTCCACCAGAGGAGGGGCACGAGAGCCGCGGCGAAGACCAGCGGCTTGTAGAGGTAGCGGTAGCGTTGCGTGACGTTCAGTAGCGTGCCGCTCAGAAGTAGCGCCTGAGGTCCATGCCCTGATAGAGGCTCGCCACTTCGGCGGCATAGCCGTTGAAGGGCAGCGTCGGGCGCCGCGCCGCGAGGAAGGGCGAGCCCAAGCGGCGCTCGGTGGCCTGACTCCAGCGCGGATGATCGACCGCGGGGTTGACGTTGGCGTAGAAGCCGTACTCGTGCGCTCGGTGAAGCGGATCTGCACGATCGACTTGATGCTCTTGAAGCCGTACTTCCAGGGCACGATGAGGCGCAGCGGCGCGCCGTCCTGGTTGGGGAGAGTGCGCCCGTAGAGCCCGACCACCACGAGGGTGAGCGGATGCATCGCCTCATCGATCCGCAGTCCCTCGACGTACGGCCAGTTGAGCACGGCGGCGCGCTGCCCCGGCATCTGCTGCGGCGCGTAGAGAGTCGTGAGCTCGACGTACTTCGCGCGGGAGGTTGGCTTGAAGCGCGCGAGGAGCTTGCCGAGGGGGAAGCCGACCCACGGCACCACCAGCGACCACGCCTCGACGCAGCGGAAGCGATAGATGCGCTCCTCGAGCGGCTGTCCCTTGAGGAGGTCCTCGAGGTCGAACCGGCCGCGCACCTCGGCCTCGCCCGCGACCGTCACGCTCCAGGGTCGGGTGCGCATCATGCGCGCATATTCGCTGGGAGATTCCTTGTCGGTGCCGAACTCGTAGAAGTTGTTGTAGGTGGTGATCTCGTCGTAAGTGTTGGGCTTCTCGCTCACCGAATAGCGCGCGTTCCGCTCGTAGGCGAGAGGCGCGCCGGCGGGCTCGCCGCCCGCGGCGCGAACGCAGCCGCTCGCGGCGCTCGCCAGCGCCGCGGCGAGCAGCGTGCGGCGGCTGAAATAGACCTCAGGCGGCGTGATCTCGGACGGCGCTATGGGGGTTGGACGCGGGGTCACTGCTCGAGCTCCTCCTTAGGTCAGTAGACCGGCCCGGAGGGCGAAAGGTCACACAGGATCCTCCCGGGCTTTGTACGCTAGTCGGTCCCTCAGAACCACACCTCGCAGGCGAAGCCCAAGCGGGCCGCAGCGCGCCGCGTGCGCCAGCGGCCATTTACCAGAACGGGCCGTTCCACGAGCTTCAAGTGCTCGAGGTCGCCCGCGCTGTCGGCGTAGGCGGTCACCGGGAGCTGCGGATGCCGGGCGCGGAGCTGCGCGAGGCAGAAGACCTTCTCCGCGCCGCGGCGGTTGGCGGTGGCGAGCGTGCCCACGAGGCGCTCCCCGTCCCACCGGACTCCGGTGCAGATGATGTCGCTGAAGCCGAGCGAGCGGCCGATCGCCGGAACGTAGAGGTCCACGCTCGCGCTCAGGAGCGCCAGCACGTCGCCGCCCCGGCGGTGCTGAGCGATCGCCGCCAGCGCATCCGCCCGGAGGCCCCGCCGGAGCAGCCGGGAGGCGAACTGCGCGGTCCACGCATCCAACTCGGCCCGCGTGCAGCCCCCGAGCGCCGCCTGCAGCAGCGCCGACTTGAGCTCGCCGCGATCGCGGCGGAATGGGAAGCGCGCGAGCGCCGCCAGCATGCGCGGCAAGCGGACCAGGCGCGCCGGGTGGCGCAGCAGGAAGCCGGCGACGTACGGTAGGAGCGTATCGCGACGGGTGATCGTGCCATCGAGATCGAACAGCGCCAGCGCCTGGGCATGCGGGCCGGGCGCGCCCGCGGGCGCCGTGCCGGGAGCGGCCGGATCGCTCAGGCGGCGCTACCCGCTGTGGCCAGCTGCCGCAGGACGTACTGCAGGATTCCGCCGTGACGGTAGTACTCGCGCTCCTTCGGCGTGTCGATGCGCAGCCGCGCGGTGAACTTCACGGGCTTACCCGGCTGCGGCGTCGCGGTCACGGTGACCTCGGCCGCGTCCCCGCGGCTCAGGCCCGCGATCGTATAGGCCTCGCGCCCGGTGAGGCCGAGCGAGCTGACGTTCTGCCCGGGCAGGAACTGCAGCGGCGCGACGCCCATGCCGATGAGATTCGAGCGGTGAATGCGCTCGAAGCTCTCGGCGATCACCGCCTTCACCCCGAGCAGCATCGCGCCCTTGGCCGCCCAGTCGCGCGAGGAGCCGGTGCCGTACTCGCGCCCGGCGAGCACCACGAGCGGCGTGCCCTCCTTGCGATAGCGCATGGCGACGTCGTAGATCGAGGCCTGCTCGCCGTCGGGCAGGTGCACGCTCACTCCGCCCTCGACTCCGGGCACGAGGAGGTTACGCAGCCGGATGTTGGCGAAGGTGCCGCGCATCATGACCTCGTGATTGCCGCGGCGCGCGCCGTAGGAGTTGAAGTCCTTTGGGTCCACGCCGTGCTCGACGAGATAACGCGCCGCCGGGCTGTTGCGGGCGATGTTGCCGGCGGGGGAGATATGATCGGTGGTGACCGAGTCGCCGAGCAGCGCGAGCACGCGCGCGCCGCGCACGTCCTCGAGCGCGGGCGGTGTCATGCTCATGGCGTCGAAGTACGGGGGGTTCTTCACGTACGTGGAGCCTGCGTCCCACGCGTAGCGCTGACCCGCCGACACCTGAATGCCGGTCCAGTTCTCATCGCCCTTGAAGACGTTCGCATAGCTCGAGCGGAACATCTGGGAGTCGATGGAGCGCACCATCAGCTCCTGCACCTCCGCATCGCTCGGCCAGAGGTCCTTGAGGTACACGGGCTTCCCGTCGCTGCCGGTGCCGAGCGGCTCGGTGGTGAGGTCGATGTCGAGCGTGCCCGCGAGCGCGTACGCCACCACCAGCGGCGGGGAGGCCAGGAAGTTCATGCGCACCTCCGGGTGCACGCGGCCCTCGAAGTTGCGGTTGCCGGATAACACTGAACACGCTGTTAGATCGCCAGCTTTGACTGCGGCAGAAATTTCGGGCTTCAGTGGTCCGCTGTTACCGATACAGTTATGCACACACGCCGTACCCGCCACGAAGGCATGGAGATCGTTGACCGCCAGATCGAACACGGCTCGCGTGCCCGCGGGGCGGCGATCCACGACGGTGAGGCTAAAGCCTGGCAGTGAGAGGGATTCCTTCTCGACGCAGTAGCGTTTGGGTTGCGGGGCGGTATCGCGCGAGTTCAACGGAGCGAACCAGCCGCGCACCCCGAGCTGCTCAAACAGCTCCGTGGGAGCCGGAAAGTCACAGCTCTTGCGATGGAAAGGCTGGAACTGGCGCGCCGTGGCGCTCGGCAGGCGCGAGAAGCGATCGTGGCCCTCCAGCAGTGAGTAGTGGCGGAACACGGGCGTCTCGAGCTCGGTGAGCTCCGCGGCGGCGAGCGCGCGCGTCTCTGAGAATGAGAGCTCGAAGCGCTCGCGGTGCAACTCCTCGAGCCGATCCGCCATCCACAGGCGCTGGCGGTTGATCGTGTCCACGGTGCGCCAGTACACGGCCGCGGCGCTCGCGCGCATCGTCTTGTCGACACAGTAGCGAAATCCGACGCGCTCGATGAACGAGAGACCCTCGGGCAGTTCAAGGCGAATCTCAGTACGCGGGACACCGTCACGTGCCACGGGATACGAGGATGAGGATTGCCGGGTGGGGTACTCGCGGATCACAGCGCCGCGCGCCTTGACGCCACAGCGCACGAGGAGACGGACGATCTCGCGCATCACCTCTTTCGTAGCCTCCACGAATTCGGGCTTCGCGCTCTGAGAGTACGCAGGAGGGTTCAGGCTCGCCTCGTGATCGGCCTTGCCCCAGCGGTGCAGGGTTGGCGCGTGTCCGTCTGCGCCAAAGAGTCCGCCCAGGAACTCGCGCACGACTGCGACGGGACAGACGTCGAGCATCACGAATGCCGGGAGCTGCGGCGGCTGGTCAATGCGGCGGCCGACCCGCACTCCGGGCAGCGCCGTCACGCGCCGCGTCAATTCCAGCGGCAACACGATCGACCACTTGCGCTCGTCATATCGCGTGGCCGCCGGACGCTTGCCGGTCAGGAGCCCGACGTCATTCAGCATCGCCTCCCGGTCGAGAGCCTGGCCCGGATTCATTCGCGCCTGCCCGGCGGTGCTGATGGAACCGTCGCTCAGCAAGTGTCCAAGGAGCCGCGCGAATGCCAGCGTGTAAAGGCGCTCATGCTCGCCTTCCATGGAGAAAGTCCGATCCCCTGCGAGCAGCTCATAACCGGCCTCATCGACGCCCGGCTCGTCGACCGGCGCCTCGGGACCGGTAAGGACGCGGTCCTGTCCCAGCACGAGCTGGTCCGCCCGCACCCAGCGCCCGTCCGCGCAGAGAATCTCGTGATCCGGTGTGCAGGTGAGGCTTCGCCCGTCCTGAAGCACGAGCGACACGCACTCGCGCTCACCCTGAACCATCATCTCATCCTGGACGGCCATCACGAGACGGCGCTCGGCGTTGGGGCCGAATATCCGGGTGCCCCCGGCGAGAGGCATGTTCTCGATGCGGCGGCTCGTGCCGTCGGCGAGCAGCACCGGAGTCCCACGGGCAATGCACGTAGTGCACCCATAGCCCACGAGACTGAAACCGACAGCCGCGAGATCATCGAGCACGCCGGCCTTCGCGAAATAATCGGTCACGACGCGTGAGCCCGGCGCGAGGCTCGTCTTCACCCACGGCGCGGACTTGAGTCCGCGCTGGCGCGCCTTGCGCGCGAGCAGTCCCGCGCCGAGCATCACCGAGGGGTTGGAGGTGTTGGTGCAGCTCGTGATCGCGGCGATGAGCACCGCGCCGTCCTCGAGCTGGAAGCGCCGTCCGTCGAGCGTCACGGGCGCGACGCCCTGCGCGGTCGCGTTGCGAGCGCGGCGCTCTTCCGCGGTCTTGCGGGCGTTCGTCCGGTAGACCGACTTGGCGCTCTTGAGCGGCACGCGATCCTGCGGGCGGCGCGGCCCGGCGAGACTCGGTTCCACGCTGCCAAGATCGAGCTCGAGCTCGTCGCTGTAGCGGGCCGGTCTTGCGCCCTGGTTGCGCCACAGGCCCTGGGCTCTCGCATAGGCGCTCACGAGCTCGATGCGCTCGCGCGGGCGGCCGGAGAGCTCGAGGTAGCGGACGGTTTCCACATCGATCGGAAAGATGCCGCAGGTGCTGCCGTATTCCGGCGCCATGTTGGCGATCGTCGCGCGGTCGGCGAGCGGCAGGTTGGCGAGCCCGTCGCCGAAGAACTCGACGAACTTGTCGACCACCCCTTTCTTTCGCAGCATCTCGGTCACGGTGAGAACGAGGTCGGTGGCGGTGGCGCCCGGCTGCAGCCGCCCGTCGAGGCGAAAGCCGATCACCTGCGGGATCAGCATGGTCACGGGTTGCCCGAGCATGGCTGCCTCGGCCTCGATGCCGCCGACGCCCCACCCGAGCACCCCCAGGCCGTTGATCATGGTGGTGTGGGAATCGGTGCCGACGAGGGTGTCGGGGTAGGCACGGCGGGTGCCGCCGGCCTCGGCGTCGAAGATCACGCGCCCGAGATATTCCAGATTCACCTGGTGCACGATGCCGGTGTTGGGCGGCACCACCGAGAAATTGCGGAAGGCTGTCTGTCCCCAGCGCAGGAACGCGTACCGCTCGCGGTTGCGCGCGAACTCCATGGCGGTATTGGCCGCGAGCGCCTTGGACGTGCCGTATTCGTCGACCTGCACGGAGTGGTCGATGACCAGCTCGGCGGGATTCAGCGGGTTGACGCGCTCGGCGTTGCCGCCGAGGCGCACGATCGCATCGCGCATCGCGGCGAGATCCACCACGCACGGCACACCCGTGAAGTCCTGGAGGATGACGCGCGCCGGAGTGAAGGCGATCTCGTGCGACGGGGTCGCCCTCGGATCCCACTCGAGCAGCGCCTCGATGTCGGCGCGGGTCACGCTCACGCCGTCCTCGAAGCGCAGGAGGTTCTCGAGCAGGATCTTCAGCGAGTAGGGGAGCCGCGCCAGCTTGTCCTGCGGCAGCGCCGCGAGACTCCAGATCTCGTACGAGGACGCGCCGGCGGTCAGCGTCGAGCGCGCCCGGAAGCTGTTGGTCATGGGTGTCTCCGCGCGTGGGCACGCAATTATATCGGGCGCGGCGCGCGCGTGCCGCCCTCGAAAGTCCTCAAGCGGCGGCGGATTCCCTGACTCGAGGCTCGATGCTCTCGATGACGGCGCCACCGAGGCAGCGCTCGCCTTCGTAGGCGACCGCATACTGGCCGGGCGTGACGGCGCGCTGTGGCCGCTCGAAGCGCACGCGGACCGTGCCATCGGAGCGCGGCTCGAGCAGCGCCGGCTCGTCCGCCTGGCGGTAGCGCACCTTCACACCGCAGCGGAACGGCTGGCGGCGCGGGCTCGCGAGCCAGTGCCAGGCTCCGGTGGCGAGCGCCTCGCTCGAAAGGAGCGGATGATCGTGCCCCTGTACGACGATGAGCGCGTTGCGGCCGACATCCTTCGCGGCCACGTACCAGGGCAGGTGAGGGCGGCCATGCTGTCCGCCGATTCCGAGCCCCCCGCGCTGGCCGAGCGTGTGGAACGCGAGTCCCTGGTGGGTGCCGAGCCGCTCCCCCGAGGGGGACTCGATGGGTCCGGGGGTCACCGGGAGGAAGCGGGTCAGGAACGCGCGGAACGGCCGCTCGCCGATGAAGCAGATCCCGGTGCTGTCGGGCTTGTCGAACACCGGGAGCCCCGAGCGCCGCGCGCGCTCGCGCACCGCGCTCTTCTCGAGCTCGCCGAGCGGCATCAGCGTACGGGAGAGCTGCGCCCGCGACACGGCATGCAGGAAATAGCTCTGATCCTTGGCGTCGTCGCGCGCCTTGTAGAGCGCGCCGCCCTCGGGAGAGGGTTCGAGGCGCGCGTAGTGCCCGGTCGCGAAATGCGAGGCGCCGAGGCGCTGCGCCCACTCGAGCGCCACGCCGAACTTGATCTCGCGATTGCACAGCACGTCGGGATTCGGCGTGCGGCCGGCGCGATGCTCGCGCAGGAACTCGCCGAACACCTGCTCGCGGTACTGCCTGGCGAAGCTCGCGCGGTGCAGAGCAATGCCGAGCTCGGCCGCGACCGCGCGCGCGTCCTGATAGTCCTGCGCGGCGGTGCAGTAGCCGTCGTCGTCCTCCTCCCAGTTGCTCATGAAGAGGCCCTGCACGTCGTGGCCCGCATCCTTCAAGAGCAGCGCCGCGACTGCGGAGTCGACGCCCCCGGACAGCCCGACGATGACGCGCTCGCTCATAGACTCACCGCGGTGGCACCGGCGCCGCCCGCGGCCTTGAGATCGAGCCCGGCGACCGGCTCGAGCGGGCGACGCTGGCCGACGAGGTAGTCGCGCACGCAGCGCAAGACCAGGGGGCTGCGCAGCTGGGCTTCGCGCCGTTCGAGCTCCCCCGGCGAGAGCCAGTGAGTGCGAACGATGCCGCGATCGAGCTTTTGCGCAGCGTCGTGGTCGGTGACGGCGCCGGTGAAGGCGAAGCGCAGCGTGGCGCGCCCGTTGGCGGGATTGCGCCACAGGTACACGCCGAGCAGCGCCTTCGGCTCGAAGCGCCACGCGGTCTCTTCGCGCACCTCGCGCACCACGGCGGCCAGCAGCGTCTCACCGTGCTCGACGTGCCCGGCCGGCTGATTGAAGACCAGCCGCTGCCTGACACGCTCCTCCACGACCAGGAAGCGGCCGGCCCTCTCCGTGACGGCCGCGACGGTCACGTCAGGCGTTCGGGACATGGGAAAGGATTATAGCCGTCGGCGCTGCGACGGCTGCTCGGCAGTTCAGCCGCGGCGGGCGGTGCGGGTGCGCAGGCCGCGCTCGACCTCGCTGGCGTTCCACACCTGATCGAACTCCTGGAGGTACAGCCGCGCCATTACCTGATTGTTGATGTCGGCGACGCCGTCCCAGCTCTCGGCTCGCATGCGATAGACGATCGCCCGGTCGTCGGCGATCAGGTACGCGGAGGCGCGCTGCGGCGCCTGGGCGGCGGCGTAGCGGATGTCGATGCAGCTCGAGAGCCGCTTGCCCATGGCCACGAAGCGGTTGCTGTCGCGCATGACACGCGTCGGCTCGGCAAGGAGCACCCGCACCTTGGAGAAGCTGCGCGTCAGCACGAAGTGCTTGATGACCTCGAGAAAGGCCGTCTGGTCGTACAGATCCGGCTCGAGGTCGGGCGTATAGATAGTGATGCGGCGCTGCGCGGTGGCGGCGATCTCGTTGACCGCGGCGCGCACCTCGGCGAGCGAGCTGAGGACGGTCAGCGTCTCCCCGCCCTCTCGCGGCGGCGGGGTCGTGCCGCTCCCGGAGCCCGCCGACTCCGAGGCGTAGCGCGCGTTCGCGAGCTGCGCCAATGCACTGTTAACGTCCAATTCCCCGGTCACTGCCACGAGTGGCGCCCCGTCTTCGCCTGCACGGCCGGCAGGCAGTGCCGCATCTTAGTGACTGCACTCTGATTTTCGTTGCCAAACCGGTCACGGTTTGGCCGCCGCACCCGCCCGCAGCCAGTCAAAAGCGAGGTGCAGTTCGCATTTTATAAAGGCGCCAGTGTCGCCAGTTGCCGACAGTGGCGCTCGGTCAGAGCACCAGGGCGGAGGCTTGGGCGCGAGCTCAGACCTGCCGTGCCAGCTGCGCGGCGAGACCCACGTAGTCCGCCGGCCGCAGCGCCTTGAGACGTGCCTTCTCGCTCTGCGCGAGGGGCAGAGTCTCGACGAAGGCTGCGAACGCTGCGGCGTCGATCGCGCGGCCCCGGGTGAGCTCCCTCAGCCGCTCGTAGCCCCCCGGGACCCCCGCGGCGCGCAGCACCGTCTGCACGGCCTCCGCCAGCACTTCCCACGCCGCATCGAGGTCCGCGGCCATGCGCTTACGGTCGGCCTCGATCTTGGCCAGGCCGCGGCCGAGCGCGCTCCAGGCGATGAGTGCGTGTGCGAGTGCGACGCCGAGGTTGCGCAGCACGGTCGAATCGGTGAGATCCCGCTGCCAGCGGGACAGCGGGAGCTTCTCGGCGAAGTGGCGCAGCAGCGCATTGGCCACGCCACAGTTGCCCTCGGCGTTCTCGAAGTCGATCGGGTTCACCTTGTGCGGCATGGTCGATGAGCCGACCTCGCCTTCGTGCGCGCGCTGGCGTAGGTAGCCGAGCGAGATGTATCCCCAGAGGTCGCGGGCGAGATCGATGAGCACGACGTTGACCGCCGCGAGGGCGTCGCAGTACTCGCCGATCCAGTCGTGCGGTTCGATCTGCGTGGTCCAGGGGTTGTACTCGAGCGCCATCGAGCTCACGAACGCCCGCGAGACGGCCGGCCAGTCGACCGCCGGGAGCGCGAGAGCGTGGGCGTTGAAGTTGCCGACTGCGCCGTTCCATTTTCCGAGGATGCTTACCGCGGACCAGCGGCGCTGCGCGCGCCTGAGGCGCGCGGCGAAGTTGGCGAGCTCCTTGCCGAGGGTGGTGGGGCTCGCCGGCTGACCGTGCGTGCGGGCCGGCATGGGCATGTCGGCGTAGCGATGCGCGAGCTCGGTCAGCTCGACGCCGCGGGCGTCGAGGGTGCCGAGCAGCGCCGCGCGGGCCGCCTGCAGCAGCCGCGCGTAGCTCAGGTTATTGATGTCTTCGGAGGTGCAGCCGAAGTGCACGAGCTCGAGGGTCGCATCGGCGGCGCCGGCCCTGGCGAGCTGCTCGCGCACGTAGTATTCGACCGCCTTGACGTCGTGGTTGATGCGCGCCTCGATCGACTTGACGGCTTCCGCCGCGGCTGGCTCGGGCGCGGATGCGAGCTGGCGTGCGCACTCGCCCACCGCGGGGCTGAAGTGGGCTCCCGGCAGTTGCGGCACGGCCGCCGCCACGTGCAACAGCCACTGCGCCTCGATGCGGATGCGCTCGAGAACAAGTGCGCGCTCGGCGAGCAGGGCACGCAGCGGCGCGGCCGCTGCCTGATAGCGCCCATCCACCGGCGAGAGCGCATCGAGCGCTGACATCAGGTCGCTGCAGCTCGCGGACATGCGTTAACATGATAACGCATACAGTCGCCCGGCCGGGCCTCGGCTGCCGACTTTGGCAGCGCGGGCGGCCGCGGAGTGCGAGCATGACGAGTTCCTTCCGGGTGGAGCATGACAGCATGGGCGAGGTCAAGGTGCCGGCGGAGGCGCTGTGGGGCGCGCACACCCAGCGCGCGGTGCAGAACTTCCCCGTAAGCGGCCTCACCATGCCGCGAGCCTTCATCGCCGCGCTCGGGCTGGTGAAGCAGGCCGCGGCGCGTGCGAACAGGAGTCTGGGGCTGCTCGATGAGCGCATCGCGCAGGCGGTGGAGTCGGCCGCGGCGGAGGTCGCGGCCGGCAACCACGACGCGCAGTTCCCGATCGACGTCTTCCAGACCGGCTCCGGCACGAGCAGCAACATGAATGCGAACGAGGTTGTGGCGGCGCTGGCATCCCGGCGCCTCGGCAGCCCCGTGCACCCCAACGACCATGTCAACATGTGTCAGAGCAGCAACGACGTCATTCCGACCTGCATCCACGTGAGCGCGGCGCTCGCGGTGCGCCGCGAGCTCACCCCGGCGCTCGCGCACCTGGCCGGGGCGCTCGGCGGCCGCGAGCGCGAGCTCGCACGCATCGTCAAGACCGGGCGCACGCACCTGATGGACGCGATGCCGGTGACACTCGGTCAGGAGCTCTCGGGGTGGCGCGCCCAGATCGAGAATGGACTGGCGCGACTCGAGTCGGTGCAGCCGCGCCTCTCGGCGCTGGCGCAGGGAGGCACCGCCGTCGGCACCGGCATCAACGCGCATCCGGAGTTCGGGCGGCGATGCTGCCAGGAGCTCTCCAAGCTCACCGGCGTCACGTTTACGCCGGCGCGCAATTACTTCGAGGCCATGTCGGCGCAGGACACGGCGGTGGAGCTGTCCGGACAGCTGAAGGTCATCGCCGTGAGCCTCATGAAGATCGCCAACGACCTGCGCCTGATGAACAGCGGGCCGCTCGCCGGACTCGGCGAGATCGCGCTGCCCCCGCTCCAACCGGGCAGCAGCATCATGCCCGGCAAGGTGAATCCGGTGATCCCCGAGGCCGTCACCATGGTGGCCGCGCAGGTCATCGGCAACGACACGAGCATCACGATCGCCGGCCAGTCGGGCAACTTCCAGCTGAACGTCATGCTGCCGGTGATCGCGCACAATCTGCTCGAGAGCATCCGGCTGCTCGCCAACGTGACGCGGTTGCTGGCCGACAGCGCCGTCGCCGGCTTCAAGGTCAACGAGGCGCGCATCGCCGCGGCGCTCGACCGCAATCCCATCCTGGTGACGGCGCTGAACCCGGTGATCGGCTACGAGAAAGGCGCCGCGATCGCGAAGAAAGCCTACGCTGAAGGGCGGCCGATCCGCGAGGTCGCCGGCGAGTCCACCAATCTGCCGCGCGAGGAGCTCGCGCGGCTGCTCGATCCGGCCGGGCTCACCCGCGGCGGCATCAAGGGCGGCACCGGCGGTGGAGGCTGAGCGCGCGGGCGCCGCAGGGCCGCGCGACTGGGCGCGGATCATCCGCGAGCGCCTGGCCGGCTCGCGCCCCCGCCATGATGTCTCGGAATGGCTGGTGCCGGGAGTGTGGGGACCGATCGATCCGTCGCAGCGGCGCTTCTATCCGCGCGATCCCGTCCCCGCCGCGGTGCTCGTGCCGCTCATCGAGCGGCCCGAGCTCACGATGCTCTTCACGCAGCGCGCGCCCGATTTGCGCAACCACGCGGGCCAGATCAGCTTCCCCGGCGGGCGCATCGAGAGCCGTGACGAAGGCAGTCCCCGTGCGGCGGCGCTCCGCGAGGCGCGCGAGGAGATCGGACTCGAAGAGCGCTTCGTGTCGGTGATCGGGTACCTCCCCGATCACCTGGTGATCAGCGGTTTCCGGGTGACGCCGGTGGTCGCGTTCGTGCAGCCGGGCTTCTCGCTGTCGCCGGACCCGAAGGAGGTTCAGGACACCTTCGAGGTGCCGGTCAATCATCTCTTCGATCCCGCCAGTCACCACCGCAACCGCCGCCGCTCCGCATTCACGGGCGAGGAGGTCGAGTTCTGCGACATCTCCTACGGCGAGCGCAATATCTGGGGCGCCACCGCCGGCATGCTCATGACCTTGTACCGTCTGTGCGTGGAGCCGCCGGCCGCCGATGCGGCACGGGTGGGGCCGCATGAGTGAGGCCGAGGCCGCGCTCGGCGCGCTGCTCGGGCTGATGGCGCGGCTGCGCGATCCGGAGCGCGGTTGCCCATGGGACCGCGAGCAGACTTTCGGCAGCATCGCTCCCTACACCATCGAAGAGGCCTACGAGGTGGCGGACGCCATCGAGCGCGCCGACCCGCGGCATCTGCGCGATGAGCTCGGCGACCTGTTGTTTCAGGTCGTGTTCCATGCGCGCATGGCGGAGGAGCGCGGCTGGTTCGATTTCGCGGCCGTCGCCCGCTCGATTCACGACAAGCTGGTGCGGCGCCACAGCCACGTGTTCGCCGGAACTTCGCCCGCGCCCGAGGAGCTCGTGCGGGTCTGGGAGGAGCAGAAAGCGCAGGAGCGGGCCGAGTCGGCCGGCGGCGCCCGGGCGGCGGAAGGCGCCGTGTTGGGAGGAGTCCCCAAAGCGCTGCCGGCGCTCACTCGCGCGGCGAAGCTCGGCCGGCGCGCGGCACGCGTGGGTTTCGACTGGCCCGAGGCATCTCAGGTGCGCGCCAAGGTGCAGGAGGAGCTCGCGGAGCTCGACCGGGCGCTCGCCGCCTTAGCCGGGCGCGGCTTCGATGCGCGCGCTCGGGAGTCGGTGGCGGATGAGCTCGGGGATCTCCTGTTCTCGATCGTCAACTGGAGCCGACACCTCGAGCTCGATGCGGAAGCGGCGCTCCGTGCGGCCAGTGCCAAGTTCGAGCGCCGCTTCGCGGCCATGGAAGCGCTGGCGCGCGCACGTGGTCTCGATCTCAAGCAACTCTCGGCGGCCGAGTGGGACGCGCTGTGGAGCGAGGCGAAACTGAACGGCGCCTGAACGCACGCCCGACGGCTGAGATTCGCGGCTCGAGAGGCGGATGCGCTACGCTTGCGCGCACCGATGAAGACCCGCGCCGCACTCCTTATCCTATGGTTGCCGGTGGTCGCGTGGCTCCCCGCGGCGCATGCGGGCGCCGCGGCGCCGGACAGCCGTGCCGCACCGGCCCGCACGATGACGACGAGCGCGGTCTCGATGGACCAGGCTGTCAAGATGGTCGAGCGGCGCTTTCACGCCCGGGTAGTCAAGGCCGAGACGGAAAGAGACAACGGCCGCACGGTCTACGTGCTGCGCCTCCTGAACGATGCGGGCAAGGTGTGGACCGTCCGGGTGGACGCCAGGGACGGGGTGGTTCAATAGGCGCGCCAAGAAAAGGGGAGGCATGCGCGTACTGGTGGTCGAGGACGAGGCGACGCTGCGCGATTCGCTGCAGGAGCGCCTCGCCGCCGCGGGCTTCACGGTGGATGTGGCGCGCGACGGCAACGAGGGGTTGTTTGCCGGACTCGAATATCCGCTCGACGTGGCCATCGTCGACCTCGGGCTCCCGAATCTGCCAGGCCTCGAGGTGATCCGCCGTCTGCGGGCCGCGCGCAAGACTTTCCCGATCCTGATACTCACGGCGCGCGACAACTGGCAGGACAAGGTCGAGGGGCTGCAGGCGGGCGCGGACGACTACGTCGCCAAGCCCTTTCACTTCGAGGAGGTGCTCGCGCGACTGCAGGCGCTGCTGCGGCGCGCGGGCGGCTGGGCGAGCCCGCAGCTGACGTGCGGAAGCGTATCGTTGGATACGCGCGCGCAGAGCGTGCAGGTCGGCGGCGCGCCAGTGGAGCTCACCACGTTCGAGTACCGCATCCTCGAGCACCTCATGCTGCGCGCCGGCGATGTGATCTCCAAGACCGAGCTCACCGAGCGGCTGTACGACCAGGACTTCGAGCGCGACAGCAACGTCATCGAGGTGCTGGTCGGACGGCTGCGCCGCAAGCTCGACCCGCGGGACGAGCTGCATCCTATCGAGACGCTGCGCGGCCGGGGCTATCGCTTCGCGCTGCCGCGCGACTCGGGGTCCTGAGCCACCCGGCGCCAACGTGCACTCGCTCAGCCGGCGGTTGCTGCTATCGGTTTCCGCGCCGCTCGCGCTGTTCTTCGGCGTCATGATGGTGGTGCTCGACACCGGCTTTCGGGCGCTGTCCGAACGGACGCTCCGGGAGCTGCTCGACTCGCAGATGGTGTCCCTGATCGCGGCCGCCGAGCCGCAGCCCGACGGCGGTTACGCCCCGCCCCCACAGGTGCGCGACCAGAGGCTGTCGACGCCGCACTCGGGACTGTACGCGCAGATCCGCTCCCAACAGCATCAGTGGGGCTCCCCGTCGACGGCCGGGCTCGCCGCCGATTTCGGTCCGCTGCTGGTGCCGGGCGAGCGCACGATCACTTACGCCGCCTTCGATCATGACCGCGTCGCGATCGAGAGCCGCGCGATCCAGTTTGCGGACGATCCGACCGGCGCACGCGCGCTCACCTTCAGCGTTGCGGTGAGCCTGAGTCCGTACGAGGAGCAGCTGTGGCGATACCGCCAGCGGCTGGTCGGTTGGTTCATCGGGCTCATGCTGGTGCTGCTCGTCACACTCGCCGCGCTGCTGCAGTGGGTGCTGCGGCCGGTGCGCCGTCTGGAGCGGGAGATCCACGAGGTGGAGGAGGGCCGCCGCGAGAATCTCGGCGCCGGCTATCCGCGCGAGCTCGACGGCGTTGCGACCCACCTCAACGCGCTGCTCATCGGGGAGCGCAAGCGCGTCGCCCGCTACCGCGACACCCTCGGCAATCTCGCGCACAGTCTGAAGACGCCGCTCGCCGTCATGCGCTCGAGTCTGCCCGGCGAGGCCCGCGGCAGCGCGGTGTCGGCGGAGATCGACCGCATGAGCGGCATCATCGAGCACCAGCTGAAGCGTGCCGCCGCCTCGGGGGGCGCGCTCCTCGGGCAGGCGCCGGTGGACGTGGCGCAAGTTGCTGCTGAGCTGCGCGGCGCGTTGCTCAAGGTATATGGGAACAAGGACCTCTCGCTCGAGCTCGCGGTTGCCCCGGGGACCCAGTTCGTCGGCGATCGCGGCGACCTGACGGAGCTGCTGGGAAATATTCTCGACAACGCCTGCAAATGGTGTCGCAGCCGGGTGCGGCTGACGGCCGGGAGCGACGAGAGCGCAGACCCCCGTGAGCGGCTCAGCCTCGTCATGGAGGACGACGGGCCCGGCATCTCGGAAGCCGACCGAGCGCGGGTGCTCGAGCGCGGCGTACGCGCCGATCAGAACGTGCCGGGGCACGGGCTGGGGCTCGCGATGGTGCACGACACCGTGGATCTCTACGGCGGGCGGCTGTCGATCGACACCTCGCCGCTCGGGGGCGCACGGGTCACGGTCAGGCTGGCGGGGCGTTGATCGGCTCAGCGCGCTGAAAAGCACAAGCGCGTGAGGAAAGCCTTCGCTCGCGGCAGCTCAATCACTGGTCGATCTTGAACTCGATTCCCTGAGCGAGCGGCAGCTCGCGGCTCCAG
>Ga0209161_10001801_pt1 | contig 17658 bp, 14 predicted proteins | sample GraSoiAngelo_155_FD_186169 | JGI IMG/M metagenome (GOLD analysis project Ga0209161, IMG submission 186169) | Grasslands soil microbial communities from the Angelo Coastal Reserve, California, USA - 14_1009_13_30cm (SPAdes) (version 2) | ecosystem: Environmental > Terrestrial > Soil > Grasslands... | reverse complement strand
GGCGTCGAGTAGCTTCGCCTCGGGCGACTTGAAGGTCCAGGCGAACTGCGTCGGATCCGACACCGCGGGGTTGCACACGTAGATCTGGACGCCGGTGGCTTTGGCGTGGAAGGCCGCCGCGTTCCCCGCGGGCACTTTCAGGATCGCCGGCACCTCCGGCCCGCTCCGGTCCCGAATCCACCCCGTCGAGAGCGCCGCGCCGACGAGCAACGCGACCGCCGAAAAGCCGCGCGGCGCCATCACGCCATCCCCAGAGACGAAACGAGTCCCGCGAGCAGCTCGGGCAGATCGGAGACCAGATCGTCGAGCATGCCCGACAGGACCGACGCGGTACTCGCGAGGATCCACAGGACCACGAACCATGCATGCAGCCGCTGGCGCTGCATGCTGTTGCCATCGAGCGTGACGACGAGACGGATCATCTCCGCGACCGACTCGACCGACAGCTTTCGCATGAGATTCGCCCGGTGACACTCGACGGTCTTCTCGCGTACCCCGAGCAGCGCCGCGATCTTCTTGTTGGTGTGGCCGTCGACCACCAGGTCGAGCACCTCGCGTTCGCGCGGTGTCAGGAGCGCGAGGCGCCGGGCGAGCTCGGCGCACTGAACCTCGAGCTGACACGTCGCCCGGTCGAGCTCGATCGCCTGGTGGATGCGATCGAGAAGCAGCTGGCGGCTGAACGGCTCCTCGAAGTAGTCGAACGCCCCCGCCTTGAGCGCGTCCACCGCCGTGCGCACGTCGCCATAGCTCGTGACGACGATGACCGGCAGCCCGAGGTTCCGGGCGGCGAGCTCGCGCTGCAGGCCGAAGCCGCCCATCCCCGGGAGACAGAGCTCCAGGAGGAGGCAACCCGGCCGCCGCCCGCCGAGCGCGGCGAGAAAGGCCTCCGCAGTCGCGTACGTCTCGACCGCGAGCCCCACCGACGTGCAGAGCTGGCGGAGCGCTTCGCGCGCAGGCTCGTGGTGATTCACGATGAAGACCCACGGCACCACGCCGGAAACCGCGGGCACGGTGCTCTCGGCGGGTCGTTTGCCGTCCTCGCTCGGCTTCGAGATCGCGATCGACCGGTCGTTCGCCATAGGTCGGCCATGATCGCCGCACGGGTACCCGACCGTCAATTGTAAGAACTCCGCAGGCACCCGCGGGAGAACCCATATCGCAGGATCAGTGGCGCGCGGGCATCTCCTCGACGCGCAACGGAACCGTCGCCGCCACCTGTCCGTCGACGAGGACGTCGAACGCGTAGCGCCCGGGACGGTCGAAGTTCAGGTTGCTCACGTTGAGGACGTGGTCGGCGCGGATCGTCTCGCCGAGTTCGCCCGGCTGCAGGGTCATCGCGCCGGGCAACCGGAAGAGGACGATGCCGTCGCTCGACCGGAACTGCACTTCGACCTGGCGGGTGGTTCGCGCCTCCGTCGCCTGCGCCTCGAAACGGACGACGAGGTGCAGGTGCGCATGCGTCGTCGGGAAAGTCGACGCGTAGATCGTGTCGAAGATCCCGAGGATGTTGAGCTTGCCCTCGCGCGAGACGTTCGAGTAGTCGGCGAGCAACGCGAGGCTGACGCGCATCCCGGCGGCGCGCCTCAGCGCCGCCGCGCTCGCATGCGCCGCGCCTCGGCTTTCCGCTCGGGCTTCGCCGGTGCACCCTCGACGAGCCGCGGCAGCGTGCGTCCGAGGGGCTGCCGCGCGATGCCCCGCTCGGTGACGATCGCGGTGACGAGCTCGTTCGGGGTCACGTCGAAGGCCGGGTTCAGCACGCGGATGCCGCTCGGCGCGATCTGCCGCCCGAGCACGTGCGTCACCTCGCGGACGGGGCGCTCCTCGATCGGGATCTTGTCGCCGTTGGGGCAGCCGAAATCGATCGAGGAAAGCGGCGCGGCGACGTAGAACGGGATCGCGTGCCGGTGCGCCAGCACGGCGAGCGGATAGGTGCCGATCTTGTTGGCGACGTCGCCGTTCGCCGCCGTCCGATCGGTGCCGACGATCACGCAGCTCACCCGCTCGCGCTGCATCAGATGACCCGCCATGTTGTCGGTGATGAGCGTCACGGGGATGCGGTCCTTCTTCAGCTCCCACGCGGTGAGCCGCGCGCCCTGGAGGAAGGGTCGCGTCTCGCAGGCGATGACCTGGATACGCTTGCCGGCGTCGATCGCCGCCCGCACGACGGCCAGCGCCGTCCCGAAGCCCGCGGTCGCCAGCGCCCCGGCGTTGCAGTGGGTGAGGACGGTGGCGCCGTCCTCGAGCAGCGCGGCGCCATGCATGCCGAGCGTACGGTTCGTCGCCACGTCCTCGTCGTGGATCGCGAGCGCCTCGCGCTCGAGCAGCGTCCGGATCGTGTCCGGGGAGCGGTGGCGGTTGCGCGTGAAGACGCGGCGCATGCGCTGGATGGCCCAGAAGAGATTCACGGCCGTCGGGCGCGTCGAGGCGAAGGCGCGGCAGAGGCGCTCGAAGTCGCGGGCGGGGTCGGCGGCGCGCAGCGTGCGCGCGCCGAGCGCGATACCCATGGCCGCCGCGACGCCGATCGCCGGCGCGCCGCGGATGACCATGTCCTTGATGGCGCGCGCGACCTCGCGGTAGTCGCGATAGACGCGGTAGACCTCGCGCGTCGGCAGCACGCGCTGGTCGAGCATGACCACGCAGCCGCTTCTCCACTCGATGGTTCGGACTGGCATGGCGTGCGTCGACCTCCGCGCGGAGCATACCCGAATCGCCTTCCACGCAACAGCGCAACGACGAAACGCGCCGCTGTCCTTGACGTCGCGACGGCGCGCTCGATATCGTCCGTGCACCACGCATGAGCGACTACAGCCAGACGTACTCCACCGTGGTCGTCGCCTCCCCCGAGGACTGCTTCGCCGTGCTCACCGACTTCGAGGCGTACCCCGACTGGTCCTCGCCCATCGCGGAGAGTCGCGTGCTCGAGCGGTACCCCGACGGGCTCGCCCGGCGCGTGGCCATGGCGCTCGACATGAAGATCAAGACCGTGCGCTACACGCTCGAGTACACGTACGATCGGCCGCGCGGCGCCCGCTGGCGTCTCGTCGAGGGCGACGTCAAAGACGTGCAGGGCTCCTACAGCTTCGAGCCGGCGGCCAGCGGCACCACGGCGACCTGTACACAGTCGATCGACGTCGGGTTCTGGATCCCGGGCTTCCTGCGGAGCGTGTTCGAGAAGAAGGCGCTCCAGGATTCCGTCGAGGAGTTCCGGAAAGCCGTCGAGTCGCGCGGCCGGGCCTAGGAGGGCGACCCGAGACTCATGTCTCGGGTCGGAGCCAGACGCGAGCGTGAGGGGGTAGTACCACGCGCGACCGGCGTGCCGCGGCTGGCAAAGCCAGCGCGGCATGCGGGGTACGCGCCCGGCGCGCATCGCTCGATCGGCGGATGCCGCCGCAGCGGTGAAACCGCCAGCCTTCGGCGTGCTGGACAGGCCTCGCACAGAGGCGTCGGCGGGGCGGGCGTACCTCGTCTGTCGCGCCGGCTTTCGCCGGCCGCGACATGCGGCGCGCGCGGGTCACCGAGCGTTCCACTCTCGCGTCCGGTCCCGACCCGAGATGTATCTCGGGTCGGCCTCCTAGCCCGCGGCGCGCGCGGCCCAGGTGGCCGGCGCCGCCCGGCCTTCGAGCCACCGGCTGGCGACGAGAAGACGCCAGAGGCACCGGCCGTGATCGCGCTCGCCCGCGAGGTGCTCCTGCCAGAGCCTCTGCACGTGGTCGGGCAGGAAAATGCCCTGGGCGCGCACGCGCGCCGGTGCCAGCAGGTCCTCCGCGAGCGCGCGGAGACTCCCCGCGCGCCACGCCTCGGGCGGCGGCGCCGGAGCGCGATGCGCCGCGGCCCGCAGCGTCCGCGGCAGGAGGTCCGCCATCGCCGCGCCGAGCAGAGACTGCCGATCGCGCACGCCGCTCCGGCTCGCGGGGGGCGTGCTGGCCGCGATCTGCGCCAGGCGATGGTCGGCGAAGGGCAGCCGCAGCTCCAGACCCGCGGCCGCGGCCGCGACGATGACGGACGCGCGCGCGGGAAGGCGAAACGCGACCTCCACGTAGTGGATCGCGTCGCGTGTGTCCGTGGCACCCGCCGCGGCCGCGTCGGCGAAGAGCGCGGCGAGCGACCGCCATGGCGTGGCGTCCCCCATGAGCGCGAGCGCTTCCGGCGTGTAGAGCGTGGCGCGCTCTTCCGGCAGCACGAGGCTCACGGTGCGCGCGTAGAGCTCGAGCGGTGCGAGCCGGGCCGCGCCGATCGTCGCATGCACGGCGGAGGACAGGAGGGCCGGCGCGACGCGTCCCGTGACGACGACCAGCTCGCGCGCGACCGCCGGCAGGCTCCCGTAGTACCGGACACGCGCGGCGGCACGCGCCGGCGCCGAGCTGCCGAAGATCTCCTCGCCGCCCACGCCGGCGAGCGCCACGCCGAGGTCGGCCGCCGCGCGCGCGATGGCGACCGCGAGAACCGCGTCGTCGAGGCTCGCGCCCGGGCCGCCCTCGGCGGCCAGCAGGCCGTCGAGCAGGGCCGGCCAGTCGGGCGCCGTGTCGACCGGGACGTGCTTCACGCCGAGCCGCGCGGCGAGCCGGGCGGCACCGCGTCCCTCGCCCGCGAACGTTGCGGTATAGGCGGCCGCGGGCGGCCGCTCGTCGGCCGCGACGAGGCTCAGGATCGCGGCGGCGTCGAGCCCGTCCGAGAGGAGCAGCCCACCGACGACGCCCGCGAGGCGGAGGCGGATCGCGTCCCGCGCCTGGTCGCGGACGAGCACCGCCGCGTCGGCGGCGGCGAGCCGTCGCTCGGGAAAGCTGAGATGCCAGTAGCGCTGGAGTCGGAGGCGACCGCCTTCCCACACGGCGAGCTCCGCGGGCGCGAGCTGGCGGATGGCGGGGTGCAGCGTGCCGGGCGGCGGGATGAAGCCGAAGGTGAGGAACGTGTCGAGCGCGGCGGCGTCCCACGCCTGGGCGACGCCGGGCAACGCCGTCAGCGCACGCAGGGCCGAGCTCGCGGCGAGCCGATGGCCGTCGGCGGCGAAGTAGAGCGGCACGAGCCCGAGGTGGTCGCGCGCGAGCAGCAACCGGCCACGCTGGGCGTCCCACAGCGCCAGGGCGAACGCGCCGCGGAGCGCCTTCACGCATTTGAGGCCGCGCTCCTCGTAGAGGTGCGCGACGATCTCGGCGTCGTCGCGTCCGCTGAGCGAATGCCGGCCGCCGAGCGCGACGGTGAGCTCGCGGCGGTTGTACAGCCGGCCGGCGAGGACCGCGCGCACCGATTGATCCTCGGTGGTGCCGACCGGCGGGCTCGGCTGACCATGCGACGCCATGTGCGCCAGCAGCAGCGCGCGCCCCGTGAGATCCGCGCCTCTCCACCCGCCCTCCGGCGGCTCGTGATCGGGCCAACCGGCGAGCACGAGCATCGTGTGCATGCTCAACCGGAACCGACCAGCTCGACCTCCTCCTGCACGACGGCCATCGTATACTCGCGGTCCGCGGTGCGCAGCCTGGCGCGGAGCTGGAACGCATCGTGGTGGAAGGTGAGCTCGGCGGGGACGCCGGAGCGCGGCACGAGCGCGTAGCCGAACACGAGCGGCAGGCGGCCGATGGCGAGCAGCGAGAGGACCGGCGCCGAGCGGCGTTCGCCATGGCGCGACGCGTACCAGCCCTGCGGGCGCGCATCCTCGATGCCATGAACGGCGCGCATCTCGTGCATCCCGGCGGGGACGATCTGGACCTGCGCCGCGTCGGAGCGGGCGGCCGTGAAGACCGGACGGCCGCGGCAGACGGCGGCGAGCTGCACGTCGGGATGCAGATGGATGAACGACTCCGCCTCGACACCACCCGCGCCGAGCAGCTCGTCGGCGATCACCCAGAAGCGGCCCGGCAGACAGAAGACGCGCCGGCGGTGTTTCAGCGCCGGCGTGCGGTGCGCGAAGCCGTCGTGCGTGCCCGAGAAGTAGAGGAGCCCGTCGCGCATGATCCAGCGGACGTCGCTCACTTCGGGCCAGCGGCGATCGTCGACGTCGTCGACGGCCACCGTGTTGTGCGCGCGCGTGCTCCGGAAGTAGTCGCCCCACGGGCCCGGATCCTCGCCCCCCACCCCGGCGTCGACGATGAGCCGCATGCCGCCGACCGAGAGCTCGTAGCCGAACAGGTTCGGGTCGCCGCCCGGGGGCGGCGTGCCGCCGTCGAGCAGCATGACGTCGCCGGCGTCGCCGGGGAGCACGTAGAACCCGGTCCGGCGGAGCGCCCGCGGCTCGGCGGATTCCCGTCGCCGGGGCAGGTTCGCATAGGCCCGCCGGCCGGCCTCGCCGAGCACGAGCAGCGGCCAGACGCCCGGCAGCTCCCCCGCGGCGGCGAGCGCGGGCTCGTGGAACAGGGCGGCGGCGGTGGCGAGCAGCTCGCGCGCCGGCCGGGCGACCCCGAGCGCGGCATCGTGGAAGAGCGGCAGCTCGCCGTCGGGATGGAGGAGACGCGCCAGGAAGTCCGCCATGCTCTTCACGATCTTCCGCGCCCACGGCGGCGCGTCGTCGTTGGCGGCCCGCAGGAATGCCAGGACCTCGAGGTAGTCGGCGAGGACGAGCGCGTGGGCGACGGGGTTCCGCCCGCGGTGGCCCCCGTCCTCGTGCACCTGCTCGCGGAGCTGGCTCCAGAGGAGCGCCGTGCCGGTGTCGAGCCAGCTGCGCGCCTCGAGTCCGTCGAAGAAGCGCCCGGCCATGAAGAGCGCCCGGGCCGCTGCGACGAGCCAGTGGTCCGCGGGCTGCTCGCCCACGACGGCGGCGAGCGCCGCGGCCTGCGTGTAGACGCTGTCGCGAAGCGCCCGGCGCCCGCTCGGGTCGTCCCGCAGCTCGCGCGCGAAGAAGAGATCGACGGAGATCAGGTTCGGGATGCGCCGGGCGAGCGCCGGCAGCTCCCACGGCACGCCAGTGAACTGCGGCGCGCCCGTGATCCAGTCGCGCGTGAGGCCGATCGCGACGTCATACCAGCCCGCCCGAACCTCCGGGGTGGGCGCCAGCGTCGCCGCGACCCCGACGGCGAACAGCTCGTCGAGGCTGTTGAGCGCGATCACCCACGCCTTCGGCTGCCCGCGCGGCTCCCAGTCGACGCGCCCCGGAAAGCCGATCGTCCGGCCGAAGTACTGGAAGCGCCGGCCACGGAGTGCTTCGGCGCGCTCGAGGAGGGGGCGCGCCTCGCCCAGGTGCTGACGTCCGAGCCCGGCGAGCCCTGGCAGGAACGGCTCGCCATAGCGCGTTCGCGGCTCGACGCGCTTTCTCCACCCCGGCGCCGCGAAGAGCGAGCGCAAGCGCGCCGGCAGGCCCGCGCGCTCAGCCCGATGCCCAACGTGCAACGGCTGAACGTCCGCCACGCCGCGTCCTCCCCACGCTGCCACTCTAGCCGACGACACGCCGCACGTCGAGTCCGGCGACGATGTTTCACCGGTCATTTTCGTACGAGCCCGTCGGCTGTTTCGGCTTTCTTTTGTTCTGGCAACTGGCGCTTGCAGCCGCCCCGGCGGTCGTCTAGAAGCCGACCGCGCCATGCTCGCGCTCCGCCAGGCGCTCCGCGACCTCCGCCGCCGTCGCGTGCGGAGCGTGCTCACGATGGGCGGCATCGCCATCGGCGTCGCGGCGCTCGTGCTGCTCGGCTCGCTCTCGGAGAAGATGAGTCGGCTCGTCGCCGGCGGACGCGACTTCGCGACGGGCCAGGTGACCGTCAGCGGCGCCGGAACGGGCGCGCTCACCGGGATGACGCGCGGCGGGCTCCTCGCCGCGCAGCAGCTGCACGCACTCGACGGCATCGAAGGCGTGGCCGCGGTGGCGCCGATCGTGATGTTTCCGGCGGCGGATGCCCCCGCGGCCCTGCCGCTGACGCTTCCTCCCATGATCTTCGGCGTCGACGTCGAAACGCTCGTCCTCAATCGTCGCTCGCCACCGCCGCGCGTCGCCGCCGGCCGCCTCGCAGCGGCGCCGGGCTCGGACGAGGTCGTCCTCGGCAGCCAGGTGGCGCGCGTCTACCGCGCGGCCGTCGGCGATCCGATCACGCTCCGCGGCCGGCTCTTCCGCGTCGTCGGCGTCCTCGAGCCGACGCTGACCGGCCCGGACAGCTTCGTCTTCATGTCGTTCCCGTCGGCCGAGCGGCTCCTGATCGACAGCGAGCCGCTCCTCCGGCGGCTCGTGATGGTGCCGGGCGCGAACCTGCTGCCGATCGCCACCGCCGCGGCCGTCTTCTGGGCGAACGGCGAGGATCCCGAGGCGGTGGCCGCTCGTATCCGCGAGCGCCTCCCCGACCTCTCGGTGGTGTCGCCGCGGGATGCGACCGTCCAGCTCGATCGCGCCGTCACCTTCCTGAACGCCCTGATCGTGGGCAGCGGGCTCGTGGCGCTCCTGGTGGCCTCGCTCGCGGTCACGAACACCATGTTCATGGCGGTCGTCGAGCGCCGGCGCGAGATCGGGCTCCGGCGCGTCGTCGGCGCGACGCGCCGCCAGGTGATCGCCCAGCTGCTCGCCGAGGCGACGGCGCTCGGCGTCCTCGGGAGCATCCTCGGGCTCTGCGCCGGCGCGCTCGGCGTCGGCGGCCTGAACACGCTGACCGAGCGCCTCGGCGCCGCGATTTTCCTGCTGACGCCGCGTCTCGCGGCGGCCGCGGCTCTGCTGCCCGCCGCGCTCGCGGCAGTCGCCGGGCTCTGGCCGGCGTGGCGCGCCGCACGCCTCCCGCCGACGGACGCGATCCGCTACGCGTGAGCGCGAGGCTCAGGCCGACGTCGGCGGCCCCGCCGCGTCGGGACGCGGCCCGTGGCGGCGCCGCCGGCGCCGGCGCCGGCGGCGGTGATGTCCGGGCGGCTGCGCCGGCGGCCCCGACGCACCCGCGGCCGCCACCACCGGCGGCAGCGGCGGCGCGCCGAACTCCGCCGCGAGATCGTCGGCACCCGGGTCGAGCGTCGGTAACGGAGCTGGCGGCGGCGGAGCGGCCACCAGCCGCTCCGGCCGCGGCGGCCGCTCCGCGGGGCCGGAAGCAGCGCCGTCGCCCGGCCGCCGGCCGCGCCGCCGGCGCCGGCGGCGGCGGTCGGAGCCATCCCGCGACTCGCTTGCGTGCATCGGCTCGCCCTGCGCGGAGGGGTGCTGCCAGGGTCGCCGAGGATGGCGGTGGCGCTGCGCGCGGCCGTGCCCCATCGGCGGCGCGACGCTCTGCCGACGGCAGAGGTCGCACCGGCCGCACGGGGTGTCGTCGGTGTCGCCGAAGTAGCGCCGCAGCGCGACGCTCCGGCAGCCCTGCTCGTTGGCGTACTCGACGACCGCCCGCAGCCGCCGGGCGTCCTCGCGACGCAGGATCTCGAAGCGCGAGCGGAGTGCCTCGACGCGATCGACGAGGGTGTCGAGCGCGACCGTGGGGTGCACCCGCCCGCCGTCCACGCGCTCGCAGATGCCGGCCTCGACGAGCACCGTCACGAGGGAGCTCGCCGCACGCTGCGAGATGCCGGCGGAGAGCGCGAGCTCCTCGATGTTGGCGTCGCGCTCCTCGCCCGCCCACGCGGCGAGCGCGCGCCCGAAGCGGCCGAGCAGCGCCGGCGAGAGACGCGAGAGCGCGAGCAGGTGCTCCTGGATCTCCAGATCCGACTCGTCGAAGAGGAGGATGCACTGCGCGCCGTGTCCGTCGCGTCCAGCGCGCCCGGCCTCTTGGAGGTAGCGCTCGAGCGACGCCGGCGCCTGGTAGTGGACGATGTAGCGGATGTCGGGCTTGTCGATGCCGAGACCGAAGGCGCTCGTCGCGACCATGACGATGCGCTTGCCCTTCCGCATGAACCGCGCCTGGTGCTCGGCGCGGTCCTTGTCGGTCATCTTCCCGTGGTAGCGGGCGCACGGCACCTTGATCAGCCGGAGGCCCAGCCAGACGTCCTCCACGGTCTTGGTGGTGGAGCAGTAGACGATGCCGGGGCGCGGCAGCCGCCGCGCGAGCTTGGCGAGCTGACGGAGCTTCTCGTCGCCGCTCGCCCGGCGGACCGAGAAGAAGAGATTGTGCCGATGGGGCGAGGAGACGATGACCTCCGGCTCGCGGAGCCCGAGGTAACGCACGATGTCGTCGCGGACGGGCGGCGTGGCGGTGGCGGTCAGCGCCAGGACGTGCCCGGCCTTGAGACCGACGAGCCGCTGGCCGAGCGCCAGATACGCGGGCCGGAAATCGTGACCCCACTCGGAGACGCAGTGCGCTTCGTCGACGGCCACGAGCCCGGGCGGCGTCTTCTCGAGCAAGGTGCCGAGCTCGTCGCCGGCCAGCGTCTCGGGCGTGGTCAGGACGAGCAGCGAGCCGCCCTGGGCGATCCGCGCGAGCGCGGCGCGACGATCGGCGGCGCCGACCGTGCTGTCGAGCCGCACCGTCGGGACGCCCACCTGCTGCATCTTGAGATACTGGTCTTCGAGCAGCGCGAGCAGCGGCGAGACGACGACCGTCGGCCGCAGCAGGAGCAGCGACGGCAGCTGGTAGCAAAGCGACTTGCCACCGCCCGTCGGCACGACCAGGAGCACGTCGCGCCCCTGGAGCACGGCGCGCATCGCGCGCTCCTGCTCCCGATGGAGGCGGGAGATGCCGAAGCGCTGCTGGGCGAGGCGCCGGAGATCATCCGTCGGACGCGGTGCGGATTCTCCGTTCAGGGCTACGGGTTCGAGGGTCTCCACCGTTTCAGCTCCGCCCGAGGGGCGGTATCTCTGTCAGTCGCCGGCTCCTCGAGGCGTCCCGGAGCCTCGATGCCGCACGCGACCCGGGACGACTGCGCCGGTAGTCCGCGTACGGGGGCGAGCCAGGGGCGGCGGCGACGACGCCTATCTGGCTCGCCCGCTCGTTTAACTCATCACGTCGGCAAAATCCACCCCGACGTGATCGGCCGGCCGCGGCGGCTCAGAAGAGGAGCAGGGAGGCGAAAGTGAACCCGAGGGAGATGCCGAGCGCGACGACGCCGAGCGCCACCTTGCCCGCGGTCTCGACCCCACGCCGGACCGGGCTCTTCTCAGCCGTGGATATGCGCTGGGCCTGCTCGGGGTCGATCTGCTCGACGTGCTGCTCGCTGCCGGCATCGATGGGCTCGACGCGCTGCTCGGTCACGGGCGGCAACGGCGTCACCGTCTGCTCGGCCGGCACGGCAGCGCCGGCAAGGCCGAGGAGCAGAACGAGCGGCAGGAGCGCGGCGCGCACGGCCGGCAGGATAGCCCACTCCGGACGACGGATGCGAGCCTCCGGCCTCGAAAGCCGATACCCGGCAGGGGTTTCCCCGGGTCGATTTGCCGGGAGGACCGTGGGCGGGTTAGGAAAAGACCCATGACCATCCACCGTCTGGGCGAGCTCGAGAACGTGATCGCGCAGGTGGCGGCCAGCTACGAGGCCGGGCGGCTGATCGATAGCCTGAGCAGCGCCCAGCTGCCGAACAAGCGCCAGGTGATCGAGTCTCTCGGGCATCTGAAGGCGGTCATGTACCTCGGCTACTACGCCACCGGCACGCTCGACGAGTCGAAGCTGCGTTTCGCGATCGCCTCCCATCTTTATCCGGCGTGCGAGATCCTCGTCGAGCAGATCCGGCGGGCGGCCAGCTATGAGGGGTTCCGGACCGCCACCCCGCGCGAGCCCGAATGGCCCGAGGCCGTGACCCTCGCGCTCTTCCGGAAGATCCCCGCGCTCCGGGCGCTCCTGTCGAAGGACGTGCTGGCGGCGTTCCAGGGCGACCCGGCGGCGAACAGCGTCGAGGAGGTCATCTTCAGCTATCCGTCGATCGAGGCGATCACCACGCACCGGATCGCCCACGAGCTCTACCGCGAGGGCGTCCCCATGCTGCCCCGCATCATGGCCGAGCACGCCCACGCCGTGACCGGGGTCGACCTCCATCCTGGCGCGTCGATCGGGGAGTCGTTCTTCATCGATCACGGCACCGGCGTCGTCGTCGGCGAGACGTGCGTGATCGGCAACGAGGTGAAGATCTACCAGGGCGTGACGCTCGGCGCCCTCAGCCTCGACCGCGGGGTGTCCGACGCCGGCACCAAGCGCCACCCGACGATCGAGGACAACGTCACGATCTACGCGGGCGCGACCATCCTCGGCGGCAACACGGTGATCGGGCGCGGCTCGATCATCGGCGGCAACGCATGGCTGGTCGAGTCCGTGCCGCCGAGTAGCCGCATCAGCTACGAACCCGCACGGCCGCGCTGAGCCGCGCGCCGTGCCGGCGACGCGGGTCGACGGCGCCTGGCGCCGGTCGGATGCCGTCGCGCTCGGCCTCGTCGCGCTCGTCGTCGCCATCTATGGCGAGGTCGGGGGGTTCGGCTTCGTCAACCTCGACGATGGACGGTACGTGTACACGAACCCGCACGTGCGGGCGGGCGTGACCCCGGAGGGCTTCCGCTGGGCATGGACGACGTTCACGGGGTCCAACTGGCATCCGGTCACGTGGCTCTCGCACATGCTCGACGTCGAGCTGTTCGGCGTGAAGCCCGGCTGGCACCATGCCGTGAACGTCGGGCTGCACGCGGCCGATGCGGTGCTGCTGTTCTTCGTCCTCCAGGCGGCCACCGCCGCGCGGTGGCGGAGCGCGACCGTCGCCGCGCTCTTCGCCGCGCACCCGCTGCACGTCGAGTCGGTGGCATGGGTCGCGGAGCGGAAGGACGTCCTCAGCACGGGCTTCGGATTGCTCGCGATGCTCGCCTACGTCGCGTGGGTCCGACGCGGGGGAGCCGTCCGCTACCTCGCCCTCGGGGTCTGTTTCGCCCTGAGCCTCCTCTCGAAGCCCATGCTCGTGACGCTGCCCGTCCTGCTCCTCCTGCTCGACGGGTGGCCGCTCGGCCGGCTCTCCGCCGCCTCGATCGTGGCGCGCGTCACGGAGAAGCTGCCGCTCTTCGTCATCGGGGCGGCGTCGAGCGCGGTGACGTACGTGGCGCAGGCGCATGGCGGCGCCGTCTCCTCGACCGAGTCGCTGCCGCTCCTCGCGCGGCTCGAGAACACCCTGCTCTCCTACGCGCAGTATCTCGCGATGACCGTCTGGCCCTCCCACCTCGCCGTCGGTTACCCGCATCCGGGATGGACGGCGGGCGGCATCGGCGTCGTGCAGGTCGCCACCGCAGCGCTCGTCCTCGGCGCGATCACCGCCGTCGTCGCGGTGCAGCGCCGGCGCCGTCCGTACCTCGCCGTCGGCTGGCTCTGGTACGGCGTGACGCTTCTTCCCGTCATCGGCATCGTGCAGGTGGGACTCCAGGGGCGGGCGGACCGGTACACCTACGTGCCGCTGATCGGGATCTTCGTCGCGCTCGCGTGGACCATCGGCGATCTCGCGGCACCATCCCGCCGCGCGCGCGTCGCCGTCGCCGCTGCGACGATCGCGCTGATCGCCGTCGCGGGCGCACTCGCGCGGCGGCAGGCCTCGTACTGGCGCGACAGCGTCACACTCTTCGGGCACGCCGTGGAGGTCGTGCCGGACGACGCCCTCGCGTGGCGAAACCTGGGTGTCGCCTACCACGACCTCGGACAGGACCGGCCGGCAGCGGCCGCGCTCAAGCGGTCCGTCGACCTGATGCCCTACGACGTCCACGCGTGGATGGATCTCGCCGTCGCCTACACGGCGCTCGGCCAGCGCGCGGACGCGGCCGAGTGCTTCGCGAAGGCGCTCGCGATGAACCCGGACGACCCGTCGCTGCTGTACGACGTCGCGATCGCGTCGGCCTCGCAAGGCCAGTGGGCCCGGGTGCGCGAAGTCCACGCGCGGCTGCAGCGCATCCGGCCGGAGCTGGCGGACCAGCTGGCGGCCCGACTGAAAGGCGCGCCGCTGTCGCCCTGACGCGCGGCCTACTGCGCCGGCCGGCTGGAATGCCAGACCGCGCGCGTGCCGCGACGGCGTTGCCGCACGAGACGCGGCTCGGCGATGAGCTTCTGGATCTCGCCCGGGGGATCGCCGGAAGCCGCTTTCTCGACGTTGCCCCCTTCGTGCCACGCGATCTCGGCGAGCAGGCGACGCGAGACCACCGAGCGGGGCTCGGTCGCGGTGACGTCGTCGGTCGAGACCGCGGCGTCGCGGTGCTTGATCAGGAGCCAGCCGGCGCGCCCGCCCGGCGCCGCCGACCGCGTGCGCACGAGGACCCAGGAGCCGGTGAGCTTTCGACCGTGGAGCGTGAACTTCAGCTCGCCCTTCCGCAGCGCCGCGTCGACGTCCGGGACGTCCGGGGTCCACGTCCCCCGATCCCACACCATCACCGTCCCGCCGCCGTACTCTCCCTCCGGAATGACGCCTTCGAAGGTCGCGTACTCGAGCGGATGGTCCTCGACCGCCATGGCGAGCCGCTTGACCGCCGGATCGAGCGACGGGCCCTTCGGCACCGCCCAGGAGAGGAGCACGCCGTTCCACTCCAGGCGGAAGTCGTAATGGAGGCGGGACGCGCGGTGCTTCTGGACCACGTAGACGAGCCGTCGCGCGCTGCGGCGCTGCTTGCCACCTGCCGGTTCCGGCGTGACCCCGAACCGGCGTTTCCGCCGGTATTCCGCGAGCGCCATCTGCCTGCCTGTAGCGCGGACGGCCGGGCCTTGGAAGCGCCCGCCACCGGCGCGCTACCGGTCTGCCGCCGGCTCCGTCACGAATAAATTGTTTGTGGGATAACCTGTTGCCGTGACAGATTCCCCGTCCATCCGCCGTTGACAACGCGCGCCGCGGCGGCCTACACGCGAGCGGTGCGCGCCGCCCTTCTTGCCGCGAAGGTGACCCTCCTCTGTGGCGCGCTGCTCGTCGCCGGCGCGCCGGCAAATGCCACCGGGCAATTTTTTGTCGGCGCGTCGGCGGTGGACATCACACCGCCGCTCGCGGCATCGGCCACGTCCAACCCCGCCGACTGCGACCTGACGGGCACGTTCGACGGACCGCACCTCTTCTCGCTCGAAGAGCCCTACAAGGATTTCAACGGCAACGGCCGCTACGACGCCAACCAGGAGGATGGCGGGCCCGAGCCCTTCGTCGACTGTCCCACACCGACCGCCAACGGCGGCACGCGGCCGCCCGACGGACGCTGGGACGGCATCTATCTCGACGGCGGCAGCGGCCACAACCGCATTCCCACCACCGTGCTCGACCCGATCTGGGCGCGGACCATCGTCGTCGGCAACGGCAGCCGGAAGATCGCGATCACCGTCGCCGACCAGGAGGGCGTCTTCAAGGAGATCTGGGACCTCGTCCGGCAGAAGGTGCGCAGCGACGGCGGCTTCGGGCTCGACGAGATGTTCATGAGCTCGACGCACGACGAGTCGGCGCCGGACACGATCGGCATAGGCGGCCCGAGCGACACGACCTCCGGCGTCGACCCGTTCTACGTCGAGTTCATGATCGCGGCGACAGCGCGCAGCATCGAGGAGGCGGCCCAGAACGCCCGTCCGGCGACCATTCGCTTCGGTCAGATCCATCCCGACGACCTGATCCCGTGCTGGTCGTCCTACCCGTTCGTCGCCGACGAGATGGTCGGCGTCATGCAGGCGCGGGACCACGGCGGCAGCGTCATCGCGACGCTCGTCAACTACGGCATCCACGCCGAGGAGCTCGGCTTCTCCGACGACAGTCAGGATCGGCTCCATCTCTCGTCGGACTGGCATCACTTCATGCGCGCGGCGCTCGAGCAGCGCTACGGCGGCGTCGCCGTCGGCATGGCGGGCCCCGTCGGGTCGGTCGAGATGCCGAAGGTCTTCGACATGACGCGGTCGTTCGTGCCGGTCGGGACCCACAGCGAGCCCGGGAACGGCGGCTGCCGCACCGTCTACGACACGTCGGGCACGTACGCGCCCTACGGCTATCTCCTGTCGAACGAGGAGCGCGGCGAACGGATCGCCGTGTGGGCGGAGCGGGCGCTCGATGCCGGCGCCGATTCGCGCACGAGCACGATCGCCTTCGCCCGGCAGAGCCTCTTCGTCCACATCGACAACGTGCTGTTCGCGGCGGCCGGCGCAGCCGGGGTCTTCACGTACAAGAAGACCTACGTCGGTGGCGTCGAGCAGCCGCAGGCCGCAAACGGCAGCGAGACGGGCCAGGACGCGAAGACCGACGTCGGCTGGTTCACGATCGGCGACGGGCAGTTCGTCACCACGCCGGGGGAGCTCTTTCCGTTCACCTACGAGCACGGCTTCCAGGGCGCCGACGACCTGCCCCATCCCGAGTTCGGCGGCGTCCACGGCTGGGTGCTCGCCGCCATGAACGGCAAGTGGCGCTTCATCGAGGGCCTCGGTGAGGACATGCTCGGCTACATCTTCCCGCACGCCAACGCGGTCGGCGTACCGACGACCATGAACCCGAGCCCGGACGACACCGACCGGTTCGGCTGCGGCCACTCCGACGACGGCGAGGCCGCCAACGAGTCCGCCGGCGACATGTTCAACGACGCGATCCTCGCCATGCTGCCGCCAACCGTGCCCGCAGCTCTCCAGAAGATCCAGGTGGGACGCTACGTGTGGTCGGACGGCACGCTGCACCGGGGCCCCATCGGCGACGGCCGTCTCGGCTGCGACGCCGGCTCGAGCGGCTTCACCCCGGAACCGGACGGCGGCGCGATCGGTGTCTGGGTGCTGCCGCCGGGTGTCACCGAGTTCCGCGCGGGGGTCGGGCGGATCTACCGGCTGCGGACGAGCGCGTTCGGCCGCGGCCGGCACAACCTACGCTGGATGGACGTGCGCGGCCGCCCGCAGGGTACGGCCGAGGCTGCGCCCACGACGCAGACGCGCGGCATCATCCTCGGGCCACGCCGCCGGATCTGGGTGGACGTCTTCCCGGAGACGACAGGTCTGACGCGCGTTCCGTAGCTACGGGCGGAAGCCGGAGAAGACGAAGTCGTTCGCCTTCTGCTGCTGGTGGCAGCCGAAGCACTGGCCGGCAGCGTCGGTGACGGTGCGCTCGGTCCGGCTGTCGCCCTTGAACGCCTCGAAGCCCCAGCCACCCGTCGGCTTGTAGCGCACGCGATCCTTCGCCATGACGGCCGTGAGCTTCCGGTCGCCTTCGACATATGCACCGTTCTGCTCACGCGCTTCGAGCAGGTCGAAGACGAGCACGCTGCCGTCGGGAAAGCTGCCACCTTTCGTCATGGCGGGCAGGCCCTTCGGGTTCACGTACACGGAGTGAAACCCCCCGAACGCGCCGAACAGCGGATGCTTGTCGGAGTAGATCACCATGGATTTGACGTGCGCCCACTGGCGGAAGCCGGCGGGATATTCCACCCGGGCAGGCTCCGCGGCGAGGGCGAGTCCACCACCGAGAAGGACGACGGTGAGGAGCGGAAGCAGCGGTCGCGCCATGGTCGCGCCGCATAGCATGGGATCGCCGGCCGATGCACCCCCCGTCGGGCGGCGGAGAGCGTGTCAGCCGACCCGGGTGCGGAGGCGCCGGCTCGGCCGTTCCCGGACACGCGCCGCCCGCGGCTCGACCTGCCCGGGGCGCGCCCGCCAGATGCCGGACGTGCCGTAGCGCAGCCAGCGGAGCGCGCGGCGCCACCAGGGTCGCGGGGGCGCGACGGCGTGACGCGGGAAGAGCACGATCACCCGCGCCCCGCGGCTGCCCACCACCTCATCGTCAGCCGCCGGCGACTTCCTCACCCTCGCGCGCATGACCTCCGTGCGGCCATCTGGAAGCAAGATACCCGCCAGTAACGAGCAACAGGATCTCGCGGCTTCACGCGCGGCGGCACGCGATATGCCCGAA
>Ga0209161_10001799_pt1 | contig 17668 bp, 20 predicted proteins | sample GraSoiAngelo_155_FD_186169 | JGI IMG/M metagenome (GOLD analysis project Ga0209161, IMG submission 186169) | Grasslands soil microbial communities from the Angelo Coastal Reserve, California, USA - 14_1009_13_30cm (SPAdes) (version 2) | ecosystem: Environmental > Terrestrial > Soil > Grasslands... | reverse complement strand
CACGCCCTGCGGCGCCGTGAGGTACTGGCGCGCCATCGGCTTCTCGATGTCCCACTCCTCGACGTTGACGATCGTCCACACGGCGATGCGCGCGCCCTTGGGCAGGCGCCATCGCGTGCGGTCCACGATCGCGGAATAGTCGAAGCGCTCGTGCGGGAGTCTCACCGGGAACCTCCTCGGTCATTTCGTAGGCTCGCCTCGGACGGCGGGGCCCCAGCCCCGCGACGTCCTGCGGCTCGCACTACGGTGGGCCCATAGTACAATCCCCGCCGTGGCCCGGCCCGACGCGATCGATGTCCACGCGCATTTCTTCCCCGAGCGTTATCTCGACCTCATCGCGCGCGAGGGCGCGCCGCACCAGGCGCGCATCGATCGCTCGGATCCGAAGGGCCCGTCGATCGCCCTGAAGGAATCGCGCACGCTGCCGCTCGAGGCCACGTACTGGGACCTCGACCGCCGGCGCAAGGTGATGGACCGCGTGGGCGTGGCCGTCCACGCGCTGTCGCTGACCTCGCCGATGGTCTACTGGGCCGACGGTGACCTCGGCCAGCGCCTGGCCGCCGCCGTGAACGACGCGATGAGCGAGGCGCACCGCGCCTACCCCGACCGCTTCGTCGGCTGCGCCACGCTGCCGATGCAGGATCCCGCGCGCGCCCTCACCGAGCTGCAGCGTGCGGCGGCGCTGCCCGGCATCCGCGGCGTCTACCTCGGCACGAACATCAACGGCCGCGAGCTGTCCGACCCGTCGTTCACGCCCATCTTCGCGGCCTGCGAGGCCAAGCGACTGCCGGTGCTGCTGCACCCGCTCACCGTGATCGGCGCCGGGAACCGCCTGGGGCGCTATTACCTCAACAACTTCCTTGGCAACCCGTTCGACACCGCCATCGCCGCCGCGCACCTGGTCTTCGGCGGCGTGCTCGACCGGTTTCCGAAGCTGGAGGTCTGCCTGCCGCACGCGGGCGGCGCCATGCCCTACCTCGTCGGCCGGCTCACGCACGGCCAGAAGGTGCGGCCGGAGACGAAGGGCGTGGCCAAGCGCCCCTTCGACGCCTACCTCCGGCGCTTCACGTACGACACGATCAGTCACGCGCCGGCGTCACTGCGCTACCTCGTCGACCTCGTCGGCGCGGACCGCGTGATGATCGGCAGCGACTTCTGTTTCGACATGGGCCCGGCGCGGCCGCGCGAGATCGTGGTGCGCGGCCTCACGCTGTCCGCGCGGGACCGTGCCCGCATCCTGTCGGAGAACGCGCGGCGCCTGCTCGGTCTGTGACTGCAGAATTCTGGGTCACCCAGACCTTCAACGGCGTGTCGTACGGGGCCCTCCTGTTCCTGCTCGCCAGCGGGCTCTCGCTCATCTTCGGCGTGATGCGCGTCGTCAACCTCGCCCACGGCTCGTACTTCATGCTCGGCGGCTACGTCGGCCTGTCGGTCGTCTGGCGCACCGGGTCGTACGTGCTGGCGCTCGCCGCGGGCGCGCTCGTGCTGGCCGTCGTCGGCATGGCGATGGAGCGGCTCTTCCTGCGCCGCCTGCCCGGCCAGACACTCGGCCAGGTGCTGATGACCATCGGCTTCGCGCTGATCTTCCAGGATCTCGCCCTGCTGATCTGGGGCGGCGACCCGTACGCGATCCGGCCGCCGTCGATGCTGGCCGGCGTGCTGACGGCCGGGCCCGGGCGCTTTCCGATCTACCGCATCTTCATCATCGTGGTGGCCGTCGTCATCGGCGCCGCGCTGTGGCTGGCCCTCGACCGGACGCGCGTGGGCGCGATGATCCGCGCCGCCGTGGACGATCCGGAGATGGCGCAGGGCATCGGCATCCGCGTGCCGCGCATCTCGCTCGGCGTCTTCGGCCTCGGCGCGGCTCTCGCCGCTTTCGGCGGCGTGGTTGGCGCAGGTTTTCTCGGAGTCTATCCCGGCCTGGACTTCGAGATCCTCCCCTACGCGTTCGTCGTCGTCATCGTCGGCGGCCTGGGCTCGCTGCCGGGCGCGATGGTCGGCTCGCTGCTGGTCGGCCTGCTCGACAACTTCGGCAAGGCGCTGTTCCCCGAGCTGTCCTACTTCACGCTCTTCGCGCCGATGGCGCTGATCCTGGCGCTCAAGCCCACCGGCCTCTTCGGACGCGTGTGAGAGGCCGGCCGATCGCCGTCGGCGTCGCCGCCCTCGTCGCCGCGGGCGCGGTGGCGCCGCTGCTGCCGTCGTATCCGCTCACGCTGCTCACGCAGGTCGCCATCATGGCCGTCCTCGCCATGAGCCTCGACATCCTGCTGGGCTACACCGGCCTGCCCTCGCTCGGCCACGCCGCCTACTTCGGCGCCGCCGCCTACGCCGTCGGCATCCTCGCCACCGAGCACCAGGCCGGATTCTTCACGTGCCTGATCGCCGGCGTGCTGCTGGCCACGGCCACGGCGGCGCTCTTCGGCCTCGTGGCAATCCGCGCCACCGGCACGTATTTCCTGATGATCACCCTCGCGCTCGGCATGGTCGTGTGGGGCCTCGCGTTCCGCTGGGTCTCGCTCACCAAGGGCGACAACGGCATCGCGGGCGTGCCGCGCCCCGACCTGGCGCTGCCCTGGAGCCTGGCGGCGCCGCTGCCGTTCTTCTACTTCGCGCTGCTGGCCGCGGCGCTCGCGTGGGCCGCTCTCGGCACGCTGGCGCGCTCGCCATTCGGGCTCACGCTGCGGGGCATCCGCGAGAGCGAGACGCGCATGCGCGCGCTGGGCTACGACGTCTGGCTGCACAAGTACCTCGCCTTCGTGATCTCGGGGGGGTTCGCGGGATTCGCGGGCGTGCTCTGGGCCTGGTACAACGGCTTCGTCAGCCCGGTGGACGTGCAGCTGGTGACCTCCGTGGAAACGCTGCTCATGGTCGCGCTGGGCGGCCCCGGCACACTGGCGGGACCGGCGCTCGGCGCCGCCGTCATCGTCTTCCTCAAGAATTTCGTCAGCGTCTACACCAAGCGCTGGCTGCTGATCCTCGGCGCCGTCTACATCGGCGTCATCCTCTTCGCGCCGCGCGGCGTGCTCGGCGCGCTGAGGGCGCCGCACCGCTAAATCGCAAGGAGAGCCACCGATGACTCGCATCCGCATCGTCGCCTCGGCCGTCCTGCTCGTGCTCGCCACCTCGCTGGCCGCGCCCCTCGGCGTGTCCGCGCAGTCGGCACCGATCAAGATCGGCTTCCTGGCACCGCTCACGGGCCCCTTCGCGCAGATCGGCAAGGACATGGTGAACGGCAACCAGCTCTACCTCGCCGAGATCGGCGGCCAGGTCGCGGGCCGCAAGATCGAGGTGCTCGTCGAGGACGACGAAGGCAATCCGGCCACGGCCCTCAACAAGTCGCGCAAGCTCGTGGACCAGGACAAGATCTCGATCCTCACCGGGGGGATGCTGGCCAACGTCGGTTATGCGCTCCAGCCGTACATCGACAGCCAGAAGATCCCGACGACCTATCCCGTCATCGCGGCCGACGACATCACCCAGCGCAAGCCCGCGAAGTGGATCGTGCGCACGGGCTGGACGACCAGCCAGCCCACTCACCCCTTCGCGGATTGGGTGCTCAAGAACACGAAGTACCGGAAGATCGCCGCCATCGGCATGGACTACGCGTTCGGCTACGAGACGATCGGCGGCTTCCAGCAGGTCTTCGAGGAAGGCGGCGGGCAGATCGTGCAGCGGATCTGGGCGCCGCTCAACACCAACGACTTCGCGCCGTTCCTCGCCCAGATTCGCCGCGACGCCGACGCGGTGCTCGCGCTCTTCACCGGGCGGCTGGCCCTGCAGTTCGTCAAGCAGTACGAAGAGGCCGGGCTCAAGGGCAAGCTGCCGCTCCTCGGCGGCGGCACCATCACCGACGAGACCGTGCTGCCGCAGATGGGCGACGAGGCGATCGGCCTCATCACCGCGCTCCACTATTCGCAGGCCCTCGACAACCCGGCCAACGCGAAATTCAACAAGGCCTTCGAGGCCTCGGCGGGGAAGATCCCCTCGTACTACTCGGAGGCCACCTACACGAACGCGCGCTGGATCGTCGAGGCCATCAAGGCCGTGGGCGGCAAGGTGGAGGACCGGGATGCGCTGCTGGCCGCGCTGCGCCGGGTGGACCTCAAAGAGTCCGCACGCGGCCCGCTGAAAGTCGACGATTTCGGCAACCCCATCCAGAACATCTACATTCGCAAGGTGGAGCGGGTCGGCGGCAGGCTGCAGAACACGGTGATCGCCACGTATCCCGCCGTCAGCCAGTTCTGGAAGTACAAGCCCGACGAGTACATGAAGCGCCCGCTCTACGGCCGCGACTACCCCCCTTGCCGGTACTGCCAGTGAGGCGAGCCTGAGCGAGCCGCTCGCCCTCCGCCTCGAGCGCGTCTCCAAGGCCTTCGGCGGGCTCCGCGCCGTGGACGCCGTGGAGCTCGCCGTGCGCCCGGGCGAGCGCCGCGCCCTGATCGGACCCAACGGCGCCGGGAAGACGACGCTCTTCAACCTGGTCGCCGGCGCCCTGCCGGTGACGGCGGGACGCATCGAGCTGTTCGGCCGCGACGTCACCCGCATGCCGTCGCACCGGCGCGCCGCGCTCGGGCTCACCCGCACCTTCCAGGTCTCCAACCTGTTCGCCAGCCTCAGCGTGCTCGAGAACTGCCTGCTCGCCGTGCAGGCCCTCACCGCCGCGAAGTTCGCGATGCACCGGCCTCTCGCGCGCGACGCCGCGCTGCGCGCGCGCGCCGAGGAGACGCTGGCCGCGGTCGGGCTGGCCGACCGCGCCGCCGCCACCGTGCGCAACCTCTCCCACGGCGAGCAGCGGCAGCTCGAGATCGGCCTGGCCCTCGCGGGCCGCCCCCGCGTGCTGCTGCTCGACGAGCCGACGGCCGGCCTGTCGCCGGCGGAGTCGGCGTCGATGGCGCGACTGCTCGGCCGCCTCGATCCCGCGATCACCGTGCTGATCATCGAGCACGACATGGACATCGCGCTGGAGGTCGCGCGCCACGTCACCGTGCTGCATTACGGCCGAGTGATCGCGGACGGCACGCGCGACGCGGTCCGTGCCGATCCCACCGTGCGGGAGATCTACCTCGGTGCTTGAGCTGGCCGACCTCCACACCTACTACGGCGAGAGCCACGTGCTCCAGGGCGTGTCGCTGGCCGTGCGCGCGGGCGAGGTCGTCGCGATCCTCGGCCGCAACGGCGCCGGCAAGACCACTCTGATCCGCTCGGTCATCGGCTTCACGCCGCCGCGCCGGGGCGCCGTGCATTTCAAAGGCGCGGAGGTCACGCGCTGGCCGCCCTACCGCGCCGTCGAGCGCGGCATGGGCCTGGTGCCACAGGGCCGGCGCGTCTTCCCGTCGCTCAGCGTCGTCGAGAACCTGGCGGTGGCGCGGCGCGACGGCGGGCGCTTCACGCTCGCGCGCGTGCTCGAATTGTTCCCGCGGCTCGCGGAGCGCGCCAAGAGTCGCGCCGGCCGCCTCTCGGGTGGCGAGCAGCAGATGCTGGCCATCGGCCGCGCGCTCATGACGAACCCCGATCTGCTGCTGATGGACGAGCCGACGGAGGGGCTGGCGCCCCTGATCGTGCGCGAGGTGGGCCGGATCGTCGGCGAGCTCAAGCGCGAGGGCCTGTCGATCCTGCTCGTGGAGCAGAACCTGCCGCTCGCGCTCTCCGTCGCCGACACCGTGCACGTGCTCTCGCGCGGCCAGATCGTGCACAGCTCGGCGCCGGGCGCGCTGCTGGCGAACGAGGACGTGAAATCGAGGTATCTTGGGGTATGAGCCGCCTCCGTTTCGGCACGTTTTTCTTCTTCCAGGCCGCGCCCGGCCAGCGTCACGAGGACATCATCCGCAACGAGCTCACGCAGGTGGAATGGTCCGAGGAGCTCGGCTTCGACGAGGTGTGGTTCACCGAGCACCACTTCATCGACTACGGCCTCTCGGTCGATCCGGCCACCCTCGCCGCCGCGGCGGCGTCGCGGACGCGGCGCGTGCGCATCGGCCTCGCGGCGGCCATCCTGCCGTTCCACCACCCGCTGCGCCTGGCCGAGCAGATGGCGCTCGTCGACATCCTCTCCGACGGCCGCCTCGACGTCGGCGTGGGCCGCGGCAACCGCCCCGCGGAGTTCGCGGGCTACCGCGTGCCGCAGCAGGAGAGCCGCGAGCGCTTCGACGAGACGGTGGACGTGATGCAGCGCGGCTGGACGGAGGAGCGCTTCTCGTACCACGGCCGCTTCTTCTCGTTCGACGACGTGCGCGTCATCCCCAAGCCCGTGCAGCGGCCTCACCCGCCGCTGTACCAGGTGTGCGTGACGAAGGACGGGATCGAGAACACCGCGCTGCGCGGCTGGCCGATGCTGAACTCCGTGCTCTTCGGGCCCGTGGACCAGCTCGTGACCAACCGTGACACCTACGTGAACACCCTGGACAAGGCCGGCCGCACGCCCGAGGAGATCGCGGCGCTGCTCGCGCGCTGGGGCGTCTCGCGCCAGATCTACGTCGCCGACACCGACGCGAAGGCGCTCGCGGAGGCGAAGGACGCCGAGCTCTGGTACCAGGACTCCTTCCGGCGGTTCGTGATCCCCGAGCGCATCGAGGACGCCCACCCCACGCTCCAACCGGCGTTCCGTGCGATGGCGGATCGGCTCGGCACGATCACGTGGGAAGCGCTCGTGGCGGAGACGCTGGCCTTCGGCTCGCCCGACACCGTCGCACGTCACATCGAGTACATGCGCTCGATCGGCGTGGGCCAGGTGCTCTGCTGGATGAACTTCGGCGGCCTGTCCCAGGACAGGATTCGCCGCTCGATGGAGTTGTTCGCGCGCGAAGTCCTGCCCCGTTTTCGGTAGGCCGGTGAGAACGCCATGATGCGTCCGGCCGCCGTCCTGCTCGTCCTCGTGCTTCTGCTCGCGGGTCCCGTGGCCGGCGCCGAGTCCATTCGCGTCGGCTACCTGGGTCCCCTCACCGGCATCTTCGCGGCCGCCGGCAAGGACATGCTCGACGGCCTCAAGCTGGCCTTCGAGCAGGTCAACTACGAGGTCGCCGGGCGCAAGATCGAGCTGATCGAGGAGGACGACGAGGGCAATCCCGCGACCGCGCAGGCCAAGTACCGCAAGCTGGTCTCGCAGGACCGGATCCACGTGCTCGACGGTGTGCTGCTCAGCAACATCGGCTACGCGCTCGTCCCCAACATCGAGCGTGACCGCCTGCCCTCGCTCTTCCTCACCACGCCCGACGAGATCACCAAGCGCAAGTCGGCGAAGTACGTCATCCGCTCGAACTTCGCGGCGAGCCAGCCGATGCACGCGCTCGGCGATTACGCGGCCCGGACGCTCAAGTACCGGCGCGTGGCCGCGATCGCCATGGACAACAACTTCGGTCACGAGGGCATCGGCGGCTTCCAGCGCGTGTTCGAGGACGCCGGCGGCCGCGTCGTGCAGAAGATCTGGGCGCCGCTGAACACGATGGATTTCGCGCCGTATCTCACGCAGGTGCCGCGCGACGTCGACGCGGTCGTGCAGGTCTTCGTGGCCGGGCAGGCGGTGCGCTTCGCCAAGCAGTACGGCGAGAGCGCGCTGGCCGGCAAGGTGCCGCTGATCGGCACCGGCGTCTTCACCGACCAGTCCTCGCTGCAGGGCATGGGCGACGAGGTCATCGGCCACGTCGGCGCGCTGATCTGGGCGCCGACCCTCGACAACCCCGCCAACCGGGCGTTCACGAAGCTGGCCGAGGCCAGGATCAAGCGCACGCCGTCGTACTTCCACGCCGTCATGTACAGCTCCGGACGCTGGATCCTCGAGGCCGCGCGCGCGCTCGGCGGCAACGTCGAGGACCGGGACCGCTTCCTGGCCGCGCTGCGCCGGGCGAGCGAGACGACCGAGGATCCGCGCGGGCCGATCAAGCTCGACGAGTACAACAACCCCACGGAGAACGTCTACATCGTGCGCGTCGAGAAGACGGGCGGACGACTGCAGAACACCGTGATCCACACCTATCCCATGGTGTCGCAGTTCTGGACGTACCGGCCGGACGAGTTCCTCAAGACGCCCGCGTACGACCGCACGTATCCGCCCGTCACACCGTGAGGTGAGGGCGGCGCGCTTCGGCTTCTTCTTCTGGCCGTGGTCACCCGAGTACACGGCGCGCATGGCGGGACTGGCCGAGCGCGACGGCTGGGATCTCCTCGGCATCGCCGACACGCCGGGCAACGCCATGGATCTCTGGGTCGCGCTCACCCTCGCCGCCACCCGTACCGAGCGCGTCGGCCTCGCGGCCTGCGTCACCAATCTCGCCACGCGCCACCCGGCGATCACCGCCGGCGCCGCCGCGTCGGTGGACGCCGTGTCGGGCGGCCGCGTGCTCCTCGGCGTCGGCCGCGGTCACAGCGGCGTCGCGAACCTCGGCGCCGCCGCCGCCGGTGGCTCCGCGTTCCGCGACGGCCTGCGGTTCACGCGCGCGCTGCTCGCCGGGGAGCGCGCGTCGCTGAACGGCGGGCCGGCCACGCAGCTTCCGCCGCTGCCCCGCCGCGTGCCCGTGTACGCCGCCGCGTCGGGACCGGGAGCGCTGCGCGCGGCCGGCGCCGTCGCCGACGGCGCGTTCGTGAACTACGGGTTGCAGCGGCAACACCTGGCCCGTGCGCGCGAGCTGATCGGCTCCGGCGCCGCCGAGGCCGGCCGCGCCGCCGCCGATGTCGACACGTGGTGGATCGCGTGCCTCGACTGCGCACCGAGCCGTGACGCCGCGCACGCCACGCTCGGCAACATCCTCGGCTTCGTCGCCGCCTACATCCTCGGCGGCGCACCGGCCGAGCGCGGGGTGCCGCCGGACCTCGTGCCCGCCGTGCACGAGCTGCGCGCGAGCTATACGACCCGCCGCGCGGAGATGGACGCGGGGCTCGTGAAGCGCCTCGGTCTGTTCGATTATCTCAGGGCGCGGCTGGCCATCGCGGGCACGCCCGACGATTGCGTCGCGCAGGCGCGCGCCGCGCTGGCCGCGGGCGCGACGCGCCTCATGTTCACGGTCAGCCTGGCTGCCGATCCGGTGCGCACGGTGGAGTTGTTCGGGAGCGAGGTGCTGCCCGCGCTGAGGCGCGGCGGATGATCAGCGGGCGAGCAAGGCCGGTGATGCGGACGCATCGGGATAGGCGGCCAGCCTGGCCGCCACCCGCGACGATTCGATCTCGAGCGCGCCGAGGGCCAGCACGAGCAGCGCGAAGAGGATGGCGTAGAGAATTCGCATGCCGGTACGACGCTCGCCGGGCGCGAAAGGATTCCGCCGCGTCAGAATCTCTCGGCCGCTCCCCCGCATCCCAATCGCGAAGGGAGAAAACGATGACGATGGCAAAGCGGATTCTGGTACCGCTGGACGGCGAGGAGCGCAGCGAGGCGATCGTGCCGCTCGTGGCGGCGGTGGCCCGTGACGCCGGGGCGACGGTGCGCCTGCTCCGCGTCTACCCGGTGCCCGAGCGGGTGGAAGGCCCGCACGGTCGGACAGTCGAGTACGTCGATCAGGCGATGGAGAGGCTGACCGCCGAGGGTCGGGAAGACCTGGCGAGGGACGGGGCGCGACTGACCGGCGTGCCGGTCGAGAGCGTCGTGCGGTTCGGCGAGCCGACCGAGGAGATCGCGAAGGAGGCCGAGTCCTTTGCCGCGGACGTGATCGCGCTGACCGAGCCCGCCCGCAGCCGGCTGCGGCGCCTGGTGAACCCCGGCCTCGCCGAGCGTGTGGCCCGCGAGACCAGCGTCCCGATGCTGGTCCTCAAGACGGTGGCCTAGCGGCGCGCCAGCGCCGTCACCACCACCGCGAGATCCTCGCCGCCGTGGCCGGCGGCCTGGGCCGCGGCATAGAGTCGCTCCGCGACGTCCGTCAGCGGCACCGCGGCGCCGACGGCGCCGGCGGCCTCCTGGATCAGGTGCAGGTCCTTCATGAACAAGTCGAGCTTCATCTGCGGCGGAAAGTCGCGCTTCACGATGAGCGGTCCCCGCACCTCCAGCATGCGCGAGCTCGCCGCGCTCGATGTCAGCAGATCCAGGGCAAGCGGCACGTCGAGCCCCGCCCGCTCCACCATCGCAAGCGCCTCCGCCGCCGCCGCGCTGTTCAGCGCGACCAATAGATTAGCCACGAGCTTGAGCACCATGGCCTGGCCCGCGCGCCCGACGTGCACGGCGCGCGGCAGGATCGTCTCCAGCAGCGGCCGCCAGCGCTCGTAGACGGCCCGGTCGCCGCCGACGAAGATGATGCCGTCGCCGCGCGCGACCATGCCGCTGGTGCCGCTGATCGGACAGTCGAGGAAGGCGACGCCCCGCGTCGCGCACTCTCGCGCCAGCCGCTCGGTGAGCGCGGGCGAGATGGTGCTCATCTGCACGACGGTCGGGCCGCGCGCGCCGGCCGCCAGCCCGCGCGCGCCGAGCACGATCTCCTCCACCGCCGCCAGCGACGGCAGCACCACGCAGACCGGGTCCGCCACCTCGGCCACGGCGGCCGCCGAGGTCACGACGCGGCCGCCGATCGCCTCCAGCGCGTGGTTGCGCTCCGTCACCACGTCGTGGCCAACGACCTCGTGACCGGCCGCGCGCAGACGGCCGGCCACGGCGGAGCCGAGGAGACCGAGGCCGACGAGGCCGACGGGCGCCATGCGGCTCAGCAGGCCTTGCAGGGCGGAGAGTCGCGCGAATACGCCGGCGCCTTCAGGAACTCCTCCGGCTTGTAGGTCCAGAACTGCGAGACGTTCGGGAACGTGTGAACGACGGTGTTCTGCAGCCGGCCGTTCACCTTCTCGACACGGCGCACGTACACGTTCTGGATCGGGTTGCCGAAGTCGTCGAACTTCATCGGCCCGCGCGGCGCCTCCGAGAGGTCCACGCGGCGCAGCGCTCCGAGGAAGCGGTCGACGTTCTCGATGTCGCCGCCGGTGGCCTCCAGCGCGGCCTTGAGCGCGATGCCCGCGACGTAGGTGCCCTCCGAATAGTAGGACGGCACCTGCTTGAACTTCGCCTCGTAGGCGGCGGCGAATTTCTTGTTGGCCGGCGTGCCGAGGGCGGCCGAGTAGTGCAGCGCGGTGACCACACCGAGCACCTCGTCGCCCTGCACACGCAGCACGTGCTCGTCGGTGAAGGTGCCGCCGCCGATCAGCGGCAGCTTTTCCTTGAGCCCGGCTTCGGCGAACTGCTTGCCGAAGCGCAGCGCGTCGGCGCCGGAGAAGACGGCGTAGATCGCGTCCACGTCGCGGCGCAGCTGCGAGAGGTACGGCGCGAAGTCGGCGGTGCCCAGCGGGGGCCAGAGCTTCTGCACCACCTGCCCGCCCGACTCCTCGAACGAGCGCTGAAAGCCGGCCGCGACCTCCCAGCCGAAGGCGAAGTCGTAGCCGATCATCGCGATCTTTTTGTACTTGAGGTTGTCGACCACCCACTTGCCGAACGGGTGCGAGGGCTGGCTCGACGTCCACCCCGTGCGCACGAGATACGGATTGCGCTTGCGCTGCGTGAGGTCGTCGGCGGAGACGATCGGGTAGATCGCGGGAATCTTCCTGGACTCGATATAGGGCGAGACCGCGTAGCCCACGGCCGCGCTCAACGGTCCCGTGAGCAGGTGCACGCCCTGCCCCTCGACGAGCCCGCGTGCCTTGGTGATCCCGGTGGCCGGCTTGCCCTCGTCGTCCTCCACGATGAACTTGATCTCGCGGCCGGCCAGCCGGTACTTGTGCTCCTCGAAAAACAGCTCGAAGCCGTTGATCATGTCCTTGCCGTTGGCGGCCAGCGGCCCCGTCTGCGGTACGAGCAGACCGACCTTGATCGGACCCTTCTGGGCCCACGAGGGCGCGCCGGCGGCGGCGCCGGCGACGACGACGGCCACGACCAGGACCACGAGCAGCCTGCGCATGTCGGTCTCCCTCAGGAAGCGGGCGCGAGCGCCCGGAGGATCTCGTCGTTGGTGAGCGGCCACCCGAGGGCGGCTGCGATCAGCTTCAGCGCGAACCGGTGCATCTCTTCCCCGTCGATCGAGTCGACAGCGTCGGCCGCGACCACCACCCGGAAGTCGCGGTTCGTCGCCTCGAAGGCGGCGCATAGCACGCACGTCGTCGTGTTGATGCCGGCGAGGATGACCGTGTCGGCACCGAGCCGGCGACGCAGAACGAACTCGAGGTCCGTCGGCGCGAAGACGCTGTAACGCTTCTTGCTCCTCACGACGACGTCGCGCTCGTCGCGCAGCTCGGGGATGATCTCGGTCCCCGGGCTGCCGGCGAGGTTGTGACGCAGGATCCCCTTGCGCGCCTTGCTCGGGTCGTCGTGCGCCGCCTTCCAGAACGGGTTGGCGGCGATCTCGCCGGCGTCACGGTACTCGGTGACGACGTGGACGATCGGTACGCCGCGCGCACGGAGGTCGGCGAAGAGCGCCGCCGCCCGCTTGATCACAGGGTCGCAGCGCTCGGCGGCCAGCGGCAGCGTCGCCACGGCCGGGTCGAGGTGGCCGCGGTGCATGTCGACGGCGACCACGGCGGTGCGCGCGGAATCGAGGTGGATCATGGCGCGAGACTCATAGCACGGGACACAGGCCAGATGCTAGCCTAGGCGTCATGACTTTCGACTTCGACCGCGTGTTTGATCGCCGCACCTCGGATTCCAACAAGTGGCGCAAGTACCCGGCCGACGTCCTGCCGCTCTGGGTCGCCGACATGGACTTCCCCTCGCCGCCGGCCGTCGTGCAGGCCCTGCGCGCCCGCGTCGAGCAGGGCTTCTTCGGCTACCTCATGGAGAAACCCGAGCTGCACGAGGTCGTCGCCGAGCGCGTGGCCAAGCGCTATGACTGGCGCGTGAGCCCCGACGCGATCGTGCCGCTGCCCGGCGTGATCGCCGGCTTCAACCTCGCGTTGCGCGCGCTCACCTCGCCCGGCGACGGCCTTCTCGTGCAGACGCCGGTCTATCCGCCGATCCTGCGCGCGGCCGGCAACCACGGCCTCACGCGCGACGAGCACGCGCTCACGCGCGGCGCCGGCGGCCGCTACACGGTGGACCTCGACACGTTCGCGCGGGCATTGCGCGAGCGCACGCGCGCGTTCCTGCTCTGCAACCCCCACAACCCCGTCGGGCGCGTGTTCGAGCGCGCGGAACTGGAGGGGATGGCCGCCGCCTGCGCCCGGCGCGACGTCTGGATCATCGCCGACGAGATCCACAGCGATCTCCTCCTCGACGGCCGGCGTCACCTGCCGATCGCCACCCTGTCGCCGGAGATCGAGGCGCGCACGGTCACCTTGATGGCGCCGAGCAAGACCTTCAACCTGCCGGGACTCAAGTGCGCGGTGGCCATCGTCCCGAACGCCGCGGTGCGCGAGCGGCTCGCCGCCGCCGTCACGGACCTGGTGCCGAAGATCAACGTGCTCGGCCACGTCGCCGCCGTCGCCGCGTACCGCGAGGGCGACGCGTGGCTGCAGGCGCTCCTTCCGTACCTCGAGGCGAACCGTGACTTCCTCGTCACGGAGGTCCCGCGTCGCCTGCCGGGCATGACGCTGGCGGCGGCCGAGGCGACGTACCTCGCGTGGCTCGACTGCCGCGAAGCCCGGATCCCGGGCGGCGATCCGTTCACGTTCTTCCTCGACCGCGCGAAGGTCGCGCTCAACGACGGCCGGCTGTTCGGCCCGGGCGGCGACGGCTTCGTGCGGCTGAACTTCGGCGCCCCGCGCGCGCTGCTGACCGAGGGGCTCGAGCGGATGGCACGGGCGCTCGCCGTCCGCTAACGCTCCCGTTGTTGACTGTATGTACACTTGTGCATATAGTATCTCGTGCGGGTCGAGTGGGACGCGGCCAAGGAAGCGGTCAATTTCCGCAAGCATGGAGTCGACTTCGCCGGTGCGGTGAGCGTATTTGACGACGTCTTCGCGATCACGATCCCGGACGAATCGTCCGCCGAGGAGCGCTTCATGACTCTCGGAGTTGACGCATTGGGGCGTGTCATCGTCGTCGTGTATACCTGGCGTGGCGAGGCAGTGCGAATCATTTCCGCGCGGAAGGCCACACGGCGGGAACGGCGGCAGTACGAGGAGTACCGATGAAGAAGGAATATGACTTCAGCCGAGGACGCCGGGGTGCAGTCTTCCCTGCGCAGCCGGGTAAGACACGCATCACGATCCGCCTGGATGACGACGTCCTGGCATGGTTCCGCGAGCGAATCAACGCTGCCGGCGGGGGAAGCTATCAGACGGCGATCAACGCGGCGCTTCGCGAGTACATGACAAAGACGCACGAACCGCTGGAGCACACCCTTCGCAGGGTCGTCCGAGAGGAACTGCGACCATATAGGAGGAAGGGCTAGTCTTTCCTTGACGCCTCCGCGCGCGCCCGGCTAGGCTGGCCCGCAGCCAGGAGGCAGGCATGAGGCGCTACGTCGATCTGTCGGTGACGGTCAACGATGCGACGCTGAGCCCGCCGTCCACCAACATGCGGCTCGAGATCACGCCCCATCGACGGGGGCCGGGCTTCTGGCAGGTGTCGAGCGTCCGTCAGAGCCTGCACACCGGCGCCCACATCGACTCCCCGCTGCACGTCTTCAAGGACGGCATCACCACGGCCGAGATCTCCCTCGAGCAGGTGATGGGCGAGGCGCTCGTGGTCGACATGTCGCACGTCGGCGCCAACCAGGAGATCACCATCGATGACCTCAAGCGCGGCGGCGCCGACGGCGTCAAGGAGGGCGACATCGTGCTGCTGCGGACCGACTGGACGGACAAGATGTACGGCACGTGGCCCGACTACTTCGTCCAGTCGCCCTACTGTCCGCCGGCGACGGCGGAGTGGCTGGTCGCCAAGGGCGCCAAGAACATCGGCTTCGACTTCTTCGAGGAGTACTGCGCGCGGCTGCCCGACTTCTCGTCGGAGGACTTCCCGATGCACCGCGTGATCCTCGGCGCGGGCGTGGTGATCATGGAGGGCCTCACGAACCTCGGCGCCCTCCCCCACCGGCGCGTGGAGTTCGCCGCGCCCTTCTACAAGATCGCCGGCACCGAGGGTGCGCCGGCCCGCTTCTTCGCGACGCTGGACGGAGTGCGGCCATGACCACGCGCGCGCTCGGCGCCACCGTCGCCCTCGGTCTGGTCCTCCTCCTCGCGCCCTCCTCCGCGGCCGCGCTCGCCAGCGAAGACGCGTTCGTTGCCGGTTATGCGGCGGCCGTCCTCGAGCGCGACTTCAAGCTGACCGCGCCCTCGCTGCGCGTCGAGAACGGCGTGATCAGCGTGGAGGCCGCCGACCTCGCCGGCGCCGACCGGGCGCGCGTGGTGGCCGCACTGCAGGCCATCCGGGGCGTGGCGCGTGTGGAAGTCCTCGAGCCGGGGATGACGCCATCGCCGCCGCCGGCGTCGGCGTCGGAGCCTACCCCCACGCCGCCCCTTCGCGTGCTGTCGGAGTGGCAGAGCGGGCTCCTGCCCGGCGGCTCGCTGTTCAAGCCGCTCATCGCCGATCCTCGCTGGCCGCACTTCGCCGCCTCCTACCAGCACCATCAGCGCGATCCGCAACTGGTCGATGTGGCCGCCGTCAGCTTCGGCGAGACCTTTTCGCTCTATCGCGACCGGCTGGGCCGCGGCTGGTGGGAAGTCGGCGTCCAGGCCGGTGTCTTCGCGGTCTTCGACCTCGACGCCTTCTCCAAGGACCTCGTGAACGCCGACTATCTGGTGGCGTTCCCCCTCTCGTACCGCTACGCGGATTTCTCGGCGATGTTCCGTCTCTTCCACCAGTCGAGCCACCTCGGCGACGAGTTCCTGCTCCGGACCAAGACCGCCCGCGTCAACCTTTCGTACGAGTCAGTGGACGCGAAGGTCTCCTACGAGTTCGGCGACCTCGCGCGGATCTACACGGGCGCCGGCTACCTCTTCGATCAGGACCCGCCGCATCTGAAGCCGTGGTCGATCCAGTACGGTCTCGAGTACACGAGCCCGTGGCCGGCGCGCGACAAGGGTTGGCGTCCGGTGGCCGGCGTGGACCTCCAGCACCGGGAGGAAAATGCCTGGTCGGTCGATTTCTCGGCGCGCGCCGGCGTGCAGCTCGACGGCGTGCTGGCCACGCGGAACATGCAGCTCCTGATCGAGTACTTCAACGGCCGCTCGCCCAACGGCCAGTTCTACCGGGAGAAGATCGAGTACATCGGGCTCGGCACGCACTTCCATTTCTGACGGCAGGACGGAGGGCTCACCGATGCCAGGCCAGAGCGTTCGTGACTTCGTGGCCGCGTACGAACGGGCTTTCCCCGGCGAGGTCGTGCGCGTGAGCGAGCCGGTGACGCTCGAGTACGACGTCATGGCCCTCGTGCTGGAGTACGAGCGCCGCCGGCGCTGGCCGATCCTCCTGTTCGAGAAGATCGTCGGCGCGGACATGCCGGTCGTGGCCAACGTCGTCGCGAGCCGGCGGGCGCTCGCGTGGGCGCTCGGCGTGCCGGAGTCGCGGCTGGCGCTGGAATACGCCGGGCGCATCAAGGACACGATCAAGCCCAACGTCGTCGCGCGCGCGGCGTTCCACGAGCGCGTCCTGACCGGCCCCGACCTCGACCTGCGCCGCCTGCCCATCCCGACCTACTTTCCTGGCGACGCCGGCCGTTACCTCACCGCCGGCATGCTCGTCGCCCGCGATCCCGAGACGGGTGTGGAGACGGAAGGCTACCACCGCTTCCAGGTCAAGGGGCCCGACCGGATGGGCGTCAGCCTGCACTCGCGCAGACGGATGTTCGAATACCAGCGGCGTGCCGAGGCGCGCGGCGAGGCGCTGCCGTGCGCGGTGGCGCTGGGCCTGCACCCGCTCGTCTCGATGGGCTCGCTCGCCTACCCGCCCCCCGACGTCGGCAAGTTCGAGGTGGTCGGCGGGCTCTTCGGCGAACCGCTCGAGGTCGCGCCGTGCACGCGGATCGATCTCACCGTGCCCGCGGCGGCGGAGATCGTCATCGAGGGCGAGATCCTGGCCGGCGTGCGCGAGCCCGAGGGGCCGTTCGGCGAGTTCACCGGCTACTTCTCGCGCCGCTCGACCGAGCACGTGTTCCAGGCGAAGGCGATCAGCATGCGCGCGAAGCCGTGGTTCCAGTCGATCGGCTCCGGCCGCGCCGGCGATCACATCACGACGCTCGCCCTCGTGCGCGAGGCGGAGATCTGGAACGCGCTGCGGCGCGTGATCCCCAACGTCACCGGCGTGCACGTGCCGCTCTCGGGCACCTCGTCCTTCAGCGCCTACGTCTCGATCAAGCAGGGCCGGCCCGGCGAGGCCAAGCACGTGATCCCCATCGTGCTCGGCGTGGACCACTACCTGAAGCTGGTGATCGTGGTCGACGACGACATCGACGTGTTCGACGAGTCGGACGTGATGTGGGCGGTGGCCACGCGCATGCAAGCCGATCGCGACCTCGTCACCATCGCCGGCAGCCTCGGCGCCATGCTCGACCCGAGCGCCGACGAGCGCGGCGTCACCGCCAAGCTGGGTATCGACGCCACGCGGCCGTTCGGCGAGCCGTTCGCGGACAAGCTGGTGATGGACCCCGCGAAGATGGCGTGGGCACGGGCGCTGGTCGATCGCCTCGGCGGTTAGCGGCGCCGGCCGTAGGCCGCGTAGAAGATCTCGATCTGACGAAAGAGCTCGTCCGGTGAGATCGCGAGGCTGTCGGTCGCGATGTTGATCGGGCTGCCGAGCGTCGTCGTGTTGAGCCTCGTCATCAAGCGCCTCACGGCCCCG
>Ga0209161_10001796_pt1 | contig 17704 bp, 17 predicted proteins | sample GraSoiAngelo_155_FD_186169 | JGI IMG/M metagenome (GOLD analysis project Ga0209161, IMG submission 186169) | Grasslands soil microbial communities from the Angelo Coastal Reserve, California, USA - 14_1009_13_30cm (SPAdes) (version 2) | ecosystem: Environmental > Terrestrial > Soil > Grasslands... | reverse complement strand
CGGCAAGACAATCGTAACTGCGTACGCGCGCATTAACGGACGCCCCGTAGGAATTGTTGCTAACCAACGTTTGCAGGTCAGAACCAAAAAAGAGGGAATTCAAATGGGTGGCGTTATTTATTCCGACAGCGCAGATAAGGCAGCACGTTTTATCATGGACTGCAATCAAACAACCTTGCCCATCGTCTTTTTCCAGGATGTTACCGGTTTTATGGTAGGTCGCGACGCAGAAGAAAGCGGAATCATTCGCAGCGGTGCGAAGCTAGTGAACGCGGTCAGCAATTCCGTCGTGCCGAAGATCACGGTCGTGGTGGGCGGGTCATTTGGCGCGGGTAACTATGCGATGTGCGGCAAGGCGTACGATCCGCGGTTTATTGTTGCCTGGCCCACTGCGCGCTACGCCGTAATGGGTGCGGCCCAGGCGTCAGATACTGTCTTTGCGATTCTCGCTCGCGCACGCGACCGAGGTGACAAAAAGGCGACACACGAAGAACTGGAAGAGCTTCGTGTAAAAGTGAAGCAGAATTATGAGGAGCAAACCGACATCCGCTATGGCGCGGCACGCGGCTGGGTCGATGCGATTATTCAGCCGCATGAGACCCGTGACGTTCTGATTCGTTTGTTGCAATATGTCACGCGGCCGAGATCCAAAGGCGTCTTTCATACCGGTGTTATCCAAGTGTAGATCGTCATTCGTCATTCGGATTTCGTCATTCACCTCATGCCCACTGTCCTGATCGAAAAGCAAACGCCGCAAATCACGGTCCTTACTCTCAATCGACCCGAACGCCGTAATGCGCTAACGATTGAGCTTCTCAGTGAACTAAACGCCGCCATCAAGATCGCTTCCGATCAGCCGGACGAGCGCGTAATCATTTTGCGCGGAGCGGGCGCAGCGTTTTGCACTGGACTGGACCTTAAGGAAGCAGCCGACCAGACAAAGGCGCATGCGACCGCCGAGATGGTGGCGAACACCTTGATAGCCATTAGCCAAGCACGGCTTACCACGATTGCTGCAGTGCATGGCGCGGCGGTGGCAGGCGGCGCCGGGATTATGTCGGCATGCGATTTTGTTGTCGCCGCGCAAAGAACGAAAATCGGTTATCCCGAGGTGCGACGTGGACTGGTCGCCGGACTGGTGATGACGTTCCTGCGCCGGCAGGTAGGCGAACGAAACATGCGCGAGCTGTTGTTAGGCTCTGAGTTAATCGACGCAGATCGCGCAAAGGAAATCGGTCTTGTGAATCGTGTTGTCGCAAAAGATGATTTGATGAACGAAGCGCAAAAGTTTGCCCAATCGGTTTTGCAAGGCGCCCCTGGCGCGCTGGCGGGAACGAAACGATTAATCGAAGAACTTTGGTCCAGCTCGGTGAAAGAGGATGTCGATCTTGCGCTGAAGTATCACATGCAGGCGCGCGAATCGGAAGAAGCGCGCGAAGGCATAGCCGCGTTTAACGAAAAGCGAAAACCAAAATGGATCGTGTAGCGAAGGTCACGTTAGCGCACAGAGCTGCCGCCTTGCACTGCCTGAGCACGCGCACGCCATTTCGCCTCGTTCACACCGACAACAAGGAGCCACAGAGCCAGCGACAATTCGGCGATGAGGGTAACCCACTGAATATAAGGGATCGGCAATGCGAGGAAGAGCTGGAAGCTGTTGATCCAGTAAGTCACGCCGGCGACGATCATCAGTAGGCCGAGAACTGCAGGAAGGAACTTGGAGCGGAGGATGAGGTACCCATTCAACGCGCAGAACACGCTAAAAAATGTTAGGCTGACGCTAAAGGCATATCCGAAGAGCCTGATCGGACCGCGCGCGAGAGCCTGAAGTTCGTCTGGATCAAATGCGCCGCGGTATTCCGGAAGGGTGAGTGTGAACAAAGGCGTGATGTAGTTGAACAGATTGACGGCCTCGATGGTGGTTGAGATGATGATGAAGACCAGGGCAAGCAAGGCGAGGCGCGGGTTCACCACCTTGAGTAGTTCATAGAGGATCAGCCCCAAGGGTGGATTGCAGATAACGACGATCACGGCGGCCGAGAAGCCCGTTCGATAGAGCTGCTCATGCCCCAGGAAGTTGGCCGCGGTTCGAGCCATGTCGCCAGGAACAATCACCTGGCCGCGAACATATAAGTAGGCGAACAAGGCGCACGCGGTGATGATCAGGTAAAACACGCCCGCAATGCGCGCGAGCAAACGCGGATGCTCGGTGAAAGTCATGGGCGCTGTTTCCATCTAACTAGACAAAGCTCAGCCGCGGCGAGCGGGAGCGCGCGACGCTGTGGGTTGAAGGATTTTAGACATGGGAAGTAGGATAGTACGCCCGTTCGCCGTCGACTGCAGCGACTGGTTAGGCGTGTTCATGGGTGGCCTGGAGTGGGCTGCTTGTCGGCCTGAGGCGGCAGCAGTCCATCGATCTCCGATGCGAAGCTGGGCGAATACAACGTTCGGACTTCAAACCAATAGTTTACGAATCCAACCGAGCTGGCGAATGTTGCCTTCCAAGCGGCCTTCTGCCTCGAGTACTCCACCTCGTCATACAGGCCCAAGCGAAATTGGTAGTGAACGTCCTCCCAGTAGCGCAATAAAGCGTTAGAGCGCAGGCGGAATTGGAACCGCTCGTCCTCGGTCAGCTGCTCGCCTAACGCGGCACGACGCAATACACTCGCGAGCTGGCTATTGCTCGCAGAGGAGTTGAGCAGGTCCACAATCGTGGTGGCGAGTTCGTGCCTGACCTGTGCACGCATTAACGTGCGATTCTGTTGCAGCTGCATAATCACCATCAGGAGGCCAACAATTGTGCCACCGTTTGCCGCGAGGGCGATCCACTGCATAAGTCGCTCCTTACTCATTCGCTTGTCTCCGCTCGCGACATTCCGGTTCTTGACATCTCGGTGAGGGGCAATGCGCATACGCCTAACGAGAAAGAGATAAGTCACCCAGCACTTTGAAAATTCGTGTCCGCATCACCGAGAGCTTACAACAAAGTGTAGGGTTGGCTTCATCGATTAGTTAGACTCGAAGCGGCCCGTTCAGACGCCCTTGATGTTCTGGTTAAGCCGAAGCAGATTGTGAGGGTCATACTTTTGTTTCAATTGGGCCAGGCGGGTATAGTTTTCTCCGTACGCTGCCCGTACAAGCTCCTCGCTTGTCTCGCCGAGTTGGTTAACATACACACCGCGCGCAAATGGTTTTAGACTATTCCTCAACGATTTCACCCACAGCACGGCCTCGGGCTTTTCGGCGGGATTACTCCAGCCGGCCAGCATGTCTACCTCAAGGCCCGGTTGCCGTAAGGCAAATGCCGTCTCAGTAACCGGCACGCGAGTAATGGCCCCGGAAAACGCCACCAAAAGGATTCTAAACTGTGTCGGTGCATGGTTAGCCGCCTGTGTGATCGCCTCGATCGCAGCTTGGCCAAGTTTCGGAAGGAACAAATTCGATTGGAAATGCGCGAAGGGTTTGGGGCGAAACCCTTCTGCCTGAGCTTCGAAATAAGACATCTCTCTCACGGTATCAGACTCCGGTCTGTGCGGCGCGCGGACGGTTTTAAGTAAGTCATCACCCATTTGCCGACCGCCGAAATAGCAAACGTGATTGATGAATCTCGGGCCTTGCTCCGCTCGTAGAAGTTCGCCCAGGAGAACCATTTCGTCCGGCGCCGACGTGCAGAAGGTGACAAACGCGTGCAGCAGTTCGGAAATTTGGCCGGGCTCATAAATCAGCGCTCCCGCCAGAACTTTGTCTACTGGATGAAGGCGATACTCAAAGTCTGTCGCCACTCCGAAGTTGCCGCCGCCGCCTCGAATCGCCCAGAAAAGATCCGGGTGTGAATCGCGGCTAGCTTCCACTTGTCTGCCATCTGGCAGGACAATCGTGGCGGAGAGTAAATTATCGCAGCCCGCGCCATGCATCGACATCAACAGCCCCTCTCCTCCGCCAAGCGTGAAGCCAGCCATGCCTACGTTTGGGCAACCTCCCGAAGGCGTCGCCAGGCTGAACGGCGACGTCGCAGCATCCATATTGCCCACCAGCGAACCGGCTTGCGCGCGCGCCACCCGGTGCCGTGCGTCGACTTCGATTCGCTTCATCCCGGAGATATCGATCACCATGCCGTTATCGCAGATCGAAAACCCCGCTCGACTGTGTCCTCCGCCGCGCACTGCGACCGTCAGCTCTTGTTTCTGGGCAAAATCGAGAGCGCGCGCAACATCAACTGCGCTCGCACAACGCACGATGAGGGCAGGGTGAAGGTCGAACGCTCGGTTAAAAATCAGACGGGCCGATTCGTACTCGCTCGTATCCGGCGTTATAACATGTCCACCAACAGTAGCAGCTAACTTCCGGATCGCTAATGGATCGAGCAGGCTGGCTTTCTTTTGCGCCTGGGCTAGCGCCTTGATCCCGTGGCTGTGAAGCGCTGCGGCGGCCAGAAGCGTTTGGCGGACGAACCTCCTGCGACTGATAAAGCTCATGTAACGACTCCGTAAACGGTCGCACCAATGGCGAGTTGTTCAACATCGGTCTTAGTCTGATCACGCAACAATAAAGTCATTCGCGCTAACCCTCGGTCACCGGTCAATTCAAGTCTAACGAGAACAAGATCAGCCACCGCTGGCGAAGGCGAGTGTAATCTGGAATGAACGTATTTTAGTAATCGAAAGCGAAGCTGTACGCCGGCCAGCGGTTGGCTGCATCGCCTGGTTAGGCCTCTTCGAGAGGTGTCGCTGGCAACCAATTATCAAACAACACGGTAGCACTAAAGTCAGACTCATCTAAAAGACGCGAAAAGCTAGAGATATGAGTCCCACCGAGGATAAAGAGGCACGGGTACTCAGCAAACGTGCGAAGCTGTTCCAACCAATAGTTCTCCCGCTCGGCGTCCGATGCGATACCGAGCTGTTGCTGAATCTTCCTCGAAGGGTCGCAATACAGATGCGGCAAGCCCAGGTCGCGGGCGACAAAAAGGGGACCGAGCCGCCGGCGGAGCGATGCATGCCGAGACCGTCGATACTCATCTCTTCAGCGATGCCACAGATCTGATGCTCGCGGACCAGCGCTTTCAGCTTGCAAGCGAATTCGTGTGTAACTTCCGGCGGTAGACCAAGCGAGCCGACACGCTGGAAGCGATGATCGACTCCGATTAGATAAACAGCGCGCATCAGGGCCTAACGAGACGGAGCTCAGCCACCGTTGGCGAGGGCGAGTGCTGCTTTTACTTCATCCTTCATAGTTCATCCTTCAGCCTTTCAGTACAGCGGCCAGCGGTTGGTTAGGCCTTTTACGGTGATAGTGGCTTCACGATCGGTTTAGGAACGGTGCCGTCCATAAGCACGAGAATGCGCATGAAGTCACACATCGTGCAACCCTGTCCATCAGATGCTGGCTCGAACTGAACAACGTAGACGAAGTGCATGCTATCTCCGATGTCTGCTATAGTAGTCTCGCGCAGCTCCCATGGCTGCTTCCCACTGCGGAGTAGCTCCTGCATCTCTCGACGAGCGATATCCTGAGCTTTGCGAGCCGATAATGGCGGAAAATCTGCGCCGGGAGCCCAAACTGGCGTCCGAGCGATGTTGGCCTGAGATACCTTAAACTCGTAGTGTTTCTCACCCATCTTGCCTGACGCTGAATACGACTCGAACAGACCTGCGAAAGCGGAACCGCCGAAACCGAGCAGCATGACCATCACCAACGCGCGCATAGACCTAACGAGAATTCGACCCAATTGTTGGACCTTTCAAGAGGAACATCCAATTTGTGGGTCTAATGCGGCTTGAGTTTAACTCTGGGAAACGAAAATCGGTGCCATGCCCACTACAATAACGAGCAGCCGATTCCCCGAACAAACCGAAATTGCTGGATCGAGCGCAGGATGGTGAAAGTCTCGAGGCCTAAGCAGGCTGCGGCGGCGGAGAAACCGCTACCCCTGGCGAAGCCGAAGGGCCTTGATACTGCGCGCTGCCGAAACCAAGAATAGGAATGAAAATGACTCCCAGTAACGCGAGGCCAATTCCGAAGCCTGCGCCCTTGCCGAAGCTCTTGGCCATATCGATGCAAAGGATAATTCCCACGATGATATTAACGAACGGGATGAGCATCAAAAGAATCCACCAGCCGGGTCGGCCGACGATCTTGCACCAAATATAGAGATTGTAGATCGGGATGATGCTGGCCCAGCCAGGCTGCCCAGCTTTGGTGAACACTTTCCACATCGCAACGATCAGCAGCAGTGCGATGAGCAACCCGACGATCATTGAAAGTGGGCTGGGAGGCTTGCCTTCAGTGCTGTATTCGACTTGCGCGAGCAACGAAGCGTTGTGAAACAGGAGACTTTGAGTGAGTTGGATGAGGGTTGTCATATTAGGTTAAGGAGTTGAAGGATCAGGTCTAACGGGCTGCGTCTTAATGGACAAGCAAAATCTTTGAATCTTGTCTATGCAGGTTCCGCCAGGGAACCCAAAGGCATTCGGAGCCGAGGAATACTTCTAGTCGCCACCATCATCACCGCCGTCGTCCCCTCCGCCATCATCGTCTCCACCATTGTCGTCGGCGCCTTCATCATCGCCGCTATCGTCATCGCTCATATCCTCACCTTCATCGTCTGAAGCGTCCTCCATGCTATCGTCATCGGCTGACGCCACTTCTTCGTCGGTGTCTTCCTCAGCAGCTACTTCTTCTTCCTCTGCTTCGGACATGTCGAACGATTCGTTCTCGGCGTACGCTTCTTCCGAACTGATTTCTTCGTCTGAGACCGATTCTGAAACGGCAACTTCTTCGCTGTAATCGATGTCGACGGTCGTATCCACCAGCGCCCAGTCGTACGAAACAGAGGTCTCCCACTCGTAGTAACTGGTCTCGTAGGTGTGGACCCAATCGACAAGGACGAGATAATCGGCGCGCCATGGTTTATCGACGTAGTATTCGTAACCGCGGATAAGGCCGGCCTGAACATCGAGCAGGTAAAGCGTCGCGATATAGGCATCCAGTGTAATCGGCTCCTTGACGATGTGGTCGGCGTGCTTCTTCATCTCGCGAAGACCTTTCTCCAATGCCTTATCTTTCTTAGCGCCTGCTTCGAGCTTCGCGATCTTCGCCAGCAACACTTTCTGCTGCGCTTTAATCTTGTCGAACTCTGCCTTTTCTTTCGCAGTTAGCTCGCCGCCTTTCTTCTTTCGTGCAGCCTCCTTTGAGAAATCGGTGCGCAGTAGTGCGATGGCGTGGCCGAGCTTCTTGCCGTTCTCAATCACCTGGTTGTTCTTGGAATCGGTCAGCTCCCAATCCACTTTCATTTGCTCTTCAGCTTGGCGCGCTTCTGCGATGCCTTTGAAAAAGTCGTTGCTCTTCGCAGCGAGTCCTGACTTCGCCAGGGTCAAATTTTTGGCGATCAACTGGGTCGATTTCCAGAATGGCTTATTTTTCGCCGTCTTTGGGTCGAGCCCGTTATCAGCGCGTGCTGCCTTAATCATCGCAGCCAGCGCCTTGTTGGCGTCGACGAGTAAAGTTTTGGCGTCGGCCTTTTCCCCGGTTGGTTTTTTCTGGGCGGTTTTCGCAATTGCAGCCAGGGTTTGCCCGGGCTTCACCGCGCGCGCCACAGCAAAAAGACTGAGCGAAAGGCAGAGGGAGAGACTAACGAGTTTTTTCATAGAGGCGCGCAGCCTAGCTGACCACAAGACCTGCGTCTATAGGACTTTGGGGCTATATCCAGCCGTGTCGTTGGGGCCAGACAGGGAGTATCAATCATCAATGCTCCGTAGCGCTGCACCTGACTTTACGAATCGGAATCAAAGCGCGATGGTCGAGCGCAGATGAAGGTGAAAAGCACATCCGTTGGCGTGGTAGGGCGCGACCGGTCCGAGCCGGACTTGCGTTGGGCGCGTCGATGGGGCGTGCCAGTGGCATGGCTCACGCTTTGCGTCGTCTGGAGCTCAACGTGGCTGGTTATCAAGATTGGGTTGCGCGATCTGCCGCCTATTTCTTATGCGGGTATTCGTTTTCTCATCGCAATTATCGTTCTTTTTGCTGTGTCCGCCGGACGCGTGGGCTTGTTACCGCAGCGCGGATTCGATTACCTGTTGCTGGCTTTTACCGGCGTTTTGATGTTTGCCGTAAATTACGGTCTCCTTTTCTGGGGCGAGCTCCACGTTTCATCCGGTCTGGCAGCGGTGTTGCAGGCGACGATCCCGATCTTCGGCATGCTCTCCGCGCATCTAATGCTTCCCGACGAACCATTGCAACTGCACAAACTTCTCGGCGCACTCCTCGCGCTCGGGGGCGTGGCGATTATCTGTGAGCGTCTTCTCGGCTTCAACGGCTTGATGGCTTTTTGGGGCGGACTTGGCATCATAGTTGGAGCTGCCAGCGCAGCTTTCTCGAACGTGCTGTTAAAATCGCGCAACATGCAGCTTGCTCCGGCGATGATTGCTGCTTGGCAAATGATTTTCGGCGCAGCGCCGTTGCTCTTGATCGGAGTCCTAGTGGAAGGAAATCCGTTAAAGTTTCATTGGAATACGGTCTCGATTTTTTGCCTGCTTTATCTGGCGGTGATCGGCTCGGCGCTCACCTTTTTGCTTCTTTACTGGTTATTGCCACGGATGACTGTCGCTCGGCTACAAGCGATCTCGCTCATCACGCCGCCTGGCGCAGTGGCGCTAGGCTGGGCATTGGGCGGCGAGACATTTTCCCTATGGTCACTCCTTGGCGGATGCCTGGTGCTCGCAGGCGTGTGGATGATTTTCCGAAAAGGAGAAGAGGCAGAGCCGGTGATCCAGGAAGGCTAGTCTTCATATTCCTACTTATTCTGCTGGCCCTGCTCGAACAACCTCTCTGCACAACAGAGATAGAGGTAGAGTCTCCTCACACATTGGCTTTCACCCAGGCAGCGATCGTCTGTTGGTCATGCGTCGCGCCGAAAAGCTTGTCAGGGCAACTGGTTCCACCCGGCCGACAATAACCTGGCGTGAAATCATGGCCGAAGATGTTCGTCGGTGGAATATGGTATTGCTCAAGCAACCAACGAATAAGGGCTGCGGAAGCGGCCGCTTGCGGCGTGGCGAGAGAGTCAGTTTCAGTGCCGACGTGTTCGATGCCGATGGAACTTTCATTTGTGCCCATACAATGATTGGCACGATCGGTATCGCTCACCATTTGGTAAATGTCGCCGTTTCGATCAATGACGTAATGCGCCGAGACTTGGCGGCCGCCTGATTTTTGGAACTCTTCGATCGTGCCCGCAAGTGAAGCCTCGGTGCAGTGTAAGACAATCTTCTCGATCCTCGCTCCATTACGGCATGAATGATTCGGACTCTGAATGAACTGTTTGATTACCGGTTTTGCATGAGGATTACTACTGCCATGACCCACCCGTTTCATCGTTAGCGTGGGCTTTACCGGTATGGCTCGGCGCGCTGAAATGGTTATCCTAACAATATCGTCAGTGTTTAGTCCGAGGGCAGCTGCCAGTCCTGGTGACAAGTCTGCCACACGTCCGGTTGAAGGATGCGGTCCCCAGTCAACCGGGCGTGCATCCGCGGCGCGACCGTTCGCGGGATTCTCGACCCGCGCAAGGGCGCGGCGCAAAAACTCCTTCGGTGTTGCGGCATAATCCCAACGACAGGCAAAGTAGTATTGATCGGGGTTGAGTCGGCGGCCAAGCCCGCTTGTCCCAGGCGGTGACGCCGGCAGAAACAAGTATGTATATTTCGGGTTTTGAAGATCGGCCTTGCTAAAGAGGGCAAGGTCTTCGTTCGCAGCCATCCCGAGATCGTGCGGTCCTCCAAAGGTGGACATTTTTCCCTCTACACGAAAAAGAATCTCCTCAGGCTGCGCAGGTAACGGTCGCACTGCGGCGATCTTTCTCGGCGGCTTCGACTGGGATTTTCGAGATGCAGCTTTCGTCCGCTTCGGAGCTTTTTGCGGCGAACGCCGTGTAGCTGCCTTTCGCGACTTTAATTTACGCTTGACCGGACGCATTCGCCTTCACTCAGTGTTCAGGGCCAGGCGGAGCCTTTGGTATATCCAAGGGTTTCAAGCACCCCGCGATCGAGCCCGCGCAACACGTGGCGCATTAGATCGATGGTGCCGTCCGCGAGGAAATACGCGCCGTGAATGTCTCCCACGTCCGACTTGAAGAAGCTCGAGCAATCCACGTCCCAGACATTGTCCGTCGGCGAAGATGGATCCGCCAAAGGCGGACGGGTTGAGAGACCGCTACGACCAAGGCGGCGCATGCCGAAATGTTTCAGACCGGCAGATGCGCCCAGGACAGTGTCGCGTCCGCTGTAAAGCGCCGTAATCCGGTAGGTGAGATTAGCCACGGCATTGCCATCGTTGTTATCAGGCGCGCCCATGTCAAACAAGTCGCTGTCCACATCGGCTGCAACCATAAGGAGCTGATTGATGAGACTAACGAGCAAAGGCTGATTCTTACGTGTCCACGCCGCAGCCATTGCTTTCTGCACCACATAATTTCCCATGCTATGAGAGATCAGGGACACCTTGGCCTTACAAGCTTTCGCAGGATTCTTAATGGTAGCGTCCTGTTTCTGGACCAGCCAATCAAACAATTTGCTTAACACATCTGTTAAGTCTTGAGCGCACAGACGCGCATGCGAACGATCAGGCTCATAACCGAGGGTGCTGCCGCGCGATGGCCAGTCGTAAAGAATGCAGAGGCCGAGGCTCTCGGGACCGTCAAAAAGTCTTCCACAAAGGTCCTGATAAAATCGAGCGGCCTTTGCAAACGTTTGATTAAAACCATGAACGAGAATCGTGACGTGACTTTGTTTCTCGTTCTCTGCCTGGTCATGCGCAGGAAACTTATCCGCCGCCGCGACCAGAAGCTTCTGGAAATTGAGGCTAGTGACTTGACGCCAATTCTTGATGTCTGTCAGCGGTTGCTTGTCGCTGACCCAGTATGTAACGCCGTCGAAATTGACGTCAGGTCCGACGCCACCCTGGCTCCTATCATTGATCATCCAATACTTCGGCATGTTATTGAGAGGTTAGGTTAATGTACCAGGCGAATCGTCCAAAAGTCGTCTGAAAGATTGTCGGTGAGCAAATAAGAGTAAGGCATGGTGAAATAGCCTCTTTTGCCCCAGCTCGAGCCCCATGAATTGCGCACCACGAAGCGCTCGGTCTTGTCGTCGTAACCGACCGCAAGGACGGCATGGCCGCCGACGACTCCTTCTCTTGGCTTGGGCATTTGCAGTACGCCCGTCCTGGCGACCTCCGCGCTCTCGAAGCTGTCGTAAACGGTAAAGCCAAAAACGAATGGGAAACCGTCTGCGAGACAGCCTTTCATCTGCGAAAGCGTCCGATCAACTCGTTGATAACTCACCGCGCGGAATTTCTTTGCATCTTTGTAACAAGACGATGGCGGTTTCTGCCTCGGCTTGGCGCCGGGAGGCCAGAGATTGGTGTTTGAATCGGCGGGAGTATCGTCGTAGGACCACTCGGTCTCGGGGCAAGCGCCTTGTTTAGCGACACTTTTTATGCCGTCGCGAATTTGCGCGCCGTTATCGAGCGGCACGCTGCGCTCAATGCTTCGCTCGTTGTAATAGATGAAGAGACGCGATGGGATGAAGTCGCGCAATTTTTGCTTCTTGCGATCGAACTCGATAGCCGCTGCGATTGCATTCGCCGTGCAGGAACCGATGTCTCCCTGGTTGTAGACCCGCGGGCAATGTCTGCGAAGATCAGCCTTGGTGGGAAGCACACGCAGCTTCGCCAGCGGCGCAGAGTAAAGGTGATCGCGGTTATCGGGAAGGTCCGGCATCCAGCCGAACCCAAACCGGTTATTTTTTTTTGCTGTTCTTTTCATCGTTCACGACTTGAGAGTTGAATTGGAAGGCGAGCACAACTGAAGGATTGTCATTTGGTTTCGGCCAGCAGCGGTTGGCTACAGCAGGCGTTTTGAGCCTTTTACAAGATTTGGGAACAGAAGTTCAAGCCTTCTTTTCAAGTCCGTTGAAGGCGGATTGTGCCGGAATCGTTTTTGATTGTTGAACGGTAAATGACCGGGGTAATGCCTGGGGGCAATGTTTCAACGTGCGCTGCGTTACTGATTGTTACGCACTATTTCGGGCACGGGTTTGCTCAGTTCGAGCTGGTCGCTCACTTTTTGGAAGCCTGCAGTAAGAGCTTCAATTTGCTTCTGCTGTTTGGCTATGATCGCTCCTTGTTCCCGTAGCCGGTGATCCTACTCCTCAACCTTGCCATGTTCTTTTAGAAACTCGTTGAGTAACATGGCGTTTACTGCGTCGTACCGCATGGTGTAGATTTCACCATTCTTATCACGGACGACCAGATTGGGATTTACCTTTGCCACTTCTTCAGCGATCAAGCCAAATTGCGGCGTGTCGTTCTTGTCGGTCTTGTAGTGAAACGTCACCGGCTTGAGATTCGGAATCGCTTCGCTAGCGTCCTGCATCGCTCCGATGTGACCCAGTAACTGCGAAATTTATTTTCGTCCGATGCACAAACCGCTTAGACTCAAGGCCAACGCAAGACGCCGATGTGGCGAAATGGCAGACGCAACGGACTTAAAATCCGTTGGGCTTAAAAGGCCCGTGCCGGTTCGAGTCCGGCCATCGGCACCTCTGAAATGCGGTTTTACGAAGGAAAATCGATCAAAACTCTGGTTGAATCGATTGCGCACGATTCCGAAACAAACCGCATCGAAACGAAGTCTATTTGACAAGTATTCGACAAGTGACTGGCTTTCGTTCGTCCATTCTAAGCGCAATTGCAGCCCCGTAATTGCATCGGCTAATTGCAATTGATTGCTCAGGGACAAGAAATGCGATCATTTTTTTCCGCGCTTTTTGAGACAGTGGTGGTCAATTACGTGCCCGCTATCCCTGGGACACTCTCGGGGAAACAAAACGCGTTGTAGCGCAAACCTCGTGCGTTCTAAGCCTTCTCGAATTCGATCCGCTCCGGTGGCGTCGGTCGCGTTGTCCCAATCAGTACGCCGAGATTAAGGGTCTGATTAGTCTCCGGTTGATTAGGCCAGAGCGTTTTATGGACATCTGCCACGTCTTTCACCTTTCCGGCAATCCCCAGTTTGTCTCGATGCTCTGCCGCTTGTTCGGCAGCTTCCGCGGTGAACTTGCTCAGGCCGAGCCTGGTTCGCTCTTTACGCTCGTTCAGTATGGCTACTAAGGATTGGGGCACTGATTGCACTAGGGTGACTGCATATGATTGCTGCTGCGTGGCGACCTGAATCTGTTAGGTCCAGCCGTGACGCTTCGCGTGAGCCAAAACGCTTCCCTCTGGAATCTCCATTTTGCGAGCAATTTCGCGGAGGCCAATCCCGGCTGCGTAGGCGGTCTTAATCTGCTCCCACGTTTCGTTCGTAATCTTTCGGCGCATTGCTTCAGACGATCATAATGCGATTTAGCCATCTGTACAATTCAATCTTTCCGACGCGCCGGAAATCTTGAGTTGCGAGTCGAACCCGTGGGCCAGCCATTTGCTGTTGCTACTTTCCTGCTACAATTTGGCTGCCTTCGCCCCGCTTCACGGGATCGCGATAGAATGCGTCTGAGGTATCCGGCGTGTCGGGTGGGATTGTGTAGCGACGTCGGAAAATTGATGATTTTCGTTTCGAGTTCGGCCTCAGCCTCGCATTTGGCGACGAATGACTCGATAGCTTCGTAGATGACATCGGCGACCCCCACTTGTTTTCGCTTCGCTACCTTGCTAAGCCATCGCATCGTTGCTTAATCAAGGTGATCGAGCGCCCAGCAGCCTTCAAGAACAAAGGGCGTAACGTTGCCAGGTCGCGTTTTTGAAATGGTTTTCACCCAGCCGTTTTCCACTGCTTTCCGCAAGCGCACAAGAAACTTCTGCCGAACAATTGTGTGACTTAAATGTGACTCGCGCCGAGCAGAAAGGTCGCGCTATTAGGAAATAGATCCCGAACACTAGGCGTTTGTGGAACCCGACCCGTTGATTCGCGCTTGCGGCGAATTGAATCGACAAGCTGCCGGGATTCTTCTGAAACTCCGGGAGATGAAAAGTATTCCACCAGTTCTAATCACATTTGCACTCAGCTGCTTTGTGCTTGTCCAAAACGCGCAAGCGGTCAGTCCGCCGCCTGAAGGCGGCTATCCCGGAGCCAACACAGCAGAAGGGCAGAACGTCCTACTGAGTCTTACCACAGGCACGTGCGACCTGACAACAGGGATGTATGCCTACTACAAACTGGATGAAGCTAGTGGAGGTGCCGTGGATGCTTCCGGTAATGGACGCGGTTTAAGTCAGAGCGGAACAATTGGCAGCAGCACCGGAAAAATCAACGGAGCTCGCGTCTGGACAGGCGGATTTTCTGGACCGTACCTCGGACTCTTCGGCAATTCTACGGATTTCGAGCCTGGAACAAACCACATATTCGTCAGCGCGTGGGTAAAATCTGCGGTCACAACATACGGATACGATGCCGGTATTGCTGGCAAATTCGTTCTTCCTCATGCGTCATGGTTGTTGTTCAGGCAATCTGACGGTAGCGGAAGCAGATTTGAATTTCTGGTCATGCAAAACGGCAGTACGACCGGAGCCTCCGTCAACGGTCCGGTGCTTACGGATACCAACTGGCACTTCGTAGTCGGTGGATGGAACGGAACAGTGCTAAAGATTTCGGTCGATGGTGGGGCGTTCGCTACGACTGCCTTTACCGGTCCAATATTTGGTGACGGTGCAGGCGTGTTTCAGGTAGGCGCGGAAGCGGCTTCAAATACATGGAACGGATTGATTGACGAAGTGGCAATCTGGATTGGTAAAAACGACATGACAGATACGGAAGTCGCCTTGCTTTACAATGAAGGCGCCGGTTTACCGTTTGAGTCGTTTTCAACTGCATGTGCCAGTCCGACCCCCACCCCCAACCCGACGCCTACGGCAACATCAACTCCTACACCGACGGCAACTCCGACCGCAACACCTACACCCACACCAACTGCTACTCCGACGCCTACACTTACACCAACTCCGACCCCGACTGTGACTCCCACTGCTACGCCTACTCCCACGCCGGGCCAGATCACACTCAGCGCCCTTGGCTACAAAGTGCAGGGTCAACAAAGGGTAGACCTCTCATGGACCGGAGCGACTTCAAGTGGAATCGACATTTACCGCAACGGCGTGTTGATCGTAACGGTTCCTAACAACGGTTTCTACACTGATGCCCCCAATGGCCGCGGTCATGCCACGTATATTTACAAGGTATGCCAGACGGGCACAGGTAACTGCTCTAATCAAGTTACTGTGAATTTTTGAAATTATTCGGCTCCCAGCCTTGAACATCCATCCGAGCTAGCGGGAACATGGCACCGTTGCGCTGCTTGCTTCAAATCAGTCGTTGAATAGGTGGGCGCTCCGGCCGAAAATAAACCACGGCAGGTGTCGTGGCAAACACACTGAACTTATTTCCGAATGGGGTCGTTCGCTTAATCGTCACAAGCGGCAGCTTGATTTCCGCCGCTGTAGTTGCGGAAACTGTGCGTTTCCAGTTTTCGAGTAATCTGCGCTAGACTCCGGACGACATCGACGTCCGACGGCGTGAGCGGTAAGCTAAACGTAAACTCCCGCAGCGCGTTCGGATGAAACATCACCCTATTGCGCTGGTAGTCGATTTCCAGTTCACCATTAAGCCTTTCAGTCTCTCTTGGCCTAGTTATCGAATTTTCCTCCCTTTCGTTGTGCATTTCTCACCTCGTTCTACGGAGCCGAAGCGACGAAGTTCCGAGAAAAGCGGAATGGCGATTGAGATTTGAATCAAGGTGCCATGAGCGGGGCGCCCGCACCTATCGGGGCGGCCATGTCCTTTGCTGCACTTCAGCAAAGCGGGTTGGAGTTGGGCTGTGTCGCAAGCGTGGACGAGGATGGCCGAACAATCTGGATTCTCGTTAGATGCTTATGCCGTCTTCGTTCATGCCGCTGCCGGTTGACTATTCACAAGGCTTTTTTTGACATCGCATACCTAGTGTCGGATGCAATCACCGGAAAGCTCTGAACTGCGAGTGACGTGAGGGGGAAAGATTAATGGAATGAACTGAACGGCAAGCCAGCGCCATTATTGTAAAGTTGTCGCACTTCGGAAATAGTTAGGTCATTTCTGCCTATCCAGATCGCTACTTCATCAATAAGGCCGTTCCAAGTGTTAGATGCTGCCTCAGCACCGAACCGATCCAGAGCCGACCGAGGTAACGCCCACCAGCAGTCCGCCAAGCGCGCCGACTAGGATCGTGGGCACTGGACGCACGATGCGATCGTTGCCGCCGCGGCCGAGACCTTTCGCCCTGCGTCGCAGCTGGACGTAGAGTCGCAACGCATAGGTTATCGCTGCTAACAAGAGGGCGAAACCGATGCATAGCGTCAAAAACGTATCGATGTTGATCTTCGGACTGATCCAGCGCACCAGGTGTGGTCCGAGGAAGGCCATTGGCACTGAGCCGCAGATGAGGAACGCGGCGAGCCGGACATTTGGGGACCCTTCCCGCCAATGCACAACGGCGCCACCCGTCTTGTAGATTGCAGCGGCGGTAAGGTCGGCGGTGACAACGGACGAGGCATGGCCCACGCCGAGGAATATCAGGGCGGGAGTCATCAGCGCACCGCCGCCCATGCCGGTGATGCCGACGAGGATCCCAACCAGTAACGCAACTATCGCGGTCTTGATTTCAATGCCATGAGCCGCCCAGACTGCGTCGGCGAATAGGTGTTGTCCGCTGACCAGCATGTGTCCTCCCGTGATGTTCAGTAGGTGGACGAGCCTTCAATTAGAGGCATCGGTGATTTCGGTAAACACATGCTCGGAATAACTGCGGGGGTACTGCTCGATGGCATGCTGCCGGATCATTTTGCCATCCGGCAATCAAAAACGATCTAGGCGCGATTCTGGCGCGGGACTGGCGGTTAGCTCTTTCCCGCGAGCACATTGGCTGTTAAAGACGCGCCGTGAGACGCGCACTGTTCGCTCTATTCGCGTTTGTCATTGCGTCGATATTCGCCAAATCGACAGCGCCAGAAGTAACGTTTGTTTCGCCGTGTGAGTGCATCGGGTTTCACGGCAAAAATAGCTGGGTTGCTAAGACCGATCTCGCCTGTCCCATCGGATAAATCCGCGATTCAACCGGTGACACCGTCGCAGATCTACGCATGGGAAGGGTTAGGGCCGGATGTAGATTTGACGAGATACACAGAAGCGCGAATGCCGTCTGAACAAAAGTGGTACGCTTTTACGGGGCACGTCGTTGATGCAAAAGTGGAAGCAGACGGCGACATTCATATCGCGCTATTTGTCAAGCAGTTGTCAACTAGCGAGTATATCGCTAGGTAACACAACGGATTTAAAATCCGTTGGGCTTAAAAGGCCCGTGCCGGTTCGAGTCCGGCCATCGGCAATTCTCCTTCGGGGATGTAAATCGTTAAATCGTTGAATTGTTACATCGGAAAACGATTCACGATTGGCGAATCACCAATTACCATCCAGAAATGGAACGCCCGCTTTTTATTCCGGTGATTCTTGGGACTGCTCGTCGGGGACGGAGAAGCGAACACGCTGCGCGCTTCGTTTTTGAGCAAACAAAGAGACGTGCGGATATAGAGACCGAGCTGATCGACGTGTGCGAGCTTCCTATGAAACTCGATGACGCAGGCGAGCAAATGAAAGACCCAAAATTCTCAGCGACCATCCAGC
>Ga0209161_10001790_pt1 | contig 17731 bp, 18 predicted proteins | sample GraSoiAngelo_155_FD_186169 | JGI IMG/M metagenome (GOLD analysis project Ga0209161, IMG submission 186169) | Grasslands soil microbial communities from the Angelo Coastal Reserve, California, USA - 14_1009_13_30cm (SPAdes) (version 2) | ecosystem: Environmental > Terrestrial > Soil > Grasslands... | reverse complement strand
GCCGGCAGTTTCGAGACCGCCACGCGCAAGAGCTACAGCCACTCGCACGTGCTGGCCCGCGCGACCGCCTCCCAGCGGGACCTCGAGGAGCTGCTCATGCGCCTGTCCGATATGGTCGGCCGGCGCCTGCGGGCAGCCGGGCGGCGCGGGAGCGTGGTCTCGGTGGGTGTCGTCTACCGGCCTGATGAAGAGCATTTCTCGAGGCAGGCCAAGCAGCCGGGACCGATCTCGACGGGTGACGAGATCTACCAGGCGGCCTTGAAACTGCTGGCGGCGCGCGATCCGCGGAGGAGCATCGGCACCCTGGGCGTCGGGCTGTCGGAGTTGAGCCATGGCGACGGCGGCCAGCTCGATCTTTTCACTGAACCGGCACGTCCGCGCAAGGAGCGGCTCGAGACGGCGATGGATGCGATCCGCGATCGGTTCGGCGAAGACGCGGTCCAGCGCTCGCGCCTGCTCGGCCGGGCCCGGGTGGTGCGAGACAGGATCGCGTTTGGTAATACAGGCCACCCCGATGAAACTCCACGTGATCAGTCGTGACTTCGCTCTGAAATAGGAACAAGATGTAGCCATGGCCTCCAGGAGAGAGGAGGCTGCTGGGGCGGCTTGGGAGGGCGCCGATCTCGAGCGACCGATCCAGGATGAAGATCCAAGGTCGGAGTCGCTGGAAGAGGCGCGCCGATGGGTGTCTGTGTACAGCCACCTCGTCCACCTCGAGCAGCAACTGTTCGATGCGCTCGCACGCATGATCCCGGAGATGCCGAGCGAGGCCCAGCGCGAAGCCGAGCAGACCAACCTGCCCGTCATCGCCTCCCAGGTCGAACGCTTCAGATACCGCCTCGCCTACTGGAGCAAGCGCAAGGGCGACCTGGAGCAGCGCTAGGTCTGGCGCCCCCGCCGCCGGTGATTGGTGAGCGCTGTCGCCGCCACGGCCGCCAGGCCGGCCAGGTCGTCGATCGCGGCCATGAAGGCGAGGCTGCCGTGATTGGCGCCCGAGCTGGCATGCGCGACCTCGTGCAAAACGACGCGGGCGAAGTGGCGAGGCGAATCGAGCACTGAGCGCTTGACGACTATGTTGGGCGAGTCCCAAACCCCTTCCGTCTCGTACGCGCCTTCGTCGAGACGCATCGTCTTCGAAACGCGGATCTCCTTGACGCGCCTGGCGTGGTCCCCGGCCAGGCGCATGAGCTCGGGCAGGATGGTCCAGATCGCGCGCTCAGCCTTGTTCAACTTCTCGGGGTCGATGAAGTCGTAGGTGAACGACGCGTTCCAAACCTGGACAAAGCCACTGATGTCGAGGATCGGGTTGCCGTTGAGGTCGCGCAGGCTGGAAAGCCGCGCCAGCAGGCGATCAGGGATCACGATCACCTTGTATCCATCCGCGCGGGCCTCCTGGATCGTCGCGCCCATGATGAACATCTGCTGAGACGTGACGAACACTGTCTTGGCCTTCGCGGCCAGGATCCGCACGGCCTGCTCCTGCACGTCGAGCCAGGTGATCTCGTCGTGGTTGGTTCCCGCCGGGATGCGCGTCAGGTCCTGGACCAATTGTTCCGCGACTGCGTCCGACTTGCTTTTTACAAGGATGGCCTTGACCCGGTCCTGGTAAGCGCTGCGCCCGACGTTGGTGCGCTCCCGGTTGAGCGCCCTCTGGAGCTGCGCGGTGGTCGAGGTGATGTTGTACGAGAAGAGGAACTCCTCCTCGAGCGCCACGCGCAGGCCCGTGACGTAAATCCGTGCGGGCTCGCCGGGCTGGCGTTTCAGGATGGCGCCGAGGTCGGTGCGCTCCAGCTCTTCGTCGCCCGCAAAACGGAGGAAGTAATCCTTGGCCGCGGCCATGTCCACATCGGACAGGCCGGTCAAAACGAAATCGGTGCCGTGGCGCCTGGGCTCGGTCGGCGGCATGATCGCCGCGTGGAGGGTCTTGACGTCCGCGAAGTTGCTCTTGGCGGCGCGCTGGAGCGTGAGGTCGGCGTGAGGGCTACGGACCTTGACCGCGATGCCGCGCCGGTGGAAAGTCGCCAGCGCGTCTTTCAGGCCGACCCCGAACTTGCCGACGACCAGGTCGGCCTTGCGTCGCTTCTCGGGGTTTTCGTTCTGGGTCAGATGCTGGTAACGCAGGCCACGCCCGAAGTCGGTGATATGCCATCCGTCGCGGCGCTTGAGGATCTCGGGCTCAGGCGTGCCGCTGAGCGCCTGCTCGTCGAGGGCGTTGGCGATCACCTCTCTGATGGCTTCGGGCACGCCCCAGTGGTCCAGGATCTTTTCGACGTTGAGGTCGAAAAGAGACACCTTCCTCTTGATTGCCAAGGGCTAGCGCGCTATCTCACGTAAGAGGCATCGGCGCGTTCGTGCGCGACCAGTGGATCCCGCCATCAGATGTGAGCAAGAGCAGTCTCGTCATCGAGCTCCCATCTTGACCGGAACCGGCTCATACGTAAGGAGGACGTTGCCGGACCGGAACTTGCGCGTGCTCAGCAGCTTGAGGGAGATCCGCCCGCCGGCGCTGCTCGACAATGAGTTGCCGGCGCCGATCAGGACCGGGTTGACGATGACCCGCAGCTCATCGAGCAGATTCATCTCCATCAGGCTGGTCGTGAGCACGGAGCTTCCGAGCACCAGCAGGTCTTTGCCTTCGGCTTCCTTGAGCGTCTCCAACTCCCGCGGATCGCGGATCAAGCGGGTGTTGGCCCACGGCGGCTCGGGCTCTTCGAGCGTGCGCGAGACCACGATCTTCGGCGCGCTGTTCATCCTTGCCGCGACTTCGGGGTCGTTCTTCAACGCCTCGGCGCTCGGCCAGTACTGGGCCATCCCCAGGTAGGTCGCGCGACCGAACACGAGGCGGTCGCTCTCGTCGAGCTGCTTGATGGCGAAATCGTTGAACTCATCGTCCACGTTGTGCCAGTCGATCGTCCAAGGGCTCTCGCCTTCGAAGTAGCCGTCGAGGGTCAGCATGAGAAAGGACGCAAGCTTGCGCATCTCTACGCCGCCGCCTCGCATTCGGCGTCCATCTCCATCCGCATAGCCGGCTTCGAACGCAGCAGCCACGCCGCCACACCGAGGGTGGCGGCGACCACTCCCAAACTGACGAACCATGCGAAGTGGTATCCGCTCGCCAACGCCTGCACAGTATCAGCGCCTCCGCGGATCATGGCGACGGTGCGCGTCCCGGCCAGCGTGGCCAACACAGCGAGGCCGAAGGCGCCGCCGACCTGCCCAGTCGTGTTGAGCAGGCCGGAAGCGAGGCCGGCATCGTTGGGCGACACGTCTTCCATCGCAACCATCGTCAATGCCGGAAACGTCAGTCCGCCGCCCAGCCCGAGCAGCGCCAGCGGGACCAGCATGTGGACGAGATAGTTGGCGTGGGTGGGCCCGAATGCGACCATCGCCAGCGCGACGAGCGCGACGGCCTGGCCGGCCACCAGCATCGGACCGGCTCCGAACCTGCCGATCAGCTGCGCCGAGAACCGGATCGAGAACAGCGCCATCACGACCGCGACCGGGAGGAATGCGAGGCCTATCGCCATCGGCCCGTAGCCCTGCACACGCTGGAAGTCGAGCGAGCAGACGAAGAAGAACCCGAGGAAGGACGTCGACATGAGCGCCTGCACGACGTTCGAACCGGTGACTTTGCGCGAGCGGAACAACCGCAGAGGCAGAATCGGATCGCGGCCGCGTGCCTGGCGGACGACGAAGGCTACGAGCAGCCCGACCGCGACTGCGCCGAGGATCGCGGTGCGAAGCGAGACCAGTCCGTAGTCAGCTGTCTGGACGATCGTATACACGCCGAGCATCAAGGCGACCGTGACGAGGACCGCCCCCAGCGCGTCGGCGCCCTGGCCGATGCCTATCCCCCTGTCCGACTCGAGCACGCGTGCCGCCAGCAGAGCAGTCGCGATGCCGAGTGGCAGGTTCACGAAGAAGATCCAGTGCCAGCTGACCGACTGGGTGATGAGCCCGCCGGCGATCAGACCGACCACCGCGCCGCTGGAGGCGACAAAGCTGAAGATCCCAAACGCCTTGGCGCGCTCGAGCGGCTCCGGGAACAGGGTCACGATCATCGCCAGGATCACCGCCGAGCTCACCGCGCCGCCGATGCCCTGGATGAAACGGGCCGCGATCAGCATCGGCTGAGCGAAGGAGAGGCCGCATAGAAGTGACGCGACGGTGAAGAGCGCCAGGCCGGCGAGATAGACGCGCTTACGTCCGACCAGATCACCTACGCGACCCGCGAGGAGAAGGAGTCCTCCGAACGCGATCAGGTACGCGTTGATGACCCACGCCAGGCCAGACTGCGAGAAGCCCAGATCCCGCTGGATCGAAGGGAGCGCAACGTTGACGATCGTCATGTCGACGACGATCAAGAGGAATCCGGTGCAGAGGATCAGCAGCGAAAGCCAGCGTGAATTCTTCATGCCGATTTAGACGGCAGGCCCCACCACAACTCATCGATGGCCAACCGATGAGTTTCGGCAGGCTATTCCGTCCTAACTTCGATGGCGACCGAATCGGTCACCCTGAACTGCGCTCATATCGGACAACCCGACCTCGGCGCGATCGATTGCATGGCCAGGATCCAGCTCGGACTGCGCCGGCGGGGCTGCGATCTTCAGCTGCTCGAGCCAAGCGCCGAATTACTTGCGCTGGTCGAGTTCGCCGGCCTTGGCGACGTCCTATGCGTCGAGGTGCAGCGGCAACCCGAAAAGAGGGAAAAGGCGCTGGGTGTCGAGGAAGAACGTGAACTCGCCGATCCGCCCGCCTGAGAGCTCGAGGACTTGGAGTGCCCACGGATCGTGGCCGCCGTTCGGGCTCGGCTTGTACTGGCCGAAGGTCGGCATCCCGTTGGCGCTGGTGGTGGGAATCACCCTCGAGCCCTGGCATCCGATGCCCGGTCCGAACCACCACGTCAGGATGTCGTCGCGGCCGCTCAGCCACATGTCGTAGGGCGGCATCGACTGCGTCGCGTCTTCCCGGATCAGCAATGTCAAGGCCTTGACGTCGTAGCGCTCGAAGGCAGCGACGTAGCGCTCCAGGAGGGCGCGATCGGTGTCGCTCAATGGCCGCTCGTTGCCGTCAGCGCCGACATTGCTGTTCGCGAGGGTCGCTCGTGCCCGCTGCAGGGCGCTGTTGACGGAAGCGACTGAGGTGCTGAGCAGCTCTGCGACCTCGGAGGCCTGCCAGTCGAGGACCTCACGGAGGATGAGCACCGCGCGCTGTCGCGCCGGGAGGTGCTGCAGTGCGGCCACGAATGCAAGCCGGATCGACTCGTTCTGGACGGCCAGCTCGGCCGGATCGCGCTCGGGCGCAATGAGATGGAGCGGGATGGGCTCGAGCCAGGTCACCTCGGCGGGCACATTGAGGTTGGCCTCGATCGGCTCGACCGACGGTCCGAGGTCCATCGGCCGCGCACGCCGCTGCTTGCCCTTGAGCATGTCGAGGCACACGTTGGTCGCGATTCGGTAGAGCCAGGAGCGCATGGCGGCGCGGCCCTCGAAACGGTCGCGATTTCGCCAGGCCCGCACGAAGGTGTCCTGCACCGCATCCTCGGCATCGAACGGCGAGCCGAGCATCCGGTAGCAGTAAGCGGTCAGCTCGCGCCGATGCTGCTCGAGCTCCCCAAAGGCGTGCGCCGGCGAGACGGTCGCGCTCTGCACCACAGCGATTCTACCGGCCGCCGGTGAAGCGCTTGGTCAGGCTGACTCGGCCGCGGACTCGTCGATTTGATCGTTGAGCCACGACATGCCGCAGTTGAACGCGTTCTCGACGCTTTCGTGATTGTGCGAGCAGCCCCACTTGCACTCGCGGAACCGATCGCTGTCTTCGTAAACCTCAGCGCGATAGATGAGAGCGGGTGGCACACCGCGCCGAGCAGGCCCGCGAGACGCCATGATCCTTAGCTTCAGCGCCACGTCGGAAAACTAGACCGGGTCTCCTCGGCCTGTCATCGTCCATTTGAGGTACGGATGCAGAATTTGAATTCGCGATGCGCTAAAAAGGCTTGAAAACCATCAGCGCAACCAGAGCGATGAGCCCGACCGCGCCGGCCCAAACCGCGAGCATCGGCCGGGTATGGTGGAGACGTTCGGCTAGAGCATCGTCCGGCCCACCGACCGCATCCCGCGCCATGTAATACGGCCGGGCTACGTAAAACATCACGCCGAGCACCGCGACCAACACCGCGAGCGAAGCCCACGGCCACCCTCTGGACCACCATTGGGCGGCGAAGGTCATCCAGATGCCCGTGATCAGAACCACGAGCAGGGCGGGGTTCGAGACCAGCCCCGATCTCTGCGAAAGGCGCAGGAGGGAGCGGCTGTAGCCGGACATCGGTCCTCGTAGCGCGAGTGATGCGCCTCCCGAGATGCCGTGCGCGAAAAGGAATGCCGCCAGCCCGGCGAGGTGGAGGAAGTTCAGCCAGGCGTAGAGAGTCAACCGGGAGGATGCTAAGGGATCCGGGAGCGGGCCAGGTGACTACCTGCGTGCTCAAGAGATCGCCTGGCGAGTAATCCGTCTTCAAAGCGGCGACCGACTCGCGCGTTGAGCCTTCGACGGGCCGCGTGGCTTGACAGGTGCCCAACCGCCCACCACAACAAGGACGGACTAGGATCACCGAATGGGGCAGAACCCGCCGACGGCCCCGTCTGGCCGCCCAAACCCGAACCCGCCGCGGCAAAAAAAGCCGGACGCTCTCGCGCCCATGCGCACGCTTCGCTTCTGGATCACGCTGGCGATCTTGTTTGCGGCCAACATTCTGATCAGCAACATCCTGTTCTCGGCCGGCCAGGCGCCCACGGTCACGATCTCCTACAACGCTTTTCTTGACCAGGTCACCGCAGACAACGTGGTCAGCATCACAAGCACCGGAGAGTCGATCACGGGCGTGACCAAGAAGGCGCTCAAAGACACCAGCGGCACAAGCTCGACGAAGTTCCAGACCCAGCGCCCGGCGTTCGCCAATGACGACCTCGAGACCCAGCTGCGTCAGCACAACGTGGTCATGAACGCCAAGGATCCGAACGCGTCCACTCCACTCTGGGAGACCTTGCTCTTCAGCTTTGGCCCGACGATCCTGCTAGTGGTCGGATTCCTCTATCTGTCCCGCCGGGCCGCGTCGGCCGGCGCCGGCGGCATCCTCGGCACCTTCGGCCAGAGCCGGGCCCGGCTGTACGACGCCGAGCGGCCCTCGGTCACATTCGAGGACGTCGCCGGCATCGACGAGGTGAAGGCCGAGCTCCAGGAGGTGGTCGATTTTCTGCGCGAGCCCCAGAAGTACCAGCGCCTGGGCGGCAACGTGCCCAAGGGCGTGTTGTTGATCGGCGCGCCGGGCACCGGTAAGACGCTGCTCGCGCGCGCAGTCGCGGGCGAGGCCAAGGTGCCGTTCTTCAGCATTGCAGCGTCTGAATTCGTGGAGGCGATCGTGGGTGTAGGCGCCGCGCGCGTCCGTGACCTTTTCGCAAAGGCACGCGCGGCAGCGCCTGCGATCATCTTCATCGACGAGCTCGATGCCATCGGCCGCAGCCGCGCCGCGGCTTTGAGGATCGGGGGCAACGATGAGCAGGAGCAGACGCTCAACCAGATCCTCACCGAGATGGACGGCTTCGACTCGCGCGAGGGCGTGATCGTGCTCGCCGCCACCAACCGGGCAGACGTGCTTGACCCGGCTTTGCTCCGCCCGGGTCGTTTCGACCGCCGGGTCACGGTCCAGGCTCCCGACCGCCGCGGCCGCGCCGCGATCCTGAAGATTCACTCTCGCAACGTGCCGATGGCTCCCGATGTGGACCTCGACCAGGTCGCGGGTCAGACGCCCGGGCTGGTGGGAGCCGACCTGCGCAACCTCGTCAACGAGGCCGCCTTGGGCGCCGCCCGCAAGGGCGAACCCGCCGTCACGATGGCGGATTTCGCCGAGGCGATCGAGAGAACTCTGCTTGGCACCGAGCGGAAGATCATGCTCAGCGATCTGGACCGGGAGCGGATCGCGTACCACGAGTCCGGCCATGCCCTGCTCGGCTTGCTCGTCCCGGGGGCGGACCCGGTGAAAAAGGTGACCATCATCCCGCGCGGCATGGCGCTCGGCGTGACGCTGCAGAGCCCGATCGACGATCGGTTCAACTACGGGGAGGATTACCTTCGGGCGCGGCTTGTCGGTGCCCTGGGGGGGCGAGCGGCGGAACGGCTCGTCTACGGGGTCGTCACGACCGGCGCGGAAAACGACCTCCAGCAGGTGACGCGGATCGCCCAGCAGATGGTCGTGCGTTGGGGCATGAGCCCCAAGGTCGGACCGCTGAACTATGGAGAGCCGGATGGCGGGCCCTTACAGCAGCGACCTTATGGCGAGGCCACGGCCGAGCTGATCGACGACGAGGTCCGCCGGATCTCCGAGGAGTGCCTGGCCGACGCCGAGAAGCTGCTGACCGAGCACCGGTCCCAGCTCGATGCACTTGCACACGCGCTGCTGAAGAGTGACTCCCTCGACGAGGGCGAGATCCTCGAGGTGACGGGAATCAAGGCGGCGGGGAGCGGAGCCAACAAGTTGACTGCCCCGCCCGTACCGGCAGCGGGCGCACCCACCAGGCCCTAAAGCTCCAGGTACAGGGCGCGACCACACCAAAAGGGGCGGACGCCCCCTCCCTGTTCCTGAGACCGGTAGGCCGGCCATGAGGATCTCGGCCCCGGCGCCCGTCCCCGAATCAACCTAACCGCCGCCGGCCGATTGGTCTATAGGAATTTCGCCCTGGCTCCCCCACCGGGTCGCCCGGCCGTGGGGAGGACTTTTCCTTCAGCTCTTGGTAGTCGGTTCGAACTCCAGGATCACCATGCCGGTGGCGAAGCGCTTGGTCTCGGTCAGGCGGAGGACCGTCTGGCCGGCACCCTCCGCGAAGAGACGCTTGCCTCTTCCGAGCACGACGGGGTGCAGCATGAACCGGTAGAGGTCGATCAGGTTCTCCCGCATGAGCGCGTTGAAGAGCTGACCACTGCCGGCGAGCAGCAGGTCTTTCCCTGGCTGCTTCTTCAGCTTGCGGATCTCATCGGCGACATCTCCCTTGATGACGTTCGAGCCAGGCCACTCGAGCCGATCCAGGGTCGCCGTGACCACGTACTTGGGCATGGCGTTCATCTTTTCGCCGAACTCACCGGTCCCCTCCATCGTCGGCCACGCCGCGGCGAAGCCTTCGTAGGTCTTGCGGCCGAGCAGCTGGGCGTCGCTGGCCTGCAGCTCGTCCCACTTGAACTGCCCAGCCTCATCGTTGAAGAAGGGGCCGGACCATTCGCCAGGCTCTTCGAAAACGCCATCGAGCGAGATGTACTCCGTTGCGACCAGCCTCATGTCCGCCTCCCTGGCAAGTTCGTTTCGCTCCTTTAGACGTTGACCCGACGCCGAACTCATCGTCGAGGCGAGAACGCCTAGATCTGGTGGTCGACCCTCGAGCGGTCGACACGATGTGTCTGGGCAAAGATGCGTATGTGCAGAGCCCGCTGCTCCCTACCGTTCGATCAGGGCGCGGCTCCGATCGCGACCTCCTCCTCAGCGAGGTCCGCGAGCGACGCCGTGGCAATCTCCTCGATGCTCTTGCCGCGATCCCGCTCGAGGACTTTCATCCGCTTGTCGAACTGGGTGCCGGCGAACTCGAGGTAGGTCTCCATGCGTTGTCCAAAAGGTGCGTGCTCATCGTCGTAGTGCTCCCAGAACTCGCTGATCACCCCCATCGCGAGTCCCAGCAGCTCGTTCATGCGCTGGATCATGACGTCCCAGCCATCGCGTGAATCGTTGATCAGGCGGTCAAGGAGAAATACGCCATACCGGATGTGCCGGCTTTCGTCGCGCGCGATGAGACGGATCCCGCTGAGCAGCCCAGGCAGCTTGCCGTTGGCCTCCAGCGACTGGCGGAAGCCGTGGTAGCCGGTCTCGGCGAGCACGCCTTCGATGATCATGTTGTAGGTCACCGAAGCCCGGATCTGCGCCTCCACCGACTGATCGGATTTGAGCGCGTTGAGCGAGGAGGGCAGCTCGACCAGAAAGAGTTGCCTGTAGCTGGAAGTCAGGTAGTGGCCGAGGTCTCCACGCGCGATGGCGACCTGATCGAGCCAGCGCCGGAAGAACTCGACATGCTTGGCCTCTTCCCACAGAAATGACGTGAGGTAGATCTCCTCCTCGATCCTGCCCTCGCCGGCCACCGCCATGATCAGGGGCAAAAGATCGCTGGTGACGCCTTCCTCGCCCGCCTGGAACAACGCCAGCGTGCGAAGCAGAAAGTCCTGCTCGACGCCGTCAAATCCGGTCCAGTCCGCGCCGTCCGCAGAGAAGTCCAGTGCTTGCGGATCCCAGACGCCGAGGCGTTTAGCCTTCTGGAACAGGCGCATGGGCACCGAGTCCCAGTCGAGACCGCGGCCTGAGATGGTCGAGTAGCGATCCCGGGTCGAACCGGCGCTCAAGGCGGGTTCAGTCTAGTCCGGGCTCAGCGGCTCGATGGATTGCGCAGCGGCTGTTCGTCTCCACGAGCACCGTCAACAAACACGTGCAGCACGTGCTGCGGAAGCTCGCTGCGGAATCGGATCCAGGCAGCCCTCTACGCGTGGGCCGGCGTCTGACGAGGGCGGCGAGGATCCTGCGCCCGCGCTCGGTCGAGATCGACCCGATCGCCGTGCATCGGCACACCCTCCTTGGCGAGCAGCCGGCGCTGGACCACGCCTTTGGGAATGGTGCCGTCGGCTCGGACGACCCGATGCCATGGCAGGCCCAGATGGGTCGTGGCCAGAACGCGTCCGACAAGCCGCGGCGCTTCTGGATCGATCCCGCCATACGTCTGGACGCAGCCGCGAGGAATGCTTCGGATTCGCTCGATGATTCCCGGGATGCGCGACTCGCGACCCTGACGCTGCCCGCCTATGAGGTCCATACCGGCTTTCTTTTTTCGACGAAGGCTGCCATTCCCTCCCGACCATCGGGCGCGACGGCGTTGCACGAGATCGCCTCGGCCATGATCTCGTACGCCTTGTCCTGGGTCAACTCGATCTGCCTGTAAAAGCCTTCCTTGCCGATCCGCAGCGCGTAACGGCTCAGCTGCGAGAGCTCGTTGACCAGCGCCTTCACTTCCTCATCCAGCTGGTCGCGAGGAACCGCGCGGTTGATGAGCCCCCAGCGCTCGGCCGTCGGCGCGTCGATGAAACGGCCGGTCAGCAGCATGTCCAGGGCGTGCTTGCGGCTCACGTTGCGGGCCACGGCCACGCCGGGCGTGGAGCAGAACAATCCATATTTCACGCCGGAGGTCGCGAAGCGGCAGTCATCGCTGGCGATGGCCAGGTCGCAGGCCGCGACGAGCTGGCAGCCGGCGGCGGTGGCGATGCCATGGGGCGCGGCGATAACCGGCACCGGAACCGACTGGATGGTAGACATCAGCTGGTTGCAAACGGCGAAGACGTCGCGCTCCTCGTCGAGGGTGCGGTCCATCATCTCCTTCAGGTCGTGGCCTGCTGAAAAAGCGCGCCCTGCTCCCTTGAGAACGATGGCGCGCACCTCGGGCCGTGCGGCCTGGCGCTCGAGCTCGGATGTGAGCTCCTCCATCAGGCCCGTGGAAAGCGCGTTGAGCTGCTCCGGCCGGTTGAGCGTGATGACCGCGGCCGGCGGCGTCTCGTCGACCAGCAGAAAATTCAGAGAGACAGCCATCGCGAACCTCCTTGTTGCTGCCTGGACTGGGCGACACGCAGACTGCACGCCTGCAATCACAAAATACTCGTTGCCGAGAGGTTCGAGTCTCGGCCTGGTCGGACCACAAAGGCTCCGTTGGAGATCGTGCGGATCGATACGACCAGACACAGCCAGCCGGCCGCCACGAGGACGCTTGCCACGACGTCCAGCGGCCAGTGCGCACCGACGTAAACCCGGCTGACTGCCACCAGAAGCACGACTGCACCCAACACCAGCCATGCGATCCGACGGCCCCACCCCGGGAGGTATCGGTAGCCAACACAGAGCATCAGCACCCCGAGGTTGATGGTGATGAAGATGACATGGCCGCTGGGGAAGCTCGAGGCACCGGGATGCTCCGTGATTTGAAGGACCTGGTCCAGGGTCGGACGGGCCCGGTGGATCAAGCGGACGAGAACCTCGTACCAAACGCCGCCGGCAATGGCGGCCAGCGCGAGCAGCCAGGCACTGCGGTTCAACAGGAGCACCACCAGGACAGTCACCGCCGTGACCACAGGCCCGCCCGGGCCGCCCGCCCAGCTAAGGAGTGGAAACAGCGAAGTGAGAGGTCCCAGGTCGATCGACTGTATGGCTCGAGCGCTCGCGGCGTCGAGCGGAATGTAGGGCGTTGTCTTGACGAGAAAGGCGAGTCCCGCCACGGCGAGCGCACACAACGCCGCCGCCAGCAGTAGGGGCCAACGAATTCTCATCCCATCGTTGAAACGTTGCGCGGGCCGGCGCAACGGCGACGGCGCCGCAGCTCATGCATACCCCCGCGCGCACGCTTTTTCGTCCACACCGTATCAGAGGCCACGACCCTCACGAAGCGCAGATGAGATCATGGCTTCCGAGCCGCTCAGCATCACTGCGGAGGAATCACTGCGTGGCGACGCAAACACCCAAAACCGGTCTTCTGCTCCCATCTCGAGAGGTCGTGCTGTTTGCGAACAGTGACCTGACTATCGTCATCGCGGCCGCGCGGCGCGCGGAACAGGCCGGCTACGACTCGGTGTGGGTCGGCGACTCGTTGTTGGCGCGGCCTCGGGGTGAGCCGCTGACCCTGCTGGCCGCCGTGGCCGGCGCGACGACTCGCGTCACACTGGGCACCGCGGTCCTGCTGCCGCTGTTGAGGCACCCCATCTCACTGGCGCACGCCCTCGCCACGCTCGACCGCATCGCGGAAGGCCGCCTCGTCGTGGGGATGGGTCCAGGCGCAGAGCTACCCGGGACGCATGCCGAGCTCGCGGCGGTTGGCGTTCCCAGTGACCGCCGCGTCGGCGCCATGCTGAGCGCTGTCGAACGCGTCCGGCGCTTGTGGCGCAACGAAGAGACGGACCTCGAGCTCCAGCCGCGGCCGTTTCGTCCTGAGGGTCCTCCCATCTGGCTGGGCGGCAGTGGCCCTCGGATGCTGCGCCTGGCCGGCAGAGCTTTCGACGGCTGGCTGCCGTTCAGTCCGACTCCAGCCGAATATGCTTCGGGCCTTCGCGCGGTGCGCGAAGCAGCAGAGACGGCGGGTCGAGATCCTGACAGCATCGCGACGGGCGCCTACCTCACGGTCGCCGTCGCGGATACTCCCCTGGACGCCGCCAAGGAGCTGGATGCCTACATGCGGGCCTACTACGGCGTGCCGGCCGAGGTCATGTCGAGGGCCCAGGCGTGTCATGCCGGCACCCTTGAATCGGCCGCCGGATGGTTCGCCGCCTATCGCGACGCGGGTGCCAGACATCTGGTGGTGCGACTCGCTCGTCCAAGCCTCAGCGACTACAACGACACGATCGATCAACTCTTCGGCGCCGCCATGATCCACCACCAGATCTCGATGGCGCCTGATGCGAAGCGTGGCGTACGCCCGCCGCGGGCGGAGGGTTAGACGCAGATCCCATAGAGCGATTCCGTGGCATCCCAAACGCAGGCGCATACTTCAGTCCGTGCCGTCGATGCCATGTATGGAGGAAGTCAAATGGCTGACTACGGACTGTTCATCGGTTGGGGCGCCCTGGTCCGCGGACGTGAGTTGAAAGGCCTTGAGGTATTCAACGAATCGATTCAGTTCTGGGCCGATCACCAAAAGAAGGGCAACATCGAAAGTTTCGAGCCGGTTCTACTGACGCCGCACGGTGGCGACCTTGCTGGATTCCTGCTGATCAAGGGCGAAGGGGCCAAGCTCGACCAGATCAAGCGCAGCGACGAATACCTGGCACTGAATACCCGAGCCGGCCAGGTGGTCGACGACCTTGGCTTTGTGGACTGCCTCCTGGGCGCAAAGCTGCAGGAGCAGATGGCAGAGTTCAAGAACAAAACGGCAGACATTCTTGGCGCCCATGCGATGGCCCGCTAAGAACCCGGCACACATTGATGTGACGCACGTTTCGTAGGCGCCGGAGGTCGGTGCGTCATTGGACACTACCCACTGACGCACCACAGCCCGGCACCGTTTCTGGACAGCGAGACTGCGCACCTTAGGGGATTTAGCTGAGGCGCGCCTCGTCGATGATCGGCTCGAAGAGTTCGACCGGATTGCCAGATGGGTCGTCGATCAGAACCTGCTTGCCGCCGACTCCGGTGATGATGTCGTTGCGAAAATGGACTCCTGCTTGCCGCAGACGCTTGGCAGTCACCGCAAGATCGGAGACCTCGATCGTGAATCTGTTCCAACCTCCAGGTTCGGGCAAACTGCCATCGGGCATCGGCTGTCCCCCGCCTCCTGGTCCGCGTCCTGGCTGACTCAGCACCAGGCGTAGGTCGCCGCGTGAGAGCATCGCGAAACTGGCAGCCGGATGCATCTCTTCGCGAAAGCCAAGGTGTTGACAGTAGAACGCGATCGCCGCATCCACGTCATTGACGATGTAACGGACTTGAACAGTGGCCATCGTTCCTCCCAGCCAACAGTTAATAAGTACCGCTCACACTCCGGAACAGTCATGGGCCGCAGGCTGTCTGAGTGGTGGGCCGGGAGGGATTTGAACCCCCACAGCTTTCGCGGGTGGTTTACAGCCACTTGAGCTCGCCAATGCCCAGCCGACCCACTAAAGAGCAGTAATCGTACGCAATCACGTCTGGGGGCCTCGTCATGGCGGCCGGACAGGCCAACCTCATAATTCCACCCGTGGCGCGAGGCTATGCACGGTACGTCCTTGCCCTCATGGTCGGCATCAACCTCTTGAACTACATGGACCGATGGGTCGCCGCCTCGGCAGGCCCCCTCATCGAAAAAGAGCTCGGCATCAGCGACTCCCTCTTCGGCCTCCTCGGAACCGCCTTTCTTCTCGTTTACGCTATCGCCGCGGTCCCCTTCGGGTACTGGGGCGACCGCGGCGTCCGCAAGACCGTGATCGGCGTCGGCGTGACCATCTGGAGCATCGCCACCCTCTTCACCGGCTTCGCGCGCAGCTACTTCCAGCTCTTCCTGAGCCGGGCCATCGTCGGCATCGGCGAAGCCAGCTACTACCCTGCCGGCACCTCTCTCCTCTCCGACTACTTCCCCAAGGAGCAGCGCAGCCGCGTGGCTGCGGTCTGGGGGGCCGGAAGCACGGTCGGGATCGCGCTCGGCTTTGCCGGCGGCGGCTTCATCGCGGAGAAGCTCGGTTGGCGCGCCGCCTTCTTCTTCGCGGCCGTTCCGGGCCTCCTCTTCGCCATCCTCGCCTTCCAGATGCGGGAACCGCTGCGCGGCGCCGCCGAGGCACGAGGCGCGGCCGTCGCCAGGACCGCCGACGCCAGCTTTCGCAAGTTCATCGACCTCATGCGAATCCCCACCCTGCGGGCGACGATCATCGCCCAGACCCTTCTCTTCTTCGTCCTCGCGTCCAACGCCTTCTGGCTGCCGACCGTCCTCCAGCGGCGCTTCGAAATGACTGCGGGGAGGGCCGGATTGCTGGCCGGCGTGGTCATAGTCGTCGGCGGCCTGATCGGCACCCTCGCGGGCGGCTGGCTCGCCGACCGGCGGGCCCTCGCCACGCCAAAGGCCCACCTCGAGGTCGGCATCATCGGCTTCCTCGCCGGCGCCGTCCTCATCACCGTCGCCATCCTCAGCCCGCTGAACATCGGCCCGATACCAGTCTTCATCCCCGTGTTCTTGCTCACGGTGATCTGCCTCTACCTCTACGCGGGGCCGTTCACGGCGGTCTCGCAGAACGTCGTCTCCCCCGGCCTCCGCGCCAGCGCGGTCACGCTCTTGCTCTTCGTCGCCCACGTCTTCGGCGACTCACACTCCACATTCGACATCGGGCTGCTGTCAGACCGGCTGGGAGGCAACCTTCAGCTCGCGCTTCTGATCACCTCACCGACACTCCTCATCCTGGCCGCGATCGCGGCGGCCACCGGCCTGCGCACGATCAAGCGCGACACCGAGGCGATGGAGGAGGACTGGGCGGCGCGGACCGGCGATCCGGCGCTGACTCGGGCTTAGTAGATAAACCCGACCAGTTTCTGCCCGAGCTGGCCCGGCTTGATGGTGCGCTCGTCGATCACGTCGAACGCGACCCAGTTCATCTCGGACACCGTCCATGATCCGTCCGGGTTGACCGCCTCCACGTAGGCGACGTGCCCGGCCCAGCTCTCCCACGTGACCATGATCGAACCAACCTTCGGCGCCGAGCCGACCGAGTAGCCCTGGGCGGCGGCGTTCGCGTACCAGTAGCCGGCGTCTCCGTTCCAGGTCACGTTGCGCTTGGTCGCCACGTAGTAGGTGCACCACCCGACCGGGAACTTGTTGTTGACGTTGGGGCCGAGGCAGCACCCAACGACCTTGACCAGGTAGCTCGACGGGGCTCCGCCATGGAGGATCTGGTACAGCGCGGGGGGCGGTGGGAACGCGCCACCGACTCCGCCAGGGATGACGATGGTCGCACCGGCCGGCACCTGGGTGCTTCGCAGCCGGTTGAAGTCGATGATCGCCTGCGGGTCGACCTGGTACTTGGACGCCAGGCCGTCGATCGTGTCGCTGGACTTGGTCGTGACGACGATGCCGTGCACTGGCGGGATAACGATCTGGTTGCCGGTCGCGACCGAGTCAGTTGACATCAGGTTGGTGTTCGACCAGCGGATCTCAGCCACAGTGACGTGAAACTTGGAAGCGATCGCGTTCAGGTCCTCGCCGGCGGCCACGGTGTACGTGAACGGCTGGTGATTGACCGGCGCCGAGATTGGGATCGACACCGGTTTGATGACCGTGCTGTAGCGGCCCAGCGAAACATCGCCGTACTGGCCCCCGTCGCCGACCATGATCGCCTCGGCGTTCACAGGTCCGAACCGCGCCGTCAGAGTCGTCGGGAAATGACGATCCATTGCCGCGTAGCTCGACATGGCTACCGCTATTCCCAGTACGACGGCATGGGTCAGGTAACGATTAACTCGCAATGCCTACCCCTAAACATTTGTGAATCCGCCCTGGCGGCGGGTGGATCCCCAGAAGACCGAGCCACCCTAACAGACCTTCGCGGAGCCCGTCAACCCCGGGTGGACGGTCGCGGGCACACTTAACGGCGCCGCCTGGCCGCCGTGTCCGAATTCAATTCGAATCCGAGGGGCCGGGCGCCATAGGCTGGGGCGGCGAACAGCAGTTCGCCTACCAAAACGCCGCCTGACTTGCCCGAGTAGCCGGTTCACAAGGACGTTCAACGTGCCGCGGCACGCGTCCTTGCATAGATAGAGGACGAGGCCGCTGGCCCCTCTGGCCGGCCCCTCCGGCGCCTACGGCGCCACCTCCCCATGAATGGAGAGGACCATCTCTCAGCGTTCCCTGTTCAAGGGCCGCCGCGGACGTAGACCGTCTGGCCGGACACGAAGCTCGCCTCGTCACTGCACAGAAACGCGATCACGTGTGCGATATCCTCCGGCTGCCCGATCCGCCCCAGCGGGATCTGTGACGCAGCGCCGATCTTGAACGCGTCGAAATCGACCCCCATGCGCTCGGCGGTGGCGCGGGTCATGCGCGTTTCGACGAATCCCGGCGCGACGGTGTTCACGTTGATGTTGAAGGGGCCGAGCTCGATCGCCAGCGTGCGAGCCATGCCCTGCAGGCCGGCCTTGGCCGCCGAGTAGTGGCCTGGC
>Ga0209161_10001789_pt1 | contig 17732 bp, 19 predicted proteins | sample GraSoiAngelo_155_FD_186169 | JGI IMG/M metagenome (GOLD analysis project Ga0209161, IMG submission 186169) | Grasslands soil microbial communities from the Angelo Coastal Reserve, California, USA - 14_1009_13_30cm (SPAdes) (version 2) | ecosystem: Environmental > Terrestrial > Soil > Grasslands... | reverse complement strand
CTCGGCTAGGGCTTTCGCCTGGAAAACAGAAGGCGAACTTTCTTTCCCCGGGCAAGTTCGACTAGGCTAGGCATTGGAATGCTCGCCCCATTTAACTGTGCGATCCGGAAATTCAACGCCCAGGCAAAAGCGATCCTCCCCTTTTGGCAAACAATAAATCACTCTTCCCACTTGCCGAAATTCTCCCGTTAAAGGCGTAATAAGCGACTCTTCGCCAGACTGCCAGTACCGCTGGCTGATTACACGCGCACCGTGGGGACTGACATTTTCCGTAAGTGTTCGCTCCCGAGAGCGCGGTTCATCTAGGCTTGCGAGATAGACGGGAACTGAAGTAGGAAGGCGTTTCTCAATCCTGCCGTTCATCGCTGGCTCCGTCGGGGGAAGAAGGGTCCCATAGCGCGTCCTTTGCGCTATCAAGAGCTTCCCACGACACACTGAGCCGTCAATCGGCAAAAGACTGCAATCGCTGCTGGGGAAATTCCCTGAGTACTTCGCTGTCGGTTTGCATGGCCTGAGATGTGGCAACCACTTGGAGGTCGGTCTCACGAAAAACGATGAACTCGTCCGGGGATTCCGAGGACAATTGCAGTACGCGAGCTTTGGCGGTCTCGATGTCGGTTACAGTTTCCAGCCACTGGAATGTTCCTTTGCGATCCTTCTGCAAAATGTCGTAGCGCGTCCTCATTGTTCTTCACCGCACGGTATCCATGCAAAAACGCCACGTCAATTATCTATTGGACTAACCGGAATGGTTAGTACTGCTCGACGAGGAGAATCCCGCGTCAAGGTTTAACGGCAAGCCACTTCAACCCGAAGTTGGCCGTTTCCCCCGCCCGACCTCCGGTCTGTCGTGGCATGTCCCTTCTACCGCAAACACATCCCGCACCATGAGGCATGGCGCACTTGGTCGCTTCTAAAAAAGTGTTGGGTGCTCATGGCTGTCAACTCGGGGTCGATCCTGTACGAACCGGCGACCAGGGGAGACCTCTTGAAAATAAAACCAAGAGAATCCCTGCCGTCCACAGAATATAGCCTTCGCGGGGGTATACATGTTGGTACAGGAGCGCAACCCAGCAGAGAGGAACCATACAGAGAACAACATACCGAAATATTCTGGTCAACCTGGGTGTCTTGTCCACTAGCATAAAAACCATCGCAAGAAAAAATACCGGATTGATCCATCCGTTCAACATGCCCGACACGTTCATGGGGGTCAAATCTCCCAAGAAGGTCTCGATGTGAGATTGATGAAGGTAATTCAAAGAAATAATAAACGCTTTAATGACCCATATAGCAATGGAAGGCGGTCTTAACGTCCATACCCCAGGCCCTGCTACAGCAGTCAGCCAAAAGCTGCCGACGTAAATTAGGAGTCCCAGCCAGAAGCACGAACGTCCAAGACCTGTCATTGATTGTTCAAGCCCCGGCAGAGACGATTTCTCAATCCAGCAGTGTGGGATTATGTTTCCGACCAAGCCCTGACGCTAAGTCTGAGGCGGCGGCAGCCTTAATCCACTCAGCCACTTGAAATGAATCACCTAGCATGGAAGGATTGTAGCATCTTCGAAAAAACTGCGAGAGGGGAAGCGTGGTTGACGGGCGCTGTGCCGAACCAGTCCTAGAACCACAGATGGATTGACTCCGCCGTTACGTTAGAGGTAGCTTCCGTTAGCGGGACGCGCTGGTGTGTGGCACCAACGCATCCCTGACCGCGAGTTCGCCGAAACGAGCCTCACGGCTATGACGCATTGTGATGTAACACACCAGTTCGAAGCAAGTTCGCGTCCCGCACATCCTGACGTGCGAGGGCGACGATGCTGAACAACCACCTGCAATCCTTGGAAGAACTGTTGATAGAATCCTTCGATCTAAAAGGCTTGCGAGAACGATCTGGCCTGCCACATCCGTTGTCAAAGTTCGCGAGCAACGGTGCTATCAAGGACGGTCCTTGCGCGGACACAGTCCTTCAATTCATAAAAGACCTAACCTTGAGCGAGCCGGAATCCGCACGGCGCAACAACGCGGAATGGTTCCTATTTGAGAGTGAGAAGGCGTTTTTCGTTGCGTGTTCTGAGGCTGGAGTCGATGCGGACAAACTTAGAAGCCATTTGGTAAAATGTCAGTCTGGAATCGAAAGACTGAACTAAGAGGAAAGGCACAAGCGAAGATTATGAATATAGTTGATCGCCCGGACTTTCCCACAATGACGCAAGTCGAAACCGCGAGCCGGGAGCAGCTAGCAAAGTGGTACCGCTTCCTGCCCTCCGGTGACACGCAGGAGCAACAGAAGATTCAAGACCGCATCGCAGCCCGGTTCAAGGAACTTGGCGGCATGACTCCTGAACTCTCGAAAAAGATTGGTTTTTAGCGGGTTTCCGCGCGCTCCCTTTGCTACCACTCCCACCGATTAAGCTGATTTTGTCCCCTCGAAATCACCGTGTCCAGAGCGGCCTTCCAGCACTTCCTCGGAAAATGCTGAAAACACTGCATCTTGCGGTAGCGCCTCAACGCCCTTAAACTCTGTCAGGTGGCTAATGACGGAGGCTAGAATCCCACCCTCTCCGCCAGAAAGCCGATTCCCTAGAGGTACATGATCCTCCGCACGGTCGAGCAGGTCCGCAGAGTTTTCCTCATCATTGCTGGATTCACCTTGCTGCTCGTGGGTGGCATTATGCTGGTCACTCCCGGGCCGGGTTTGCTGGTGATTTTTCTTGGGTTAGGTTTGCTGGCCGCCGAATTTGTCTGGGCGCGCCGCCTGATGGATCGTCTCAAACGCGAAGGCGGCCGCTGGAAAGACGCAGTCCTAGGCCAGCCAAAGGAATAACTCGCGCGTCCAGGAGCCGTACCCCTCTTTCCATCTCCCGGTGGCGTCCGTCTATTTCCAGCCACAGCCATTCCAACCAATATCTCCGCTTGACTTTGACGCAACGTCAACCTGTAGGCTGCATCAGAGACAGGAAACAGGGGGCACCAATGAGAGTTGGAGATTTCGCGCGGCTGGGAAATGTTTCTTCCCGGACCTTGCGTTTTTACTGTCAAGTCGGCTTGCTCATGCCCGCTCATACTAATCTTAACAACGGCTACCGGATCTACGACGCGCGGCAATTGCCGCAGCTTCATCAGATTCAGCAGTTCCAGGAAATGGGATTTTCTCTTTTGGAGATTCGGGAACTCCTGGACAGGCGATTGAGTGCCGAAGAACTGCGGGAGGTATTCCAAGAGAGGCGTGCCGCGCTCCTTGACAAAATGAAACAAGATTCCCGGCGCCTGGCCGAACTCGATGCGAATCTACGCGCACTGAAAGCCAATCGGCGTAATGCTTCTCCAAAGATACTCGTACGGCAGACACGGCCAGTCTGGGTTGTATCCTTGCGCGAGAAAATCCATCGCTATGAAGAGGCCGAAGAAATGTTCGAAGAAGTAGAACGCCGTGTGGGCGCAGCCAACGTATCCGCAGAGCGTGCGGCTCTGTGGCATACCTGCGCGAACGAAGGCTCGACCATTGACTGCGAAGTCTTGCGCTTCCTGAAGCGGCCGATTCCTGTGCGGGGCAAAGTCAAAACTTTTCAACTTCCCGCTGCGACAGTCGCCTCGTTGTTTCACGTAGGTGGCGATCGAACTCTGGACAAGGCCTATCGTGTGCTCTCGGCGTGGCTCGCCTCCAGCCCCTTCCGCTTGGCTGGACCAAAACGTGAGATCTACTGGCAGGAAGCCCGGCCCAGCAGCACAACTGAATCGCTAACCGAAATTCAATTTCCGCTGGTTCAAGTGCACCATGCGAGACGCGCGGTGAAGATTCGCGCTGCATAGACACGCTTTGTTCAAGCAGCGGAGTTTAGCGCACGAATGGAAAACTGGAGGAACCATGCGAACGATGCTGGCTGGCGTGTGTTTACTGGTGGTCGGGATCATCTCCCAGCCACGGAATACGGTTAAACCAAAGGAGCCCTTGAATATGGAACAACAAAGAAATGCCGTGCGGTTCATAAAGTCTGATGCGTTACCGCCTTCGCCCGGATATTCGCAGGCAGTGGAAGTGCGGCCCGCGCGGATTATCTACATCGCCGGACAAGTGTCGCTCGATCGGGCGGGAAAACTTGTGGGTGAAGGCGATATGCGGGCTCAAGCGCAGCAGACTTTTGAGAACCTGAAAGCGGCACTGGAGGCCAGCGGCGCCAAGTTCGAGAATGTGGTCAAGCTGAACTATTATGTTCTCGATGTCACGCAGCTGCCCGCCGTGCGCGAGGTGCGCGATAAATTCGTAAACACGGCAAATCCTCCAGCCAGCACGGCGGTCGAAGTGAAGCGGCTTTTCCGTGAGGGTTTCCTTATCGAAGTTGAGGCGGTTGCGGCTGTGCCAGAATAGTGAGCAAGTCGATGGGGGGCGCAGCAAGCTCTTTGCTGAGAGAGGAATCAGAAATGGAAATCGGACTGATTGGACTTGGAAGAATGGGCACGGGGATCGCAAAGAGTCTGTTGCGGTCCGGACATCGCCTGACGGTTTTTAATCGCACGCGAGCACGCGCCGAATCTTTGCAGTCGGATGGCGCGAACATTGCCGGCTCCGTGGCTGAAGCATGTCGATCCAGCGTAGTTTTCACAATGGTGGCGGACGATGCCGCGTTGGAGGCTCTCGTCTTTGGCGAGAGCGGAGTCCTGTCGTCGCTTCGCAAAGACAGCATTCATGTTTCGCTGAGCACGATCAGTGTGGCGCTCAGCGATCGCTTGTCCGCGGAACACGCTAAGGCGGCCCAGCAATTTGTTGCGGCGCCAGTGTTCGGACGGCCCGAAGCCGCTGAATCGGCCAAGCTTTCGGTGGTGGCGGCGGGGCCATCCGCGAGCGTCGAGCGCTGCAAACCATTGTTCGAATCCATGGGGCCGAAGTTGCTCGTCGTTGGCGAGCGGCCCTCCATAGCGAACGTCGTAAAGCTCTGTGGGAATTTCCTGATCGCTACGGTCTTGGAATCTCTGGCGGAGTCGCTCACCTTTGCGCGAAAATCCGGCGTCGATCCTCAAATGCTTCTGGACTTTCTGACCACGACGATGTTCACCGCGCCGGTGTATAAGTCCTATGGTGAACTGATCGTGCAGGGGAAACACGAGCCGGCTGGATTTGCCTTGCCGCTCGGATTGAAAGATGTGCGGCTGGTGCTACAAGCAGCCGAGTCAGCAGGCGTGCCGATGCCCATCGCCAGCGTCCTTCGCGATCGCTTTATTACCGCGCTAGCGCGCGGCAATCAGGACAAGGACTGGTCGGTGATCGGGCGCGTGGCCGCTGAGGATGCTGGATTGCCATCCGTCCGGAATTAACACGAGCAGACAGTCGAGGAGAACAGGATGAAAGACTGGCGAGGGAAGTGGGCGCTGATTACCGGAGCTAGCGCCGGAATTGGTGTGGCTCTCGCCGAAGAATTGGCGTCTGGTGGAACAAACCTCGTGCTTACTGCGCGGCGGAAGGATCGCCTCGCGGAATTGGCTCGCCGGCTGACGGCAACTCATAAAATCAACAGCGAACTGTTCCCAGCAGACTTAGCGGATTCGAACGCCCCGGAAATGATTTTTTCCTTCACCAGGGAAAAGGGAATCGAAATCGATCTGCTGATCAACAACGCTGGCTTCGGCCAATATGGCGAATTCCCTTCCATTGAAAAACAGCGATTGCTCGACATGGTGCAGGTGAATTGCCATGCGGTCGTGCACCTGACCCGTTTATATTTGCCGGAAATGATCGCGCGCCGCCGCGGCGACATTCTCATCCTCGCGTCAACCGCTTCCTTCCAGGCCGTACCTTATATTTCCACCTATGCGGCCACGAAAGCATTCGATTTGCTTTTTGCCGAAGGTCTCGCTGAAGAGGTGAAACCCTACGGAATTCGCGTTTGCGCGCTTTGCCCGGGCTCAACGGAATCCGAATTTCACGTCGTGGCCGGCCAGGAAAAGTTCCAACGTAGAATGGAGACCGCTGAAAAAGTTGCGCGTACCGGACTGCAAGCTCTGGCCGCCGGAAAAAGTTATGTCATCTCCGGCTTCGGAAATTATCTCGGCGCCCATAGCGAACGCCTCGTCCCTCGCCACCTCGTGACCAAAATCGCCGCCGGCATGTTCAAGCCCAAGAAAGAGTAAACAGCCCCGGGAATTCGCCCGGTGGATCCTCTAGGGTGGCCTTCGATAAGAGTGAAGGCCGCCCCAGAATCTCACTGCCATAATATGCGCCACCCGCGATCGTGTTCGAGCGAGAATCTTCTCAGGCTGTATGAGATTAAATACACGAGTCAAGAAGTCGTGCTAGTTTCACAGCCGTAGTATGTTTGTGGAGTTCGATGACGCAATGAAATAGTTTGGTCCCGGTCTGATTGAGGAAAACAAGAGTGAAACGGACCGCATTGTTGATCGCCGTCTTTGTCTTAATGCTCCAAATGCCAGAGCATCCAGCGATTCAAATCGGTGAAGATCGGCTGCTTAGTGTCGACGGGCCTGCGCGACCTCTCGTTGAATCGCATCTGAGTGGGGACCCCAGCAACCCGAATCACATGCTTGTCGGTGTGATCCAATTTGATTCTCCTGATGGAAACGCTCGAACATGCGTCGCGTGGGCCTCATTTGACGGCGGCCAGCGCTGGTCGCGCAGCGCACTCCCTGTCCAAGCCTGTTTCGATCCTTGGGGCGTCGTCCTGCAGGACGGCTCTGCAATCATGGTCATGGGAGGTTATGTGCCCGGCCACGACGATAATCTCTTCCTATTTCGTTCACCTGACGGAGGCCGAACTTGGCCGAATTCTCCCTTAGGACTGGGGGCCCACCACGATCATCCGATGGTCATCGCGCAAGGGAACCAGGTCTACGTAGCGTCAGGGGGAGGCGTGCACAACAGTCTCAACCAACACCGAGACTCCGTCTCCGTTGCCCACTCGGAGGATGGCGGAAGGACCTTTGGCCCGCCGACTGATGTCATCGCGAGCAACCTGGGATATCAAGCAGAAGGGCCGGTGGTTCTCAGTGACGGCACGTTTGTGGTTGGGTTTCACGATTACTGCTGCCAACATGGGGACAAATGGCTTCTCAGACCTCGATCATGGCTGGTTCGGTCCAGCGATGAAGGGCGAACTTTCTCCGAGCCGCTTCTCGTCTCGGAATCGTGCGAGTCACGTGGCGGATGGCCCTCGATGGCGGTGGATGGCAAGGATCGCCTTTTCTGGCTGTGTATCGCCGACAAGTTCAACGGAGTGCTCGTTCAACGTTCGGACAACCGAGGCGAGTCGTGGTCGCAACCCCTGCGCCTGAATCATGGCGAAACCGCGCGTTCCTTCACTCCGAGCATCGCTGTCAATAAGGACGATGCTATCGGTGTGAGCTGGTACGAAATTCATGACAAGAGTTGCTTCGATGTCTATTTCACGGTTTCACTCGATAGCGGAAAAACGTTTCTTCCAGAGGTTCGCGTGTCGAGCACCACATCCTGTCCCGATACACCTCAAGATAAGGGAGCATTTGACAACGGGACCTTCGGGGCTGGCGGTGACTACAGCGGCTTGGTACCCACCGCTGACGGACTATTTCATATCGTGTGGTCCGACGCCCGCACAGGAATCTACCAACTCCGAACCGCAACCGTCAGCGTGAAACGATAGCTCCACTTGGCAGCCAATTGATGTGCTGTTTCCTGCGGTCAGCTTTGCCGCGCGGACAACCCGGGCCGACACGCGGGAGCCCTCTCTTGCGTCTAACCCATTGTCAAAACAAGGACTTTCAGGCGTTCGCTTCGTGTTGCTGCTTGGGGCAGGAACTTTTCTAAGACGCCGCGGGAAGTGATAGTTGAGAGCCGCCAGAACGTCTTACCAGGAGAGATGAGGATCGCCGAGCAAGACAGAGACGACGTTCTGTTGCTGCGGGCCGCCAGGGGCGATGAGGAGGCTTTCACGCTCCTGTACCGGCGGCACCAGGCGGCGATGTACCGCTTTGCGCTGCGCATGACCGGGAACACCTGGGCCGCGGAAGAGATTGTGCAGGATGTGTTCATGACCTTGATGCGCGATCCGAAGAAATACGACGCCACGCGGGGAGCGCTTGGAGCTTTTCTTTATGGAGTGGCGCGCAACCGGGTGATGAAACACCTGGAACGTTTGCCGCGGGAAATTCCGCTGGAAGAGAAAAACGAAGACGGCACCGGTAGCAGGATTGTCTTGCAGGATGCGTCAACACCGGCAACATGGGTGGAAAGGCGCGAACGTATGCAGCAGGTGCGTGCTGCAGTGCTGGACTTGCCCGTGGAGTTTCGCGAAGCCGTGGTGCTTTGCGAATTGGAAGAAATGAGTTACGAGGAAGCCTCGCGAATGGCCGGATGCCCTATCGGGACGATTCGTTCGCGGCTGCATCGCGGACGGGCTTTGCTGATGGCCAAACTGGAGATGCTGCGCGACGTGCCGCGTCGCGCGAGCGCGGCGCGATGAAGAAAGACTCGAGATTTGTTGGCAGTGCGGCGGACACCAAAAATGTTGGCCGTATTTCGGCCCACAGGGACATCGGTCGTTACATGGATGCAGTCAGCAATGGACGTGCGAGATGAACTGCGAAGAATTTGAACTGATTGGACTGGACGCGGAGCGTGACACGTCTTTGAGCGAAGTGGAACGTGTGGCGGCGCGTGAGCACGCCGGTGGGTGTTCGCGATGCGCCGCATTGCTGGAATCCTGGCAGGCGGCTGGTGCTGAGCTGCGGGCATTTGCCGAAGATACCGCGATGGCTCAAGCACCTGCGCGCGTGGAAATGAGGCTCCTGCAGGAGTTCCGTACACAGCATGTGACGTTGAAAGTTCGGCGAGCGGCCATGGTTGCGGCGTGGGCGCTGGCGGCTGCGGCTATCTTCGCCGGAGTCGTAAGCTGGCGCAGTTGGCGCCATGGCCAGCAGGATGTGGCCTCGAAGCATACGGGTTCCAAGCCGGCTGTAAAGATTTCTCCGGAAAATAATGCCGGCGCCGGAACGAATCCTGAAAACGCTGTCGGGTTTGCGAATGGAATGCCGGCGCAGGTTTCCGCCGGATCGGACGGTTCCGAGGCATTGGTGGCCGACAATGAATTGAGCGGCTTCACGCTTCTGCCGGGAACGATTGCCATGGATACCGATGACGCAGCGATTCTGCGCGTGCGCATGCAACGCGGCGCGCTGGGTGCGCTGGGGTTGACCGTCAACGAAGAGCGAGCCAGTGAATGGATCCAGGTGGATTTGCTCGTCGGCGACGATGGGTTGCCGCAGGCGGTACGGCTGCCGCAATAAATGTTTCGTCGGGTGTGGGGTGCTTGCATCGGGCCCCGAAGGGGGACACGCAAATGGAGGCAGCAGCTTTTTGGAAAAGAGTAAAGCACGCGGCGGAAACGGATCGGAAAGAGCGCGAGAGGGTGGTTACAGCGTGGATCGCGCAATTGAAAAAGGGGCTGACAGCGATTGCCATGGCAAAGAGTTCGCAACAGTTCGGGAGAGAAGAGGAGACGAAATAATGAATCGCAGAGTATTCGCAAACCTGCTTCTCGCTGGAACGCTGACAGGATCCGCTGCGTGGTTGCGGGCTCAGGAAGCACCGCGGCGGCCACTTCCGCCGGAAGCAGTGATCGCCGGCGGGCCAGGTGACGGGATGCTGCCGGGGCCCGTGGCTGACGGTGTCGAGTTGTTGGGATTTGAAGGTTTGCACGGCGGCCAAGTGGTGACCGCCGCGCCTTTCAGCGCGGTAGCCGTTCAGGAAACGACCCAGACTCTCGCGGACGGGAATCACATTTCTCGCAAGTCGCAGGTGAACCTTTTCCGCGACAGCCAGGGACGATTTCGCAAGGAGGTGACGCTGTCGGGATTTGGTCCGCTGGCGGCTTCCGGGCAGCTGAAGTCGTTCGTGGTAATCATCGATCCGGTCGCGAACGCCAGCTTTGTGTTGCATCCCGAAACGAAAGCTGCGGAGAAAATGGGCCGTCCGTTTCGCGGAATGAAGGACCCCATGAGGGGCGCGTTCAAGGAAAAGGTGCTGGCTCGCGAGCAGGAGGAAATCGCCTCCGGCCATCTCAAGAAAGAAGATCTCGGCACCCAGACGATTTCGGGAGTCAGCGCGCAAGGAACGCGCCTAACGCGCACAATTCCCGCGGGGCAAATCGGAAACGAAAAGCCGATCGTCATCGTGCGCGAGACGTGGTTTTCCAACGATCTACAAATGGTAGTCATGAGCAAGCGGACCAATCCGTGGAGTGGCGAATCGACTTATACACTGACGAACATTCAGCGGACGGAGCCGGCTGCTTCGCTCTTTTCCGTGCCATCGGACTACACGGTAACGGCCGGCAAGAACAGAAGGTTCATTCAGAAGTTCAAAGGCGGGCCCGGTGCGCCACCACCGCCTCCCGCGGACAACTGAGTTCACCCTCGGTTCCTTTGACTGCAGAGCAGTCGATCAGTCTAGGCGACTGCAAAGGAGTCGAACGCTTAGGCAACTGCAAGACAGTCAATCGCTTTAGGCGACTGCAAGGCAGTCGACACGATCTTCTCTCCTGAAGACGGTGCGCCCTTTTCGCAGCTACCCCCATCGCTGCGGGAGGGGCGTAACCGTTTCTGAAGAAAAGGCGACGTAAAAGAAATAACGAGGGTAATGGGCTAACGAAAATTTGGCTTGCCAGCCACCGTGAATGGCGCGATGCGCGCATGGGGCGGACTCATGCGGATACTATCGCACGATCCAGGAGTTCGACGACGTGGAGGACTTCCTGGTTGCTGCGATGGATGGAGGCGCCGGCGCGGAGTTGCAAGAGGCAGCCAGGGTTGGCAGTGACGATGGTTTGAGCTCCGGTGGATTTGACATGATGCATTTTTTCCGCAAGTAATTCGAGAGACGTTTCGGTTTGCGTGACATTGTAGATTCCTGCGGAGCCGCAGCAAATTTCCGAGTACGGCAATTCCACAAAATCGAGATTGGGGATGGCGTGCAGAAGAGCGCGCGGAGCTTCGCGGATTTTCTGACCGTGGAGAAGATGGCAGGAATCCTGGTACGTAACGCGGATGGGAAGCGGCTTCATTTTTGCGGTAAGACCGAAAGCAGCAAGAAATTCCGTGACGTCGCGAGTTTTTCCTGCGAAAGCGCGGGCTTGCGCGTGCTCGGGCTCGTCCGGGGAAAAAAGATGATCGTATTCCTTGAGCGTGGAGCCGCAGCCAGCAGAGTTGGTGATGATGGCGTCAAAATCCTCGCAAAGAAACGCGGTGAGATTCTTTCGCGTGAGATCGCGGGCGGCATCACGAACGCCCGCGTGGGCAGCAAGCGCGCCGCAGCAAAATTGTTCCTTGGGAACTACAACTTCGCAGCCGTTGGCGGTGAGGACGCGGACGGTGGCTTCGTTGAGCTGAGAGAAAGTGACGTTGGCGACACAGCCTGCGAAGAAGGCCACGCGCGCGCGGCGCGGACCAGCGGCGGAAAAGGTCCAAAGAAAAAATTGTCGTCGATGCGCGGGAGGAGGCGTTCGCGCTCGGCGAGACCAAGAAGTTTCAAAATGCCAATGCCGCGCGCAATGGCCTGCAAGCCGGAACGCTGGTAGAGACGTATGACGTAGGCGAAGTCGATGAGCCGGTGCGGCTCGGGGAGCAGGTGGCGGAACACAAAATTGCGCGTGACGGTGGCGAGCCAGGAGCGGGAATAATCGCGCTCGATGCGGGCGCGGGCATGCTCAACGAGCTTTCCATATTCGACGCCGGACGGGCAGGCCGTTTCGCACGCCCGGCAGTCCAGGCATTTGTCGATGTGATCGACGAAGGAATCGGTGATGGGTTGTTGGTTCAATTCGACCTGGATCATCTGATGGATGCGGCCGCGCGGAGAATCGGCCTCGAGGTTCCACAAGCGGTAGGTGGGGCAGGCGTTGAGACAGAGGCCGCAGTGAATGCAACGGGCATAGTCTTCGTAAACGAGAGTCTGGCCGGGGACAGCAGAGCGGGGCATGGATGAAGGTTTCTGCGCGGTCGATTCTACGGGAGTTTGCGGCTGCTGGACCACGGTCTACGATAACAAGTGGCGAGCGGCATTTCGAGCGCATAAGCCGTGCCTCCCTTCCTCGGCACCCCACCCCCCTGTTTTGTGTAAGTGTCCCTCAGGGCCTCCGGCCCGCGAATGGAAGCCCGTACAGTGCAAAAAATGCCCATTACCGCGTTAAGTTGTTTGTTTTTAGGTCAGCCGTGATTGCGACCCTGCGTCTTTCGACCCTGTTTGCAGTGGAATGGGACACGAACGCTGAATCGAGCTTAGTTGCTTAACTACAATGGCATATAATTTGTATATTGAAAGAGAAGGGGTAGTGTGTCAAAAGAAAAAAGCGAAAAAAGAGCCCCAAGGCCCGGATTCAAATGAGGCGACCGGGGACGAAGATGTTGTGGGGGTCGAAAGCAGATTTGAGGCGGGGTCCCGCAGAGACGTCCGGGGCGCACGCAGCGCGCATTAGGAGGAGATCTGAGGACCCAGTGTCCAAAGTGTTGAGCCGTGGGCTTACAGACCCGTCTGGGGCGCACAGGGAGGGCTTGAGGGCTGGCGGGGCGAAGAGGAGAGTCGTGTCCCCGCCTACGGCCGAGGTCGATTGAATGATTTGAGACGCGGCTTGCGCAAGGCGAGCCGTAGTTTCGTCGTTTGCGGACGCGGGGAGGAGAGCGAAATAGATCGTGCCAACAGCGCGGACGACGAGCATGTGAGGAAGTTCGACCTGGCCAGCGATTTTCTGCACGCTTGCGAGGAGAGAGGCGAGTTGCGACGGGAGAACGCCAATTTTGAAGATCGTGGCGGCTGAAGAGGCTTCGAGAAGCATGGGAAAAGTTTCGCGGAGGCGGCCCCAGAGGGAGGGCCGGGTAGAGTCGTCGAGAATGGCGGTCGACGTCGCATGTGATTCGCGGGCGAAGCGCGTGAGGTCTCGGGCATAGCGTTCGAGGACTTCGGGGGCGCCGGCAAAGGCGGCGCAAAGCTGCCATTCGTGAGCGCGAAACCAGTCGCCAATAGGGGGAAGCGCGGATGGATTTGAATCGGGAGGCCCGGCACCGTTCTCGCCGCGAAATACAGCTACTTCGGGAGTGGCGGGAGTTTTCTCGGCGAAGATTTGCGCCAGGCTGGGGCTAAGGATGTCCAGCGTCAATGGATTGAGTGGCGATTCGACGATAGAGCGGCGGAGCGCAAGAGCGTTTTCCGCGCTGGCAAAGGATGCGACAAAGCCGCGGCTGGAAACAGGAGCGGGAAAGGTGCGGAAGTTGAGCCGAGTTATGACCGCGAGCGTGCCAAGAGAGCCGATGAGGAGTTTATGCAAATCGTAGCCGGTGACGTTCTTGACGACGCGGCCGCCGCTTTTGCAAAGCTTGCCGGTGCCGTCGATGAATTCCGCTCCGATGAGGAAGTCACGCGCGGTGCCATAGGACTGGCGCAGGGGCGAGTCGATCCCAGATGCGATGGCGCCGCCGACGGTGCTGAGAGAATACCAGGGAACCAGGAGCGGAAGGAATTGGTTGTGTTCGAGCAGATGGGCATTCACTTTTGCGACGGACGTGCCGGCATCGACGCTGAGGGTGAGATCACCGGGATCGTAATGAGGGATTTGATTGAGCGCAGTCATGTCGAGGGCGATGTCGTAGCGCGAAGGAGGCATGCCGACGCGGAGTTTGGTGCGGGCACCGTAAGGGATGAGGGCGAGTTTTTCGCGCGCGGCGAAGCGGACAATTTCGGCGGCTTCTTCGGCAGAGGATGGTTTTGCGACGACGGAAGGGACCATATCGTCCACGGCATAGATGGCGCGCTGGGTGCGATCGGAGAGAACACGCGAAGCGCCGATGAGGGCTTCCACGGCGGAGGCGAGATTGGGCGATGACGTGCTCATGGGACGAAAATCGAAAGAGAATTGAAACAGATAACGCTGAGACGCGGAGCAACGCAAAGGTGTGCAGAGAAGGCCAGGGCTGGAGACATTAGTCAACACGCAGGCGAGAAGAGGATGAATGCCGGACGCGGATTTCGCCGCAGCCTTTGCTGAGGGGGAAGATTTTGCCGGGGTTGAGCGACGAATCGGGGTTGAACGCGTCGTGGACGCGGCGCATGAGGGCGAAGTCGGCGTCAGAGAAGAGGAGGGGCATGAGCTCGGATTTTTCCATGCCGACGCCGTGTTCACCGGTCAGCGCGCCGCCAATTTCAACGCAATGGCGGATGATTTCGGCGGCTGCCTGAAGGGCGCGTTCGAATTGTTTTTTGTCGCGGGGATCGAAGAGCACAATGGGATGCAGGTTGCCGTCGCCGGCGTGGAAAATATTGCCGATTTGAAAGCCGTATTGATCGCCGATTTGGCGGATGCGGCGCAAAGCCTGGGGAAGTTTGGAACGCGGGATCACACCGTCGAGGACGTAGTTGCTGGGGGCCAAGCGGCCGAGGGCACCGAAAGCGTTTTTGCGGCCTTTCCAAAGAAGGTTGCGTTCGGCATTGTCGCGGGCGAGCCGAACTTCGCGGGCACGATGGGCGTGGCACACTTCGGTGATGGCCGCAGCCTGCGCGGCGACAGTTTCGGCAAGGCCTTCGACCTCGATGAGAAGAACGGCAGCGCTGTCCGTGGGAAAACCGGCGTGGATGTAGTCTTCGACAGCGCGCAGCGTCCAGCCATCGAGCATTTCGCAGGCAGCGGGGGTGATGGCGCGAGCGGTGATGTCGACGACGGTGTCGGCAGCATCGTCCACGGATTCAAAAATAGCGAGAAGTGTTTTTACGGCTTCGGGCTTGCGCGAAAGCTTTACGGTAATTTCGGTCACCAGGGCGAGTGTGCCTTCTGAGCCGACAAAGAGGCCGGTGAGATCGTAGCCGGGCGCGTCGCCGTGTGTGCTGCCGACACGAAGGACTTCGCCATCCGGAAGAACAACTTCGAGCGCGGTGACGTGATTGGTAGTGACGCCATAGGCGAGGGTGTGCGGCCCGCCGGCGTTCTCCGCGACGTTGCCGCCGATAGTGCAGGATTTCCAACTGGAAGGATCAGGAGCGAAGTAGAGGCCGTGAGCCTCAGCGGCGCGGGTGAGTTCGTAATTGACAACGCCGGGTTGAACGGTTGCGCGCTGATTCTCGACGTCGAGTTCGAAAATCCGATTCATGCGCGCGAAGACAAGCATCACGCCGCCGGTGCGGGCAAGCGCGCCGCCGGAAAGGCCTGTGCCTGCGCCGCGGCCGACGATGGGAAAATGGTGTTCCGCAGAGAGTTTGACAATGCGAGACACATGCTCCGTTGTAGTGGGAAAGACGACGACGTTGGGGCGGCCTTTTTCGATGGAGCCGTCGTATTCGTAAAGAAGAAGATCCTCGGGCCGGTAAAGGACCGAAGAAGGGCCGAGAAGATCTTCAAATTCGCGAATGAGGCCGGAGTACATAGGGCGCAGGGTCAGGCGCACCACGCACTATAGTGAGATTTGATGGACGCACGCAACGTCAAGTTATGCCGAAAGTGGGGCGGTGTGTTAGTGTAAATTTCCAAAAATCGTGTATGAGGATCTGAATGTCGAAACCGAAAGTGTTTGCGACCCATAGGCTGTTCGATGCCGCGCGGAAAATTCTCAATGAAAGCTGCGACGTGGAATACTGGGCCAACCCGGAACGTCCGCCGCGGGAAGAAGTCTTGCAACGCGTGAAGGACAAAGAAGGGCTGATTTGCCTGCTGACCGAGAAGGTGAACGAGGAATTGCTGGCAGCGGCGCCGAAACTGCGCATCGCGGCGAACGTGGCGGTGGGCTTTGACAACATCGACGTAGCGGCATGCACGAAGCGACGCGTGGCGGCAACCAACACGCCGGGCGTGCTGGACGAAACGACGGCGGATTTTGCGTGGACGCTGATGATGGCGGTGGCGCGACGGCTGGGCGAGGCCGAAACTCTGGCGCGCTCGGGCAATTGGAAAAACTGGGACCTTGATCAACTGGTGGGAACGGACGTGTGGGGGAAGGCTCTGGGCATTGTGGGGTTCGGGCGGATTGGACGCGCGGTGGCGCGGCGCGCGAGCGGTTTTCAGATGATGGTGATTTATACGGATGCGGTGCGCGCTCCCGAAGCGGTGGAGAAAGAGTTGAAGGCGGAGTTCCGGGAGATGAATGCGTTGCTCGCGGAGGCTGATTTTGTCAGCGTGCACGTGCCGCTGCTGCCGGAGACGCGGGGATTGTTCAATGCGCCGAAATTTAACCGCATGAAGGCAACGGCGTTTTTGATCAACACGTCGCGGGGGCCGGTGGTGGATGAAGCCGCGCTGGTGGCGGCGCTGGAGGGCGGAAAGATTGCAGGCGCGGGGCTGGATGTTTATGAGAATGAACCGTTCATTCATCCCGGGCTGAAACGCACGAATGTGGTGCTGGCGCCGCACGTTGCGTCGGCGTCATTGGAGACGCGGACGAAAATGGCATGCATCGCTGCGGAAAACGTGGCTGCGTTATTCGCGGGGAAACGGCCAGCAAACATTTTGAATCCGGAAACTCTGAAGACACCGTAACGAATCTCCAGGCAAACCTCTCATGCCGCAATTGAAGCAACTGGCCCGGCAGATTTTCCACGAAACCCTGGCGGCCATCGATATTGCCGGGACCATGCAGCGGAAGCTGCAGCGCAAGGGAGCAGTGCTGATGTGTGGTGAAATGAGGATTGATCTGCGAAATTTCGAGAAATTGCGCGTGGTGGCGATTGGGAAAGCGGCGCATGCGATGGTGGAAGGACTAACACAGGTGCTGGCGCCGTTTGTGAGAATGGAGGGCGTGGTGTCCGCACCGACGGCGGCACGAAAGCCGTTAGCAGGAATGAAGTATTTCATGGCGGGACACCCGGAGCCCAATGCCGAGAGTTGGAAGGCGGCGGAGGCGATTCTCGCGCTGTTGAAAAAATGCGATGAGAAAACGCTGGTGTTTTTTCTTCTTTCGGGCGGCGGATCGGCGCTTGTGGAGCTGCCCCTGGACTCAGCGCAGACCTTGGATGATGTCCAGCAGACGTACAGGGCACTGGTGACCTGCGGCGCGCCGATCGAGGCTATTAACACGGTGCGAAAACACATTTCCGCGATTAAAGGCGGCCGGCTCGCGGCCGCGGCGCACGAGGCGACAAAGGTCACGCTGGCGGTGAGCGACGTTCCCGTGGGAAAAGAATCGGCTCTGGCATCCGGACCGACGCTGCCCGACCCAACCACAGTTGCGGATGCGAAGCGCATCCTTGCCGAATATCGCCTGCATGACAGATTCCCTCCTTCCTTGCGACGCTGGCTTGACCGCGGGAAAATGCCGGAGACCCCCAAAGCGGAAGCGGGGGCGTTTCGAAATTCGCATTTCTTTTTGCTGCTGGGAATGGATGATTTGTTTCACCCCGCGCATCACGCAGCGGAAACGAAAGGATTCATCGCCTGTTGCGACAACACGAGTGATGACTGGCCGGTGGAAGAGGCGGCAGGGTTCCTGCTGGAACAGTTGGAGGCATTGCAGAGAACGCACACAGGACAGCGGGTTGCGCTGATTGCGGATGGGGAGGTGAGTTCACCGGTAACCGGAAATGGAAGCGGAGGAAGGAATTCCGCGTTCGTGCTGGCGTGCGTGGAGAAAATCGCTGGCAAGAAGATTGCAGTGCTCAGCGCGGGGACCGATGGAATCGATGGAAATAGTCCTGCGGCAGGGGCGGTGGCTGACGGAGAAACTTTGACTCGCGCACGGGCGATGGGGCTCGATCCAGCGGATGCGTTCCGGCGGAGCGA
>Ga0209161_10001784_pt1 | contig 17759 bp, 16 predicted proteins | sample GraSoiAngelo_155_FD_186169 | JGI IMG/M metagenome (GOLD analysis project Ga0209161, IMG submission 186169) | Grasslands soil microbial communities from the Angelo Coastal Reserve, California, USA - 14_1009_13_30cm (SPAdes) (version 2) | ecosystem: Environmental > Terrestrial > Soil > Grasslands... | reverse complement strand
GTACCGTTCAATCAGCAGGTCGACAATCTGAGGACGAGGCTCACGAAGGCAGGCTGAGACGGGTCGCCGATCCAGAGAACCATGACCGGACGTAGAGACTGGTGATGGCATCGCGGACGATGGACGATTTCAACCTGGATACGTACTTGCTGCGCGCCGGCGCGCTCGATCTGTCGGCGATCGATTGGGCGGCGGTCCCGCGGTATCCCCTGTCGTCGGAAGCCATCCGGACGATGCGCTTCATGCAGGACATCGAGAGCCACACGATCGTCTATCTCCGGTCGCTGCTGGCGACCCGCGCCATCGACGAGCCCGACGTTGCGGCGTTCCTGGCGTGCTGGGTCAACGAGGAAACCTTCCACGGGCTCGCCCTCGAGCGCTTCCTGGCCGCGGCCGGTCATCCGATCGGGTCGCGCCCGAAGCCCCACGGCCACGAGAACCCCGCCCAGTGGCTGGAGGCCAGGGGGACCGCGTTCGTGTCCCGCCTGTGGGCGGACTTCTGCGCCGTGCACATGACGTGGGGCGCGATCAACGAGCTGACCACGCTCATGGGCTACCGCCGGCTGGCGGCGCTCACGTCGCATCCGGTGCTGGCGGAGATGCTCGAGCGTATCCAGCACGACGAGTCGCGCCACTTCTTCTTCTATTACCGGCAGGCGGAGATCAGGCTCCGGCGCCCGGTGGTCGCGCGGGTCGCGCGCGTGCTGGTGGACCGTTTCTGGGGACCGGTCGGCAGCGGCGTTCAGCCGCGGAGCGAGCTTCGGTTCATGGCCGGCTACCTTTTCTCCGATACAGAAGGTGTTGCCGCCGTCCGAAAGGTGGACGAGACTATTCGACGTCTACCGGGTTTCGCCACCGTGCAGCTCCTCGAGGCTTGGCTGGATCGGTACGTCAAGGGGGGACGCAATGGCCACAGTCGCGACTGACCACTATCGCGCCTACACTCCCAAGCCCTTCACTCGCGCCGAGCGGGACTCGGTGACGATCTTGTTCGGCGGCCTGCACTGGCGCATCGAGCGGATTTTACAAGCCGTGCTGGAGGGTAGCGGGTACAAGGCGCAGATCCTGCCGGTGGCCACGAAGGACGATCTGCTCACCGGCCGCGAGGTCGCCGACATCGGGCAGTGCTGCCCGACCAGCTTCACCACCGGCAATCTCGTCAACTTCCTCAAGAAGGAAGCGAAGCAGACCAGCGCCGAGGACGTGAGCAAAAAGTTCATCTACCTGACGGCGGGCTCCTGCGGCGCCTGCCGCTTCGGGCAGTATCACCAGAGCTACGAGCTCGCGCTCCGCAACAGCGGCCTCGGCGCGTTCCGCATGTTCCTGATGGCGCAGGACAACCTGGACCAGAACATGGGCGACGGCCTCGACCTCAATCTGGGCATGACCCTCGGCTGCCTGTGGGGTATTTTCTGCACCGACCTCATCCAGGACCTGGAGTACCAGGTGCGGCCGTACGAGGTGCTGCCGGGCCAGACCGAGGCGGTCGTCAAGGAGAGCGTCGAGTACCTCTACGAGGTCTTCCGCCACCGACCGGCGATGACGCCGAAGAAGTCGGTCCTGTGGCATCTCACCACGCCGTACTTCGCCCGGGCGATGCGCGAGGTGCGCCGGAAGTTCGCCGAGATCGAGGTGGACCGGCTGCGCGTGAAGCCCAAGGTAAAAATTACCGGCGAGTTCTATCTCCAGACGGTCGAGGGCGACCCCAACTACAACATCCACCGCTGGCTCGAGGCCGAGGGCGCCGAGGTGTACCCGGCCGCGATCACGATCTGGATGGACTACCTGCTGCGGCTCGGCCTGCAGCGGTTCGAGGACTATAGCGGCGTCGAGAAGGGCGCCCGGCTCAAGCTCGGCCTCGGCCGGCTGGCCCAGGGCATCTATCGCCTCACCGTCAACCGGCTCCGCCGCGCGATGGGCAACCTGCCGCACGAGATCCCCAGCCAGTTCGAGCTCCGCCGGCTGGCGGCGCCGTACTTCCACCGGAACCTCGACGGCGGCGAGGGCGACATGCTGGTGGGCAAGTCGATCTGGGCGTTCCAGAAGAAGAAGGCCCACATGATCTGCGAGCTGTCGCCGTACTCCTGCATGCCGAACACGATGTCGATCGGGGCCATGGCCGGCGTGCTCGGAAAATTCCCCGAGATCCTCTACGCACCGCTCGAGATCAAGGGCGACGCCGAGGTCCACGCGCTGTCGCGCTGCCAGATGATCCTGACCGAGGCCAAGAAGCGCGCCCAGCGCGAGTTCGACGACGTCCTGACCCGCACCGGCCTGACCGTGGACGAGGTGCGCGCCTATCTGCACGCGCATCCCGAGATGCGCAAGGCGACCTACCGGATCCCGCACGACGGCGCCGCCGCCGGCACCGCCGCCAAGCTCGTCCTCCACGTCGCGTCGAAGATGGGCCGCCGCGCGAGTTCGCAGGGGAGTCGAGAGGGGGGCGGAGCAGGCCGCCCCGCGTGTACGCATGGGAGTCGAGAGGGGGGCGGAGCCGGCCGCCTCGCGTGTACGCAGGGGAGTCGAGAGGGGGGCGGAGCCCCCTTCTCCAAAGAAACCAAGTCATGAAACTCGTCGGCGTCGACGTCGGCTCCACCACCGTCAAGGCGGCGGTGGTCGAGGAGGACGGCAAGGTCAGCTGGCAGGACTATCAACGCCACAACACGCGTCAGGCCGAGAAGGTCGCCGAATTTCTCGAGCGCATGGAGACCGAAGCCGGGCTGGCGCCTGGCCACGACCGCATCTTCTTCACCGGCTCGGGAGCCGGCTTCCTGGCGCCGCTGGTCGGCGCCAAGCTGATCCAGGAGGTCGTGGCCGTCGCCGCCTGCGTCGAGCGGCAGCATCCGAACGTGCGCTTCGTGTCCGAGATCGGCGGCGAGGACATGAAGACGATCTTCTTCACCGAAACGGGCACGGGCAAATCCAAGCAGGTCTACATGCAGTCGGCCTGCAGCGGCGGCACCGGCACCTTCATCGAGAAGACGGCGCGCAAGCTCCAGGTGCCGGGCGAGCGGCTCGCCGAGATGTCGTACGCGGGCATGAGCCTGCACAAGGTGTCGAGCAAGTGCGGCATCTTCGCCGAGACCGACGCCAACACGCTGGTGAAGACCGGCGTGCCGGTCGAGGAGATCATCGCCAGCCTGTTCGAGGCGGTCGTCTACCAGAACCTGGCCACGCTGACCAAGGGCAACACGCCCCTGCCGGAAGTGCTGCTGCTCGGCGGTCCCAACCTCTTCTTCCGGGGGCTGCAAGAGGCGTGGCGCCATCACCTCGCCAAGCTGTGGACCCAGCGCAAGATCGAGCTACCCGAGGGCCGGACGGCCGCCGACCTCATCGTCGTCCCCGCCGAGGCGCTCTACTACGCGTGTCTCGGCTGCGTCGAGATCGGCCGCGGCGAGAAGCCCGAGGTCGGCGTCTACCAGGGCCGCGACAAGATTCTCTGGTGGGTGAAGGAAGGCCAGCACGAGCAGAAGGCCAAGGAAGGCGCGCGCGGCCTCATTACCGGCCAGGGCGACCTGGCGACCTTCGTCAGCGAGTACGTGCGCCCACCCCACGCCTGCGAAGCGACACGCGAGTCGCACGTGGAACCGGTGCTGGTCGGCTGTGACTTCGGCAGCACCACCGCCAAGGCCGTGGTGATGTCCGACGACCGCGAGCTGCTGTTCTCGTGCTACGCGCTCTCGAAGGGCAACCCGATCGAGGACGCGCAGTCGCTGTTCCGTCAGGTCGGCGAGGCCGGGTTCACCAACGTGGCGGGCCTCGCGCTGACCGGCTACGGCAAGGATCTGCTGAAGGACGTGCTCGGCGCCGACGTCGGCGTCGTGGAGACGGTGGCCCACGCCACCGCGGCGCTGCACTTCTACGCCGACGCCGACGTGATCTGCGACGTGGGGGGCACCGACGTCAAGATCATGATCCTCCGTCAGGGCACCGTCGCCGACTTCCGGCTCAACAGCCAGTGCTCGTCCGGCAACGGCTCCTTCTTGCAGGGCGTCGCCGAGCGCTACAACATCCCGCTCGAGCAGTACGCCGACCGGGCGTTCGAGGCCAAGGCGATGCCGAGCCTCACGATGGGCTGCGGCGTGTTCTTGCAGAGCGACATCGTCAACCAGCAGCGGAAGGGCTGGTCGGCCGAGGAGATCATGGCCGCGCTGGCCGCGGTGCTGCCGGTCAACGTGTGGATCTACGCTGGTCAGCTGCAGAACCTCCGCTCGGTCGGCCGCAAGTTCGTGCTCCAGGGCGGCACCCATCGCAACATGGCGGTGGTCAAGGCGCAGGTCGACTTCATCCGCAGCAAGGTGCCGGAGGCCGAGGTGGTGCTGCATCCCTACTCGGGCGAGGCCGGCGCGATCGGCGCGGCCCTCTGTGTCGCCGACTGGAGGAAGAACGGCGGCGCCACGCACTTCCGCGGCTTCGAGACGATCGCGGCGCTGACCTACCAGAGCACGACGGCCGCCGAGACGGTCTGCAAGTGGTGCCCGATCAACTGCACGCGCACGTTCATCGACGTGCAGCTGCCCGGCGCCAAGGGACGGCCGTGGAGCAAGCTGCCGCTGGCCCAGGGCTGGGAGCGCGTGATCAGCGGCAACTCGTGCCCGAAGGGCCTCGTCGAGGACGTCAACGAGATGCGGGTCGTGAAGGCGAAGCTCGAGGAGGTCAAGCGTGACTACCCTAACGTTGCCGAGATGGTTCGGAAGGACGCGTTCCGCCGGGTCAGCGCCACCGCCGTCGCGGAGTAAGCTGCGGCTCGGCATCCCGCGCGTCCTGAACCTCTGGAACACCCATCAGTTCTGGATGGGGCTCCTGGGTGCGCTCGGCTTCGATCCCCGTAACATCGTCTTCTCCTCGGACACCTCCGAGGAGCAGGGACGTCAGTTCGGCAAGGGCCGCGGCACCGTCGACTGCTGCTACCCGGTGAAGTGCATGTCCGGCCACTACGGAGAACTGGTGTTCGGCCAGAAGCAGAAGCTCGACATCCTGCTCTCGCCGATGATCTACACCCTCCCCTCGTTCTTGAGCGGTCACGTGGCCAAGACGCTGACCTGCCCCCGCGTGATGGCGGCGCCCGAGAACATCAAGGCGGGCTTCCTGAAGGAAGGCGATGTGTTCGCCGAAAACGGCATCCGGTACTCGAGCCCGTTCGTCTCGCTGGACGAACCGTTGATCGTCCCCAAGCAGCTCTTCGAGGGGATGAGAGATGCGCTGGGGGACCTCACCCGCGACGAGATGGCCCGCGCGGTTGACGCCGGCTACAAGGCACTGCACGCCTTCAACGACAAGCTGCGCAAGAAATCCCGCGAGGTGCTCGAGTGGTGCGCGCGCGAGGACAAACCGTGCCTGATGGTGGTCGCGCGCCCCTATCACATGGATCCGGGCATCGGCCACGAGATCGAGGTCGACCTGCAGGCCTACGGCTATCCGATCCTCTGGATGCAGTACTTCCCGATCGACGCCGACCTGATGGAGTGGGCGTTCGGCGACGACGTCCGGGCCGGTCACATCAAGAGCGCGTTCGACATCCACGACGTGTGGCAGTCGTCGTACTCGTCGAACACCAACGAGATCCTGTGGGGCGCCAAGGTCGCGGCGCGGATTCCGTGGATCGCCTGCGTGCTGCGGATGTCGAGCTACGAGTGCGGGATGGATCAGCCGACGTATTCGCCGGTGCAGCAGATCGTCGAGCGCTCGGGCACGCTCTTCTTCTCGTTCCAGGACCTCGACTCCACGAAGCCGGCCGGCTCGGTGAAGATCCGCGTCGAGACCATCACGCACTATCTCGAGAAGTACGCGGCGGACATCATCAATCGCAAGAAGGCTGCGATGCCGCCAGGCTGCCCCCTGCTGCCGGCGGGATAGCCCGGCCCAGGTCCTCCAGCCGCGCCCGGAACTCCTCGGTGAACTGGCGGTACGGGATCGGGTAGGCCGTCAACCAGTTCTCGCCGGGGACCGACTCGAGCGCGAACCGCCCCATGAACTCGATCAGCTTGGCGCTGCCGTAGCGCTCGATCAGCCAGTCCACCGCCAGGAACGCCTGGCAGTACGTCGTGATGGCGCCGGCCTTGCGCGTCCAGTCCGTCCAGCCCGCGGTGCCGGAGAGCGTCTGGAGGTCGGGGAAGAGCTTGATCGGCGTCGACGCTCCCACGACGGCGCGGGCGACGTTCTGCCGCGACTCCGCGTACGAGCGATAGCCGAGCAGGTCGCGCACCTGGAACTTCACCCAGTCGGCGTGGCCCTCGAGGATCCAGACGGCGGGCCGGCGCTTGCCGCCCTCGCCGAGCTCGCGCTGGCTGATGTGGGCCAGCTCGTGCGCGAGGAGCCCGGCCCTACCTTGTAAATGCATCCAGGCCATGTGATCACCGCGCAGGAAGACGCCGTTGCGCGTGGCCACGCCGGAGGCGTTGCGCCACCGGTCCCACGCCTCGTCGCTCTTCTCGCCGCCGAGCGTGACGAGCCCGTCCATCAGCGTCGCCTCGTTGACGTAGACGTAGGCCTTCGTCACCGCGGGGAACGGGAGGTCGAGCTTGTTGTTCATCAGCCACGCGATGGAGTTGATCAGCTCGGCATCGCCCGGGCTCGCGCCGAGCGGCGGCGGCGCCTCGCCGGTGAACTTGATGTCGTATTCCCGATAAGGGCCGGCGGCGCTCGGGCCGGCGACGGTGAACAGCAGCGCCACCAGCAGGAGCGGCGTGACGCGACGCCGGGGACGGTACTTCATCCTTGGGTGTGGCGGAGATCGTCGCCCGGCCCGAGGCCCCGCACGTGCGCGCGGAAGTCGTCGATGAATTGCTGGTACGAAATGGGGAACACGCTGTTCCAGCGCTCGCGGAAATCGGCCACGGTCGCGAACCCGCGCAGGAACTCGACCACCTTCGTGCTCCCATACCGCTCGGTGAGCCGGTCCACCGCCAGGTATGCCTGACCATACGTCGCCGCGTGGCCGAGGCTGAGCGTCGACTGCTGCCACCGCTCACGGCTCTCGAGCCGGGCGAGATCCGGCAACAAAGTGTGCGGGATCGCCTGGAGGCTGACCGCGAACACGACCTCCGCTCGCTGCGCGCCGTGCGCTCCATACCCGAGCCGGTCGATCACGCTGAACGCCACCCATTCAGCATGACCCTCCACGATCCACAGCGGGAGCTCCTGTGCACGAGGCCCGGCGAGCTCCTGCTGGTTCAGGTGCGCGAGCTCGTGCCCGATGACCCCCAGGCGACCAGCGAGGCTCAGCCGCGCGAGGTAGTCTCCCCGGAGGAAGATGCCGATGGGTGTCGCGAGGCCGGCTGAAGTTGTCACACTCTGGTCCCAGACCTTCGCGCCAAAATTGCGGAGAAGGCCTTCGAGGAACGCCGGCTCGTCGCGGCACACATAGGCTTTGCGCCATGCCGGAAGCTTGAGGCCGAGATCGTCCCGCATCGAAGCGGCGATGGCGTCGATGAGGTCGAAGGTGCTCGGGTCCTCGCCCAGTCTCGCCGCCTGAACGTCTACTCGGATCTCACGCTCCTGGCACGGCTCGGCCGCGGGGCTCGGACCGCCCAGAACCGTGAGGACGATGAGCAGCGATGCGACCAGGGAAACGGCCCGTGTCATCAATGGAGGCGCCGCTCAGCGCTTGCCGAGCTCTTGCTCTTTCAGCACGCGGCGCAGGATCTTGCCCGACGGCGTTTTCGGGATCGCGGTGACGAACTCCACCTCGCCCGGCACTTTGTAGTTGGCCAGGCGACCCTTGACGAAGGCGATGACATCGGCAGGCGCGAGGTCGTGGCCCGGCTTCTTGACGACGAAGGCCTTGGGAATCTCACCGGCCTCGGGGTCCGGCTTGCCGATCACCGCCGCGTCCGCGATCGCCGGGTGCTCGACCAGCAGCGCCTCGATCTCGGCCGGTGCAATGCCGAATCCCTTGAACTTGATCATCTCCTTCTTGCGGTCGCGGATGTAGAGATAGCCGCGCTCGTCGACGCAGCCGATGTCGCCGCTGTAGTACCAGCCGTCGCGGATCGCCGCCGCCGTCGCCTCCGGGGCCTTCCAGTAGCCCTGCATGATCTGTGGCCCGCGGATGCAGATCTCGCCGACCTCGCCCGGGGCCAGCGTGCGCTCGCCGGTTTCGATGTCCACCACGCGGTGCTCGGTGTCGTGGGCCAAGAGCCCCGCCGAGTCGATGACGTTGAGCCGCTCGTCGTACACGGGGTTCACGTGCGTGAGGGGCGACGCTTCGGTCATCCCGTAGCCCTGCAAGACGGGCACGCCGGTCAGCTGCTTGAAGCGCCGCGCCAGCTCGGGCGCCACCGGCGCGGCGCCGACCATCGTGACGCGCAGGCTCGACAGGTTGTACTTCCCGAGCTCCGGCCAGTTCGACAGCATCAGCAGCACCGGCGGGACCACGAAGAAGAGCGTGACGCCGTGCCGCTCCACGAGCTGCAGGCATTCGACCGGCTCGAACCGCTCCATCAGCACGCTGGTGGCGCCCGAGTAGACGGCCGAGCCCATCAGCATCGTGCCGTAGATGTGATAGAAGGGCAGGAAGATCATCAGCCGGTCGCTCGGCTGCATGCGGATGCACGCCACGAACTGGATGTTGTTGACCACCAGATTCTTGTGGCTGATCATCACGCCCTTGGGGAGCCCGGTCGTCCCGCTCGAGTAGGGCAGCGCCACCAGGTCGTCCTCGCGGACGTCCACCCGCGGCGGCGCCTCCGGGGACTCGCCGGCTACCAGATCCGAGAATCCCCGAACGTTCGGCGCCGGCGCGCCGTCCGGACCGATGGCGATGACGTGCTTCAAGCTCGGCGTGCGGCCGCGCACGGCCGCCACGAGCCCGATCAGATCCGAGTGGACGACGATCGCCACCGCGCCGGTGTCCTCCAGCTGGTATTCGATCTCGCGCTCGCGATACGACGGGTTCATGGGGCTGGCGATCGCGCCGATGCGGGCGATCGCGTAGAAGGCGATCACGTACTCCGGGCAATTGGTCGTCAGCAGACAGACGCGGTCGCCCTTGCGCACGCCGAGCCGCGTGAGTGCCCGCGCGAAGCGGTTGGTCAGCGCGTCCAGCTCGCGATACGTGAGGCTCACGTCGCGAAAGACGACCGCCACGTTCTCCGGATGGCGCTCGGCGCCGTGGGACAGGATTCGATCGTACGGCATGCGCGGATAGTCGAGGGGCGGACGGAAGAACGTCATCAGAGCGCCTTCGCGCGCTCGCGCAGCGTGTACTTCTGCACCTTGCCGGTCGACGTGGTCGGCAACGGCCCGAACTGGACGGTCCGGGGCACCGCGAAGTGCGGCAGGTTGTCCCGGCAGAACGTGATCAGCTCCTCGGCCGTGGCGGCCGTGCCCTCGCGGAGCTGGACGAACGCGCACGGCGTCTCGCCCCACTTCTCGTCGGGTCGCGCCACGACCGCCGACATCAGCACTGCCGGGTGGCGGTTCAGCGCGATCTCCACCTCGATCGAGGAGATGTTCTCCCCTCCGGAGATGATGATGTCCTTCGCGCGGTCCTTGATCTCGATGTAGCCGTCAGGGTGCTGGACCGCGAGATCGCCGGTGTGGAACCAGCCGCCGTGGAACGCGGTGTCGGTCGCGCCGGTGTCCTTGAGGTAACCGAGCATCACGGTGTTGCCGCGGAGCATGACCTCACCGACCGTGCGCCCGTCCGCCGGCACCGGCCGAAGCGTCTTGGGATCGGCCACCATCTGGCCGTCCAGCGTGGGATAGCGAACGCCCTGGCGCGCCATCTTCTCGGCCTGCTCGACGACGCCGAGGGCGTCCCATGCCTCCTGCCACGCGCAGAGCGTCGACGGGCCGTGCACCTCGGTGAGGCCATAGAGGTGCGTGACGTTGAACCCCATCTCGTTCATGGCGCGGATGACCTTGGCGGGGGGCGATGAGCCACCGGTCTGGATCTCGACCACCCGATCGAACGCCGTGCGCTGCTCGGGCGGCGTCTGGATCAGCATCGTGAGCACGGTGGGCGCGCCGCACATGTGGGTCACTTGATGACGCTTGATCAGGTCGAACACCAGCGGCGGATCGACGCGTCGCAGGCACACGTGCGTGCCGCCCATCGCCGTCAGGGCCCAGGTGTAGCACCAGCCGTTGCAGTGGAACATCGGCAGCGTCCAGAGGTACACCGCGCGCGGCGGCAGCGGCCACATCATGATGTTGCCGACCGATTCCAGGAACGCGCCGCGATGGTGGTAGACGACACCCTTGGGATTGCCGGTGGTCCCGGACGTGTAGTTGAGCGCCAGCGGCGCGCTCTCGTCGGTCGGGGGCGCCCACTCGAAGTCCGGCGAGCCGGTCTGGAGGAACGCCTCGTACTCGACCTCGCCGAGGCGGTCGCGGGGGCCGTCGTAGAGCGCGTCGTCCACTTCGATGACCAGCGGCCTCGTGCCGAGCCGCTCGAGCGCAGGCCCGACCGTGCCGGCGTACTCGCGGTCGGTCAGGAGCACCTTCGCCTCGCCGTGCTCCAGGATGTAGGCGATCGTGCGCGCGTCCAGGCGCGTGTTGATGGTGTTGAGCACGGCGCCGGCCATCGCGACGCCGAAGTGCGCGTCGAGCATCGCTGGGACGTTGGGCAGCACGGCCGACACGGTGTCGCCGGGCCCGATGCCACGGCGGATCAGCGCCGACGCCAGGCGGCGCGCGCGCTCGTCGAATTCGCGATAGGTGATGCGCCGGGCACCGTGGATCACCGCCACGCGATCGGGATGGATGGCCGCGGTGCGTGGCAGGAATCCGAGCGGCGTCAGCGGCGCGAAGTTCGCCGGACCCCGGCCCAGGCCGGTCTGGAAGATGCTTCTGTCGGACATGTCCGTTCCTCTTCCGGCACCCTTCCGGGAACTGCCGCCGGGGCGCCATACGTTCGGCTTCAGGAACTTAGCGCGGCGACCGGCATCGGGCAAGGGGCCCACTGGAGCCGCGCCGGTGTATTCTCGGCCTCAAAGCTCAATACTAAAGCGAGGACTGCGCGATGCGCCGTTCGATCCTTTCGACCTTGATCATGCTCGTTCTGCCGGTGATCGCCGCTCTTCCGAGCACCGGCGCCCTGGCCCAGGAGCAGTACCGGAACCGGCCCATCACGCTCGTCAACCCGTTCCCGCCCGGCGGTGTGGCGGACCTCACCGGACGCCCGCTGGCGGCGGCGCTCGAGCGCGTGCTCAAGCAGCCGGTCGTCGTCTCCAACAAGGCCGGCGCCGCCGGCGCGGTGGGTATGCAGTCGGTGGCCATCGCCAAGCCCGATGGGTACACGCTGCTGATCTCCGTGCCGTCGATCACGCTCCTGCCGGAAGTCGACGCGATCTTCGGGCGGCCGCCCACGTTCAGCCGCGATCAGTTCGCCGGCATCGCGCGGCTGAACGCCGACCCCGTGATCGTCGTGGTGAACGCCGAGGCGCCCTGGAAGAATCTCAAGGACCTCATCGACGACGCGAAGCGGCGCCCGGGCGAGATCACCTTCTCGTCGTCCGGGCCCTACGGCGCCTCGCACGTGCCGACGGAGATGCTGCTCCAGGCCGCCGGTGGCCTGCGCATGCGTCACTTGCCGACCACGGGCGGCGGGCCGGCGATGACGGCGGTGCTCGGCGGGCACGCCCAGTTCTGGTGCTCGCCGCCCGCCGTCGCGGCGCCACACCTGAAATCCGGCAAGGTCCGCGCCTTCGCCAGCACCGGCGCCGCGCGCCATCCCTCGTTCCCCGACGTGCCGACCCTGAAGGAGCTCGGCTACAACGTCGAGTATTACTTGTGGACGGCGCTCTTCGTGCCGAAGAACGTCCCGCCAGCGATCCAGCGCCAGCTGCCCGACGCGACCCGCCAGGCCGTGCAGAACACCGAGTTCCGTAACGCGATGGAGAAGATCCAGACGCCGATCGCCTACCAGGATGCCGACGAGTTCAAAGCGTGGTGGGCCGAGGACGCCAGGCGGCTCACCGCGGCGGTGAAGCGCATCGGCCGCGTCGAGGAGAAGTAACCGCCCCGGTGGACCCCAAAGGGAGGAGCCGCATGATCGCCGCGATCCGCACTCACAATCTCCGCCGATGGATGGCGCCCCTGGCGCTGATCGCCGCGCTGACGATGGCGGCGCCGGTCCTCGCGCAGGACCCGCCGGCCAACGACCTCCTCAACGCGGTTCTCTGGATGCAGCGCTCGGTCGAATACAAGGCCGCGGCGCTCGGCGCGTTCGCGCTGGCCCGGATCCGACTCGACCAGGCGCTGGCCGACCGCAACTGGACCGGCGCGCCGAAGGAGCAGACCGGCGCCTATCAGGCGCTGCCGCCGGCCGTGATCCTCGACATCGACGAGACCATCCTCGACAACTCCGGCTATCAAGCGTGGATGGCCCTCAAGGGCACGTCCTTCGATCCCAAGACCTGGAACGCCTACGTGAACACGGTGACGTCCGTGGCGATCCCGGGCGCCGTGGAGTTCGCCAAGTACGCCGACTCCAAGGGCGTCAAGGTCTTCTACATCACGAATCGCACCGCCGAGGAGGAAGCGCCCACGCGCAAGAACCTCGAGAAGTTCGGCTTCCCGATGGGCGGCGGCGTCGACACGATGCTGATGACGCGCAAGCAACCGGACTGGGGATCCGCCAAGGGACCGCGTCGGGCCCACGTCGCGAAGAGCTACCGGGTCCTGCTGAACCTCGGCGACAACTTCGGCGACTTCGTGGACGAGTATCGCGGCAACGAGGCCGAGCGCTTGAAGGTGATGGACGAGCACAAGGACCGCTGGGGGCGCGAGTGGATCATGCTCGCGAACCCGAGCTACGGGTCCTTCGAGTCGGCGCCGTACAACCACGCCTTCAAGCAGTCCGACGCCGATCGGCGCAAGGCCAAGCGCAACGTGCTGGACGCGTGGCCGGGCCCGTGACGTCCGGGGCCAGCCGCCGATATCTAGTGCTATAACTGGCGCACCAACTTTTTGGTAGGCGCGCCTCGGCCGGCGGGGCCCCAGCCCCGCGACGGCCTGCAGCGCGCACTGCCTCCAGGAGGATGGCAATGGCTCCAACGGTGGGATTCATCGGCGTCGGCAACATGGGCAATCCGATGGCGTACAACGTGCTGAAGGCGCCGTTCCCGATGACCGTCTTCGACATGAATCCGAAGGCGACCGAGAACCTCGTGCAGGCCGGCGCCAAGCGGGCCGGCTCGGCCCGTGAGGTCGTCGACAACTCGGAGATCGTCTTCACCTCGCTGCCGGCGTCGCCCGACGTCGAGGCGGTCTACCTCGAGCCCGGCGGGCTGGTGGAGCGCGCCAAGGCCGGCACGATCCTCATCGACCTGAGCAGCGTGCTCCCGTCCACGCCGAGGAAGATCGAGCCGCGCGCCAAGGCCAAAGGCGTGCACTTCCTCGAAGCGCCGGTGAGCGGCGGCGTGAGCGGCGCGCGCGCGGCGACGCTGGCCATCATGGTCGGTGGGGACGCCGCGGCCCTCGAGCGCGCTCGCCCGGTGCTCCGCGCGATCGGCCCGAACATCTTCCACGTCGGCCCGGTGGGCGCTGGCAACACCGTGAAAGCGATCAACAACATGATGGCGTCCGTGAACTCGTGCGCCATGATGGAAGGCCTCGCCGTCGGGGTGAAGGCCGGGCTCGATCCGATGACGGTCTACGAGGTCGTCAAGGCGTCGAGCGGTGGCAGCAAGGCGCTCGAGCGGATCCCGAAGGCCCTGATCCCGCGCGACTTCGAGCCCGGCTTCAAGGTCGTGCTCATGAACAAGGACCTGGACACGTTCAACACCATCGCCAAGGAGCTCCACGTCCCCGTCAGCTTCTCGAACGTGGCCCAGCGCTATCAGCAGGCGGCGCTGGCGGCGGGGCTCGGCGAGCAGGACACCAGCGTGGTGATGACGGTCATCGAGCGGCTGGCCGCCGTGCAGGTGCCGAAGGGGAAGTCGGCCTAGTCGTTCGGCCTAGTCGTAGGACGCCGGGGCGTACTTCAGCCGCTCGCTCTGCGCCTTGTCGTGGCCGATCCACAGCTGGGCCTTGCGCTCCGCGAGCGTGTCGGCCAGCCGCTGCATCGACGCCAGCGTCTGGTCGCGGTTGACGTTCATCTGCGGCACGCGCCGGTTCACCCAGTTGTCCTGGAAATGCACGGCGTCACCGGACAGCACGACGAATCCGGTCTTCGGCAGCTGCACGAGCAGCGACTGGTGGCCGGGCGTGTGCCCCGGCGTCGACAGGATCGTGACGCTGCCGTCGCCGAAGACATCGTGATCGCCGGCGAGCTTCTTGACGGTCTGCGACGCCGGGTAGGCAGGCTTCACCGGCGCGTTCAGCGACCACTCGTACTCGGAGCCCTGGATCAACAGCGTGGACGCCGGGAACATCGCGATGTTGCCGACGTGATCGCCGTGCGTGTGGGACAGCGCGACGTACGTGATCGCGTCGGGCTTGACGCCGAGCTGCGCGAGCTGCGAGGCGAGCGTCTTGGCGCGGCGGTACGTGATCGCGCCGTTGGCGACCACCATCCCGTCGGGCATCCCGGCCACCGCGTCGGGCACGCCGGTGTCCCACAGCACCAGGCCCTTGTCGTGCTTGATGAGATAGCAGTTGTTCGAGAACTCCATCGACTTGCCTTCGTTGACGCCCGGCGACCAGCGCGATTGATCCTTCCCGACGTTCAGCCCGCAATCGAGGACGTAAAGCCGCTCGACGCCGGCCGTCGCCGGGCCCGGCTCCCCGACCATCACCGCCACGAGCACCGCGAGCGCTGCCAGGCTCTTCATGGTTTCCTCACTTTTCCCTCATGCGGTTGAAAGTAAGACTCGATCCACATCTGGAGCGTTCGATCGTGTGTGTCAGGATCACCGAGTAGAGATCCCGGACGAAGCTCGCGCCGGTACCTCGTCTGTAGGACTTCCGGGTCCAGCGGCGCCGTCTTCGCCAGATGGGCCACATCGAACCGGTCCACGGGCGAGTTACGCACGAGTTTCGACAGGGCCAGGTCGTGAGCCTCGACGACGAGCAAGCGGAGATTGCCAAACCGGCCGCGAAACGGTTCGACGAGGCGTTCGGCATAGGCCTCGGGTACGCTGGCCACCGTGACGTGCTGAAAATGCAGACCATGCTCGGGAGAGCCCCGATGTAGGACCAGCGATTGCCTGGAGAACTTTCCCGGCGCCAGCTGGACGGATCTCGATGTAGTCGACGTCATTCGTCGTGCGCGTCAGGGAAGGTCACGCGTAGCGGAGGGCATCGACAGTCCAATCCGTGAGGAGATTCCAACGCCGAGCGTCGTCGGATCGGTTGTGCTGTAGCCAGCGACGCTCGGCCTCTGGTAGCGAGGCCCCGCACAGGGTGTCCTCGCGAGCCAGGCGGCTTCGCTCGAGGCTTGCTTCGAGCGCCGCGAGGGCTGTTGCTTCCTCTCGCGCTCCGACGCGCTCCGCGAGCCCCCGTGACAGGCCGACGACGAATCCCAAGCGATTTTGCAGATCGCGGACCTTTGCTTCGCGCACGAGCCATTCTCGATCGAGCGTCGCATAGTGCAAGAGAAGCCACGGGAGCGCCTCGACGAGACGAGGCTCCAGATCGTCCTGAGCCAGGGCGGCCAACAGAACTTCGGCCGGATTCTTGAGGACCCAGCGCCGGGGCCGCATATGCGCGAAGCCAGGATACCCGAGGGCCGCGAGATCGCTTGCCAGTTCGGCCGCTCCGCGGCTCCCTGCAACGGCGTCGGAGGGCGGAACTGCCGTAGGAGAAAGACCATAGAGACGCGTCACCCGCCGAGCGAGCCGCGGTGTGAGTCGCCGCTCGCCCATTTCGAGCATGGCGACATACGGCTGAGAAACGCCAAGACGAACTGCCGCCTGGGCTTGAGTCAGCCCCTTGCCCGTCCTTGCTGTCCGCAGATCCGTGGGGCTCATCGCGCATGCGATCTTATCACATTATCTGTTATATTAACCACGGCCAATATCGTCATCGGATTAGCCGCTTACCACGCACCGACTAATTCGATTCGACCGGCGCAAACCCGCGCGTCTTGACAGGAGCGCCGGCCGCAGACCAGTATCGGCGCCACACCACACTCGGTACGAACACGGAGCGATCACCATGGATCTCGGACTGAAGGGCAAGGTCGCGGTCGTCGGTGGAGCCAGCAAGGGTCTGGGCCGCGCGTGCGCGCAGACGCTCGCGGAAGAAGGCGCCAAGGTGGCGCTGTGCAGTCGCTCGCAGCCCGACCTCGAGAAGGCGGCGAAAGAGATTCACGACTCGACCGGCGCCGAGGTCATGACACTGGCCGGCGACCTGGACAAGCACGCCACGATCCAGCGGCTGATCGCCGCGACGGTCGAGCGGTTCGGGCGCCTGGACATCCTCGTCAACAACTCCGGCGGCCCGCCGCTGGCCAAGGCCGTCACCGCCACTGAAGAGCAGTGGGCGACCGCCGTCGACCGGTCGCTGATGTTCTTCGCGCGGATGGCCCGCGAGGCGCTGCCGCACATGAAGAAGCAGGGCGGCGGCCGCATCATCAACATCCTGGCCAGCACGGTGTACCAGCCCATCCCGAACCTCGTGCTCTCCGGCGTCACCCGCATGGGCGTGGTGGCGTACATGAAGACGCTGGCCGACGAGGTCGGGCGCGACGGCATTCTCATCAACAACGTGTGCCCGGGATCGATCCTGACCGAGCGCATGCTCTCCAACGTGACGGCGCGCGCCAAGGAGCTGAAGATCTCGGTGGACGACGCGCTGGCCCAGCGCGGGGCCGAGACGGCGGTGGGCCGCATCGGCGACCCCAAGGAGTTCTCGCCGCTGATCGCCTTCCTGGCCTCGGGGCGATCCAGCTACATCACGGGGACGACGATGCTCGTCGACGGCGGCCTCGTGCGCTCGGTGCTGTAAAGGCGACCGCGTGCAGTGCTCGCGGCCGGTCCTTGCGCTCCTCGCTGGTATGGCGCTCGCGTCGGCCGCCTGCGCCGCCCACCCCGCCGGTGTGCCGCCGCCGGCGGTCGAGTACCTGCTCCAGGGATTCGCCTCCGATTCGTGCGCGCATCGATGGCAGGCGATCGAGGAGTACGTCGACCGCGTGATCGGCAGGCGCATCTACTGGGAGGCAGAACTCACGGCTCGCCTCCGCGAGCGCGGCCGGTCGGCGGCACCGCGGGTCCAACAGAGGGTTCGGGACGTCACGGCGTTCGCCGACGAGTTCAGGGCGTCCCTCGAGCGGGTGGCGAAGCTGCACGGGACGGTCTATCGCTCGAGCTCCGACCGCGACATGTGGCGGAAATCGCTCGAACCGCTGACGAAGGCGCTCGACGACCCCGGTACGTCCTACCTGGAGCGGCGACTAATTGCTTCGTCCATCGCCGCCAGCGCGAAGAAGTCGTCGGCCGCGAGAGCGGCTGGCTGGGACCAACCCGTGCTCAAGATGCTATCTAGCGACGATGCGATAGCGCGCCTGGTCGGCAGCATCGCGGCGGCACAGGGCAGGCTGCTGGCGAGCCAGGCACCGACGAAGGGCAGGATCATGCCGGTGCTTCTCAGCGGCCTCGACGCCGACTCGATCGCGGCGCGCTACGATTCGGCGCGCGCCCTGCTGACCATCAACGGCCTGGAAGCGGAGACTATTTGCGTCGACCCGAGCGACTCGGCTTCCGATCGAGCGGCCGGAGTCCGCGCGTGGCGGGCCTGGTGGGATGACAATAAAGCGGACATAGTGGGTACCCGCCTCCCGCAGTGAGCCTCCCACCGCGAGTGACGCGTCTACGCGACGGCGCGCACGCGGCGCGGGGCGAGCTGGGCGCGGACTGAAGGCTCGAGGGTAG